>Ga0335082_10007569_pt1 | contig 11785 bp, 11 predicted proteins | sample Lox_Sample_41_FD_206718 | JGI IMG/M metagenome (GOLD analysis project Ga0335082, IMG submission 206718) | Soil microbial communities from Loxahatchee National Wildlife Refuge, Florida, United States - Lox_Sample_4.1 | ecosystem: Environmental > Terrestrial > Soil > Wetlands | place: USA...
GCTGGTGTTGCTGCGCAGGTCGGCGTAGAAGTGACGTATCCGCAGCGCATAACTTGAGCTCTCGTTGTTGTTGCCGTTGGTCGACGAACCGCCGAAGTCAGTCTCGACGTAGCCTTCCGCGGCGAAGTCCTTGTCCGCGGGGCCTTCGACCAGTGCGGCGAGGCGGCTCTGCCGTGCCGTCAGGTGGAACTCCGACAGGTAGTAGTTGTGCGAATTGGGGAACGGAATGGCGGTGTTGAAATTCGATGCCCAGTCCGCCGCCTCGTTGCGACTGCGACCGATGGCCATGAGTTCAACGAAACCGCTGGGCGTTATTCTTACCGGCCCGGCGTTGAATGTCGGCGCCGTACCGGTATCGACCGGGTCGGCGCGTGCTACCAGACAGGACATCAGTAGGGCCGCCGCACTGGCCGCGAAGGCGACCGCCGCCGCTGCCTCGCACGCTGCCGCTCGGCGGGCCGCCGGACGGAATTCGCAACTGACTGTGCTCACCTAGGACTCCCTCTTGCCGCCATGGCAGATTTCGGCGGGAAATTCGGCGGCAGATCCTAGCGATGCGCACGGCGCCCAACGCTGAAAGAAATTTCATTGAGTGCACTAACGACTGTCACATTTCGGACACGATGCCGGGCGCCGGCAGGCAGACCAGCCAGGCTGTCAGTCGGGCCAGTGTGTGTCGCGCCAGGGTGGCGCCCATCCAACTAGCGGAGCGCGATCCCTAGCGTGAGCCCTAGAGCATTGATGGCCCCTGGGGTTTGCTCTCTGCTGTCCTGACGCTGGTAGTAAGTGAGCAGGCTGGCGCGCTTCCCGATATCAATGCGCATCCCGATCTGGAAGCGATTGCGGAAGAATTCACCATCGGAGAACTGGTAGAACACTTCGTCATTGGTGTAGAGGTACCTGACCGGCCCGGCATTCTCGGTTGCCCAGCGGTACTCGGCACGCACACGCGCGCGCCACGGGTTGCTCGATGCGGTGAGGACATCTTCGAGGCGCGAGCGCAGTGCCAGGGTGCTGCGTCCCCACTGATGCCTCCAGGTTACGTTGAAGCGGGCGACCTGGGTGACGTTGATGTCCTCGCCCTGACGGTCGCCCGTAACCTGGTGCCGATACCCGACCCCGAGCGTCCACGCGCCATTGGAATGATCGACATCCAAACCGGCAGCGGTGAAGATCGGATTGGCCAGTGATTCACTCACACGCAGCTGTCCCACACCCGTGATGCTGTAATTGCTCCCGAGGGGCTGCTCAACGTCGACTTCGGTCCAGAGCTGCTCGTCCGGTACGCCAGTGCCGGCCACAGCTGGTCTGCAGCAGCTGCCCAGAACAAGCGTGGCCAGCGCCAGGGCCCGCAGGTATCGCAACGGTCGCCGCCTCGCGACCGACTCTGCATCCAAGGCGCCTGGCATATCGGCCAAGTTCTAGCTTTCAGATTCAGTGCAACGGCGCGGATTCTCACGCCAAGCTCAAGGACGGTTGCGCCCGCCACCTAGCGGCAGCGCACAGTATCCCTCGGGCGAATGCCAAGGTGACTCCAGACACGCGCCTTAAGTTTTCTGAAGCCTAGCCAAAGGTTCCAGACGAAGGCGCCTGCCCCGCCGTATGGCTCTTGGGAAGCACGAATTCCTGGTTGGGTCTCGTCGCGACACGCACCGACTCGGGGATATCGGATTCGAGAGGCCCGCGCTACCGGGTCGTCTTGCCTTTCGCGCGCAATGGCACTCGCCAGACGCGCGGTGTTGTTTGACATGCAAGTAAACACCTGCCTATACTCTAGGCAAGTAATTACTTGCGTATATCAGGAATGCCAGATCGCAATGATGCCGACGTGCTGTTCAAAGCCCTGGCGGATCCCAGCCGGCGCAAGCTGTTGGATCTGCTGCACGCGCACGACGGCCGCACGCTCAACGATCTGTGCGAACACCTGGATATGACGCGGCAGGCGGTGACGCAGCACCTCGGCCTGCTGGAAGCAGCCAACCTCGTCGCCACCGTTCGGCGCGGCCGCGAGAAGCTGCACTTCCTCAATGCGGTGCCGCTGCAGGAAATCTATGAGCGCTGGATCGCCAAGTTCGAAAAGCCGCGCCTGAAAGCTATAGCGGACCTAAAGAGACGACTGGAGAGGAGCCATGGCTAGATCGACCTTCGTGTATGTAACCTACATACGGACCACACCGCAGAAGCTGTGGTCAGCGCTGACCGACGACTCGGAATTCATGAAGCGCTATTGGTTTGGCGTGCACTGCGAGAGCGAGTGGACGACCGGATCTGCCTGGAAGCTGGTGCACAGCGACGGGCAGGTCAGCGACAGCGGCGAGATCGTCGAATCCGATCCGCCGCGGCGCCTGGTGATTCGCTGGCGGCACCGGAACAAGCCGGAGCTCAAGGCCGAGGGTGATTCGCTCTGCACCATGGAGCTCGAGCCCACCGGCGCGGCGGTCAAGCTCTCCATTACCCATACCATCGAGCGGGAGGCCTCGAAACTCATCGAGGCGGTCTCCGGTGGCTGGCCGAAGGTCCTCTCCAACCTCAAGTCACTGCTCGAGGGCGGCAGCGTCGCGATGCCGGAGCCCTACCCGGCTGAGGGCGCCCGTGCCGCGGGCTAGCCGGGCCGCAGCTCATCCGCGCTCGCCTGCCTGGACAGCCTGTGGTGAGTCCAAGGCAGGTGCGCGGATGGGCGGGGCACGAAGCTAGCGCTGCCAGTGACCCGGCACGTAACGCCACTGGGATCCGTCCGCCTCCCAGGCGTCCGGAATCCACTGTGCGTGGCGCTGCTCGACGAGATAGGACCCGTCAACCCAGGACCAGTAGTGGCCATTGAACTCCCAGTGGCCCGAGGCCCAGACGTAGCCGTCGCGATGGGGCACATTCTCAATGCGCGGCTGCGGCGGGGCGGAGTCGACCACCGTCTGCGTGGCTGCAAGTACCGTGGTAGGGGCGGCGAGCGCAGCGAAGGCCGTCAACGCCGCGACCGGGATGACTTGAAGTGCCTTTGAAACTATGCTCATCGTCGATCTCCTTGGGGGGTTGATTTTTGTACCGTTCCGCATAAATCTAGACGAGCGGATAGTCCCGGTCAAGGATTTTTATACAAAATGGTACAAAACGCGTTAAAGCCGAGGCCTCGCGGGCGCCCACGCGCCTACGACCCCGAAGTCGCGCTGCAGAGCGTGCTCGAGGCGTTCTGGAAGCGTGGCTACTCGGGAACTTCGCTGGATGACCTGGCCGCCGCCACCGGCATGAACCGGCCGAGCTTGTACGCCGGCTTCGGCGACAAGCGCGCTATCTATATACGCGCCCTGGAGCACTACTGGGAGCGCGGACTGAACGGAATGCGCCGCGCCCTCGCTCCGGAGCGCTCGCTGCGCGAGGGGCTGTTGAGCGTCTACGCAGGCGCGCTCTCCATTTATTTCTCCGGCGGTGGCCGCCCGCGCGGCTGTTTCGCGATGGGCACGGCGACGGCCGAAATCGTGGAAGACCCGCAAATTCGCGCCGCATTTACGCGTGGGATGCGCGCGCTCGACGAATGCCTGGAGGAGCGCTTTCGTCTGGCACGAGCCAGCGGGGAGCTGCCCGCGGATGCCGACGCCGAGACGATGGCAGGCCTGGCCGCTGGGATACTGAGCAAACTCGCCATCCGCGCACGGTCCGGCACCCCGCGCGCCGAACTTTCAGAATTCGCCCGCAAGGCCGTCGACCAGCTCTGCTCAGTGCGACGAGGGCCAGACGGGTAGCTGTTGATCTGGCGACGAGCGTTGGCGGGGATTTCATGGGCCAACCGTTCCAATGTGCCACACAAGCCGTTGCGGTCGTCTGCATCGGACTCGGCGCTGCCGGTTGTGGCGGTGGAGGATCGGCATCGACCTCGGTCGGGCAGGCCCCCGTGATAGCGAGCTTCACGGTGGGTCCTTCCTGGATGACGACCGGGCAGACAGCCACCCTCAAATGGTCCGTGACGGACGCGACGAGTCTCACCATCGACCCCATCGGCGCGGTGACCGGGACCAGCACCCAGGTCACCCCTGTTGCCGATACCGACTACGTTCTGACCGCGACCAATCAGTACGGCTCGACGCAGGCGCAGGCGACACTCGCCGTATACGCGCCGCCGACTACCTGGTTCGCGCCATTCCCTCCAAATCTGTGGCCGAACTACGGCTCGGTCGACTACGTGGATTTGTTCAGTCCCTCCGCAGCGTGGTCAACGGCCGCCAGCCATATCCAGGTATTTAAGCTCTACCCCTACACGTTGAGTCTTCCCGACTCCGACCTCAAGAACCTGTTTGCTGACCTCAGACGCCGGCACATCGCCGTCGGGCTGGAGCAGGGTGGGCTCATGCCGAGCGGGAACAGCACCTGTCCAGGGGACTTTGACGGCGTGAATGCGCTCGGCTACGTGCAGCACATTCGCGATCTGGGCGGGACTCTGCAGTACGTGATGCTCGACGAGCCGTTCTATTCGGCGGTGGTCGACGATCACAGCGGTGCCTGTCATTGGACGGTGCAGCAAACCGTCGACAACGTGTCACGCACAGTGGCAGCGATGCGTTCTGTTTTCCCGGACCTCGTGGTTGGCGACATCGAGGTGGTTGCGAGCGGCGCCTCGAAGGACACCGTTCTCAGTCTCTATCAGCAGTGGGTGGATGCCTGGAAGACCACGACGGGCACGCCGTTTGCGTACTTCCATTACGACCTCGCATGGACCGGCCATTGGCAACCCTCAGTCGCCGCACTGTCGCGCGCGCTCCGCTATCGGCATATCCCGGTAGGTCAGATCTATATCGGCGATGGGACAACCGACGCCGGCTGGGTTGCGCAGGCGGAGCAGCGGATGACGGACTACGAGATCCACGGGAGTCCCATGCCCGACCAGGTGATCTTTCAGTCCTGGGAAGCGCTCCCGGATCACGTACTGCCCGAGTCCGACCCGGCGAGCTTCACGTATCTGATCGATCGGTACTTCCGCAATCGCACGCAACTGACGCTTGCGGTGAACGGTAGTGCGGTCACTGGAACGCTGACCGCACCCTCGGGTGCGCTCGCGAATGTACCGATCGTGTTCACCGCCGCACCTCTCAGCGGCACGGGTCAGACCAGTGCCTTCAAGTACACGGGTACCGTGCCGACCGGCACCCAATACATCGTCTTTGGCGCACGTGTCGCGCTGGAGGATTGCAGCGCAGATCCCCTTCCAGCAGAGTTTTACCTTACAGATTTCACACTCGATGCCGGTGCCGCCGGCGTATTGCATGATGACTTCGCGAATGGGCTTACGGGCTGGGGCACCTGGGGCAACGCGGCTATTGCACAAGTCGAGCAGAACAACCTGCACGTTCAGGTCCTATCCGGCCAGACTTTTGGCCTCAACAGTGTGTCGTTGCCGTTCGCGGCCGCGGGCGCCGCGTACACCCTGACGGTAAACGCGACCGTTCCAATCGGCTCGCGCGGCGAAGGCTGCGCGATTACCGTATTCCAGGACGCGAAATTTACCGAACTCGATCGGGCATCACTGCAAATCGTGCCGCAGCGGGTCAGCCTCGGCACCGTGCAGACGGACGCGGGCGGGACGTACGTATTCAACCTGACGCCACAGTCGACCGCGTATGAACTGTGGGCGGATTACGCGGGTGACGCGGCCCTATGGCCGGCCTCAGGATGGAAGTTGATCGGGCAGGCGCCGGCACTCGCGATCACGACCGCGTCGCTACCGGATGGTGCGGTGGGCAGCGCCTATGCGCAACCGCTGATGGCAACCGGCGGCCTGACCCCGTATCTGTGGGTCGGAGGCGAACTGCCACCGGGTCTCGTGCTCAATCAAGACGGCACGCTCAGCGGAACCCCGACTGCTGCCGGGACTTACACCGTTGCGGTTTCGGTCGTTGACGACTCGGCGCCGACGCAGGTCGTGGATGGGTCTTTCCCAGTGGTGATTCACTGAGCTTGAAAGTGAAGTCAGCGTCCTCTTGTTTCCAATTCGCCGGTAACAGCGCATCTCAGTCGAGGCATAAGCCCGGTCGGGTCCGTGTCGAAGCGGGTTGTACCTGGGGCGAGGTTAGCCGTCGCAAGTTCAGCCACGGAGAGATCAAGCGACATGCGAATGATTCTGTCGCCGGATCGCTCGACGCGTCCGTGCAGCACCTCGGGACGACGATACCGGAGGTCGGTGGCGGCGCCATCATGATGCCCGGCACAACTTCATCAGCGGCCCATAGTCACCCTTGTCTGCCGCCTGCAGACTCTCCAGATAGCTTTGCCTGTTAGGATCGCTGCCTCCTAGCTCAGCATTACCGCCCCAGGTGAGCGGCTCTCGCCCGAAATGCTTTGCCAGCAAGACGTCTGCGAGCAGCCGCGCATGCCGGCCGTTCCCATTCCGGAATGGGTGTACCTTGACCACACGGTGATGGACCCTCACCGCGAACTCGTCCGGACTCATGTGCACGTCATTGAGCCAGTGCTCCACGGCATCTCTGTACAGTACGGCAAGCTGCGATCGAATGTCATGCACGGGCGAGGCGAATGCGTTTTGTAATTCAGTCGATCGGATCTGCCCTGCCCATTGCCATACCTCGCCAAGCATTTGCCGATGCAGTTCTTGCAGGTAATCGATGGAAAGCATGCCCGGGATTCGCGACCTCGTGGATCGTAGCGCCCATTGCTTGCCGCTCACGATGTTTGGACCCTCGACGGCGCTAAGCTGTGCTCGGGTCTTCACCAGTGGAAGACGAATCTCCTGCAGGTCCTGTTCGGTGAGCGGTGTCTCGCCGACAACGGTTTCGCCGATCAGCGCCACAACATCTCCGGCTTTCTCTCGAGCTCGCGCGCTAGCTCGTCAACTTGTCGGTCAATCTGTACTTTCGTGAGCGCTTGTTCCTCCAGCGCCATTGACTTGGCTACCGGTGCAATGCGCTGTCGCGCTAATTCGTGCGCGCGCGCTGCTACCGTGTCACGCAGGTTCTTGCGAGGGATAAGCGCGTAAACTAGGTCTGCATCGAGTGCTTCTGCGGCGCGCTTGAGGGTGTCGAGCGTGATGCTGCCCCGACGCTCATTACGCTCGAGCTCCTTGACGCTGGCGGGTTCCTTGAACCCGATACGTCGTGAGAAGGCGCGCATCGACATGCCCAGGGACTTGCGGATGCTGCGCACCCACCCTTCCCGAGGTAGGTGCTCGCTCAAGATTTTGGCTGCTTGCCGCAATTGGGGCAGGTCCTGGTCGAAAAGCTCAAGGGCAAGAAGCTTGATTGGGGTACGCATGGACGCTCTTACAGGTGGCTATAACCACCTGGATTATAGTCTGCTTGAGTGGCCATAGCCACATAAAATGGCGCTAAACATGTGACTAGAACCACCCGTATGGCGCCCATCAACAAGGCGCGGGTCGGAGGCATCGACAAGGACTCGACTAAGACCGAGCTCGCTCTGTCCGCGAGCACTGGCAGATCCTGAAGCGTCAATTCGCCTTGCGCGATGCGCTGGTACGCGCGGGCACGATTCAGCATGACCACCTGTTTTTCAAGGCAACCGGCGAGCCGCTCCGCAATCTTCAATACGCCACTCACGATGGCGCTGGAAATTGCTGCGATTGCCAGGGATCCGTTGCCGCAAGCCGTATTGCGCCCGGTATTCGTCAGTCAGCTGGAATCTGATGATCGGCCAGAGCGGGCTGTGGGTCGCCAAGCAACATGCGCCCACTGGCCAGCATGCATAGCCCGCTAAGTATCGGGGCGCGAAGGAGTCATCTGGCGGAGAGAGAGGGATTCGAACCCTCGAAGGGCTTTTGACCCTTACACCCTTAGCAGGGGTGCGCCTTCGACCACTCGGCCATCTCTCCGCTTGCGCAGGAAACGCTGCGTTTTCAGTTAGTTGCAGCGGTCCACCGGCCTTTGGCACCGGTGAGCGGGCGGCAATCATACAGCAAAGGCCTCAAGCGGCGGCACAGCCGCGCAGCCCGAAACTCAGGCGCTCAGGCGCGCACGCACGAATTCCTCCACGGAGCCAAGCGCCGCATCCAGCGCCTCGGGCTTGCTGCCGCCGGCCTGCGCAAAATCCGGCCGGCCCCCGCCGCGGCCGCCGACCTGGGCGGCGATCGCGCCGGCGAGTTCACCCGCCTTGATGCGCCCGGTCTGGTCGGAGGTAACGCCGGCCACCAGCAGCACCTTCTCGGGATTCTCGACGCTCGCGAGCACTACTACCGCGGACTTCAGGCGCTCCTTGAGCTGATCGACCGCCGCCCGCAGAGCACCCGCATCCGCGCCGGGCACCTTGGTGGCGACCACCTTCACGCCCTGCACGTCCACGGCGCCGGCGGCGAGATCGACGCCCGATCCCGAGGCGAGCCGGTCCTTGAGCGAGCGCACCTCGCGCTCGAGGGTGCGCGTGCGCTCGAGCTGCTCGCGAACCTTGTCCCTGACGTCGTCCCGCGAGCCGCGCAGCAGCTGCGACAGATCGCGCAGCAGCGCATCGTTGTGCTCCACGTAGTCGAGGGCCCCCTGGCCGGTCAGCGCCTCGATGCGCCGCACGCCCGAGGCCACGCCGCTCTCGCTCACGATCTTGAACAGTCCGATGTCGCCGGCGCGCTGTACGTGCGTGCCGCCGCACAGCTCCATGGAGAAGTCCCCGATGCGCAGCACGCGTACGTCCTTGTCGTATTTCTCGCCGAACAGCGCGATCGCACCGGCCGTCACCGCCCCGTCGTAGTCCATGACGCGGGTCTCGGCGGGTGTGTTGGCGCGGATCTGCGCGTTCACCAGGCGCTCGATCTGCGTGAGCTCCTCGGGCGTAAGCGGCTGGGTGTGCGAGAAGTCAAAGCGCAGCCTATCGGGCGCCACGAGCGAGCCCTTCTGCTGCACGTGCGTACCGAGCACCTTGCGCAGCGCCGCGTGCAGCAGGTGCGTGGCGCTGTGATTGAGGGCGGTCGCCTGGCGGCGCGCGCCATCCACCTGCGCCTCGAGCTCCTCGCCGACGCGGATCGTGCCGCTGCGGAGCACGCCGATGTGCGAGTGCGCCGCGCCGCGCTTCTGCGTGTCGGTCACCTCGAACAGCGTGCCCACGGCGGTGAGCTGGCCGCTATCTCCGACCTGCCCGCCGGCCTCGGCGTAGAACGGCGTGCGATCGAGCACCACCTCGCCCTGCTCGCCGGCCTTGAGCTGCTCGACCGCGGCGCCGTCCTTGAGCAGCGTCAGCACCCGGCCGCCGGCCTTGAGCCGCTCGTAGCCCTGAAACAGCGTGCGCACGGCGACCTTGGTCTCGCCGCGGTCGACGGCGCCGAACTTGCTCGCCTCCTGCGAGCGGCGCCGCTGCTCTTCCATGGCCGCATCGAAGCGTGCCTGGTCGATGCTGAGGCCGCGCTCGCGGGCGATGTCGGCCGTAAGGTCCATCGGGAAGCCGTAGGTGTCGTAGAGCTTGAAGACGGTATCGCCGTCGATCACCTTCTCGCCACGCAGTTTGCGGATGGCACCTTCGAGCAGCACCATGCCGTTGGCGAGTGTCTCGGCGAAGCGCTCCTCTTCGTGCTTCAGCACGCGCTCGGCGTGGCCCTTGCCGCGCGACAGCTCCGGATAGGCCTCGCCCATCTCGGCCTCGAGCACCGGCACCAGCTTGTAGAAGAAGGGCTGCTGGATGCCGAGCTTGTAGCCGTGGCGGATGGCGCGGCGGATGATGCGCCTCAGCACGTAGCCGCGCCCCTCGTTGGAGGGCGTCACGCCGTCAACGATCAGGAACGTGCTGGCGCGGATGTGATCGGCGATCACCCGCAGCGAGTTCGAGGTGAACACCGAGGTGCCGGCGAGCTTGCCGGCGGCGCGGATCAGGTTCTTGAACAGGTCGATGTCGTAGTTCGAGTGCACGCCCTGCATGACGGCCGAGATGCGCTCGAGCCCCATGCCGGTGTCCACCGAGGGGCGCGGCAGCGGCGTCAGGGTGCCATCCGCCGCGCGCTCGTACTGCATGAACACCAGGTTCCAGATCTCGACGAAGCGATCGCCGTCCTCATCGGCAGAACCCGGCGGCCCGCCCGCCACCTCCGGACCGTGGTCGTAGAAGATCTCGGTGCTCGGCCCGCAGGGGCCGGTGTCGCCCATCGCCCAGAAGTTCGAGGCCTCGCCGAGGCGCCCGAAGCGCAGCGGGCTGATGCCGATGTCCTTCAGCCAGATGTCCGCCGCCTCCTCGTCGTCCTTGTAGACCGTACACCACAGGCGCGCGGGGTCGAGCCCGAGGGTGAATATCAGAAAGTCCCAGGCGAAGTGGATGGCCTCGCGCTTGAAGTAATCGCCGAAGGAGAAGTTGCCGAGCATCTCGAAGAAGGTGTGGTGGCGCGCGGTGTAGCCGACGTTCTCCAGATCGTTGTGCTTGCCGCCCGCGCGCACGCAGCGCTGCGCGGAAGCCGCGCGCAGGTAGTCGCGCTGCTCTTTGCCGGTGAACACGTCCTTGAACTGCACCATGCCGGCGTTCGTGAACAGCAGCGTCGGATCATTGCCAGGCACCAGCGAGCTCGAAGGCACGATCATGTGGCTGTGGGCGCGGAAGAACTCCAGGAAGGTGGTGCGCACGTCCGCCGCGCTCATGTAGGTCGGTTTGCTCAAGGCTCGGGGGGTCCTGTATCGGGATCGGGATCGGCGCCGGTGGCCGCGCGGATATGATCCGCTGAAAAGCCCCGGTACTGCAAAAAGCGGGCTTGCCGTGCCCGCTCCGGCCAGCTCGAGGGCTCAGCCGCACCGAAACGCCCCCGGCGCACCTGGCGCGCCAGCGCCCGCCAGTCCGGCCCGTCGGCGAGTGCGGCCTCGATCGCCGCCTCGGTGAGCCCGGCCTCGCGCAGCTCCCGGGCGATGCGCACCGGGCCCTGGCCGCGGCCGGCGTGGTAGGCGATGAAGTTCTGCGCGTAGCGTGCCTCGTTCAGGACTCCCGAGGCGCTGAGCTCGCGGATGATTTCGGCCACTGCGGCAGCCTCGAAGCCGCGTCCGCGCAGGCGCACCGCGAGCAGATGCGGTGTCAGATCGCGCCGGGCGAGCAGCGACACGGCCGCCTTGCGGGGAGCCGACAGCGGATCCGTATCCAAAGAAACCTCGGGGGTCAGACGGCGCGGGGGCATCGTGGAGTATAGTGATCCGGGAGGGCCCGGAAACGGCCCAGAGACAGGGCCCGCCCCAGGATAGGCAGTGCGGTGCGGCTGACCCCGCTCATACTGGCGGCTCTGCTGAGCACACCCGGGATTTCCCGGGCGGATAGCCCCGTGCCCGGCGCTGCTGCGAGCGCGACGACCCCCACTCTGAACCCTGCGGCCGCAGCGCCCGCCACGCCCGCTTCCAGGGCCGCCGAGGCCGATGCGGCGCTCGAGAAGCGCCTGGTGAACCAGGGCTACAAGGTCGAGTTCCACCGCGGGGAGAAGATGTTCTGCAAGCGTCACCCCGAGAGTGGCTCGCGGGTCGAGATCACCTGGCTGTGCGCCACCGCGCAGCAGATCCGCATGCAGCTGCAGGATGCCCGCGATCAGGTCGACAAGGCGCAGCGCATCCAGGTCAACCCCTATAACGAGCCGGTGAGCGGCCACGGCATGGGCGTGCGTTGAGGCGCCGCGCGGGCTGCGCCCGAGGCGCCGTTACCCTATAGTTCGCATCCCGGCGCCCGTGGGCGCCCTGTAACCGGAGTCCTCGATGCGTATCTCTGTTGCCGCACTGGCGTTGATCGGTTTGGGCGCAACCGCGTGGGTTGCCGCCGACGCGCCCGCCGCGCCGGCTGCCAGTGCCACCGAAGCCGCGAAGCCCGCAGTCAGCCCGGATGAACAGCGGCTGCT
>Ga0335082_10007570_pt1 | contig 11784 bp, 9 predicted proteins | sample Lox_Sample_41_FD_206718 | JGI IMG/M metagenome (GOLD analysis project Ga0335082, IMG submission 206718) | Soil microbial communities from Loxahatchee National Wildlife Refuge, Florida, United States - Lox_Sample_4.1 | ecosystem: Environmental > Terrestrial > Soil > Wetlands | place: USA: Florida...
GGTTTAACAGCCCGATCATCATCCCGCCGAAGATAAAGAGATAGTACAGGTAGTCACAAACTGTTTCCAACCAGCAACCGAATGCCGAGTCCTGAAGCTTCAGCCGCGCCACCTCGCCATCGGAGCCGTCCAGAATGCTTGCAAAAACTGACAGGATTGCGCCAAGCAACATGTAGCCGTAGGTTCCGACTGCGAGAAAGGCGCCTGCCGCAAAACCAACACCAAGCGTGAACAAGCTCACCATGTTCGGCGTAATGGGGAATTTGATGAGCTGGCGGCTTATCGGAATCGACACCTTGCGATTCATTCTCGCTAGTACGCCGTCAGTGGGCTTGACCAGCCATTTGTCCAGCCTCTTTTCGGCCAGCAAGCGGCCTTCCGGCGACGACACGCGTTGCCACCGGTCCGGTGGAACAAGTGCGCAGTCGATTCGATAGGCCGCGGTGAGCCATCCATGTACGTCATCAACGGTCTGCGTTCCGGCGGGACAGCGCTTGAGCAAATCGATGGATTGGGGAGTACTGAAGGCGAAGATCCCCAGCGGTTGGCCATCGGTCGTCAGGGCCAAAACTCCGGTCCCGTCCCATTCAGCCGCGCGGCGATGCAATGAGGGATAGTATGTCCTGTCCGCGGCGATCAAAACGATTCGCTCTTCGGTGTCCGCTACATCGTGCAAGACCGGCGCGATTTCGCCCGCCACCGATTCGCGCCACTCGACAATGTCGGGAAGCCGTCGCGTGCGCCGCAGCTCCTCCTGCACTCGGAGCGACGATGCTGTGTCGATGACCACGACGATCCTCCCCGCGCCCGCCTTTTGCGCGCCCAGAATCGCGCGCAGCAGCACCGGGAGAGCGCCCACACGTGCCAGAAGCCAATCGGCCGGGGTTGCTTGGGCCAGAATGATAGCGGCATGTCCATGCCCGGCCGCATCACCGGTGCCCTGAACCTCAGGCCGTTCCTTCCGCGCCGATCCGGGTTGCATTACCGCGCAGCCGGCGCCAACTGCCGCCCAAAAGAGAGCACGCACTCTGCGGATCAGCCCCAGAGTAAGTCCGGCGGTTCCACTCATTCCCATCAGTTGCGCAAAGAGCATGTTTCCACCTTCATAAGTGCCTACATTTCCCGGGTTGATCATGCCAATCACGTTGACCAGCTTGGTGAGCCCTTCAATGGCGAGGGCGGAGAATACACTGGCCGGACAACCCATCAGCCGCAGGATCAAATAGACTTCCAAGACGGCGGCTACCTGTCCAGCCATTTGGAACACCAAGCTCTCTCGAAACGCGGCGGGCGAATGATGGAAGAAGTCGAGCAGACTGTCTTCTACGGACTGAATCGCCTCCCTCTTGCCTTCCACCCAGCGCCCGATTGTCCGGATCCGGCCCAATGCTCCCGCCGGACCTGAGATCACAGGCCAACGCCTTCGCACGGCAATCACGGTCAGGCCCACAATCGCCACCAAGATGAAACCGAATATCTTCGCGTAAAGAGAAATCTTGCCGGGAAGAGGTAACAGGAACGCCATCGAAATGATACCCGCGAGGGTCACGATGGTGCTGCTCAGGGTGAACAGGGCGCGATCCAGCGCTACGGAAGTAATTCGAGCGGCAAGCGGCAATTCCACGCCAAGTCCCGAGACCCGCCAGGTATCGCCGAAGACCTGACCGAACACGCCGACTTGTCCCGCTGCCTCCGATGCCAGGCGCAGGGCGAGCATTCTGCCAAAGGAAGGCCGATGCCGGGTGTCGAGGAGCGTCGAACGCCACGCCCAGGTCCGCACAACTTGCGACAATCCTGCCAGGGCGATCACGATCACCAGCCCCCATCCGACGGAGGCGATTGCTTCCAAGAGGTTCGATGGCCCCGCGCGCCGTACCAACTGCGCCAGAAGCAGCAGGCCGATCACCGCAGCAGCCAGACGGCCCCACAGTTTCCGGGAAGGCACGCGCTCAAGCATAAACAAGGTTCTCTGCGCCGGCAAATGCGAATGCTTCCGGTGTGTCCAGGTCGTACCAGGGGGCGTCGCCGATCTCCAGCGCGCGCAGCCGCCCGCCGCGTGTCAGCCGGCGCATGCCGTCGGAAAGCGAGCAGTTGCCGTCCTTGCTGGCACGGTCCAGATCATCAAACAGCGCAGGACTGCACAAGAACATCCCGGTATCTATCGCGTCATACTCCTCGATTTCCTTGCCGATGTCCACGATCCGGTCGCCGCGGCGGCGAACCTTGGTGGCATCGTCAATATCGTAGATGCGGTCGATGTTAGGATCGACGGCGAGGATGACTTCTCCAGGCGCAAGATGTTGCCGGACCATCATCCTGGCTGTCTCCGGTTCGAAGAGGTGGTCCGCCATTAATAGGAGGAAGTTATCGTGAAGTGCGTGTCTGGCTTTCAAGGCGGAGATCCCGTTGCTTTTGTGATAGTCCGGATTTTCCACCCAGGTGAAGCGGGCAACTCCGCTCCAGCGGCGATCAAACCAGTCGCGGATCAGGTCCCCGCGATACCCCAGCACGATCACGAATTCCTCGATCCACGCTTCCTGAGCGCGGCGTACGATGTGTTCCAAGATGGGCCTGCCTTGAAACTCCACCAGGGGTTTGGGTAGGTTGCCGGAAATCGGCCGCAGACGAGTACCGTTGCCCGCAGCCAGAATCAAACACTGTCTTGCATGTACCATATGCTTGCCTCAAGAAGCTCAGGGCGAACTTTCCTCGGAACGTACGCTTTGTCCTGTTCTCAGGCCGTTATGGTGCAAGCCTCTTGCCAATGTTTGGACGACGGTGGACTAGGCGCGCTTGTGCTCTAAGTGCTGCAGACGTTGCGAGCGAGGACCGCTCAGGCGCTCAGGCTAGATGGGTGCCGACGGCAAGTGCCCATGGCAGATGCCGACATTGTCGACACCGCCCCGAGTTGGTGACGCTCTTCTGAAAGGATCGGGGCCGCAGTCCGCCGACGAGTGCGATAGTGTGCAAAAGGGGCCGAAAATCAATGAGCCGGACATGGACGACACAGAATCGCACGATTGCGGGATGTTACCTGAGCGCGAACTCGGCTTGGACGTAGTTCTCTGCGGAGAACAGGTGATCCCGAGTCCGTGCTGGAGCCTGGCGCGGGTGCTTGCGCCCCATGTTTAACAGGAGTGGGCGAAGGTGCGCACACGCACGAGCCGTTCGCCCCGCCTTCCTAACAGGGTCTTGCCGAGTTCGCTCCGAACGCACCGCCGGTTCCATTAGGAGGTACCGCAGCCAACACAAACCTGGCAAAGAAGGCCTCAACCGGTGCCCGCAGCCGTTTTCGCATGCGTACGACTGTGCCACTTTCGTCGAAGCTAACGGCGTCCATCAGCTCTTGCATCAGGCGAACTCCGCGGCCGTGAGTCAGCAACAGATGGTCAGGATCCGTCGGATCCGCCAATGCATGGGGATTAAACCCCCGTCCCTCGTCACGGATGGTGATTGTGACTTCTCCCTCCGTTGTGCAACGGCAGTTGACATGGACCCGCTTCTGAGGGTTCTCCCCATTGCCATGGATGATGGCATTTGCTAGAGCTTCCCGCAGTGCGATTTCGATATCGACTTCACTCCCATCCTCATTGCGAGATTCGTGGAGGAGGGCCTTGATGAACTGCATGAGGCAGTCTACAAGAGGCGAGATATCCGCCACACGGCTCGCGATAGATTTCTCTAGCTCGACGAAAGGGCATGATCGCAGAACTCTCGGTCGGGGTGGTGCGATATCGAGTGTTGTTGCCACGGGTACAGTCTCCGTAGTGGTTCTTGCACGCCAAGTGCCGATGTCTTACGACCAGTGCCGCAGCCTGTCAATGCAGGCCTTCCGCGAAAGACTTTGGACAACAGCAGCTCGAGGCTGGTTTGCGCGTAGTGTAGGTCAGCCGGATCGTCGATCTCCGCCCAGGGGAGGCCCAGTGTCGGGGTGTACCCCACACGCAGACCACGCCCCAACAGGCGTGCAGACATGGCCTTCAGTCAGCATGGCGGCGGAAAGTCTCCTCGGTATTCGCGAGAGCTGGTCTACGTGATATGTGGAGTTCCGCCGAAACGCAGAGCGTCGTAAGCTTTCGGCAACTGAGAATTAGGTTCGGCATCTGCCGGTGTTAGTGCCGAAGTGCGGCATGGCCATACTGAAATCAAAAGGCTTGCTGTGGCAAGCTTCCTGCCTACTTGAGGTTGTGCAACTGATATGAAATCTGAGGTGTTCGAGGCTAACGCCAGTTTATGGGTCGATAAGGCGACGGTTGCGAGCTACCGGGTGGAGAGAGGCCATGACATTGAGGCTTGCCAGCGACGAGATCGAAGAAGTTCGGAGAGCTCTGTATTCCGCCTACGGAGAAGTGATTCAGGAACTGGGGCTGTCGAGTGGTCCCGGTGGCGGTCCGGCAAGGATTCAGCTCTGCCGGCGGAAATGGAAGCTAGAGGCCATACTTCGCCAGCTCAACGGCCCAGCGGAACCGCCTGCGGCTCTCGGACTGGTTCTCCGACGAGACCACGCGATCCTGGAGCGAGTAGCCGCGTGACACAAGTGTTCTCCCGGCGCATCGCCCCTACAGTATTCGACGAGATCGGGCGTTGGGCTGAGATTGATGATCCAGCGGACCTTCGGTATGCCTGGCCCTGGGTCTATCCGAGCTTGCCGCGGCATGTCGGTCCAGCGGCGCCGAACAGAAAACAGGTGGACGCCGTTGTCTGACGTTTCGCGCCTCAAAGTCACGCCGAGCGCCTGGATCGGTCGCGAGTCCAAGCGCAAAGTCCATGTGTCCAGAAGGGAATTCCTATCCGAAATCCTGTGGCTGAATGGAAATGCTGTGGGTTTAAACGCAAGCAGTGGTGAGCCAAGGGACATTCTTCAAGGACAGTATGCCTCTCGTTCCGTTGAGCAACTCGATCAGATCCGAGTACTAAACTGGAACATCGAGCGTGGCTTGCGGCTGACTAGGGTGATGGATTTTATCGGCCGCCAACAGCCCGATATTTGTATTTTCCAGGAAGTAGATCTCAACGCAAAGAGGACGGGGAAGCTCGATGTCGCAAATGTAGTGGCGGCGGAGTTCGGATTCAACTATGTTTTCGGCGTTGAATTTGAGGAACTGAGCCAGGGCTCGAAGACTGATCCCGCCTTTCACGGGCAGGCGGTGTTTGCTCGCTGCCAGATTCTGGAGCCGCGCATCCTCCGCTTCAGCCGGCAATCCGACATATGGCGTCCGCGCTTGTTTCTGCCCGAGTGGCCGGTCTTTCAGCCTCGTACAGGCGGCCGAATGGCCCTTACCGCTGAACTCGTCTTCGGAAGCACACGGCTCGTAGTCTACAATCTGCATCTTGAGAGCAAGGGAGATGACGATCTGCGGTTGTCGCAGTTGACCGAAGTTGTGCAGGATAGTCTTCGGTATTCGCAAGACATTCCCATCATTCTGGCCGGCGATCTGAACACCTACCGCTCACCCTCTCCCCTGCGGCGGTATTTGCTTTCAGCGGGATTTGTCGACGCGTCTGCCGGTTGCGACTGTCACGGCACGAAGCCGAATGGTCAAACGCTGGACTGGATATTCACCCGGGGGCCGGCCGTCTGTTCCGGCACCAGAGTCCACCAGGAGACCAAGGCATCCGATCACTATCCTGTCTCTACAATTCTGAGGCGCACGGCCTAATCGGGGCATTTGTACTGTTCGAGCCAGCCCATTGGAGAGCTACAGCCAATATTCGGGACGGCAAGTGGAGTTTGCAAGACTCGCTGTTCAGAAAACGCAGATGTCCGGCTGTTCCCTCTCGATGAGAACCATCACGCCGGATAGTTGTTGTCCTCGATCGATGTTCCGGTTCAACAGTCTGAGCGGTCCGCCCGGACGCCGGATGCGGGGGCGCTAGGTATAGCGCCCCACAAGGATCTGCTCCAGCATTGCCACCAGCTCACGCTACTGCGGGAATTGGCGCTTGCCGCTTCAGCCTTCCGCGAAAGACTTCGGACAACAGCGGCTCGACGCTGGTTTGCGCGTAGTGTAGGTCAGCCGGATCGTCGATCTCCGCCCAGGGGAGGCCGAGTGTCGGGGTGTACCCGACGCACAGCCCGTGCCCCACCAAGCGCTGCACCGCTGAGTTGAAGAACTCGTTCACCAGCCCATCATCCAACATTGTCCCGATCTCGCGGAACAACGCCGGCAGAATCGTTCGTGAGAATGTCGTGATCCCCATGTAGGTCGCGCTATACTCGCTCCGCGTAATCGCCTTGCTCATACGGACCACTCGTCCGTCGCGGATGATCACCTTCATCGTCTCGTCCCGCCACTCCGGGTCCACAATCATCGATACGGGCGCCACTGACATCGCGGCGGGAAGAAGAATGTCGGGGTGGCAGAGCACGTCCGCGTTCAAACACATGAAGTTCTGGTTGGCCAACCATTCGCGCGCCAGCCAAAGCGAGTAGATGTTGTTTGTTGTTGCGAACCACGGGTTGGGCACGATGTGGAACATGCTGCGGCGATGAACGTAATTTCGATTGATGTGATCGACGATCTGGCCCCCGTTGTGTCCGATCACAATCCCGATTTGGGCCACTCCGGCAGCCCGCAGTCCCTCTATCTGGTAGTCGAGAATTGTCCTTTCTCCAAAAGTCAGCAGGCACTTCGGCCGGCCGTGCGTTGCCGATTCGATTCTCGTGCCGCGGCCGGCGGCAAGGATTAGCGCGTTCATTTCTTTACCTCCGCGAATACGGCACTTCCGGAAACCACCGCAGACCGCCGCGAGTCGCGCGGCATGTACAGCCTCCGGTTGAAATAGATCGTTACGATCCACGCGATGTTGGCCCCCAGCGCGGACAGAATCAGGAACAGCCGCGTTCCACCCAGCACGGCGAACAACAGAGCGTAGTGGATCAGTACTCCCTTCCGGATCAAAAAATGCAAGTTGCGGATCACCAGGGAGATCGGATTGCGTTCGTCGCGGTCCAGGCGAGCCAGATGGAGGCGGTAGTATTCGTTGGGCGCGCCGGCCGGTGCGGCCAGTCTGCGCTGCCAGCTAATGACTCCAAACGAAAGCAAGCACCCGAAAACGACTGCGGCGCCAAGCCACAGGTAAAACTCGCCCGCACGCCGGTAGGCCCCGATCATCATCCCCGCATACATCAGCACGTACGATGTGTAGTCGATCCAGGTTTCCAGCCAGCACCCCAGCGCGGACTCCCGGAACTTCAGTCGCGCCAGCATCCCGTCGATTTCGTCGAAGAGGCCGGCCACAAAGAACAGCAAGCCTCCTACTGCGTCATAGGCCCATGACCCCTGTGCGAAAGCGAGTCCCGCCAGAAGAGCAACTGCCAACCCGCCGAAACTGACGCCGTTCGGTGTGATCCATGTGTGCGACAGCCAGCGCACGGCCGGCCAGCAGAGCCTGCGATTGAATCGCGAATAGATACCGTCTGTGACTTTGCCCGTGCCCCTGACCAGTTCGATTTCGGCATCCTTCAGGTTGGCGGGCGGCCGCAGCGGGACCCCCGGTTGTCCCTTCCACGGGACGGTCTCAAAAACCAGGGCCCGTTGTGCGGTAAGATCCCTCTTGTTCAGAATCGTGGGGCGTGCGAAAACGTCGCTGTCCGTCCCGATATCCACCGGGCCCGCGAACCGAACATTCGATGCAGGACAATCTGAGGCGGCTGCGAGTAATGCGCCCAACGCAGCTTTGTGCGGCACGAAGTCGTACGGCGTCCAGAGAAACTGCGGGTCCAGGTAGCCCTCGATTTCCGCCCAATCGCTGCTCCGGCCGGGATGGAACGTTTGGGCAAGCCGCACTGCCTGTACGGGGGCATCCTTCTTGAACAACCACGTGAGCAGTTTCCGGGGACGATCCGCCGGCAGGTTCGGCGGGTAGAGCAACAGGACGCGCGTGGCGCCGGCGCGAAGCGCCGTCTCGATGACACGGACGATCAGCGGTACTCCGCAGACGGGAGCGTCCAACCGGTCCACGGCGTCCGCCGCCGGCATTGCGATCACGGCTTGCATTTCAACGTCCCTCCGGGCAAAGCGATAACACTTCTGGTTCGGACCTCTCCTCCGGTAGCCCGTTGGCCGCAAGGACCATCCAGAGGACTCCTATGAGGCACAAGGTCACGTCCCGCAAGCGGCGGGCTACCGCCAGCATCAATCCCGCAGCGGCCGGCAAACCAATCAAGGCAAACGAAGCCGCCGCTCCGCCTTCGTCCGCGCCGATGCGTCCGGGAATCCAGCTGCCGAGAATCTTCACCATTCGTCCCGCTGCCTCGATGGCCAGCACTTGTGGCCCGGAGAATCGGAGGCCCATGATCCAGAGGACGAGGGCGACCTCAAACAGCGTGACGATCTGGGCGATTGCGTCGAGGATGAGAACCGTCCGGGCAGCTTCCGGCTGGCGGTCGCGAAACGAACGGATACTCAGTTCGGACTGCTCGGCGGCTCGCAGCCACCGCGGGGCTCGGGAGCCGGCAAACCGCACCAGGGGTGATAGAAGAGAGTGCCGGGTCAGCAGGAAAGGTAGCGCGACGCCAAACGTAGCCATTGCGGCCCAGATCAGGCGCGCGTCTGAGATGAGGAACGCTGCCGCAACGGTGCCCACGAATCCGAGGGCCACCGTGGTCAACCAGTAGGCGCCGGTTTCCACCAGGGTTGCCGGAGCTGCGTCCGCCATTCCGGCGTGGTCTCGCAGCATCACGAGTTTTGTCGGTTCGGATACGGCCGGCCCCAGTACGGTCAAATATCCGGCCGCCTGCGAGGCCAATCGCACACCGATCAGGCGGGACTGCGGCACCTGGATGCCATCGGCGTCCAAAGCGATGCGCCAGGCGCGTGTTTGCAATAACAGCCGCACAAAACCGGCGAGAAGGACAATCGGCAGCACCATGCCGATGTTCCGGAGCTGCGACGCAACGTTGCGGAGACCAACTCGGTGCGTCAAAGCCACCAGGGCGATCGTGGCAGCGACACCGGCGATAATGCGGATATTCTTCTTCACCGGTGCAACTCCTCCGTGGCGCGGCGGCGCGATTGGGCCTCCCGGACGCTAGTGGTGTAGCCGGAATACTCAATAACGACTTCCGTAGACCCGAAAATCTTCACCTCCGCTCTGGAGCGGTTCAGCGCCGGCAGCCAGAATTGCCCGGTACGTCCGTACTGTTGCACCACCTGGGCACTGCGAATCCAGAACGAAGGGTTCTTGGCGGGCTGGCCCTCAATACGCGCGATGGCAAAGTCCCTGGCATCCACCCAGATGCGCCCTCGAATCGAAAACTTGCTCGGCTTCTTGGGAGTGACCTCCAGAACATAGCTGTCGCGCCCTTCGGAGATTTCGGTTCCAAGCAGACGGAAATCGTAGTTTTCAGGAGCAATTCGCGTTTCTTTGCGTTCCCCTTTCTGACTGGCCTCCGCCTCTGCCTCGATCATCTTGCGGAGAACGTGTTCGCGAACGAATCCAGACCCGCTTTCGTCGACGATTTCAAAGGTCTTGACTCCGTCGCCACTGCATGACATTCGAACCGTCATCTCGGCTCTTTTTGCAGTCTTCTTGTTCTCAAACCGGTAATGCCGTATCCCTGAATACCCGGCCAAAGCGGCAAGGCGGTCGTTGTCGGCGCGGGCCATGTGCTCCAGGATGGCAGGGGCGTCCATCGACGGCGTCGAACCGTCTTGAATCGTCGCGAGGAAGAGAAAGGCCAGTAGCATGGAATTAGAACTCCAGGACGAATTTGCCGCGCATCATTCGGCCGACGCTGTTCAGGAATACCCCGTATCTGTCGCTGACGATGTTTTCCTGCAGGTCGCGCGGGTTGTAGTGGTTAAAGATGTTGAAGACCCGAACCCCAATCTGCGCCTTGTACTTCTTGGGAAGAAAAGGAAGCGAGATTTGTTTGGCGACTTGCAGGTCCGTGGAAGAGAATCGGGGGAACCGGCCGGCGCGGTTTCGCGCGCCTACAAAGTCGCGTTCTTCATCGACGATGGAATACGGGAACCCTGTATGGACGTCGTATACAGGCGAGAGAGTCACTTTCCAGGGAAGTGTGAAATCTCCCCAGAACAGGAACCGATTAGGGGCGTCGAACGCCAGCGGGCCCCGCTCGTTCGGGCGGATGACGGGGTTCGGGGTGTTGCCGAAGAACTGATTGAAGTCGTTCAGGTCGCCAATCGCCTTGGATCGGACGTAGGATGCGTTGATGACGTGTTTGCGAATCTGGTATCGAGCAGTGGTCTGGAACTCGCGGTAGCGGCTCCTGCCGCTGTTGGAAAGCAGGAGGACACCCGTGTTTTCCGCTTGCTGAGGGTCCAAATAGTAGTCCCGAACCGTGATGCGCTGGCTGTAGCCCGTTCTGACGACCAGGTTCGAGCGGAGCTGATGCTGTATCTCCACATTCCAGGCGGCGCTGCGCGGGTTGTCGAGCGGACCGGCGAACCGGTTCTGGTAGGCCAGTACGCCGGAAATCGAGCCATCTGGGAGATAGCTGGTCACTGTTCGCTCGGGTAAGTGCGGAAACGTGGGGATGTTCAGATTGATGCGGTCATAAAAGAGGCCTACGCCGCCTCGGATCACCGTTCGTCCTCCAGGAAAAGGCGCCAGCGCGATTCCCAGCCGCGGAGCGACATGGGCTTTATCGCTGACGGAGTCGCGATCGACGCGTACGCCGGTATCCAGCGTGACTTTGCCATTAATCGACCATTTGTCCTGCGCGAACCCGGTATACTCCCGCTGCCGCACCGACGTCGAAACTCCGGGCGAAAAGTCGATGCGCTCCGCCAACATTCCGGAAGAACGCAGGACTTGGACTGGCTCGAAGGTCTGCCGGCTATCGAAGGCAGTCCGAACAAAATCACCACCAAATTTCAGTTGGTGCTGTCCCCACGCGGTGATAGGGTGCATCGCGAACGCCTCTTGCCATTCGAATCGGCCGGTTTCGCGGTGCTGGCGGCTGAAGAATCCGCCGGTTGTGGTCTCGATTTCCAGCCGGTACGGATCCGTGCTGTTCGGCTTGAGATCGCCATCAAAGGTCTTGTAACTGACCTGCGATGCGAGCAGTCCTCCCGACTGTGTCACTAACTTGTGTGAGAACGCCAGGAAGTCACCTCTCTGGTGCAAGTCGGGGGTGGCCTGCTGGGGAGTAAATGTGTTCAGTCCGAGGTAGTTTAATTTCTGGGGGTAGAGCGCAACGGTGATAGACGCGCTTTGCCGCTCCGTGAGGTTCAGGTCGAACTGGGTGAAGGAATCAAAGCTTTCCAAGCCCATATCGCGCTCCATCGGCGGCAGGGAGTTCACGGGGGTCCGAACATAGCGGTATTCCAGGGATTGGGTGAACGCCACCCGGTCGCGGATCAGCGGTCCGGTTACCGTCAACCGGGGTGTCGCCGACTCAATGCCAACGAACGATCCGTCCCGTCTCCGTGGCCGCACCATGAGGTTCTGCATCGTGAAGTGGAGTTTTTCGAAATCGGAGACACGGGTGTCGACGGTTGCAACGGCGCCGGTGAGTTTTCCGTACTCCGCTTCGTAGGGGTTCGCGACAACCGTGGCCGACGAGATGACGTCAATCGGCAGGTTGATTCCCGAACTGCCTGTCACCGGATCGGTTACGTTGGCGCTGTTGAGTAGCAGTCCGTTCTGCGACGACCGCGCGCCTTTCATGTTGATCAGACCATCCGGTCCACGTACTACCCCGGGTACTAACGGCAGCAGGCTTTCGAATCGCTCATTGGCGTTAGGAGCATTCTTGAGCGTGGATTCGCCCAGGACAGTACTCTGGGAGGTTTCCGTCATCGGCGCCACTTC
>Ga0335082_10007571_pt1 | contig 11784 bp, 10 predicted proteins | sample Lox_Sample_41_FD_206718 | JGI IMG/M metagenome (GOLD analysis project Ga0335082, IMG submission 206718) | Soil microbial communities from Loxahatchee National Wildlife Refuge, Florida, United States - Lox_Sample_4.1 | ecosystem: Environmental > Terrestrial > Soil > Wetlands | place: USA...
GCGACGCCGCAAAGGAGATCGATGACGGGTTTGGCCGCCAGGCCGGGGACGGCGGTGCTCCCGATGTGCTCGATGGCGAGGACGCGCCCGGCGAGCGCGAGCAGCAGGTCGGCGCGCATCGCCGCGAACGAGCGCGCCCACGCCGCGTCCGGAGGAGCAATGATGACCGAGTCGCGCGCGTCGCTCACGTCTCGCGCACCAGCCTCTCGCTGAGCTCCCAGAGCTTCGCGGCCGCGGCGTCGTCCCGCGCGGCGCGCGTGGGCGTCGCCTCGCGCGAGCTCTTGAAATAGAGGCCGGTCTTGCCTTCCACGTCCGGTGAAGTTGCAAGATACACGGAAGTGCGCGCCCCCGCCTCCTCGCTGCCGAGGAACGGCCCGGCGAGGTTGCGCATGATGAAGCCGAAGACGCCCTTGTTGTTGCGGCCGAACCCGCTCGCGATGACGCCGGGGTGCAGCGCATTCGCCGTGACGCCGGAGCCCTCGAGCTTCTTCGCGAGCTCGCGCGTGAAGAGGATGTTCGCGAGCTTGGACTGCCCGTACGCGGCGAAACCGCCGTAGCTCCGCTTCTCGAACATCGGGTCGTCGAAGTCGACGCCGGCCGCTTGGCGGTGCGCTTCGGACGCGACGTTGACGATGCGCGCGGGCGCGCTCTTCTTCAGCAGGTCGAGGAGCAGGTCGGTGAGCAGGAAGTACGCGAGGTGGTTCGTCGCGAAGGTGCGCTCGTAACCGTCCGCGGTCTTCTCCTGGTCCATGTTGATCGCGCCGGCGTTGTTGATGAGCACGTCGAGGCGGTCGTGCTTCGAGCGGTACTCGTCGGCGACGCGGCGGACGTCCTTCATCGACGAGAGGTCGGCGACGAAGAGATCGACCTTTCCTTTCGCGCCGAGCGCTCGGATCTCTTCGACGACTTTTTCGCCGCGCGAGCGGTCGCGCACGAGGAGCGAGAGGTTCGCGCCCATCTTCGCGAGGCCGAGCGCCGTCGCCATGCCGATGCCGCGGCTCGCGCCGGTGATGAGGACCTGTTTGCCTTCGATGTTCCAGCTCACGCGCCGGATGTTACACCAGCCACACCACGGTCACGCCATCGCCGCCTTCGCCCGTCTCGCCCGGGCGCATCTGGGCGGCGTAGCCGCTGGCCTCGACCTCTTTGCGGACGGCGTCGCGGAGCGCGCCCGTCCCGTGGCCGTGGATCAAGAACACGACGCGGCGGCCTGCGCGCATCGATCGATCGAGGAAGCGTGTGGCCTCGCCGATCGCCTCGTCGACGCGCATGCCGCGAAGGTCGCAGGAGTTGTCGGTCGTCTGGATCGCCGGCTCGAACGTCCGCGAAGCGCGCTCCGGACGCGGCTGTTTCGGCTGGCGCTTTTCGTTCTTGGGGTCCGGCGCGCGGAGCTCGTCGCGCGTCACCACGACCTTGAGCGGACCGGCGGCGACGCGCACGTGCACGTCGTCCATGACCTCGATGACCTCGCCCTCGAGCCGCAGCCGCGCGACGAACACGCGCGCGCCGGGGCGCACCTCGTTCGCGCGCGCGCGATCCGGCGGCGGCGCGACGAGGAGCGGCTCGAGCTCGCCGCCGAGGGCGATCCCGGACGACGCGCGATCGAGCGAACGCTGCGCCTCGCGGAGCTGGTCCTCGCCCGGTTTGCGCGCGCGGAGGCGAGCCTGCGCCGCGCGGAGCTCCTCCTTCGCGCGGAGGAGCGACGCCGAGAGCCGCGCCGCCTCTTCGGAGAGCTCCTTGCGCTCGCGCGCGCGGACGCGCTCGATCTCCGCGGCGAGCGACGCCGAGAGCTCGGCTGCCCGCGCTCGCTCGCGTTCGGCGGCCTCGCGCGCGAGCTCCGCCGCGACGCGCTGCTCGTGCGCGCGCCGGAGCTCTTCGTCGAGCCCGCGGACCTCGGGCGCGAGGAACCGCTCCGCGCGCGCGATCACGTCGTCGCCGATGCCGTATTGCCGCGCGACCGCGAGCGCGCTCGACGCGCCCGCCGCGCCCATCGTCACCTTGAACGTGGGCGTCATCCGCGCGAGGTCGAACCCGACGCACGCGTTCTCGAAGCGAGCGTCGCGGAGACCGGACGGACCCGCGAGCGCGAGCGTCTTGAGCCCCTCGTAGTGCGTGGTCGCGACGACCGCCGCGCCCTGCGAGACGAGCGCGTCGAGCACGCCCGCCGCGAGCGACTCGCCCTCGCGCGGATCGGTTCCGCCCGCGAGCTCGTCGAGGAGCACGAGCGACCCCGCGTGCGCGCGCGCGAGGATGTGCGCGACGTTGCGCACGTGCGCGCTGAAGGTCGACAGGCTCTTCTGCAAGCTCTGATCGTCGCCCACATCGGTCAGCACGATCTGGAAGATGCCGGCCTCGCTCCCCTCCCCGCACGGGAGCGGCAGCCCCGCGCGCACGAGCAGCGCGCACAGACCGAGCGTCTTCAGCGCCACGGTCTTGCCGCCGGCGTTCGGCCCGCTCAGCACGACGGCGCGCGACGGCGCCACGGCGAGATCGCTCGCGACGACCTCCGGCTGCGCGAGCGCGAGGAGCAGGTGGCGCGCGCGCTCGAGCGACAAACGCGGCTCGTCGACGATCGTTGCATAATGCAAGCGTTGCTCCTCCGCGAGCTGCGCGATCGCCGCGCACACGTCGAAGCGCGCCATCGCCTCGGCCGCGCCGAGCACGCTCGGGAGCTTGCCGCAGAGGAGGGCCGACAGACGCGCGTAGATCGCCTCCTCTTCGCGCGCCACCTCGCCCTCGAGCACCTTCAGCCGGTTGCCCATGGGCACCACGGCGCGCGGCTCGACGAAGAGCGTGCCGCCGCTGCCGCTCGTGCCGTGGACGATGCCGGGGAAGCGCAGGTGCGCGTCGGCGCGCACCGGGATGACGAAGCGGCCCTCGCGCTCGGTCACGAACTGGTCCTGGAGGAGCTCGGCGTAGCGCTGCATCAAGTCCTGCAGGCGCGACATCATCCGCGCGCGCGCGGCCCGCTGTTCCTGCCGGAGCTCCTTGAGGCGCGCGGACGCGTGATCGGCGAGCGTGCCCGAAGGGTCGAAGCTCGACTGCACCTCCTCGCCGACTTCGTCGAGCGTGGGATCGGTCGAGCAGGCGAGGAAGAGCGCGGGCGCTCGGTCCTCGCGGGCGGCGAGGAAGCGGCGCACCGAGCGCGCCCACGCGAGGAGCTGGGCCATGGCGCGGAGCTCGTCGGGCGCGAGCACGGCGCCCATGCGAAGGCGGTCGAGCGCGAGCTCGATGGGCGGGAGCGCCGCGAGCGGAAGCGCGTCCCCTGCCCGCCGCAGCGCGACCGCGTCGGCGCCCTCGGCGGCGGCTCGACGCACGCGGGCGCGCGTCTCGCAGAACGGCAGCGCCAGCGCCGCGGACTTTCCGAGCGCGCTCGCGCAGCGCTCCGCGATCGCGCCGAGCACACGATCCCACTCGAGGTCGGACCTCGTCTTTTCGGGACAGGGATCGGAGAGCTCGTGGAGCTCGGCTTCGGGACTCACGGCAGCCGCATCATACGATGCTCATCGCTCCCGCCTGACGCACGCTCCAAATCGGCGCGCCGGCCGATCCGTTTCGGCGCGCGCCGGCGCCATGATTTGCGTGTTTTTCCGGACTTTCGCGCGTTGCACGGCGGTTGCACCCAAAGCTCGGATGGTCTTTCGCTGCAACGCCGCGACGCGCATCCCGACCTCGCCCGGTGCGGGGGACATGGAGCCGCCGCCGCTCGAGACGCTCTACGACGTCGCGCTCGCCGCCGACCGGGCGCGCGAGCCGGCTGCCGGCTACCGGCTCTACTGGATGTCGGGCGACCGCTTCGGGAGCTGCGACGTCCCGGCCGAGCCGGAGAGCTTCGTCGTCGTCGGACGTCACGCGCTCTGCGACGGGGTGCTCGACGTGGACCCGGAGGTCGCGCTCCGTCACCTGCTCGTCCGCGCGACGCGACTGGACGACGGCGCCGCGCGCATCTCGATCATCGACCTCCACACGAGCCTCGGCTTCCGGCTCGCGGACGGGCGCCACGCACGCAGCGTCGTCGCCACGGGCCCGCTCGGGCTCACGGTCGGCGGCTACGCGATCGTGGCGCTCCCCGGCGGCGAGCCTTCGCCCGCCGAGCTCCCTCCGCCGCGCGTCGCCGAAGGCAACCCGTACCGCGAGCCGGCTCCGGGCCGCATCACGCTCATGCCGCGCCCGTCGCTCATCGGCGAGACGTCCTCCGCCGTTCACGCGAGCGTCGCCATCACGGTCACCGGGGCCCGCGGCACGGCGGTGGTGAGCGTCTCGCCGCTCGACCTCGAGCTCGGCGTGCTCGTGGGCCGCGCGCCCAAGTGCAACGACGTCCTTCGCACGGTCCTCCACGACGGCATCTCGCGCGTGCACCTGCTCCTCCGCGGGAACGTCGCGTACGACATCGCGTCGACGCAAGGAACGTTCGCCGGCGGCCGGCGCGTGCGGAGCGTGCGCTTCGGCGCCGGCCCGATTCAAATCGGCACGGCGAGCCCCATCTTCGTGCGCGTCGCCCCGACGCTTTAGTCCGCATGCCGCTCAGTTAACCCGCTGCGCGCCGAAGAGAGTGAAACAGAAAGGTAAGAAGATCAGAAGGCGAGAGCGAGAGAAGCGGCGAGAGCCGGTCCAGAGCGACCGACTCTCGCCGAATTTTCGGGAAGGGCGTGAAGCGGCGACGACGGCGAAAACTTTGGGCGTTAGTCCGGTTTGTTTTCGCCGCCCGTCGCGCCGCCCGGCGGCAGCGGGTTCTGCTCGCGCTCGAGGTAACGGAAGATCGTCCGCGGGTCGACGCCGAGATCGCGCGCCGTCTGCGTTCGGTTGCCGTTGTTTCGCTCGAGCACCTCGAGGACGTACTTTCGCTGGAACTCTTCCTTCGCCTTTTCGAGCGGCAGGATCGGCGACTCGGCGTTCGCGCCGAGATCGAGATCGTCGGGGCCAAGCAGCGAGCGGTCGCACAAGACGAGCGCCTTCTTCAGGCGATTCTCGAGCTGCCGGATGTTGCCGGGCCACGAGTACTTCTTGATGGCGGCGAGCGCTTGCGGCGTGAAGCCCTGCACCTGCGAGCTCATCTCGCTCGCGTGCTTCGAGAGGAGCGCCTTGGCGATGATGAGGACGTCGTCGCCGCGGTCGCGGAGCGGCGGCAAGTAGAGGTTCACGACGTTGAGGCGGTAGTAGAGGTCCTCGCGGAAGCGGCCGCCGCGGATCTCGTCCTCGAGGACGCGGTTGGTCGCGGCGACGATGCGAATGTCGACCTTCTCCGGCTTGCTGTCGCCGACGCGGTAGACGACGCGCTCCTGCAGCGCGCGCAGGAGCTTCACCTGCAGGTTCAGCGGGAGCTCGCCGATCTCGTCGAGGAAGAGCGTGCCCTTGTCGGCGACCTGGAATTTCCCGGGGCGCGACGCGACCGCGCCGGTGAACGCGCCCTTCACGTGGCCGAAGAGCTCGCTCTCGATCAGGTTCTCGGGGATCGCGCCGCAGTTGACGACGACGAACGGGCCGGTCGCGCGCGCCGAGCGGCGGTGGATCTCGTGCGCGATGAGCTCCTTGCCCGTGCCCGTCTCGCCCGTGATGAGGACGCTGATGTTGTCCGCCGACGCGACCTTCTGGAGCTTGCGGAAGACCTCCTGCATCGAGGCGCACACGCCGATGATCTCGCCGAACTTCTTGTCCTTGAGCTCGGCGGCGAGCTTCTCCTTGTCGGCGCGGAGGGTCGAGAGGAGAAACGCGTTCTGGAGGATGAGCGACGCCTGTCCGGCGAACACCGTGAGCACGTCGAGCTGCGAGCGGAGAAACAGCCCCTTCACGCGGTCGTTTCCGACGTAGAGCACGCCGGTCACGTGACCCGAGGCGACGAGCGGCGCGCACATCACGCTCGAGAGCTGGAGCGCGAGCACGCTCTCGCTCGACGAAAACTCGTTGTCGGTGAGCGCGTCGCTGACGATGACGGGGCGCGCCGTCTGGAGCACGCGCTGGACGATGCTGTCCGAGATCGCCGTCTCGCTCACGGCCTCGCGCTTCACGTTGCGCGCCGCGCGGATCCGGAGCTTCGACGCGCCCCCGCTCGACGGGGCGCTCGGCGCGGCGTCGCGGTCGGACCAGTTTTCGTCGTCGAGGAGGAGGATGAGCCCCTTCTCCGCGCCGGTGACGTCGATGATCGTGTCCAGCATCGACTCGAGCACCTCGTCGACGCTCTTGAGCGTCATCAGCTTCTCGCTGAACTCGTAGAGCTTGCGAAGACCGGCGATGGATTGGCTCGCGGCCCAGAGCTGCGTGTCGGACAGCGCGGGCGGGTGAGACGGCGCCGGCGCGCCCTCGGGCCTCGGCGCGGAGCGCGGCTCGTCGAACATGCTGAAGGCGATCTCGGCGTCGCCGAGCGCGATGCGGTCGCCGTGGACGAGGCGCGCGCGGCGCTTCTTCTTGCCGTTGATGAGGATCTCGGCCTGCTTGTCGACCTCCTCGAGGTTGAAGTCGCGGCCGTCGAAGAGGACCTGGGCGTGGGTCTGCGCCACGCGCTCCCCTTTGACGCAGACGTCGTTACCGAGCGCCAGCCCGATCGTGCTCACCGGTTTGTGGAGCGCGAAGACGTGGGGCGCACCTTGGGGCGGAAACCACTTGAGAACGGCCAACCTCGAGAGAGTACTGTGCCGTGTGCCGTTTTGGGCGCCAAAACGACGCACCACGACAAACCGTTGACCTGAAAAAATCCCACGGCTACAAGGGCGCTTCCCTAGGAGGAATTTCCATGAAGAAGCTGACCATCCTCGCCGTCCTCGCGATCGTCGGCGCCGTGGCGAGCGTCGCCTGCGGCGGCGACAACAAGCCGGCCGACAACCCGAGCACCACGACGACCTCGACCTCGAGCGCGGCTCCGACGGACAGCGCTGCGGCTCCCGCGGCGTCCGGCGCTCCGGCTCAGTGATCCATCAAACGACGTAACCCGAACGGGATGCTCTTTGCGGAGCGTCCCGTTTGGTGTTTTGTGGGGACATGAAGACGCGTTTGCTCCTCGGGGTGGTGCTCGCAGCTTGGCTCTTCGCCGCGTGCGGCGGAGACAAGCCGCCGATGGTGCCCGACCCCGAGACGTCGTCCACGCCGGACGCCGGCGCGGACTGATCTCACCAGAAGCCGAAGATCTGGAACATGCCGCCGTTCTGTAGCGGCGCGAACGAGACGCTGACGGGCGGGGTCCAGGACGCGGGCGGGCGGCGCGCGGTCGGTTGCGCGGGAGGAGGCGCCGGAGGAGGCGGCGCGGCGGAGCCCGGCGGAGGCGGAGGCGCCGTCGTCGTCGTGTCCGTCGCGGGGCCCTCGGGGACCGGCTCGGGGTCCTTCAAGTCACGCGTCACGATGCCCGCGATGATGACGCCCGCGAGCATGCCGAGGCTGTTGGCGACCATGCCGTGGTTCGCGAGCGAGTTGCCCGCCGCGTCCTTCGAGCTGCCCGCGACGTAGATCAAGTAGATGGGCGACGTCGCGACGAGGCCGATGCCCGCGCCCATCCACATGTACTTGAGCGCGCTCCACGACGGGTCGTAGCCGACGGCGGCGAGGATGCCGGTCGTCGCGAGGCCGAGGTTGATGCCGAGCAGGTTGCCGACGAGCATGCCCTGCCCGATCGACGACGAGTCCGAGTTCGCGCCGCCGCCGCCGACGAACGCGCCCATCATCGCGCCCCAACCCGCGCCGCTCGCGACGAGCGCGATCTTGCGCGGGTCCGGCCGCACGGCCTCGCCGAACGCGTAGCCGCCGATGCCGCCGAGCGTCGCGCCGAGAAAGATGGACGTCATGATGCCGTCCGAGCCCCAGCGGTTGTGATCGGGCGTGCCGTCGGGCTCGATGACCGAGTCCGGGCCCGCGATGGCGTAGTTCGCGCCCGCGATGCCGAGCCCCTCGAGCGCGCCGATGATCATGCCGGTGCTGATCGACGAGGGCACGCCCTTGTGCATGCCGCCCGGATAGAAGTTGTCCCAGAGGAAGAACGCGAGCGGCAGCGCCGTGCCGAGCAGCAGGGGCGTCACGAGCGCGGCCGCCGGATCGCACTGGTTTTGCGACTGGCCGGTGACCGGGTCGAGGATCAGGTTGCCCATCGGGTCGCGCTTCTTGTTGTTGGGCGAGCAGATGCTGAGCGTGTCGATCCAGCTGCCCATCGTGAGGCCGAAGGCGGCGCTCGTCGCGTAGAGGTAGATCATCTCGCCGTCGGCGCGCCGCGACGTGGGCTTGACCGGTGGAGGCGGCGGCGGCGGTGGAGGAGGCGGGAGCGGCGTCGTCGCGGTCGGCGGAGGCGGGGGCGGAGGCGGCGCGGTCTCCGTCGCGGTCGGCGGCGGAGGAGGCGGCGGCGGCGCGGTCGCGGTCGCCGTCACCGTGGGCGGCGGAGGAGGCGGCGGCGCGATCGCCGTCACGGTCTGCGTCGGCGGCGGGGGCGGCGCGGTCATCGTGGGAAGCGGCGGAGGCGGAGGCGGCGGCGCGGTCACGGTCTGCGTCGGTGTCGCGCTCGTCTGCGGCGGCGGAAGCGGCTGCACCCCACCGGTCGACGTCGGCTGCGGCTGCGGCTGCGGCTGCTGCGCGCTCGCGAACGACGCGACCGCCGTGAGCGACGCCAGGATCCCCACTGCAGAGATTTTCCTCATGCTCCGCGAATCGTACACGAAGCTCTTCGTGATGGACAGCGGTCAACCGACCAGCGATTGAATGCGCGGCGCGATCACTTCGTCGATCGTCTCGCGGAGGAGCACGCGCGCATCGAGCCCGCTGCAAAGCCCGAGCGATTCGCCGCCGAGCGGCGCGCCGCGCGCGGGGAGGTGCGCGAGCTCGTGGGCCTCGAGGTGGCCGAACGCGGTCGGCAGGTACGCGCGGATCGCGCGGCGCTCGTCGTCGCCGAGCGAGGGCGCGAGACGCTCGAGGAGCGTCCAGCCGAATCGCGCGTGACCGATTTCGTCGGCCCAGATCCCGGTCAGAAGCTCGCGGAGCTCGCCTTCGGGCATCTCGAGGCGCTCGGCGCCGATGAGAGCGACCGCGACGGTCTCGCTCATGCAGCAGATGCTGATGACGTTGCGGAGGAGGGCGGCGCGCGGCGGCGCGTCCGCGTGCCGAGGGTACGCGGGCGCCTCGAAGAGCTCGCCGCGCGCCGCGCCGCCGAGCGACTCGACGACCGCGCCGCAGAGGACGCCGTGGCGCTGCTCTTCGTGGGCGAAGCCCTGGACCTCGCGCGCCTCGTCGTGCATGCCCAGCGCGGCGAGCTCGGCCGCGAGGGCGACGAACACGCGCGACGACGCGTACTCGTTGATCATGCGCGCGTGCCAAGTCGCGACGGCGGCCTCGCGAAGCTCCGCGGGCGCGTGGACGGCGGGCGCGTGCGCTCGCGCCGGCGCGCGGAGATCGAGCGCGTTCACGCGACCTCCATTTCCGGAGGCATCGGCGGCCCCCACGGCGTGCACGCCGGGCCGAACGGCGTCCCGGTCGCGAAGCAGCACCACGAGAGGACCTGCGACGCCGTGGCGTAGTCCTGCCCGAGATCGCCGCCGTCGGGCTCGTCGTCCATGCGCGCGAGGATCGCGTCGCAGCAGTTCAGCGCCGCCGGGTTGTCCTCGACGACGCTCGCGTCCGGCCCGTTCGGGTCGTCCCACGGCGACGCGTCGCCGACGGCGCTCGCGACCTCGCCCACGCAGCACGCGAACGCTTCTTCGCTGACGTCACCCGCGTCGATCGCGGTCGGCCCCGTGCACGCGAGCGCCGCGTCGGGCGCGACGACGTCGAGCACCGCCGCGTCGACCGGCGCGCCGTCGGGCTTCGCTTTCGCGTCGGCCTCCGCGTCCCCCGGCCCCGTCGTGATGGCGCCCCCGCATTGAAAGAAGAGAGACCCGAACGCGACCTTCGCCGCGCCCCGCAAAGCTAATCTACGAATCGTAAGTTCCATGCTGCGATCCTGACGTGACCAGACCCCGCCGACAATCGGAATAATTGTCACAGGATTATACGAAGACCCAATACAGTACCCGGCTCACCTCAACGGGCTCTCCGCCAAATGCCTCGCCAGCGCCTCGAACAGCCCGCGGCGCGGATCGTCCACCCGAAACACCAGCCGGAAATAATCCGCGAGCGGCGTCACGCTCGGGAGGATCCGCACGAGGCGCTTTTCGGCGAGGTCCTCCTCGATCAAATACTCGGGCAAGACGGCGACGCCGGCGCCCGCGCGCACGCGCTCGTGGATCGCGCCGATGGCGCCGAGGCGCACGACGCGCTGGAACTCGTACGACTTGCCCTTCTGCGCGTCGCGGAAATACGCGAAGAGCGGGAGCTCGGTCGACGCGTCGAGCAGCGTGTGACTCTTGGCGTGCTCGGGGCGCGTGAGCGGCACGCGCGCGAGGAGCTTCTTGTCGCCGACGAACGCGTACGTCTCCTTGTGCAAGGCGATGGAGTCGAGCTTGCGATCCGAGAAGCGCGTCGAGGTGATCGCGCAGTCGACCTCGGCGGTGCGCACGCGGATGAGGAGGTCCGGCCCCGAGCCGAAATAGAGGTGGAGCTCGACGTGCGGCAGCTTCTCCGCGAGCGCGCCGAGCTGGGGAAGGACCCAGGACAATCCGAGCTCGTGGCGCGTGCCGAGGATGATCTCGGTGGTCGGCGGGCCCTTGTCGCCGCGCGCGGCGCGCACGCAATCCTCCGCGGCCTCGAGGCAGCGGCGCGCGTACGGAAGGAGCGCGAGGCCTCGCTCGGTGAGCGTGACGACGCGCGTCGTGCGCGCGAAGAGCGGCGCGCCGAGCTGTTCTTCGAGCTGCCGGATGCGGGCGCCGAACGCCGCCGGCGTGAGCGCGACCTTGCGCGCGGCCTTCCGGAAGTGGAGCAGCCGCGCGGCCTCGACGAAGCAGCGCAGCGACTCGATCGACGGAAGGATCAATGGGCCCGGCGGATCGTGTGGATGTCGAACTCGGGGCCGAGCTCGCGCGCCATCAAGTCGACGACCGCCTTCTCGGCGGGCTTGTCCTCGTAAATCACCTGGTAGATCTCGCTCGTGATCGGCATGTCGATCCCGAGCTTCTTCGCGAGGTCGTGCGCGCTCTTCGTGGTCTTCACGCCCTCGGCGACGTGACCGAGGTGGGCGAGCACGTCGGAGAGCTTCTTGCCTTTGCCGAGCTCGACGCCGACGGTGCGGTTGCGCGAGAGCTCGCCCGTGCACGTGAGCACGAGGTCGCCCATGCCGGCCAATCCCGCGAGCGTGAGCGGCGAGCCGCCGCGCGCGACCGAGAGGCGCGCGACCTCGGCGAGCCCGCGCGTGATGAGCGCGGCGCGCGTGTTGTGCCCGAAGCCGAGCCCGTCGACCGCGCCCGCGGCGATCGCGATGACGTTCTTCAGCGCGCCGCCGCACTCGACGCCGATCACGTCCTCGCTCGCGTAGGTGCGGAGGTACGGCGTGTGAAAGCGCCGCATCACGACCTCGCACGCCGCCGAGCTCTTCGACGCGATGACCACGGCGGTCGGCTGGTGGTGCGAGAGCTCCTTCGCGAAGCTCGGCCCGCTCAAGAAACACAAGTGCGAGTGGGCGTGCGCGGGCAGCTCGTCGCGGAGCACCTCGTCCATGAACTCGAGCGTCTCGTTCTCGATGCCCTTGGTCGCCGACACGATCGGGACGTCCTTGCCCACGAACGGCGCGGCGAGCTTGGCGACCTCGCGCGTCGCGTGGCTGGGAGCGACGAACACGATCATGGTCGCCCCCTCGAGCGACTCGGCCAGGTCGCCGCTCGCCCAGAGCGACTCCGGCAGCGTGATTCCGGGTAGATAACGCTCGTTCTCGTGCTTGGCGTTGACCTG
>Ga0335082_10007572_pt1 | contig 11783 bp, 8 predicted proteins | sample Lox_Sample_41_FD_206718 | JGI IMG/M metagenome (GOLD analysis project Ga0335082, IMG submission 206718) | Soil microbial communities from Loxahatchee National Wildlife Refuge, Florida, United States - Lox_Sample_4.1 | ecosystem: Environmental > Terrestrial > Soil > Wetlands | place: USA: Florida...
AGGCTGGCGCTGGTCCAGAAGGTCGTCGGGGGCCGCGGCGGGATGATCAGCTTGGCCCGCGAGCGCGGCGCGGTGTTCATCGCTGCGCTCCCCCGGGCGCCGACGTGGACGGCCCCTGAGGTCCTCACGCCGACGCGCCTGGGAGCCTAAGGGGCGTCCGTCTTGCCATGATCCACATCGCCGACATCCGTGCCGCTTATGCCGGCAAGGTCGAGGCTTTCGAGGCAATCACCTGGGTGTACACGGCGGCCGAGGGGGGACCGGAGCCGACCGGCAGCGCTCGGATCTGCCGCTACTTGATCTGTACCTGCCGGACGAGCATGGGCTGGACCTGGTGGCACCGCTGCGCCGAGAGAAGCACTTGCCGGTGGACGTAATCGTCATCACCACCGCCAAGGATGCGGACGGCGTGCGCGTGGCCACGCCGGAACCTGACCGAGGAACGGGGCCGGGAACAGCGGGCGGAGAAGCTCCTGGAATCGGCCCAGTTCGCGATCAAGCCCCAGCGTGGTCACCGACCTGCACGGGGTCACCGGACGGGACATCATGGACCACTTGATCGCCGGCCAGCGCGACCCTAAGGCGCTGACCCAGTTGGCCTGGACCCGCGCCCGCCGCAAGATCCCTCAGCGGCCGAGCCGCGACCCGCCCTCGGCCTGCGGATGACGACGACTGGGCAGTGCGCGTGATGAACGCAGTGCTGGCTGACTGAACCGAGCAGCATTTCTGCAAATGCCCCATGGCCCCGTGAACCGTAGCTATTCAGCTTGCATCAGCGTCTTTATGGCTGTTCGCTGCGTGGGCTGGTTTCGTCGCCACCGGAAACGTTTGCCCCGTCTGGTTGTTCGGCCCGGTTGGAGGGTTCCGCCCTGAAGCGCTGAAGGACCCGTTGCCGGATCACATGTCACACGGAGCGTTCCGGGGCGGACTCGGCTTGCGGGGCGGTGACCGCGCCGCGGACCTGGCTTTCCCCGGCGCCGAGCCGGGTCAGTGCCTGGGCTGCGCTCTGGTCATCGGCGCGGAACAGGGCGAGCAGGAGGTGATCGGTCCGGGGGTGACATCAAGGCGCACATGCAAGCGCGGTACAAACACCTGTGGCTTCTGCCGCGTCGGCCGCCTGGCCTGGCCGCCTGTAAGCAACGGGCACGGTCCGGGACGACCGTAGACTGGCCGGGTGCCCGCCGCTGAAGATCTTGAGCCGTATCTGGGCCCCACCTGGTTCATCGACTGCGGCAGTCCGGCGGTCAGACACCGTGCCGAACAGGTAGCCGCCGGCGCCGCCGGCGATGAGGAGCGCGCAACGCGGCTGTTCTACGCGGTGCGCGATGGGATCCGGTATGACCCGTATTCGGTCACCAGTGATCCGGATGACTACCGGGCGAGCACGATCCTGGCGCAGCGGGCTGCTTACTGCATTCCCAAGGCCGTCGTGCTGGCCGCCCTGGCCCGTGCCGCCGGTATCCCGGCGCGGCTGGGCTTCGCGGACGTGCGCAACCACCTGGCGAGTGAGAAGCTGCTGGCCCGGCTCGGGACGGACCTGTTCGCCTTCCACGGCTTCACCGAGTTCTGGCTGGCCGGCCGGTGGGTGAAAGCGACCCCCGCCTTCAACATCGGGCTGTGTGAGCGCTTCGGGGTGCGGCCGCTTGAGTTCGACGGCCGCGGCGACGCCCTGTTCCATGAGTACTCAGCGGACGGCCGACGCCACATGGAGTACGTGGCGGACCGGGGCAGCTTCGCCGACCTGCCGTTCGAGCAGATCATGCGGGCATTCGCGGCCTGCTACGGGCACATCCCGGCGGGTGCCGGCCGGGATCGCGATGAACTCTTTGATCCACGCGGCGAGGCGCCGACGCCCGGGACCTGAGGGTTCACTCCTGCGTTCCGGATCTCTTTGCCAGATGGGCCAGCGGATTGCCGTTAGCCGGAACCCTCAAACCGGGCTTGATCACCCACCGTGAGCGAGTCCCGCGGGACGGTGCGCGCCGATCGCCGATTCGGGTCGTGTCGATGAAGATGCCACGGATTCGAGGAAGGCCGCCAGATCGCCCGGTTATGCGCCGCCAGTGACGGGGTGCCGCTGGACGTGCTGACTGCATGAGCCTGCTAGCTGAATTAGCCGCGTGCGGATACGGCAGGGTTGTCCTACTGCTGCGCCGGCCGCGGCCGGCGGCCGGAAAGGGCTTCCACGGCCTGCTCGATGCCGGCAACGTCCCGCTCGACATCCTCCATGTACAGCCGCCCGGCGACAATCTGATCGTCAGCGATCTCGAACAGCGTGACCCCGCGCATCTCAAAGCTCTGCCCGTCGCTGCGGGTGCCCGACCAGCGCCATTCGGTCCAGGTCATTTCACCGTCCTGGACGGACCGGCAGACTTCGGCGTGGAAGTCCGGGATGCCCGCGAACATGGCCTCCCAGTTGGCGAGCATCTGGGCTCGCCCGGCGAAGGCCCTGCCCGGGTGCGCCGGCTGCTCGCTGCGGTAAGCCTCGTGGATGAAACCGGCCACAGCGCCAAGATCGTGGGCGTTCATGGCCACGACCAGCCGGTCAATCACGTCGGTCATCAGGTCCTCCCCGGCTCGCAGGCTCTTGCACCGGCGCGTACCGCCATCGTCCCCGGCCCTGCGCACGAGTCCCAGCCGTTGATGGCCGCGGCCTCGGCATGCGCAGCCCGGCCAGGAGCCGCTCGCTGTCGCACACGGACCCATCGGGATAAGGGCAACGACGCCGACTACACCATCAATCTGCCCACGTTGCATGATAAGTCGAGCTGTCCCGGCACCGTCCGCTTATCATGCAGATCCGGACGTCGATCAGCCCGTCGGGCTATGCCTACGGGTTGCGCACATAGAGTCAGTTCGGCACGGGGTCGGGCGACCAGCCCCAGGATCGTCGGCCCGGCGGGTCAGGGAACTCCACACCGCGGGCGGTCAGCTCCTGGTGGGTTTTCTGTATGTCATCGCAGGTGAACAGCACCGGGGACAGTGAGCCGAGCCTGCTAGCGCCGAACGTGAGGCTGTACAGGACAAGGGTGACGGCGCTGCGTGGCGGCCGGACCTCGATCCAGCGCGCGCCGCCGGGCTCCTCCCCGATAGGCTCGTGGGTGACCAGCGAGAATCCATCGTATCGATCCAACAACGCCTGGCCGCGTCCTGATCGCGCACGTTGATGTTGATCTTGTCGACGGCGGAGATCATTTCTCCCTTTCTGATGCTGTTCCGCGATCCTCGCCGACGTGAATCCCGTCGGCGTGGAGATCGGACGCCGCGAAAAGCCCGGCCGGCGAGTCTCAGACCTCCGGCAGTCGATCCTTGATCGTTGTTAAACCTGGGGGTCCGCCGCGAGCTGGTAGGTGATGGGCCGGGTGTCGCCGGGCATGCGGGGCGGGGTTGCGTTGATCTCGTCGATGAGCAGGGCGAGTGCGCGGGCGGTCCGGGGAGCGGCGGGCGGGTCGAGGGTCACGGTGATCACGCGGGGCGTGCAGGTGATGGTGCCGCCGAGGTGGAGCAGGTGGCGGGTGATGGCCCGGTACTCGTTGGGGTCGCGCAGGTAGTCGTTGAGCTGGTTGCCAAGCCAGTGCTCCGCTGAGGCGGCGAGCAGCCGCAGCGTCATCTGCAGGGAGCGCCGCCGGGTGCGCAGGATGGCTTTTTGCGCGCCGGGGGTCACCTGGTTTGCGGGGAGCTTGGCGGGGATGGCCTTGAGGGCGGCCTTGGCGGCGGTGACGGCGTCGCTGGCCCTGGTGATCTTCTTCTCGGCTGCGGGGATGGCCATGTTCTTCGCCGCGGCGGTCATCTCGGGGTTAGCGAGCAGCACGGCGAGGTCTTGCCGGGCGGCGGCCAGGGCTGCCCCGGCCTCGCGCAGCCGGGCGCGGCCGGCCGTGCGCTCGGGGTTGGCGATCAGGTGGCTGTCGTCTTCGGTGCTGGCGTGGTAGTCGCACAGCCAGTGGATGCCGTAGTTGTCTTCCAGGTATTTGAACAGGTTCTCGATCCGCCACCGGCAGCGCAGCCAGCTCAATAGCGCCGCCGCGGGGGCATCGGTGTCGCTGGTGAGCACCTGCAGCACCGGGCTGCCGTCCTCGAACAGGGTGATCTGCCGGCACTCGCCGTAGTCCTTGATGGTGATGGTCTCGTCGGCCAGGTGCAGCGCCTCGGCGGGCTTGCCGTCGCCGCGGGCGGCGAAGTACCGGCGCGGGGCTGCGGTGACCGGGGCGAGCGGGGCGCGCCGCCAGGTGACCCAGTCGGCGTGCTGGTCGCGGATGGCGCGGAACACCTGCGGGTAGGAGCCGCCGCGGTCGAAGCCGAGCAGGATCTTGGCGTCGGGCGCGAGGATCTGCCGTAGCTGGGCCAGGGCGCCGGGGAGGGTGGCGGAAAGCCCGGACGGTTCCCCGTCGGCGAAACACACCGCCCGGCCGTGATAGTCGGTGACCACGGTGCCGGCCCGGCCGGGCTGGGCGTGCCGGCGCTTGGTGTTCCACCCCTTGGGGACAGGCTTGGCGCCCTCGTGGGGGACGAAGTGATCGTCGACGTAGTACACCTGCAGTCCCGGCGCGTCGGCGGCCAGCATCGCCGCGCCGAGCTGGCGCTGCAGGGCCAGCGGGTCGCACGCCCCGGCGATCGCGGCCAGCCGGGGCCGCAGCGTGCGCAGGCCGGGGAGCCGGCCGATCCCGGCGAGGATCCCGGCCTGGGCCGGGATCAGGTGCTTGGTCCCCTCGGCGGAGGAGGCGCCCAGCGCGAACGCCAGCGACGTGGCGGTCAGCAGCGCCAGGTCGTCATACCGCGGCCGGGCCAGGGCGGGCGGCAGCGCGGCCGCCAGGATCGCCTCCGCGCCGATCCGCTGGTAGTAGGCGTGGGCCAGCATCGCCCCCGCATACCGGCTGGGCTGCGCGCCGTCCGCAGCCGGCGCCGGCGCGCCGCCCGGCCGGGCCGCCAGGTCTCCCGCGGGCAGCGGGACCAGCTCGCCGGCGGGCGCGAGCCCGGCTCCCGCAGGCGGACCCGGCTCCGCGGCGGGCCGCGGCTCCGGCTCCGGCGCCGCGGGCTCGCCCGCCTGCGGCCCGGGTGCCGCGGCCCGGCCTCTGGCCCGCCCGCCCCCGGGCCGCCATCGGGCAGCTGCTCCTGCACGGCGGCCGGGCCCAGGCGGCGGAACACCGTGGACTGGGCGACGCCCAGCCGGCGGGCGATCTCGCTGTCGGAGGCGCCCCCGGCCCGCCACCGGGCCGCCTGCTCCCAGGCGCCGGCGGCCAGCTTGCGGGGCCGTCCCGGAGCCCGCACCAGCCCGGCGGTCCCCTCCCGCAGCGCCCGGTTGTGCAGCGTGGCGACGTAGTTCTCGGTCAGCCCCATCACCTCGGCCACCGCCCGGCCGCTGAAACCCAGCTGCCGGCACACCGCCACCGCGACGTTGCGCAGCCCGGCGTCGCCGGACGGGTAGCAGGCCAGCACGACCGATCCGGCCAGGATCCAGGTGGTGCCGTCGCGGTCCGCGCGGTGCAGCAGGCTGGGGTCGGGCATGCCCTCCAGGATGGCCGAGGCGGCTGGGGTCATGCCCCCACCCTACCGCAGGTTTAACAGTTTTCGCATAACTTTGGGTTTAAGGAAACCGCAGGCCAGGCGGCCTGCGGCTCACCAACTGCCGGAGGTCTGAGACTGACTCACTTGATAAGCGATGGGCTCCTTGCTGAGCCGCATATCCTGGATTTGCTTCCCCTTGTCCGGCGGCTTTGCCCGATTCATGTCACCTTGGCCGGATCGTTCAGCTTCTCCCCTTTCTTTACTGCAGTTTTCACCTTCTTCACAGCACTTACGCCGGTTTAGGCGCTTACGCCGCTCTAGGCAGGCCGCGCACGCAACTATTGTCAGGAAGACGCCGACGAAGCCCCATGCGAGAACGCCACGGACGGTCGTGCTAAGGCATCCGTACAACTCGCACGCGGGTGACTTGGCCGACATGGACGGAAGCAAGATGTGCATGCATCCCATCTACAGTAACGACCAAGTCCATGTCCGGGTTTCTCACCATCTGACCTTGAGCTAGCAGCTGACGATGCAGGCAGCCGCGAGGAGGGCAGCCACGCATGACCCACGCGAGCAGGCACTTACCCGACTGGCATGGCGCCTGACTAGAGTTTCTGATGATCTTGAGCCGGCCAAGGCAGCTGACGCGTCCCGGACTGGCCAGATATTGACTCACCAACGTCCGCATCTGCCGCAGACAGGGTTATCGGGCCCAGTGGTACCGAGGCAGACAGGGCCGGATGCGTGCGGTGTAGCGCGGATTGCGGACCTGCCGGTAGTCGTCCGGCGCGCTCGGTGCTTCCGGGTCTGAGTGAGAGCGTCGGGGGTGACGTTCGGTTGCGCAGCCGGCTGTCGTCCAGGCCGTGCACCCCCGCCTGCGCTATTCGGGTGCGAGGCGTGGGTGCGGGGGCAGCCCCGGAGCCTGCGGATCGCTTGGTGTATCAGGTGGCGCGCTGTCTCCTCCGTTCTTGTTGAGCGGGGGATGCCGGGCCGCTGGCGGGGTGGTGTCTGCCTGGCGTGCGGCGGTTGCCGGGCGCGTCCCCTGATGCTGCTGCCGGGCGGCCGGTTCCAGGCCATAGGCACGGCCGACGGCCGGGCGGCATGAGCGTCGCCGTCACGGGGAAATTGGGAGGCTTTGATGCGTTCGGTTATCGTCGGGGCGGGGCCGACCGGGCTGTACACCGCGATCGCGCTGGCGCGGCGCGGCCACCAGGTCACGGTGATCGACCGGGATCCCGGGCCGGACGGCGCCCGGTGGTGGGACCGCAAGGGCGTGATGCAGTTCCATCACCCGCACTTTTTCCGACAGCAGGTCGCCGATGCGCTGCAGGTCGAGATGCCCGAGGTCTGGCATGGCCTGCTGGCGGCAGGGGCGGTCCCGGCTACACTGCCGGGCCAGCCCGGCGTGCCGACCGGGCTGCACTGCCGGCGCCTTACCTTCGAGCGGGTGCTGCGAGCAGCCGCCCAGGCCGAGCCCGGGGTGCGGCTGCGCACCGGACATGCCGATCAGGTGTGCGCCGAGCGGGGACGCGTCACCGGGGTTATGGTGGGCGGCCGCCTGGTCGACGCCGACCTGGTCATCGACGCGGGCGGCCGGGCCGGGCGGCTGACCCGGGCGCTGCGGGCACCGGCCCAGGGCGGCGACTGCGGCATCGCCTACGTCTCCCGGCAGTACCAGATGCAGCCCGGCGCCACGGGCGGGCCGGTCAACATGCCGTTCGGGGTGGTGGTGACCTATCCCGGCTACCTGGCCGCGGTGTTCATCCACGACAACGGGATCATCTCCGCCCTGATCGCCCGGGCCAGCGCCGACCGCCCGCTGGCGGCGCTGCGGGCCCGGGCCGCGTTCGAGGCCGCCGCACGGGCGATCCCGGCCCTGGCCGCCTGGACCGATCCGGGCCAGGCGCGGCCGCTCACCCCGGTCCTGCCGGGCGGGCGGCTGTACAACAGCTACCGGGGCCAGCTGGACGACGCCGGCCGCGTCGCGCTGGCCGGGCTGATCTACGCCGGGGACTCGGTGTGCACCACCAACCCGGCGGCCGGGCGCGGGGTGACCACCTCACTACTGCAGGCCCGGCAGCTGATCGCCCTGCTGGGCGAGCACCGGCACGACCTTACCGCCTGCTCGCTGGCATTCGACCGCTGGTGCGCCGGCCACATCAGGCCCTGGTTCGACGATCATGTCTACTGGGACGCGGACCTGATCCGGCGCTGGTCCGGCCAGGACGTCGACCTCACCCGTCCCCTCCCGCCGGACCTGATCATGGCCGCCGGGCAAGCCGACCCGGAGATAGCCAGGGCCGCCGGGCCCTACCAGGCCATGCTCGCGCTGCCCGGCAGCCTGGACGCCGTCCAGGCCCGGGCCCGGGACCTCTACGCCACCGGCTGGCGCCCGCCCGTGCCGCCCGGCCCGACCCGGGACGAACTGGCCGACCTGGTCACCGCCGCAGCCAGCTCCCGGAGCCACCCGGCTCAGGACGCGGCCTTACCCGCAGCGGCGGCCCGGCGATGACCAGGCCGCCAGCCGCACCGAGCGGGGTCGCCGCTGCCACCAGCGCATCACAGCAGGACCGTCGCCACAGCGGAGACCGGTGACGGCTCCGCACGGCTCTCCCGCACGCAACGGCACCCTGTTACCGGAACAGGCCAGTAACCTTGCCCTACCCGGACGGACCCATTTGCCGAAAGGAGTGCGTTCATTGTGCGGAGCTGGCTGGAGTCGCACACAGCTCAGTGCGCAATTCGTGACTTCCGTACTCAGTCGCGCTTTCATAATAAAGACGCAACCTCCCAGCTGGCAGCCTGATAGCCGAGACGTAGCGCAGCGCGCCACCACCGAAAGGACTAGACACCGGGCCAGCTACAGCAATATACTGTGAGCCGTCCCACTTTGCTATTCCAGTTCGTTCTTCGAAGTTCTCTGCCGCCGATGCCCGGCCATCGAAATAGGCGTACCCGCCCACAACTGCGGTTAGCCGGGTGCCGCGACGATACCAGGCTCCGGGCTCTGGCACCATGACAGGCTCGCCGCTGTATGCATCCACGCTAATCATCTGATCGGCGTTCTCATCGCCCTCGGACAACGGGTGCAGTGTCGCGAACATACGCAGATCCTCGCCGCGAACCAGCACCGGGTCTTTGATACCGAATGCCGCGCTGCCAGGAAAGATAATCGTGCGGGCCCTAGCGTTGAAATCTTGTGGATGGCGCGCGCGCAATCTCTCGATCCGCCAGTGCTTGGAGTTATACGTGGCACAGCTGAGGTACAGGTCCCAATCGCCGTCAGGCGTCACATCCAAAGCCGGGCGCTCCAGCGACTCTGCGTCCATATCCTCTTTATCGATGACGCACAACGTGTCAAAATGAATACCATTGTCAATCGGAGAGCGGGCTACATAGGCCCGGTTGCCCCGGCCCTGCTCGACTGGATGCCTGTCACGATAGGCAAGATAGATGTAGTCATCGTGAACGAGTGCACTGGCAGCGCCGATCCAGTTGCCAGTTCCGTGCGCTGCGTGCAGCACCAGCTGACTGTTTTCCCATTGCGGCAGCATGACTCAGCATCCTGGCACGATCCCTTGCGCGAGTCATGCCTTCATCAGCCCGGGTAGGGGGCCACCTGCGCGACACCTGACCGGCCGCATGCTCATGGTCTTATGCGCTTGCCGGGTTCAGCGGCGAGGTTCAAGCCCTGGCGGCTGCGATGAGCGCAGGGGCGCGCCACCGGGTGACCTCCGGGCCGGGCTCATGCGGCATGCGTTGCCGGCCGTGACGCGCGCTGAGGGGTCGATGACCTTCAGCCGTGATGGCGACCTATTCGCGCAGCGTCGTCCGGCCGGCCGCGGCCTGTCAGTGGCCGGCGAAGTTCGCCTCGCGCCGTTCGATGAAGCTGCGCAGGCCTTCGGCGGCGTCCTGGCTGCGCATAATGCCGGGGAGCAAGGATGCGATCGCGTCGCGCCCCGCGTCCGGGCCGAGGCCGAGCCCGGCGCGCGCTGGCCAGCGTGGCCTGCACGCCCAGCGGAGCCTGCCGGGCGATAAGATACGCCAGGTCGGTGGCCCGCTGCAGGTGCGCCCCGGCCGGCACCACCTCCTGCACCAGCCCGATCCGCAACGCCTCGGCAGCGCCGAACTCCTCGGCAGTGAGCAGGAAGCGCATCGCGTTGCCCCAGCCCAGCTGCGCGGGCGCGCGGAAGGTGGCCCCGCCGAACGGCACGATCCCCCGGCCGATCTCCAGCTGCCGGAACCGCACGTTCTCGGCGGCGATCACGATGTCGGCGGCCAGGGCAAGCTCGACCGACAAGGTGAACGCGATGCCGTTGACCGCCATGACCACCGGCTTGGGCACCGGCTCCCGCCACACGCCGAACGGGTCGAAGCGGTGCGAGCCGTACAGGACCTGCGGGCCGTGCTCGGCCACCGCCGGACCGACCTCGGCCAGGTCCAGGCCCGCCGAGAAGTGATCACCATGGGCGAACAGCACCCCCGCGCGCAGTTGCTCATCGGTGCCGAGCATCTCGTACGCGCCGCACAGGGCGTCCATGGCCGCCAGGTTGACGGCGTTGCGCTTGGCCGGGCGGTTAATCCCGATCAGCAGCACGTGTCCGTCGCGCTGCGTGGTGATGGGCTCGGTCAACATCACTCCCGGGTCCGGCCGATGCTGGCAATCTGACTATACGGACCGGCCCGGCCAGGACCCCGGCGCCGGCGTGCATCTCGCGGCCGCGAGTTCCATGTACGGCTGGTGCGGATCTGGTGCCCAGCGGTGATTCCCTTCGATCGCGGGCCTGAGGCCTGCCGCGGCCCCGGTCTTGCGGAGCAGCCTGCGCCACCTGCATCGAATTGAGGATCATGTGCTGATTGACCACCTGGTCTATGCCGCGCCCGACCTCTCTCCGCAGCGGTCGCCGACGTGGAGGAACGTTCCGGCGTCCAGGCCCGACCCGGAGGCAGGCACATCGGGCTGGGCAGCCACAACGCGCCCGCTGGGCCCACAGACGAATCTGGAGATCATCGCTCCCGACCCGGACAGCCCGAACCGCGCACGCCTCGTCCCTTCGGCGCCGACGGCGGATGCCATGCGGGCTGGTTAGCCGGGTGCTTGGCTGCGACGACATCGACGCGGCTGTCGCCGGGTCTGGGCCTATCCGGTCCGGGCAAGCACGTCCATCTCGCCCGGACCGAAGGACCAACGACCCCTGTCGGGTTGACCGACCACAGCCACACTGCTGATAAGCGATGTCCTCTCATCCCGCGGCGGGCGGTGGCGGGGCGAGGAAGCATTGCGCGGGAGGCGATTGTGCGGATGGCACGCCGGATGAGGTCACGCGGTACCGGACCCGGCTCGCGTGCCGTCGGCCGCGCTCCGCAACCGGATACTCGCGCGATCTCGTCTGCCGGTTCTCATCGTGATGCTGGCGATCGGCTACGGTATGGCCGGGTACTGGCTGGTGGAGGGCAAGAGCCTGCTCGACGCGGTCTACGCGACCGTGCTCACGCTGAGCACACTCGGAGTCGAGGCAGGTCCGCCATCGGGTCCCGGCGGCAAGCTCTTCACCGTCTCCCTGATCTTGTTCGGCGTGGTGGCTCTGTTCACCGCCATCGGCGTGGGAACCGAAGTCGTGGCCTCCGGAGAGCTGGGGAGGTGGTTGCGGATGAACCAGGCGACCAGGAACATCGGCCATCTCAGCGGGCACTACGTGATCTGTGCCTACGGACGCGTCGGCAGGGCCGTGATGGAGGAGTTGCGGCGCCGGAACTATACCGTGGTGGTGATCGAATCCAAGCCGGAACTGGAGCCGCTCCTGGAGGAACACGGCGTCCGGTACATATCAGGCGACCCGGCCGACGAGACCGTGCTCAGGCAGGCTGGCATCGAACGCGCCCGGGGCCTGATCTGCGCGGTGGATTCCGACGCGGCCAACGTGTTCATCACCCTCACCGCCCGGGCGCTCAACCCGGACCTGCGGATCATCGCCCGGGCCTTCGAGAGAACGTCGATCGACAAGCTGGTGCGAGCCGGCGCCGACGAGGTCGTCTCGCCGTACGGGCTCATCGGGCGGCGCATGGCTGTCCTCGCGGTCCAGCCGTCCGTGCTGGAAGTGCTCGACCTGCTCAACCTCGGCCCGGGCATCCGGCTCGAGGAGGTCGCCGTCCGGGCCGGAACTCACCTGGATAGCCTGACGATCGGCGAGGCCCGCGCGCGCTACGCCGGGGTGGCCATCCTCGCGCTGAAAAAGCCGGGCAGCGAGGTTTCGGCGAACCCGGACCATGAGGTGCGC
>Ga0335082_10007573_pt1 | contig 11783 bp, 6 predicted proteins | sample Lox_Sample_41_FD_206718 | JGI IMG/M metagenome (GOLD analysis project Ga0335082, IMG submission 206718) | Soil microbial communities from Loxahatchee National Wildlife Refuge, Florida, United States - Lox_Sample_4.1 | ecosystem: Environmental > Terrestrial > Soil > Wetlands | place: USA: Florida...
CGGGCGCTCCATTCAACTGACACGCTCCATGCCCCGCGAGCGGCGTCGCCGCTCGGTCGATGCTGCCCTGTGCCAAGATGATCGCGCGACCAGCCGTCTCCAGTTGCCAGACGTCAGCCAGCGTCAATGCCATCAGGTCTTGCGGCGTTCCTCCAGCGAAAGAGTCGTGGCGTCGGCGCTGCGTGCGCTCGTACACGCTGACCCCTGTGATTCCGTGCACGCGAGGATCGGCTCCGGTTGAGAGCGTCGAGTGCCCAACGGCTGTGTTGGTCGGAAGAAAGTTAACCTGCGACTGAGTGAACCAGGCGCTACGCTGGCGCAGGGCGGTGAGCGTTGGCATGGACGCGGCGTAGCGATCGAAGTAATCCCGGCGCATGCCATCCAAGACGAGCAGCATGACCACTCGTGGTCGAGCGAAACCCGTGCGTAAAACCGGTAATACACGGCCTGTCGACGAGGGAGGCATCTGCACGCCAAGCGCAGCCGCAAGGGTTGGCGCAACGTCCTGCTGCACGGCTGGAGTCGAGTACGTTCCCGTTCTTACCGCGGGGCCCGCAAACATCAGCGGAATCGCTACGTCATACGTCCACGGCGAACCGTGCATGTACGCCACGTCAGCCCGCGTGATGAAGTCGCCTTCGCGCGGCACAATCAGGAGTTGGCCGGTTCGTCCCGGGAAGTATGCCCGAGCAAACATTTCCAAGAAGCGCTGTCGCGTCGCAAGGGTGGTTGCATCGGCTCGTGCTGCATGCTGGATCCGAGGTGCGTCGCTCCCAATAGATCGCTTGACCTGCTGGCTCGATACCGTCCAAGTCATCGCGACTAGGGTCAGGGTGATAGCGATCCGCGATCCTACTTTGCGCATGCGAGCACTTTGGCTGATGACAGATTGTTCAGCCCCGCGCTGATCTTAGTTCCGGCAACAAGAATCTCGCAAGCGCCGTGTAACGGGCTTGTACTAGAGACGCTGGCCATCCCCCGCCGCCGTATTCCGGGCAGGTGGTCAGCAACACGTAAGTAATCCTACGAGACTCCACGGATTAGTAATGGGAAGTCGGCCAGCATCCGGCAACCGCATTGGCACCGCCACCTGGACGTAAGACGACCTAGTGTTTCTTGTGCCCACCGCGTGCCGTCAGCTCCTGGTCGGAGGTTTGCCGACAATCCATCCAAGTCGTTGTCTATTAGATGTTGGCAGAAAGTTATGTCCTACTCGTAACGCAGGGTTACTGCCGGGTTCACACGAGTAGCCCGTCGCGCGGGAAGATAGCTGGCGAGCAAGGCGATCACCAGCATAACCATCGCGCCGGCAGCGTAGGCGATTCCATCCAGCATTCCGATCCCATACAGCTCACTCGAGAGCATGCGTGATGCGGCGGCGGCTGCGACAATGCCGATCACGCCTCCGATGAGTGCCAGCTTCATGCCTTGCAGCAAGACCATCTTCCGAACAGCTGCGGTACCAGCACCCAGTGCCATGCGAATTCCGATCTCCTGCCGCCGCTGGTTCACCACATTACTGAGAACGCCATAGGTCCCAAGAGCCGTCAGCAAAACGGCAAGCGCGCCAAAGCCGGTTAAAAGGGTCATTAGCAGTCGCTCGTCTTCGAGGTCGCGTTCGATCAGGAACTGGAGCGTGCGCACCTTCCACACCGGCTGGTCACGGTCCAGCGACCACACCGACTGGCGCACCGCCTCGGCGTAGCTCATTGGATCGCCCGCTGTACGCACGACCAGGGTGCCAAAAATCCCCGACGCCTGCGAGTAGGGAAAATAGATTTGGGCCGTGTCGGCATCGCGGATGCCTATCTGCTTGGCATCGCCAACCACGCCAACAATCGTCAGCGCTTTGCCGTCGATGTCGAACTCCGCCTGCGTCAGTTGCAACGTCTTGCCGATCGGATCCTGGTTGCCGTAATGGCGAGCCGCGAGTGAACGGCTGATGACGACCACGAGCGGCGCGGAAGGGCCGTCATGGTCGTTGAAGTTGCGGCCGCGCAGTAACGGAATGCCAACGGTTGAGAAGTACTCCGGGGTCACCCGATTCGAAAATGCCGTCGGCTCTTTACCTTTTTCAGGGACCGGCTCACCGGCTACGGTGTAATGAACCTCCCCGTAGTTGCCACTGAACGGCAGGCCCTGCACGATCGCGCTTGATACGACGCCCGGGACCTGTGCTACACGCGCCGCCAGTTCACCATGAAAGGCTGACTGTGCCTCCAACTTGGCGTATTTGTTGGGCGGCAGACGGTATTCCATGGTTAGAAGCTGGCTAGTCGACATGCCCGTGTCGCTGAAGAGCATCTTCTTGAAACTGCGAATCATGAGCCCGGCCCCCACCAGGAGCACGAGCGAGATCGCCACCTGGAAAATGACGAAGGCGGCCCTGGCCTTCGCTCCGGTGACTGCCAGCGCACCACCGCGAATCCCAGTATTCAAGCCGGGCGCGATGTTCACTCGCGAGAGCTGGATGGCAGGAACGATAGCGAAGATGACTCCGGTCAGAAGCGTAAGCAAGATGCTGAAGAGCAGAACGCGTAGATCAATGGTCGCTTCCACGTCGGCAAAGCTCGAAGGCGCGAGGCGCCTCAGAAGCGGCAGCATCAGATACCCCAGCAAGACTCCCAGCACGCCGCCGTTGAGTGCAATCAACATGGTTTCGGAGATCAACTGCCGGATGATGCGCGAGCGTTTTGCGCCCAGAGCCAACCGTACCGCCATTTCCCGCCGTCGCTGTACTCCCCGCGCGAGCAGAAGACTGCCGAGATTGGCGCATGTGATCAGCAAAAGCAGCCCGACTGCACTAAGCAGGACGATGAGCGGTGTGCGCAGGGAACGGTGTAGTAGCTCCCGAAAATCTGCAATAGCAATTCGGATCCCCGCATTCTCTTTCGGGTAATCGCGCGCTAAGCGCTGAGCGATGCTGTCCAGATCGGCCTCGGCCTGTTGCAGAGTGACGTCCTGCTTGACACGCCCCACCACGAGGAGTCCCTTGGCTGCACGGTCGCGGCTATAGCTCGTGAAGTGCTGCGCGGTGAGGTAGACGTCGGTATCGAAGGGCAGACGGTATCCGGCAGGCAGCACACCGATGACGGAGTAGTTCTCGTTGTTCAACGTAAGCTGCCGGCCCAGGATGTTAGGATCGCCGCCGAAGCGGGTTTGCCAAGCCTCGTGGCTAATCACAGCAACATTAGCTGCGCCCGGCTGGTCCTCGCCCGCCCCGAAGAGGCGCCCCAGCACAGGCTTGCTTCCGAAGAGATCGAAGTAGTTGGCCGAGACGAACGAGCCAATCAGCCGGTCGGGACGGTCCTGACCCGTGAGGTTGACGCTCTGTCCGAGATAGAGGGCAAGCTGATCGAAGGTTCGCTGGTCGCGCTGGTAATCCTCGAAGTTGGGTATCGAGATACGGGTCCATGTTGGCTTCTTCGCAGGGCTCTCGGCGATGAGGACAATCTTCTCGGGATGTGGAAAGGGCCAGCGGGACAACAGTACAGCATTCACCGTGCTGAAGATCGCCGTGTTCGCGCCGATGCCAAGCGCCAGGATCGCGACTGCGATGACCGCGAAACCAGGCGACTTCCGCAGCAGCCGCATTCCGTAGCCGATATCGCGCAGCGTTGCGTCGATCCCTGAGCCGAAGCGAAGCTCGCGGCAGTCGTCCTTCGGGCCGTCAACGGATCCAAAAGCGAGTCGAGCCTGTCGGCGAGCTTCCTCCTCCGGCATGCCCTGCGCAAGATTGTTCTGGAATTCCCGCTCCAGGTGATCTTGGAATTCCTCTGCGAGATCGCGCTCAGAGCGCTCACGATCAAACGGACCCTTGAAGTTCATACTGTCTTCCTGCTCCGCGCTAATGCTGCGAACTACCAGTTACTCTCGAGAACCAGAGCGATGGCGCCTGACAATTTCTGCCACTCTGACATCTCTTTCTCAAGCTGACGGCGTCCTGTGCGCGTAAGTTCGTAGTATTTCGCCCGCCGATTGCTGTCGCTGGCTCGCCAATCGGAAGATATCCAGCCTTTCTTCTCCAAGCGATGCAGTGCCGGATAGAGCGATCCCTGTCCCACCCGCAAGATTTCCTTCGACACCTGCTGGATCCGCTGTGCGATTCCCCAGCCGTGGTTTGCTTCGATAGCCAGCGTCTTCAAGATCAAAAGGTCGAGCGTGCCTTGCAGTAGGTCAAGTTGTTCGCTCACAGGCGATCTCCTATCGACATACGACAAAAGCTACTATCCTTCCTGTCGAATGTCAACAAGAACCTGTCAGGCAGTTGAGCCGACTCACGAAGTCTTCCGATTGGACTGTCTTGAAGCGCGTCTGCTCCTGCTTTGGCCTGGGCCGATATGCCGAGCGCGCTGTCTGTGACGGATGTCGCAAATCAATGGCACAAGGCGAGACAGCCGCAGGCCCAGTTCGGCGGTTTTCAGTTGTGGGAACGGGTCCGTCATACTATTCCACCTGGACAAAGAACGGCTTACGCGCGGACGTGGCGCACCGAAGGCGCGGGTCCGTCACACTTCCACGGGTAGCCGACTACACGTCAGGTGACAGCGAACGATGGTTTCCGACTGGTCGACCATACACCCACTGAGAGACGAGCGCCGGGTTCATGGGGCCAACGTGAACCGAAAGTGCTTGTCAACTTAAGTTGCTTTGAGCCGTGGCAGCAGAGTTAGTGCATTTTTACAGCCGATGCGCTCTCGATCGTCTATCGAAAAGCCGAGCCGTACAAAGCCTTCAGCCGTGTCAGCGAGGGGGACGAAGGGATTGTCGCTGCCGAACAGAATCTGTGTTGTTGGGACAAGACTCGTGAGTGCTGCAATCGCGGGTTTGTAGGCAGTGCCGGCGATATCGTAGTAGTGACGTTTGAGTTCGTATTCGATTCCGTTGGGTGCTTTTTCGGCCATGTCCTTGGGACCGTATTGCTGCATACGACCAAGCACCATCGGCACGTTTCCGCCAGCGTGAGTAAAAACGAATTGAATGTCTCTAAACTTCGCGAATGTGCCAGTGAACAGTAGATTTGTCACTGCCCGAGTGGTGTCTTGCGGAATCTCGGTTATTACTGGTGAGACAGCAGGCAGCAACGTTCGACAGCACAACGGCGTAGTCGGATGCACAAACACGACGGCCTTCCGCCGATTGAGCTCCTCAAAGACCGGCTGGTAAGCTGCATCCCCCAGCCACTTGTTATCGTAACTGGTGAGGAGCCCAATTCCGTCCACCTTCAGAACATTGAGCGCATACTCAATCTCACGCAGGCTACCATCGGTATCCGGGAGAGGGATCGCGGCAAAGCGACCGAATCGGACGGGATGATTTCCGGCGAGATCGGCCGCGTATTCGTTCACTCGACGTGCCGTCTGCGCTGCCGCCTTTGGATCACCGAACCAGACACCAGGCGTGCTTAGGGACAGAACAGCCGTTGCGACCCCGTATTTATCCATTGCGGCGATGGCCTGTTCCGGGCTCCAGCTCAGATAGGCGGGATTGATTCGGCCGCCACCCGCAGCAGTGATCCGCTCGCGATTGTCAGCTAGGTAAAACGGCGGGACGAAGTGATGATGCACGTCGATCAGGCTTGGTTTGGTACTGGAAGCAGCTGTCTGCGCGATCAACTCCCCGGTCGGTCCAACTAAGGTTAGACCGAAGGCCGCAAGCGTTGCAAGAAACTCTCTTCTGGAGCGACCACCTCTGTCGGATCGAGAGCCTTTTGGCCGATCACCACCTGTTTCGGCGATAGGACAGGCGACATTTTGGTCTGCCATAGGGACCTCCTCCAGCAGGATTCCAAGCGGCCAAGTGTATCAGCGAAATGCTCCAACAGTCGCTTCTACCGCTCCGCTGGAGGTCACTGGACGTATGACGGCCAACTTGCGGATGTGGCTGAGTCGGATTGGATCGCCGGTAATGCGCTCCCCGGAACCATCAGGGTCTCACCCCAGATATTCCGGATCGCGCTTCCAGCCCGTGATCATGGAATAAAAGTTGTTCCAGCCGTGCGCGGCGACCATGATGAGATGGCCGGGAATGAAGGCCACGAATCCGCACATGGCGATGAAATGCCAGATGCGGGCGTAGTGGTATCCGCCCATCGGCCAGGCCAGCCACCAGAACTGCGCCGGCTTGTAGAGGACCATTCCGGTCAAGGTTGACACGACACCGAGAAGAACCGTGAGCGTGTAGGCGAGTTTTTGCAGTGGATTGTAGGCGGCTTCAACTTCGGGTTTGGGACCGAAGAGAAAGTAGTGCCGCGCCATCGGCCACACGCCTTTTATGTCGCGCGGCATGAACAGCACCTGGCGCCAGTGTCCCGTCGCAATCTGATAGACCAGGTACATCAGCCCGCTGCCCACGAAGATCCACATGAAGGTGAAGTGCCACTGCAACGCGCCGCCCAGCCACCCTCCGATGGTGAGTTGCCGAGGTATATTGACAAAGTTTTCCTGCGGGATCTTAGGACCGAAGCTGGGAAAGGCCAGAAAGATGCGCAGGCCGCTGCCAATCATGACGAACAGCGCAGCGGCGTTCAGCCAGTGAGCCAGACGGACAATCAGCGGGTGCTCGTAGGCGACCACTATGTCCGCCCTGTGCTTTTCGTTGATTGCAGCCACACCCGTTGCCATTGCAAACTCCCCTCGCTAACCACTAGCCACTAAGCACTGACTCACAGTCCGCCATACCAGCTATATCCCTGGTCTTCCCAATATCCGCGCAGGCCTCCCAGTAGGACGTTGGTCACCTTGATGGAAACCAGATATTTGGCCTGCTTGTAGCCGAGCTTGGTGGGCATCTGCAGGCGCAGCGGCGCGCCGTGGCCGCGGTCTAGCGGCTTGCCATACATCTCGTAGCAGAACAGCGTTTGCGGGTGCAGCATCGTCTCCATGTCGATGGATTCATAGTATCCGTCCGCACATTGCGTCTCCAGAAAACGGGCGCTGGTGTCGGCGCCGATAACCCGGAGAAAATCGGAAGCGCGCGCTCCTCCGAAGTTGCCGATTACATCCCAACCTTCGACGCAGACGTGCCGCGTGTTCTGCACAACTTTGGGCAGAGCTTGAATTTGCTTCAGCGAGTAGTCTCCCGGACGCTGTACCAGTCCCCCCACTGTGAGTTTCCATGCCTCCAGGTCCACACCAGGATCGGCCACATCGTAGAAGTTGTAAGGAAAGGCGTCGAAGGCGGCGACCTCGCGATCGGGAAACGTCTGCGCCAGCCGATGACGTCCGAAGAGTTTGCCCGACGCCCAATCGCTGAAGGCGAGGCCTTTGTCAAGCAGAGGCCGACGGAATTTGGGAATCGCGAACGCGCCCACTGCGACAACCGGAACCAGCTTGAGCAGCTCGCGCCGATTCATCCGGCCGCGTTCCTTCTGGCTGACGACGCGGATGGGTTCACCCGCAGGACCGGCGCTCGGCGGATCCAGGGAAGGCCGCGCTCCCTGGCCTCGCGGCCCGTCAGAGGGCTCGAGTTCCGGCTCCGCCCGCTGTTCAGGCGCCTCGTCGCCGCTGCGTTGTTCGTCCTTTGGATCATCAGCCATCGCTAACCTCAAACGATTCTCACTCTTCATAGGACTCCCCAACGCCGTGAAAGTTGCAGCTGACAGAGCATTAGGGATCGCCCTGGGGTGGGTTCTGCTAATACGTACGCCGGACCTGTCCGAGTGGATTTCGGGGCTTGGAGGGTGACGAAAAATTGTCCCTTGGGTGCAAGGACGGACGAATGGCATCAGCGGCTCTGCGTGGAGTTGAGAGCGTGGCTGGCAGAGGGAAATGTGCTAGACGTGCTTCCCGGACACTGGTGCCGGGTTAGGCTCATCGCTCCACTTGCCGCTGAAGAGCTTTTTGCCACGGTGCTCGGCGAGCATCGCCGTTATCCCCATCACGCCCATGACGACGAAGATCGCGAAAAAAACAACCGCAATTACGAGGACTGGCATACTGCACCTCTAGCCTGATTGTGCGACCCATATGAACAACCCTTCCGTGACGGCGGTCACAGGTGGGTGTGAGGTCGATCCGAAGCCGCACACGCACCCCCTGCGCTGCCGGCTGGAAGTTTACCGCGAAACCCTGAGCAACGCCGAAGTGGGCGCCGGCGTCAAGCCGGTTCAGGCCTCAAGTAACCGACCTACCTTAATGCTGTCATCCCGAGCGAAGTGCCCGCCTTTTCCCTAATGCTGTCATCCCGAGCGAAGTGCCCCGCCTTTCCCCTAACGCTGTCATCCCGAGCGGAGTGCCCGCCTTTTCCCTGACGCTGTCATCCCGAGCGAAGTGCCCGCCTTTTCCCTAATGCTGTCATCCCGAGCGAGCGGTCCCGATTTTGGGCCGCGAGTCGAGGGACCTGTGGTTAGAGCAGCTTTGCCGGAAACGTCGCCAACCCGCGCTACTCGCGCGAACCGCAGGTCCCTCGACTCCTCGGTCGCCCCCCTTCGGCGGGCGCCCTCGTGCGCTCGGGATGACAGTTAATGGAGGTCCGCAACGCGGCGTAGGTGCCCCTGGCCGACCAAGGTCAGACCGGTGCAAAGATGGCCCTGCGGGCCTTGCAAAACGACAAACCCGTTTTCCACTTTCGCGCCGGCGACGACTGGATGTTCGCGTAGAAGAATCATGGGGTGCCGACAGCGGTTCTTTGTTTTGATCTTGTCATCACGAAGGAGGGCGAGAGAGCGCAGCGATTGAGCGCGACTGAGGGATCTGCTTTTGCGACTCATCTCGAAAAGCAGATTCCTCGCGGGCTGAAGCCCCCTCGAAATGACAAAAACTAAGGGGCATAAAACGGCATCGGCTGAAGCCGTGCCCTGATACAAAGCTCCGCTCGAAAGGATGCTGACCTCGCCAAACCTGGATGACGTTTGTGCGTTGACGGGGACGGGTGGCCCGGGTCCCGTGGTGTTCGAGACCCGGCCTCCCGTAGATGGCTGATAATCGCAAAAAAGAAGAGCAGACTTCACTCGCAGACACGGGCCACCCGCCTGTCCAATTTTCTTGCTAACTCGAGCGTTCCTGTCTGCATTAGCATGATTCTTGGAGTGCAGTGCGCGACTGAAATGTCATTGGACTGGCTACAGCTTCGGCCTTGGAATGGATCACAGCAAACAGCTTTCGAAAAACTCTGCGTTCTGCTTCTTGCCCGTGAGCCGGTTGAAAAAGGCAGTGTCTTCGTTCCCAAGAGCGCGCCAGATGCCGGTGTTGAGGGTTTCTGGCGATTTCCCTCGGGAGAAGAGTGGGGGCTGCAGGCTAAGTTCTTTCTCTCTGCACCCGGCGACTCCCAATGGTCCCAGCTCGATGAATCAGTTCACCGCGCGCTTGACCGCCATCCAAGACTGATTAAGTACACCTTAGCGATACCGCAGGACCAAGCCGATCCCCGCATCCCGAACCAGCGATGGTTCGCTGATAGATGGAATGCGAGAGTTAAAGTGTGGAGCGAGCGGGCGGAGGAACGCGGGATGAATGTCTCATTCGAGTATTGGGGCGAGACGGCGCTACTCGACAGGCTGACCCAAGAAAGAAATCGTGGCCTAGTTCTATTCTGGTTTAACAAGCACACACTTTCCAATGAATGGATGTCCGCACGGGTCAATGAGACCATTCGCAACGTAGGCCCGCGATATACGCCCGAACTCAATATTGACCTGCCTATCGCATTCGCGTTCGAAGGATTGGGGAGAACCTCAAGATTCCACGAGGAGCTTACTCGCCTGAGACTTCAACTGCAGCGACATATGCGGAGGGCATTCCTGGGCCCTGCAAGTGGCACGGTAACTGCCGACTGGAGCAGTCTTGAGGCAAAGGTAAAAGAAGTTGTAACCACCGTCATATCTCAAGCTAGCGACGTCATTTGCGTTACGCCGTTGATTACGATTGCCGAACGGACCCATTCGGCTAATGAAATAGTCTGGAGTTGCATAGACGCCGTCCGTGCATTTGAAGCGGCTAAGGCGAAGGAGAGTGGCGTTGATGTTAGAAGCGTCGGATCAATGTTCGGCAATGAGGTGCACTGGCTACGCGAAGTTGCTGGCACCTTGCATGAATTGCACTCCTTCTCGCAGTCAGATGCCGCTGCTTGTTATGAGTCGCAGCGTTTGCTTCTAGTTGGCGGCGCTGGTACTGGCAAAACGCATTTACTTTGTGATGTAGCCCTCCGGCGACTGCGAGAAGGTTTGCCAACGCTGCTTATGCTCGGGACGCAATTCGAGTATGGTGAACCATTGGCACAGATACCCAGCAGAATTCTCGGTGTGCAGCTCAGCCGGGATGATTTCCTAGCCGCCTTCAATGCCGCAGGTGAGGCTGCGGGGCATCCCGCGCTGCTCATTATTGACGCGTTGAACGAAGGCGAGGGTAGACTACCTTGGGTGGACTTCCTCAGCGGGATGCTAGACGCCCTACGGAAGTATCCTCATATAGCGCTCGCAGTTTCTGTCCGTGATACCTACCTCGACGTCGTTATCCCCAAAAGCCTAGATGAATTGGCATTACCACACATTTGGCATGCGGGGTTTGCCGGTCACGAACATATAGCAACGCGTACGTTTTTTGACTACTACGGCCTTAAAGCTCCATCAATCCCACTGCTTAATCCGGAGTTTGACAATCCTCAATTCCTCAAACTTTTTTGCCAATCGCTAGTCAATATGGGCAAAGATGAAGTTCCGCGCGGTATCGAGGGGATATCGGTAATATTCGAGAAGTTTCTCGATTCGGTCAATGTAAAACTTTCGAAACCCCAGGCTCTCGACTTTGACCATTCGGAGCGGCTAGTGCAAAAAGCAGCCGAGCTTCTGGTCGATGAGATGGACCGTGGCGGTCGCTCTGAAGTAGACAAAGATGTCGCTCGCACCAGGATCAATGCGCTCTTGCCGCACCGAACACAGAGCCAGTCCTTATATACCCATCTCATCTCCGAAGATGTCATTTACGAAGATCGATGCTTCAGGAATGCGACCGATAAGTTCGGAGAGGTCGTACGGCTTGCGTTTGAGAGATTGGCGGATCACGCGATCGCCAAGCGTTTTCTTGAACGGCTGTCCTCGAGAGAAGAGCTGAAGCAAGAGTTCACAAACGGGAGATTCGTGTCCTCTACTTCTGGCCAGTGGTGCCTGGCGGCTTCTGCCGGCCTTATGGAAGCTCTGTCTATGCAGGTCCCCGCCGCTTTTGGTGAGGAGCTCGCACGCATTTGTGACACCCTCGCGAATTCTCGCATCGCTGCTATGGCGTTCCTGCGAACCATTCCATGGCGAGATCCCGCCACAATCAATGACAACACCCGGAAGGTTCTTAATGAATTCCTTCACAGTGATCAAATAAGCGAGGGCGAAATCCTCCGGATACTGCTGCTCGTCACGGCCAGTCCGGGGCACCCCTGGAATGCCGAGTTCCTCCACAAGAATCTGATCAGCAGAAAAATGCCTATCCGAGATGCGACCTGGTCCACGTTTGTGTTCCGTGATTTTGGCGAGGAAGATTCATCAACGAACCGGCTGATTACTTGGGCAATGGCCGAATCGGACTTAAGTCGGTTCGATGAAGAATCGCTAAGGCTAGCTGCTATCGCGCTGTGCTGGATGCTTTCAACCTCCACCGGTTCGCCAGAGACAGAGCAACCAAGGCATTGGTTGCGCTCCTCACCTCTCGCCTCAATATTCTGCTTGATGTCCTTGAGCGCTTCGAGAACATTGACGATCTCTACATTCAAGAACGTTTGTATTGTGTCTCATACGGCTGTGCAGCACGCACCACCGATACAGAGGGTCTACGAAGACTGGCTGAGAAGACCTACTC
>Ga0335082_10007574_pt1 | contig 11782 bp, 7 predicted proteins | sample Lox_Sample_41_FD_206718 | JGI IMG/M metagenome (GOLD analysis project Ga0335082, IMG submission 206718) | Soil microbial communities from Loxahatchee National Wildlife Refuge, Florida, United States - Lox_Sample_4.1 | ecosystem: Environmental > Terrestrial > Soil > Wetlands | place: USA: Florida...
ACCAGCCCGAGGCCCGAGCCCAGGCTGGCGTGCTCCGCCAGAAGCCCGATGAGGGGCGGACCCACGAGGTAGCCGAGGTAGCCGGAGGCACTGACGCTGGCCAGCGCCTGGCCGCTGCTCACCCCGCCCACCCGTCCCGCGGCTCCGAAGAGGAGCGGTACGGCGTTGGCCAGCCCGAGGCCGGCACAGGCGAAGCCCAGGAGCGCTGGAGCCGGCCGTCCGGCGAGCAGCCCCAGCCCGAGACCCAGAGCCCCGAGCGCGGCCGAGGTCCTGAGGACGGCTCCTGCTCCGAAGCGCCGCACGGCCGTGTCCCCGGCGAAGCGCGCCGCGGCCATGGCCAGAGAGAAGGCGGCGAAGCCCTGCGCCGCCGTCGCCGCCGAGAGGCGGAGCTCGGTGCGGAGGTAGACCGCGCTCCAGTCGCCCACCGCCCCCTCCCCCATCAGAGCCAGGAAGGTGCACGCGCCCAGCCCGGCGAGCGCGGGAGGGAGGCGCGCGCCGCGGTCCTCCATCGCGCGCGGCGGCGCGAGCCTCGGAGGGGGAAGCGAGGGGGAGGCGAGCGCCACCGAGGCGGCGAGGAGCGCCGCGCACGCCAACACCCGGGCCGGGTCGGGCACCCCGGCGGCCATCCCCGCGGTGGCCACCGAGGCCCCGAGCCAGCCCCCGAGGCTGAACAGCCCGTGGAAGGAGGACATCCGGGGCCGGCCGGCTTCCTCCTCCACCACCACCGCCTCGGCATTCATCGAGACGTCGAGCAGCCCGTTGGCGGCCCCGAAGAGGAGCAGCGCGGCGCGCAGCCCCCAGGGCCCCGGCGCGAAGGCGGCCAGCGGAAGCAGGACGCACAGCCCGAGCCCGGCGGCGGTGGCCAGCCGGCGTCCGCCGACGCGGTCCACCCACCGGCCGGCGCCGAGCAGCCCGGCGACGCCGCCCGCCGCGGCACAGAGCAGCGTCGCCCCCAGCGCGGCCGGACCCAGCCCGAGGCGCGCCTGGACGCTGGGAATCTCCGCCACCCAGGTCGCCCAGACGAAGCCATTCACCAGGAAGAGGACACAGACCGCGGCGCGTGCGCGCCCGGCGATGACGAAGCGGGTCACGGGGCGAGGGTGTCGGCCTCGGCCACGTCGTTACGCGGCGAAGGTGACCATCCGCCCTGCGCTGACGTAGGCCACGGGCGAGCCCGCGGCGGAGACCAGGGCACCCGTCGCCCGGTCGAGCCGGAGTTCGGTGGGCTGGCCGGTGGCAGGGTCGTTGGCCCAGAAGGCGCCGGTGGAGCGGTCGTACCGCGTGACGCACACCCAGTGCGAGGGCTCGGCGCCGGCCTCCTTGCCCTGCTTGTGCACACCGACCACCACCGGTCGGCCGGCCTCGAGCTCGCGCCGGAGCCGCTCCACCGCCCAAGGCTGCCTCGGATTTCCGAGGCCGAGGCGGAGCTCCTCCGCCGCCCGCGCCCAGACGATGCGGCCCGCCCCGTCCAGCCCGCGCGCGGAGCGGAGCCGCTCCACCAGCTCGCGGGGAGTGACCCACGTGCCGGTGAGCTTGCTCAGCGCCATGGCGCAGGAGGTGACCGCGCAGCCGGCCCGCGCCAGTGTGGGCCCGCCGTCGGCCAGGCGGACGTCGCGCCAGGCGCCGTCGGCCTGACGAAAGCACGGGGTGCCGTCCGGGGAGGCGCGCCCCATCACCGCCGGAGCACGCCGGGCTGCCGCGCCCGCGCCTCGCCCGAGCGGCGCCGGGAGCCGCAGCTCCTCGCCCACCTCGATGCGGTCCGGGTCGCGGAGCTGCGGGTTCAGGCGCAGGATTGCGGAGAGCAGCTCCCCGGTCGAGCGACGGTCGCCCGCCCGGCGAAGCGCGTCGGCGATTCCCCACAGCGTGTCGCCCCGGACCACCCGGTGGAGCGCCGTCGCGTCGGATGAAGGTGGGGGCGGCTCGGCATGGGATACGGGCACGACCGCCATCTCGAGGGAGCCTCCGCCCGTCGTAGGGAGGACGGGCGTTCCCTCACCCGTGCATGGACCCCGCCAGGCCGGTGCGGTGAGGCGCTCGAGCCGAGGGGTTCCGTCGCCGGGATGGGCCGTCCCGGCCGGTCGACGTCCCCGCACGAGCAGAGGCTCGCCCGCGATGCGCTACGGGCGAGCCCCGTCGAGAATCCACGCCAGCTGCCGTGTCGTCAGCTGAGGTGCTTGTTGACCAGCTTGGTCATCTCGAACATCGAGACCTGTCGCTTGCCGCCGAAGACGACCCTCAGCTTATCGTCGGCGTTGATCATCCGCCTCTCCTTCGCGTCCTGGAGATTGTTCTTGCGGATGTAAGCCCAGAGCTTCTTCACCACCTCAGTGCGCGGAATCGCCTTGCTGCCGACAACCTCGGCCAGGTCCCTGGACGGAGTGAGCTCCTTCATGAAGGCGGCGTTCGGCTTGCGCTTCGAGCCAGAGGCCTTCTTCTTCTTCGCGGGCTTCTTAGCCATTCGTTCGCAATCTCCTCCCCGCTCGGGGGGCGTTAGGGCTTCGTGCCCGAAGCCAGCGGCGGTGACTATCAGGTTTCAGAGGGGAAAACACGCACGACAGGGGTAGGTTCTCGAGGGGCGCGGGGGAGGGAGGCGGGCCCTTTCGGTGCATGTGCTGATCACCGGTGCAGGTGGTTTTCTCGGCCAGGCCCTCCTGGAAGCCCTCGCCGGCGCCGGGCATCGCGTCCGCGGGATGGCTCACCGCGAGGCGAATCCGACCGCAGGCGCGCCGGGGGTGGAGTGGGTCCGGGGCGACGTCAACGATCCGGCGTCGATGGCCGCGGCCGTTTCCGGCGTCGACGTCGTCTTCCATCTCGCCGGAATCAGGCGCGCACCGGTCCGCGAGACCTTCCTGCGCGTCAATGCCGAGGGCACGCGCACGGTGTGTGACGCGTCGTGCCGGTCCGGCGTGCGGAGGCTGGTGCTGGCCGGGTCCCTGGCCGCCGTCGGGCCCTCCCGCCCGGAGCGGCCCCACGTCGAGTCGGATCCCTTCGCCCCCGAGGAGTGGTACGGCGAAAGCAAGGCCGAGGCCGAGCGCATCGCCTTCGCACATTCCGGGCGGTTGGAGGTGACGGTGGCCCGGCCGCCGCGCATCCTGGGTCCCCGAGACCGGGAAAATCTGGTCTTCTTCAAGCTCATCCGGCGTGGCATCCGGCTGGTCGTCGGCGGGGGGCCACGCCCCCTCTCGGTGGTGGACGTGGACGACGTGGTCGGCTTCCTCATCGTGCTCGCCGAGCATCCCCGGGCGCCGGGAGAGGCCTTCTTCTGCCCCGGGCCGGAGACCACCACCCTGGAGGACATCCAGGACGAGGGGGCCAGGGTCCTGGGCGTCTCGCCGCGCACCGTCCGGCTCTCCCCGGCCGTGCTCAGGGCGCTGGCCGCCGGTGCGGATCTCGTCTCCCGCGCCACCGGCCGCCCTCTGCCCCTCAATCGAAAGCTGGCCCGGCAGCTGCTCGCCCCCGCCTGGACCTGCAGCGGCGAGAAGGCGGCGGCCCGCCTCGGCTGGCGCCCTTCCGTCTCGGTGCACGACTCGATTGCCCGGAGCGCCGCGTGGTATCAGGCCGAGGGCTGGCTATGACCGCGAAGAAGGCCGCGTTCTACGATGTCGACGGAACGCTGGTGCGGACGAACATCGTCCACACCTACGCCTACTACGCGATGAACCGGGGGACGCTCTCCGGCATCGCCGGCCGCACGCTGGCCACCGTGGCTCAGGTTCCGGTCTACCTCGCCCTGGACCTGGTCAACCGCAAGTGGTTCAACGAGTACTTCTACCGGGCCTACGCCGGGCTGAGCGAGGACCGCCTGGTGGTCCTCGGCGAGGAGATGCTCGAGGACGTCCTCAAGCCGGCCATCTTTCCCAAGGCGCAGGACCTCATCGACGAGGCGCGCCGGTCCGGGTGCCGCATCGTCCTCATCACCGGAGCGCTCGACTTTACCGTCTGGCCTCTGGCCCGGACGCTCGGCGCCGACGACGTCATCGCCAACAAGATGCAGTTCGTGGGCGGGTTCGCCACCGGGAAGGTCATCCCCCCGATCATCGAGGGGGCGAACAAGGCGCATGCCATCCGCGACTACTGCGTCAAGCACGGGCTGGCGCTGGACCAGAGCTTCGCCTACTCGGACAGCTTCTCCGACTACGCCATGCTGGCCATGGTCGGGCGGCCCACGGCGGTGAATCCCGACGTCCGGCTCCGCTCCCTGGCCCGCGCCTACCACTGGCCGGTGCTCGACCTGAGGTGACATGCGCGCCCTGAAGACACTGAAGCGGCTCTACGACGAGCAGAACCAGGTGGTGATCACCGAGAAGGGAAGCCCGCCCCGCATCCTCTTCCACGGCGAGGACTTCCTCCTCGAGGACCTCCCCCTCGGGACGCGGGTGGTGTTCGCCCGCCCGCCGCTCCAGGGGGTGCCCAATCCCAAGGCGGCCATCCGCTGGGCGCTCAACCATCCGGAGGGGATGGATCCGCTGCACGCCCTGCTCCGCCCGGGAATGAAGGTGACCATCGCCCTGGACGACATCTCCCTGCCGCTGCCGCCGATGGCCACCCCCGACGTCCGGCAGACGGTGCTGGAGATCGTCCTCGAACTGCTCGCCGATTCCGGAGTGGACGACGTCCACCTGGTCATCGCCAACGCGCTCCACCGCCGCATGACCGAGGCGGAGATGAAGCGCATGGTGGGGCCGAAGATCTTCGACTCCTTCCATCCGGACCGGTACTACAACCACGACGCGGAGGATCCGGACGGGATGGTGGAGCTGGACCGGACCGCGCAGGGCGAGGTGGTGGCCCTCAACCGCCGGGCCGCGGAGAGCGACCTCCTCATCTACGTGAACATCAACCTCGTCCCCATGGACGGGGGCCACAAGTCGGTGGGTACCGGACTGGCCAACTACCAGTCGCTCCGCGCGCACCACAATCCGAAGACCATCCGCGACTCGGAGAGCTACATGGAGCCCAGCCGGAGCGCGCTCCACCGGAGCACGGAGCGCATCGGCCGGGTCATCGACCAGCACCTCAAGGTGTTCCACATCGAGACGGTGCTCAACAACCGCATGTTCGACGGGCCCACCGCCTTCCTCGGGAAGCGCGAGGAGGACTTCACCGAGCTGGACCGGGTGATGTTCCAGGGGCTCCGCTATGCGCTCTCCAAGATGCCGCGGGTGGCGAAGCGCAAGCTGTTCATGTCCGTCCCCGCCGGCTACGAGGTGATCGGCGTGCACGCCGGCGCCACCGAGCCGTGTCACGAGAAGACGCTCGAGCTGTGCTGGCGTCAGTACAGCGTGCCGGTGCAGGGGCAGAGCGACATCGTCGTCTGGGGCATCCCCTACATCTCGCCCTACAACGTCAACTCCATCCTCAATCCCCTGCTCGTCCAGGTGATGGGGCTCGGCTACCTGTTCAACCTCAACCGGGGGGTGCCGCTGGTGAAGAAGGGGGGCGTGGTCATCCTCTGCCACCCGGCCTACGACGAGTTCGACCCCGAGCACCATCCGAGCTACATCGAGTTCTTCAACCGGCTCCTCCCCGAGACCCGCGACGCGATGGTGCTGGAGCACAAGTACGAGCGGGAGTTCGCCACCAACCCCTCCTACGTGCACCTCTACCGCAAGGGCCACGCCTACCATGGCGCCCACCCCTTCTACATGTGGTACTGGGGCGAGAACGGGCGGCAACACGTGGGCAAGGTCATCGTCGCCGGAGCGGAGAACAACCACGTGCCGGAGCTGCTCGGCTGGGAGCGGGCGGACACCCTGGCCGAAGCCATCGACATGGCGCGCGGCGCGATGGGGCGCAGCGCGTCGATCACCGTCGTGAAATCCGCCCCCATCCTACAGACCGACGTCCGCCTCTAGAACGGAAGACCGGCGAAACCCACATGGCCGAACCCGCCCCGCTCGACGTCAGCGCCACCCTGGCCGGCCGGCATCTCCTCTTCGTGGGGAGCACCGGCTTCGTGGGGAAGGTGACGCTCTCCATGCTCCTCCACCGCTACGGCCAGGCCCTGGGGCGGGTCTCGGTGGTCGTGCGGCGAGGGTCCTCGGCCTCCGCCGAGGCGCGCTTCTTCGACAAGGTATTCCCCGGCGAGCCCTTCCGTCCGCTGCGCGACGAGCTGGGGGACGCCGGCGCGGCCGAGTTCGTCCGCTCGCGGGTGTCGGTGCTCGACGGGGACGTCACCGAGCCAGGCTTCGGCCTGCCCGAGGCGAGCCTGGCCGCGCTGCGGGGCTCGGTGGCCGCGGTGATCAACTGCGCCGGTCTGGTGTCCTTCAACCCCTCCCTGGAGGTGGGCCTGAAGGTCAACACCCACGGCGTGCAGCACGCGGTGGACCTGGCGCTCCAGCTCGACGTCCCCCTGGTGCACGTCTCCACCGCCTTCGTCGCCGGGAACCGCTCCGGGCTGGTCTTCGAGGACGAGGAGATCGTCGGCTACTTCCCCAAGCGGGGCGAGCTCGACGGCCGCGACTTCTCGCTCCAGCGCGAGCTGACCGACTGCCGGGAGGAGGTGGCCCGGCTGCGCGGCAAGGCGGAGGACGCGGCGCTGACCGCGGTGTTCCGCAAGCGGGCCATCGAGCGACTGGAGCAGGAGGGGCGGGACCCGGAGGACGACAAGTCGCTCCGCCTGGCGGTGGGGCGCGAGCGCAAGCTGTGGCTCACCCAGAAGCTGGTCGACGCCGGGATGGAGCGGGCCAAGGCCTGGGGCTGGCCCAACACCTACACCTACACCAAGTCGCTCGGCGAGCAGGTGATGGCCGGCACGCCCGGGCTGCGCTATGCCATCGTCCGCCCGAGCGTGGTGGAGAGCGCGCTCCGCTACCCCTTCCCGGGTTGGAACGAGGGCTTCACCACCTCGGCGCCGCTGGCCTACGCCGGGCTGAAGGGGCAGCGCAGCCTTCCCGCCGGCGAGCGGAACATCCTGGACATCGTCCCAGTGGACCTGGTGGCCGGCTCGCTCATCGCCATCACCGCCCACGCCCTGACCACCCGCGAGCGGCGCGTCTACCACCAGGTCTCGGGCGACGTGAATCCGCTCTACGCGGCCCGCTCCACCGAGCTGGTCGGGCTCTACCGCCGGCGCTTCTTCCGCAACAAGTCGACGGGAAGCAAGCTGTGGAACGAGCTGCAGAGCCGGATGGAGCCGTTGCCGGTGAGCAAGCGCGCCTTCCAGCTCCGCTCCACGCCGCTGCTGGCCAAGGGGGCGAGGCTCCTCAAGAACGCGCTGGACGAGCTGCAGCCGAGCTGGGGAGCGCCGCGGGTGTCGGCCGTGGTGGAGCGGGCGCGGGAGACGCTGGCCGACGTGGAGGAGCAGGCCAGCTCCTTCTCCGCCCTGGCCGAGCTCTTCCTCCCCTTCATCTGGGACAACCACTACGTCTTCCGCTGCGACAACACCCGGGGCGTCACCGCCCGGCTGACGCCCGAGGACCGGGCCCGGCTCCCCTGGGACCCGGAGTCCATCGACTGGCGCCACTACTTCCTCGAGGTCCATCTCCCCGGCCTGGAGAAGTGGGTCTTCCCCACGCTCGAGGAGGAGCGCGAGCGGCGCACCGCCATCCACGCCCATCGCGACCTGCTCGAGCTCTTCGACGCCTCGGTGCGGGCGCACCGGCACCGGGTGGCCTTCCGCCGGGTGGACGGGGAGCGCGAGGAGCGCTTCACCTACGGAGACACCGCCCGCTGGGCGGGGAGGGTGGCCAGCTTCCTGGCCCGGGCGGGCATCGAGCACCGCTCGCGAGTGATGCTGGTCAGCGAGAACCGGCCGGAGTGGCCCTTCGCCTACTTCGGCATCCTCCGGGCCGGCGGGACGGTGGTGCCCGTCGACCCGAGCGCCAGCGAGTCCGAGGTGGTGAACATCGCCCGGCGCGCCGAGGCCCGCGCGGTGCTCCTCTCCGAGGACGCGGCCCGCGACCTGCCCGGGCTGTGGCGCGCCCTCTCCCAGGCCGGGCTCCAGACCCAGGTCTTCACCCTCGCCCAGGCGATGGAGGGGGACGACTCGGCCCAGGACCGCATCGCGCCGTTGCCCAAGTCCATCGCCCCGGACGACGTGGCCTCGCTCATCTTCACCAGCGGGACCACCGGCCAGCCGAAGGGGGTGATGCTCACCCACCGGAACTTCGCCTCGCTGGTGCCCAAGCTGGCCGGCTCCTTCGACTTCGGGGTCGGTGACGGGCTCCTCTCCGTGCTGCCGCTGCACCATACCTTCGAGTTCTCCGCCGGGCTGCTCACCCCCTTCAGCCGCGGGGCGGAGATCACCTACCTCGACGAGCTGAACACCGACCGGCTGGGCCAGGTCTTCGAGACGGGCCGGATCACGGCCATGATCGGCGTCCCGGCGCTGTGGTCCCTGCTCCACCGGAAGATCACCCAGGAGTTCGCCGCCCGACCGGCGCTGGTGGAGCAGGCCATCCGCGGGCTGATGGCCGCGCACGCCGAGCTGCGCAACCGCCGGAACCTGAACCTGGGCAAGCTCCTCTTCTGGCCCATCCACCGGCGCTTCGGCGGGCGGATCAAGTTCCTGGTCTCCGGCGGCTCGGCGCTCCCGGAGGAGGTGCACCAGGCCTTCCATGCCCTGGGCTTCGACCTCGCCGAGGGCTACGGGCTCACCGAGGCCGCCCCGGTGCTCACCGTCTCCACCCCCGGCAACCGGCTCCAGGCGGGGACGGTGGGGCGGGCCCTGCCCGGCATCGAGCTGCGCATCCACGAGCCCGACGCCGAGGGGGTGGGAGAGGTGTGGGCCCGCGGCCCCAACGTCATGGCCGGCTACTTCGGCGACCGCGAGGCCACCGAGGCCACCCTGGTGGACGGCTGGCTGCGCACCGGCGACGTGGGACGGCTCGACGGCGAGGGGCGGCTCACCCTGCTCGGCCGCGAGAAGGACGTGATCATCGACGCCAGCGGGAAGAACGTCTACCCGGACGAGCTGGAGGAGCTCTACGCGGCACATTCCCACGTCAAGGAGCTGTCCATCGTCGGGCTTCCCGACGAGGCGGGCGGGGAGCGGGTGGCCTGCCTGTGCGTCCCCGACCTGGGGGAGCGCCGCCGCGAGGAGGTGCGCGCCGAGCTGGAGGAGCACTTCCGCCGCGTCTCGGCCGACCTGCCCTTCCACCGGCGGGTGAAGGTGCTCCGCTTCTGGGAGGGCGAGCTCCCCCGCACCTCCACCCGCAAGGTGAAGCGCCCGGAGGTGGTGGCCGAGCTGCAGAAGCTGGAGAAGCTTGCCTCGAGCGGGGAGAAGGTTCGCGCCGCGCACCGGGCGGCCGGCTGGCTGGAAGCGCTGGTGGCCGAGGTGGTCGGCCGCCCGGCGGCGGAGGTCTCCGGCGCCTCGCGCCTGGTGGCCGACCTGGGATTCGACTCGCTCCTCCTCACCGAGCTCTCGGTGGCGCTGGAGACGGCCGGGGTGCCGCTCCGCGAGGTGAGCGACCTCACCGGATTGACCACCGTGGACGACCTGCGCCGGCTGGTGGCCGGCACCGGGCGCCGGCTCCCCGAGGCGGCGGCGGAGACCTCCCGCGCCTCCGAGGCCGAGAAGGAGATCTCCGTTCCCGCCCCGGTGGCCTCGCTGGGAAGGGCCCTCCTCTCCTTCGGGCAGAAGATGCTCTACGGCGGCGTGTTCGACGTCGAGGTGACGGGGCAGGCCTTCATTCCCCAGAGCGGCAACGTGCTGGTCATCGCCAACCACACCAGCCACCTGGACATGGGCCTGGTGAAGACCGTCCTCGGAGAGCAGGGCCAGCGGCTGGCCGCGCTGGCCGCGCGCGACTACTTCTTCGACACCCCGCTCAAGCGCGCCTACTTCGAGAACTTCACCAACCTCATCCCCATGGACCGCCACGGGAGCCTGCGCGAGTCGCTCCGGCTGGCCGGCGAGGCGCTCCAGCAGGGCTACCACCTGCTCATCTTTCCGGAGGGCACCCGCTCGGTGAACGGCGAGCTCCAGGAGTTCAAGCCCACCCTCGGCTACCTGGCCCTGACCTACGCGGTGGACGTGCTCCCCCTCTACATCGAGGGAACCCATGAGGCCCTGCCCAAGGGAGCCATCTTTCCCAAGCGCAAGTCGCTCGCCGTCCGCATCGGCCCGCCCCTCCGGGTCTCCGAGCTCAAGCGCCGCACGGCGGGCATGGCCCGGAGCGAGAGCTACCGGATGGTGACCCGCATCGCCGAGCAGGCGGTGCGCGCACTGCAGCGCCACACCGTCTTCGACCTGGAGGCCAACGCCGAGCTGGCCGCTCCGCCCGGGTCCCGCCGCTCGAGCGGTGGGGGCTCCGAGCCGTGAACGTCCTGGTCACCGGAGCCTCCGGGTTCCTCGGCTCCGCGGTGGTCCCACGGCTGGTCGAGGCCGGCCACCGGGTCCGGATGGTGGGCCGCACGCCGCCCGGCCCGGCGCTGGCCGCCCTGGGCGAGTTCCATCCGGTGGACCTCGAGGAGCCCGCCAGCCTGCGCCCGGCGCTGGCCGGGATGGACGCCCTGCTCCACCTTGCCGGGCGCGTGTCCTTCGACCCGCGGGACGCCCGGGCGCTCTACCGGCTCCACGTCGAGGCGACCCGCGCGCTCCTGGAGGAGATCCGCGCCCGGGGGGGCATCGGCCGCATGGTGCTCGGCTCGACGAGCGGGACGACGGCCGTCTCGCGCACCGAGCGGGTGGGGACGGAGGAGGACGAGGCGCCGCTCGACGTCATCGGCCGCTGGCCGTACTACCTGTCCAAAGTCTACGAGGAGCGGCTGACCATCGACTTCTGCCGCAGGCACGCCATCCCCTTGGTGGTGTGCAACCCGAGCCTCCTCCTCGGGCCGGGCGACGAGCGGCTCTCCTCCACCTGGACGGTGGCCAAGTTCCTCCAGCGGGACCTGCCGGCCATGCCCGGGGGAGGGATGAGCTTCGTCGACGTGCGCGACGCCGCCTCGGCGGTGGTCGCCGCCCTCACCCGGGGCGAGCTCTTCGGCAAGCACCTGATGGGCGTGAACATGTCCATGGCCGAGTTCTTCGAGCGCCTGGAGCGCCTCTCCGGCGTGCCCGCGCCCCGGTTGCGACTCCCGGCGAAGGTGAGCGTGCTCGGGGCGCAGCTGCTCGAGCGATGGGCGAAGGCGCGGGGACGGGATCCGGCGCTGGAGCCGGCCAGCGTGGACATCGCCGAGCACTGGTTCTGGGTGGACAGCCGCAAGGCGGAGCGCGAGCTCGGATTCCGCGCCCGCGACCCACACCAGACCCTGTACGACACGGTGAGCGACCTGGTCGCCCGGCTGCCGGAACGCTCCTGGCCCGGGACGAAGGGCCGCCTGGCCGAGCTGCGGCGGGAGTGAGCGGCCGCGCTCCCAGCGCCTCCGGCCGGACCGCCGCGGCGCTCGCCCTCGTCCTCTCCGCCGCGGTCCTCGCCGCGCCGTGGACCGGCCACGTGGACGACACCGACGCCCAGAACTACCAGGTCGTCGCCCGTCACATGGTCGAGGACCGGACCTGGCTCGACCTGCGCTACCTCCCCGGCGTCCACCCACGCTTCCGCGAGCATCTGCCCTTCGGCCTCTGGCCCTGGGCCGCCGCCATCCGCGTCGGCGGCGAGGCGGCGCTGCCCTACCTCGCCGGGCTGTTCACCTTCTCCACCCTCCTCCTCTTGGCCTGGCTCGGCCGCCGCCTCGGCGGGTGGACGACGGCCGCGGTGGCCGTCCTGATGCTGGGCACCACCGAGTCCTTCATCATCTACGGAGGCCGGGCGCGACTCGACCCGCTCCTCCTTCTCCTGGTCACCGCCTCGGTGGCGCCGCTCCTGGCCTGGCCCCCGAGCCTTGCTCGCTGGCT
>Ga0335082_10007575_pt1 | contig 11782 bp, 13 predicted proteins | sample Lox_Sample_41_FD_206718 | JGI IMG/M metagenome (GOLD analysis project Ga0335082, IMG submission 206718) | Soil microbial communities from Loxahatchee National Wildlife Refuge, Florida, United States - Lox_Sample_4.1 | ecosystem: Environmental > Terrestrial > Soil > Wetlands | place: USA...
TCGATCACCATTTCGGCCACCTGGACGTGGCGCGATGCCGGCTCGTCGAAAGTGGAGCTGATCACCTCGCCCTTCACCGAACGCTGCATGTCGGTGACTTCCTCGGGCCGCTCGTCGATCAACAGCACGATCAGGTAGCATTCCGGGTGGTTGGCGGTGATGGCGCGGGCGATGTTCTGCAGGATCACGGTCTTGCCGGTGCGCGGCTGGGCGGTGATCAGGGCGCGCTGGCCCATGCCCTGGGGCGAGACGATGTCGATGACGCGCCCGGTCTTGTCCTTGATGGTGGGATCGTCGATCTCCATCTTCAGCCAGCGGGTGGGGTAGAGCGGCGTCAGATTGTCGAAATGGACCTTGTGCTTGATCTTCTCGGGGTCCTCGAAATTGATGGTCGAAACCTTGAGGAGGGCGAAATAGCGCTCGCCGTCCTTGGGGCTGCGGATGGGGCCTTCCACCGTGTCGCCGGTCCGGAGGCCGAAGCGGCGGATCTGCGAGGGCGAGATGTAGATGTCGTCCGGCCCCGCCAGATAGTTCGATTCCGGCGAACGCAGGAAGCCGAAGCCGTCCTGCAGCGTTTCGAGCACGCCGGCGCCGGTGATCTCCACATTGCGGTCCGCGAGCTCCTTGAGGATCGCGAACATCATGTCCTGCTTGCGCATGGCCGAGGCGTTCTCGATCTCGAGCTCCTCGGCGAAACTGAGCAGGTCGGTGGGCGACTTGGACTTGAGTTCCTGCAGCTTCATCGCCTGCAGGCCGTTTTGCACTGTCATGGGAATCACACCTGGAACAAACGTATCTGGAGTCGTTGCCCGCAAGCCGTCTGGGTCCTGCGAGATGATGGTTGGAGATCAAATCGGCCCGCCCGCGGCCTTGGATGGCCACAGCGCCTCCGCGCTGACCGGCGCGGACCGCTTGCGGGCGTCAATGGGGAACTTGCCGCTTTATACCGCGATTTGGCGGCGATGCAAACACCGCCGCGGCGATTTCGATGCCTAAAACGGCTTAACGATGACCAGTACCACAATGGCGATCATCAACAGCGTCGGAACTTCGTTCCACATGCGGAAGAAACGGGCCGGGCGCCGGTTGCGGCCCTTGGCGAAATCCTTGGCCCAGACGGCGTAGGCGTGGTGCAGCCCGGTCATCGCCGCCGCCAGCACAAGCTTCGCCTCGAACCAGTGCAGCGCCCAGGCGTTGTCGAGCCAGGCCAGCGTCAGGCCGAAAACCCACACCAGCGTCATCGCCGGGTTCATGATGATCTTGAGCAGCTTGCGCTCCATCGTCACGAAGCGGTCGTAATCGGCGGCGCCCGGCTCGGTCTCGGTGTGATAGACGAACAGCCGCGGCAGATAGAACATGCCCGCCATCCAGGCGATCACCGCGATGACGTGCAGCGCCTTGATGACCGGATAGTAGTCCAGCGCAAACGCCTTCATCGCTGCACCTGCAAGCGGCCGCAAGCCGCCAAACCGGGCGGACAGAAGCGCGGCCCTTGCCCGCCGGCCAACGATTGCCGCACAAGTCCGGCCAGGCCGTCGATGAATTCCTGCCTCGTGCCCACCGTCGGCACCCGCAGGTAATGCGGCACGCCGGCTTGGCGCGCCACTTCGGCGTATTCGATGTCGAGCTCGACCAGCGTCTCGGAATGCTCCGAGACGAACGCCACCGGCACCACGATCACGCCCTTGCCGTCGCGGCCGGCGCGGCGGATTTCGGCGTCGGTCGCCGGCCCGATCCATTGGAGCGGCCCCACCCGGCTCTGGTAGCAGACGACCCAATCGGTTATCCCCAATCGCTCCACAAGGGCGGCAGCCGTGCGTTCGACTTGCCATTGGTAGGGATCGCCGCGGGCGACGATGCGTTCAGGCAGTCCGTGGGCCGACAGCAGCAAGCGATAGGCGATACCGCTTTTCGCCTTGGCGAGGGTCTCGCCGGTCAGCGCCGCCAGCGCTGCGATGAAACCTTCCAGCGTGGGATAGCAGCAGATGTCGTGCGGCGGCCCACGCGCCGCGCGCCGCCAGTCGGCCAGCGACGAAGCTGTGGTGGTGCTCGAAAACTGGGGATAAAGCGGCAGCAGCACCACCCGATCGGGCGACCAGGCGGCAACCGCCCGCGCCGTCTCCTCGGCGAACGGCTTCCAGTAGCGCATGGCGACGAAAGCGCGCGTTTGGTGCTCCGCCAGCGCCGCTTCCAAGGCCCGCGCCTGCGCCTGGGTTTCCTCGAGGATCGGCGAACGGCCGCCGATCTGGCCGTAGATCGCCCGCGCCACCGGCGCACGCCGCCGGGCGATCAGCCGCGCCAGCGGTTCGCGGATCAGCCACGGCAAGCGCAGGATGGCTCGATCGCGGAACAAGTTGCGCAGGAACGGCTCGATGGCCTCCGGCGAATCCGGCCCGCCGAGATTGAACAGGACGACCGCCAGCTTCACTGCCCGCTCCGCACCAGCCGCACCAGCTCGGCCACGAGCTCGGGCGGCGTATCGGGCAAAATCCCGTGCCCCAGGTTGAAAATGAACGGCTTGCCGCGGGTGGCCGCCAGGATGTTCTTCACCCCTTCGACCATCGCCTGCCCGCCGGCGACCAGCACGACCGGATCGAGGTTGCCCTGCAGAACCGTCCCCAGTTTCTCCACCGCCCAGTCAAGCGGCACCGCCGCGTCGAGCGACACGGCATCGACGCCGGTCCGCCGGGCATATTCCTCGTAGCCGGCCATGGTTGCGCCCCGCGGGAAGCCGATGATCCTGGCTGCCGGCACTGCCGCGCGCACGGCTTCCACGATCCGCCGCGTCGGCTCGATCACCCATCGGTCGAAGCCGGCAGGGGTGAGGCCTTGCGCCCAACTGTCGAACAGCTGCACGGCCTCGGCACCGGCCTTCAACTGGGCGACCAAATGACGTGCGACGCAGTCCACCAAGATGTCGATGAGAGCACCGAATTCCGTGGCATTGCGGTAGGACCACAGCTTGGCGGCCTTCTGATCGCCACTTCCCGCCCCGCCCGCCAAGTACGTCGCCAGCGTCCAGGGGGCTCCGGCGAAACCGATCAAAGGCCGCGCCGGCTCCAAAGCCGCCCGCGCCACGCGGATCGCCTCGTATACCGGCGCCAAAGTCACGGCCCATTGCTCCGGCCTGCACTCAAGGCCGGCGAGCGTCGAGATAGGCGTCAACTGCGGGCCCTCCACGAAGGTCACCGCCGCACCCAGAGCCACCGGCACCACCAGGATGTCAGAGAAGATGATCGCAGCATCCAGTCCGAAGCGCCGTACCGGCTGCAACGTGGCCTCGGCCGCCAAGTCGGGCGTCACGCAAAGAGCCCAGAAAGAGCCGGCCTTCGCCCGCAGCGCACGATATTCCGGCAAGTACCTGCCTGCCTGGCGCATCAACCACAGCGGCGGTGGAACCAGCGTTTGTCCACCAAGAACCTTGTGCAGCGCTCCAGGCAAATCATGACTCCTTAGAATAAGAGATTCTGAAGTTGATGTTTGGCTTGTGGATTGTGGAGGGCTTTGGAAAGGGCGGTATGCTGTAGGATAGAATGGTTCTTGACTCAAGGGCTTAGGGTAGAGGCCAAGTGGTCTGCGCTGGTGTGGACGGTGGGCGAAGCGGTGGGCCGTCGAACGGATTGTTCCCGGATTTGAACAGGCAAGCCGCCGGACGCATAGTCGGGAGCGACCGGTGGAGGAAAAGGGAGCGAAAGTGTGACTAGATCCTTCCACCTTCATCTCATCTCGGATGCCACGGGCGAGACCTTGCACGCCATCGCCAAAGCGGCGCTGGCGCAGTTTGAAGGCATCAACGTTCAACAGCATGCCTACACGCTGGTGCGGAGCGAACGGCAGCTGCACCGGGCGCTCGACTACATCCGCCAGCACCCCGGCCTAGTTCTGTTCACTATCGTCAACCAGAAGCTCCGCAGCGACCTGTTGGCCCAATGCACGCTTCTGGCGGTACCCAGTTTCGATCTCATGGAAGGCCCCGTCGGCCTGATGCAGCGCTTCTTCAAGGCGGAGAAGACGCAAAAGCCGGGCGGGCAGCATGAGATCGATCAGAACTACCTGCAGCGTATCGAGGCCTTGAACTACGCCATCGAGCACGACGACGGCCAGAACCTGGACCTGGGCAGCGCCGAGGTGATCCTGGTCGGCGCCAGCCGCACCTCCAAGACGCCGACCTGCGTGTATCTTGCCATCCGCGGCATCCGGGCGGCCAACGTGCCGCTGGTGCTGGGCATGGCCCCGCCGTCGCAATTGCTGACGTTCACCACACCGCTGATCGTCGGCTTGTGGGCGGCGCCAGAGCGGCTGGTGCAGATCCGGCGCAACCGGCTCGCCACCATGGGCGAGGAGCGGGAAACCGACTACGTCGATCTCGAGAAGGTGCGCAGCGAAGTGATGGCGACCCGCCGCCTGTACGAGCAGCACGGCTGGCCGTCGGTCGACGTGACGCGGCGATCGATCGAGGAAACCGCCGCCACGATCATGACCTTTTTGGCCGAACGCCAGGGCGAAACGGCATGAGCATGCTGATCCTCGCTTCCGCCAGCGCCGCCCGCGCCCGGCTGCTGCGCGCCGCCGGCGTGACCTTCGGGGTGCGGCCCGCCGCCATCGAGGAGGCCGCGATCGCGGCCTCTCTGCTGGGCGAAGGCACGGACGTGGAAGCCATTGCCGCGGTGCTGGCCGAACGCAAAGCACGGCAGGTGTCGATGTGGGCGCCGCAAGCGCTGGTGCTGGGCTGCGACCAGACGCTCATTTGCGACGGCAGGCTGGTCGCCAAGGCGCGGGATATCGGCGAGGCGCGCTCCACCCTCAAGACGCTGCGGGGCAGGGCGCACCAGCTGATGACGGCCGTCGTTCTGGCGCAGGACGGCGTGGCCGTCTGGCGGCACGCGGAATCCGCGTCCCTGTGGATGCGTCGGTTCGGCGACGAGTTTCTGGAAGCCTATTTGAAGACCAAAGGCAGCGGCATCCTCGACAGCGTCGGCTGTTACCGGCTCGAAGGCCAAGGCGCTCAGCTGTTCGAGCGCGTCGAAGGCGATTTCTTCACCATCCTCGGCTTGCCTCTGGTGCCGCTGCTTGCGGCCTTGCGCGAGCGGGATATCCTGCCGACATGACGATCTCCGGTTCGGCAAAGCTGGCGGGTGTGATGGGATGGCCGGTCGGCCAGTCCCTCTCGCCGGCGCTGCACGGCTATTGGCTCGCCGAACACGGCATCGACGGCGCCTACGTGCCGCTGGCCGTGCGCCCGGAGGATTTCGCGACGGTTCTGGAAGGCCTCAAGCGGGCGGGGTTCCGCGGGGTCAACGTCACGCTGCCGCATAAGCAGGCGGCGTTCGCCTTGGCCGCGCGGCACGATCCGGCAAGCGCGGCAACGGGAGCGGTGAATCTGTTGGTGTTCGGCGATGCGGGAATCGAGGGCCGCAACACCGACACGGCGGGGATCGGTGCCGCGCTCGCCGGCGCGCTGGGACCCGATGGCATGAAGAACCGCGCCGCCGTTATCTGGGGAGCGGGCGGGGCGGCGCGCGCCGCCGTCTACACCCTGTCGGGCATGGGAGCGGGGGAAATCCACATCCTCAATCGCACCAGAGCCAGGGCGGAAGCTCTCGCCGCGGCGCTTCAACCTCTTGGCGCGGTCAGGCTGATAGCCGGCGGTTTCGAGGATTGGAAACCAGCCGCGGCGGGGGCGGCCCTGCTCGCCAACACGACGAGCGCCGGCATGAAACAGGCGCCGTCCATCGACCTGCCGCTTGAAGCCTTGCCCGCCGAGGCGGCAGTGATGGACGTGGTCTACAACCCGCTCGAGACCGGACTGCTCGCCCGGGCCAGGCAGCTCGGCCGGCGCACGATCGACGGACTGGAAATGCTGATGCATCAGGCCGTTCCGGCCTTCGCGGCGTTCTACGGCGCGACCCCGCGCGTCACGCCGGGGCTGCGGGCGGCGCTCGAAAAGGCCCTCGGCAATGGCTGACCGGCCGTTCCTTCTCGGCCTTACCGGTTCTCTCGGCATGGGCAAAAGCGCGACGGCGAAGATGTTCGCGCGGCTGGGCGTGCCGGTCTACGACGCCGACGCGGCGGTTCATGCGCTTTACCAGCCGGGCGGAGCGGCGGTGGCGGCGGTGGCGGCAGCGTTTCCGGATTGCGTGAGGGACGGCCGCGTCGATCGGACGGCGCTCGGCGCGCGCGTCATGGCGGACGAAGCGGCGTTCGCCCGGCTCGAGGCGATCGTTCATCCGCTCGCCGCCCGCGCCCGGCAGGCCTTCGTCGACGCGGTACGGGCGCAGGGCGCGCCGCTGGCGGTCTTCGACGTTCCGCTGCTGTTCGAAAGCGGCTGGGACCGCGCCATGGACGGGGTGCTGGTGGTCTCGGCGCCGGAAGAGGTCCAGCGGGCGAGGGCCTTGGGGCGCGAAGGCATGACGGAAGAGAGATTCGCGCGCATCCTGACCCGCCAGATGCCCGATGCGGAAAAGCGCGCCCGCGCCGATTTTGTTGTGGACACCGGCCGGGGCCTCGATGACGCCTTCGCCCAAGTGAGGCGGATCGTGGAAGAATTGCGCCGCCGCCGGGAGGCCAACCATGCGTGAAGTCGTCCTCGACACCGAAACCACCGGCCTCGATCCCGCCGAAGGCCATCGCATCATCGAAATCGGCTGCGTCGAGCTGAACGACCACTTTCCCACCGGCCGCACCTACCAGTGCTATCTCAATCCCGAACGCGACATGCCGGCCGACGCCGAGCGCGTGCACGGCCTGTCGAGCGCGTTCCTGGCCGACAAGCCGCGGTTCGCCGCGGTGGCGGACGAGCTTCTCGGCTTCCTCGGCGACGCGCCGCTGGTGATCCACAACGCCGGTTTCGATTTGCGCTTCCTCAACGCCGAACTGGCCCGCATCGGGCGCGAGCCCATTGCCCCGGCGCGCGCCATCGACACCATCGAGATCGCCAAGAACAAGATCCCCGGGGCGCGCTATTCGCTCGACGAATTGTGCAAGCGCTTCGCCATCGATCTTGCGGCGCGCAGCAAGCACGGCGCGCTGCTCGATGCGGAGCTGCTGGCGCAGGTCTATCTCGAGCTGATCGGCGGGCGCCAGCGGCGCTTGGCGCTGGCGCCGTCCGACGCCGAGGCCGCCCAACAGGCCCACACCGTACGGCCGCGGCCGGAACCGCTGCCGGCGCGGCTCAGCGAGGCCGAGCGCGAGGCCCATGCGGGATTTGTCGCCCGCGAGCTGGGCGACGGCGCCATCTGGAACTGGGGTTGATGCGCGATCGGAAAAGCGCGAAGCGGTTTTCCGACCAATCGCGCGACAAGACGAAATGCCGAAGCGAAATCGCGATGCGAACCGAAGCGATCTTGCTTTGGGCCGGCCGGCTCAAGCCTGCGGCAGGCCGGCGGAACCCGCCTGCTGGAGCGACGCCGCCTTGGCGCGATAGAGCGCCGCGAAATCGATCGGCTCGATCATCAGGGGCGGCATGCCGCCGTCGCGCACGACGTCGGCGACGATGCGCCGCGCGAAGGGGAACAGGATGTGCGGCGCTTCGATCAGGAGCACCTGCTGGCGGATCTCGTCGGGGATGTTGTGCAGCTGGAACAGCCCGGCGTAGACCAGCTCCAAGAGGAACAGCGGCTTGTCCTCGGCCTTGGCGGAGATGCGCATCCTGAGCTCGATCTCGAAATGCTCGCGCTCGAGCTGGCGCGCCTGCAGATCGACATTCAACTCGATCTGGGGCCTGACCGCCAGGCTGGCCGGGGCGGTCGGGTTCTCGAACGACAGGTCCTTGATATACTGGCCGATCACCTGCAGGCGGGGCGCGTCGACATCCGCGCCGTTCTGGTTGCCATCGGAAGGCAGGTCGTCGGCCATGGAAAACCCCGCAAAAAGTGTCGCGGCGGGCGCTAGCACGGAATGCGCGCCGCTGACAAGCATTGGCCTGCGGCAACCATGTTATGAGATTCCGCCCTTGGCCGCGATATACGCTGGACCGCGCCCCGGCTGCGGCGTTAGGGTATGACGACCCCGCGCGCCGCCTTGCCGCGGAGAAGGACCATGGCCACCTCCCAGCTGATCGGAATCGTCTTCATAGCCACGGTGGCGGGAGTCATTCTGTTCCGCCTCTACAGCGTGCTGGGGCGGCGCACCGGCAACGAGAGGCCGCCGCAGGACGGCTACCGGCTGCCGGGCCAGCCCGCCGAGGACACCGTCGGCGTCCGGCCCAAGCTGGCGCACGCGGCGCCGGCGGAGCGGCCGTCCGATCCGGTAGCAAGCGGCCTGTTCGACATCGGCCTGGCCGACCGCAGCTTCAGCAAGGAGCAGTTCCTCGGCGGCGCCCGCGCCGCCTACGAGGTGGTCCTCACCGCCTTTGCGGCCGACGAGCGCGCCACGCTCAAGCCGCTGCTCTCCGACGAGGTGTTCGCCGCCTTCGACTCGGTGATGCGCCGGCGCGAACAAGCCGGCGAGAAGGCGACGCTGACGCTGGTGGGCTTCACCGACGTGAAGGTGATCGCGGCGGCGCTCAAGGGCAACATGGCGGAAATCACGCTGGCTTTCGGCGCCCAGCTCATCGCGGCCACCACCAACCGGGAAGGCGCCGTGGTGGAAGGCGATGCCAAGTCGGTGCGCGACGTGACTGACGTGTGGACCTTCAGCCGCGACGTGCGCGCGCGCGATCCGAACTGGACGCTGGTCGCCACGTCGAGCGATCCGCACTAAGCCTCCGTGGAACGGCGCTGGCGCCTGGCCGCAACGATCTTCGTCGTCCTTTTCATGGTTGCCATGGCCGGTGCCGGTCTGTGGTGGCTGCTCAATCCGGTGCCGGGACCGCTGCGCCTGACGCGGGCGGACTTCGACGAATTGCCGGGTTGGAACGGCGCCGATCTGCGCCCGGCGCTTGCGGCCTTCGCGCGTTCCTGTCGGGCGCTTGCCGGGCGGGACGGCGCGGCGGCGATGGGAGGGGCCGGCTATGCCGGAACCGCGGGGGACTGGCGCGCCCCTTGCGAAGCGGCGACGTCGGTTGCGGCGGGCGAGGCGCGCGCCTTCTTCGAGCGCCGGTTCACCCCTTATGTGACGCGTCGCCGCCGGCCGCTTCACCGGCTACTACGAACCGGAAATCCTCGGCAGCCGGCGGCGCCACGGCGCTTTCCGGGTGCCGGTCTACGGCCGCCCCGACGATCTTGTCACCGTCGATCTGGGTCAGTTCCGCCCCAGCCTGCGGGGCGAGCACCTGGCGGGGCGCGTGGAAGCCGGCCGCCTCCTGCCCTATGCGACGCGGGCGGACATCGACGCCCGCGGTCTCGCCAAGGCGCCCATCCTGTTCTATGCGGACGATCCGGTGGGGCTGTTTTTCCTGCACGTCCAGGGTTCGGGGCGCGTGCGCTTCGAGGACGGCTCGACGGCGCGCGTCGGCTACGCGGCGCAGAACGGGCAACCCTATACCGCCATCGGCAAGGTGCTGATCGAACGCGGCGTGCCGCGCGAGGACCTGTCGATGCCGTCGGTGCGAGCCTGGCTGAAGGCCCATCCCGAGGAGGCGCCGGCGGTGATGGAACGCGATGCCTCCTACATCTTCTTCAAAGAGGAACCGATCGGCGATCCGGCGCTCGGCGCCAAAGGAACGGAGGGCGTGCCGCTCACGCCGCTCGGCAGCCTCGCCGTCGATCCGCGCCTGCACGCACTGGGCGTGCCGTTCTTCGTATCGGTTCCCGGCGAATTGAACGGGCTGTTCGTCGCCCAGGATACCGGCGGGGCCATCAGGGGCCCGGTACGCGGCGACATCTTTTTCGGTTTCGGCAACGATGCTGAGACGCGCGCCGGAAACCTCAACCGGCCCGGCCGTCTCTATGTGCTGCTGCCCAAACCGGTGGCCGAGAGGCTCGGGGCGCGGCGCGATTTTCCGGATGACCCGCCATGAGGCGCACGACGGAAGAGGAACGGGCGCTGTTTCGCGACGCGGTCCTGGGCCGCGCGCCGGCGAAGCGGGCGCGGGCAGCCGCGGCCGACAAGCATCCGGTCAGGAAAAAGCCGGCCGCGAAGGCGCCGTCCGGTCTCGACGGCAACACCGGCCGCAGGCTGACGCGCGGCGAGCTCGCGCCGGACTGCAAACTCGATCTGCACGGCCTGACCGAAGCGGCGGCATATCGGGCCCTGACCTGTTTCCTGCAGGCGGCGCACCGGCGCGGCGACCGCCTCGCGTTGGTGGTAACCGGCAAGGGCGGCGCGGCGCCCGACACGGAGCGGGGCGTGCTCAAGCGGATGGTGCCGCGGTGGCTGGACGAGGCGCCGCTCGCCAGGCTCGTCGCCGAGAAGCGCTCGGCCCACCGCCGCCACGGCGGCGACGGCGCCTTGTATGTCTACCTGCGCAAACCTCCGCGCAGATGACGGCGCATCGGGTCAAAGCAATTCCGCTTCGGCGGCGAGACTGGCGAGCGAGGCTTCGGGCCGTGCGCCGAAATGCGAGATGACTTCCGACGCGGCCAGCGCTCCCAGTTTGCCGGCCGCGGCCAGGCCCAGGTCGCGCACCAGGCCGAACAGGAAACCGGCGGCGAACTGATCGCCGGCGCCCGTGGTGTCGATTACCTGCGACACCGGATAGGCGTCGATGACGTGCGTCTGGCCGCCGCCGACGGCGACGCAGCCCCTTTCCGACCGCGTCAGCCCGGCGATGCCGTTCCAGCCGCCGAAGCGCTGCAGCACCTGGTCGAATTCCTCCACTTCGAACAGCGCCTTGGCTTCGTCCTGGTTGGCGAACACGATGTCGAGATCGTTTTCGACGAGTTCGAGGAAATCGTCGCGGAAACGGCCGACGCAGAACGGATCGGACAGGGTGAAGGCGACCTTGGTCCCCACGCTCCTGGCGATCGCGATGGCCTTGCGCGAGGCGGCCTTGGAAGCCTCCGCATCCCACAGATAGCCCTCGATGTAGAGGGTGTGTGCGGCGGCGATGTCGGCTTCATGGATGTCGTCGGGCGAAAGCTCGCGGCTGGCGCCCAGATAGGTGTTCATGCTGCGCTTGCCGTCCGGCGGCACGGCGATCAGCGAACAGGCCGTCGACGGGCCGTCCAAGGCGGGCACTGTGGTGTAGTCGATGCCGCCGGCGGCGAGGCTGGCGGCGAACGCCTCGCCCAGCCGGTCGGCCTTCACCTTGCCGACGAACTTGCCGCGGGCGCCGAACGACGCCAGGCCCGCCATGGTGTTGGCCGCCGATCCGCCGGCCGCCTCCACGCGTTCGGCGAAGGCATGGTAGAGCTGGTTGGCGCGATATTCGTCGATCAGCGTCATGACGTCCTTGGCGAGCCGGTGGGTCAAGAGAAAGGCGTCGTCGACCGGGGCCTGCACATCGACGATGGCGTTGCCCATCGCAAGAACGTCGAATTTCCGCGCCATTATTCCCCACATGCGCTAAGGTCTTGGCCCCAAGGCGTAGAGGACATCGGTCATGTTCGCAAGCCTCGTCAAAGCCGCCAAGGTGCTGTTCGACCGCAGGCTGGCCGGCCTGGTGCTCGCCTCGCTCCTGCTTACCATCGTGGTTTACGCGGCCCTGGTCGCGGCGGCGCTTTACGGCCTCCATCAATTGCCGACGCTGGGCTTCGCCTGGATCAACCGGCTGCTGGAAATTCTCTCGCCGGTCCTCATCTTCCTTCTGGTGGTGTTCGTGGGGGCGCCGGCGGCCGCCCTGTTCGCGCCGCTGTTCCTGCGCACGGCCGCCCGGCGGATCGAGGCGCGCTATTGCCCGGCCGTCGCCGAGCCCTCCGGCACGGGCGCGGGCGCGAGCTTCGTCGCCGGCCTCAGGCTTACC
>Ga0335082_10007576_pt1 | contig 11781 bp, 12 predicted proteins | sample Lox_Sample_41_FD_206718 | JGI IMG/M metagenome (GOLD analysis project Ga0335082, IMG submission 206718) | Soil microbial communities from Loxahatchee National Wildlife Refuge, Florida, United States - Lox_Sample_4.1 | ecosystem: Environmental > Terrestrial > Soil > Wetlands | place: USA...
CGCCGACCAGTACCTCTTCATCACGCAGGGGCCCGACATCCAGGGGCCGCACGGCTCGGACATGGTCGAGTCGCGCGTGGCGGGCAAGACGGGCGAGTACGGCTGGACGGTGCGCGAGGGCTACGCGAAGGAGACGCACGGCACGCGCGCCAAGGGCTCCGGCGACAAGGACACCGAGAACCGCGAGGGCGTCGACTGAGGACTCGGTTGATTGGGTGGGGGGCCCATGTTGCACCGTCGCATCGCTACACAAAGACGGACGCGAGGTGCTCCTCGAGGGGCTTCCACGCGGCGGGCTGGCTGCGGAAGCCGACGTAGCCGTCGGGGCGCACGAGGTAGAGGCACTCGCTGCCGGCGCCGTAGCGGCGGTGCATCGCCTTGCTCGCGTCGAGGACGACGCGCTCCTGCGCCGGGAGCTCGCTCGGGCGATCGGCGCGCGGGACGACGACGACGGGCTCGACGTGCGCGCCCCACCGCTCGCGCACGCGCCGCGCGATGTCCGCGAGGTTCGCGTAGCCCTCGGGCGTCGGCGCGCTTCCGTCGAAGAGGAGGAGGGTGCTCTTGGTGTGCCGAAGAAGCGTGTGCAGCGACGTCGCGTCGTCGGCGCGCACGTCGGGCACGCGGTCGCCGGCGTGCGGGGCGCCGCCGAAGTCCATCCAGTCGCTCAGCGTCGGCCCCTCGCCGACGCGCTTGCCCACGGTGGCGCGAGCGACGGGCGCGCGGTGCTCGTCGACGATGGGGCTCGCGCGGTAGTCGATCGCGACCTCGCTGGCCTGCGCGAGCATCCGCCGCTGCACCACCTCGAGGCTCGAGAGGAACCCGGCGAGCCGGTTGCGCACCTCTCGTGCGACCGGGTTGCGCAGCGTGACCACCTTCGTCGCGAGGTCCGTGCCCGCCAGCGTCGCCGCGGCGACGGGGCGGCGCTCGGCGTCGTACGAGTCGAGCAGCGTCGGGCGCGCCGCGCCGTGCACGACGAGCGCGAGCTTCCACGCGAGGTTGAACGCGTCCTGCATCCCGGTGTTCATGCCCTGGCCGCCGACGGGGCTGTGGATGTGCGCCGCGTCGCCCGCGACGAAGCAGCGCCCCACGCGGTAGTGCGGGACGAGCCGCCGGTGAATGCGGAACGAGGCGATCCAGTTCGTCTCGCGGATGGCGAGCGGCGGGACGCCGCGGGCGCCGAGCAGGCGCAGCACGTCGTCGGCCGTCGGCTGCTCGAGGGGCGCGTCCACGATGACGCGCCAGCGCCCGCCCGGCAGCGGGAAGAGCGCGGCCAGGCCGTCGGGCGCGAGGTAGGCGGACACCTCGTCCTCGGGCAGCGTGCAGTCCATCTGCACGTCGGCGAGCACGAAGCGCTCCTCGTAGGGCACGCCGTCGAAGCTCAGGCCGAGCCCGTGGCGCACCGCGCTGTGCGCGCCGTCGCACCCGATGAGCCACGCGGCGCGCGCCGTCTCGCGCTCGCCGCCGGGGCGCTCGAGCGTCGCGGTCACGCCGGCGTCGTCCTGCGCGAGCGCCGCGAGCTTCAGCCCGCGCTCGACGGCGCCGCCGAGCTCCGCGAGCCGCTCGCGGAGCAGGCGCTCCGTGTCGGCCTGCGGGATCGCGAGGACGAAGGGGAAGGGCGAGCCGATGTCGTGGAACTCGACGTGCACGATGCGCTTGCCGTCGGCGAACGCGTTGGTCCCGTGGATCTGCCTCCCCGCGGCGAGGAAGCGGTCGACGAGGCCCATCGAGTCGAGCAGCTCCAGCGTGCGCGCGTGCACGCCGAGCGCCTTCGACTTGTCGGTCGCCATCTCGGCGCAGTCCACGATGCGCACGTCCGCGCCGCGCCGGCGAAGCTCGCACGCTGCCATCAGGCCCACCGGACCCGCGCCCACCACGAGGATCGGTTCGCTCACGGGCCCGAGACTACTACCGTGCTACGAGGTCCGCATGCGCACCGCCGTCGTGACCGGGGCCAACCGCGGCATCGGCGAGGCGATCGCCGCCGCGCTCGCCGCGCGCGGCCTGCGCGTCGTGCCGACGAGCCGCGAGCCGCGGGAGGGCTTCGTCACGCTCGACGTCACGCGCGCCGACCACGTGGCGGCGCTGGCGCAGAAGGTCGCAGGGCAGGGCGGCGCCGACGTCCTGGTGAACAACGCCGGCGTGTCGCTCGACGGCTTCGACGAGCGCGTCGTGCGCCGGACGCTGGACGCGAACTTCCTCGGCGCCATGCACGTCACCGACGCGCTGCTGCCATCGATGCGCCGCGGCGGGCGCATCGTGATGGTGTCGAGCGGCCTCGGCTCCCTCACGGGCGTGCGCGGCGAGGTGCGCGCGCGCTTCGAAGACCCGCGCCTCACGCGCGAGGGCCTCCTGGCGCTCGTCGAGGAGTTCCCGCGCGACGTCGCCGCCGGCGTGCACGAGCGGCGCGGCTGGCCCTCGAGCGCCTACCGCGTCTCGAAGATCGCGATGAACGCCCTGGTGCGCGTGATGGCGCGCGAGCTCGAGGGCGACCCGCGGCGCATCCTCGTGAACACGGCCGATCCGGGCTGGGTCCGCACGCGCATGGGCGGCCGCTCGGCGCCGCGCTCGGTCGAGCACGGCGCGCGCACCCCGGTGTGGCTCGCGCTCCTGCCCGAGGGCGGCCCGACCGGCGGCTTTTTTCGCGACGAGCACGCCGTCGCTTTCTGATCGCCGACGTATCATCGCGCGATGGTCGTCGCGCCGCGCGCCGGGAGCCGCACGAGGCACCGCCACGGCGTGCTCGCGCTGCTCTGCGCGCTCGCGGTCATCCTCTACGTCGACCGCGTCTGCATCTCGCTCGCGCTCCCGCGCATCCAGGAGGACCTGCGCATCGCGCCCGAGCACCTCGGCTGGGTGGGCGTCGCCTTCTCGGTGTCGTATGCGCTCTTCGAAGTGCCGAGCGGTCACCTCGGCGACCGCACGGGCCCGCGCCGCGTGCTCACGCGCATCGTGGCCGCGTGGTCGGCGTTCACCGCGCTGACGGGCGCCGCGGTCGGCATCTGGTCGCTCCTCGTGACGCGCTTCCTCTTCGGCGCGGGCGAGGCGGGCGCGTGGCCCAACGCATCGACCGCCGTGTCGCGCTGGTTCCCGGCCCGCGCGCGCGCCTCGGCCATGGGCGCCTTCGGCGCGGCGACGCAGGTGGGCGGCGCGCTCTCGCCGCTCGCGGTCATCCCGATCCAGCTGCACTTCGGCTGGCGTGCGTCGTTCTTTCTCTTCGCCGGCGTCGGCGTGGCGTGGGCGGCCGTCTGGTACGCCTGGTTCCGCGACTCGCCCGCCGAGAAGCGCGGCGTCACCGCCGAGGAGATCGCCGAGACCGCGGGCGAGCCTCGCGCCCCGGCGCGCGGTCTACCGTGGGGCCTGGCCACGCGCGACCGCAACCTCTGGGGCCTGACGGCCACCTGGTTCATGTGCGTCTACTGCTCGTACTTCGGCATCTTCTGGATGCCGACGTTCCTCGCGAAGGGCCGCGCCTTCACCGAGGGCGACCTGCGCTGGGTCGCGCTGCCGTGGTTCGCCGGCATGCTGGGCAACAGCCTCGGCGGCATCCTGAGCGACTCTCTCGTGGCGCGTCTCGGACGCTGCCGCGGACGGCGCGTCGCCGCGTTCCTCGCGGGCGTCACGGTGGTCCTCGCGTACGCGCTGATGCCCGCGCTGCACGACAAGCCCGTGACCATCGCGCTCATCTCGGTCGTCTTCGTCGGCTGGGGGCTCTTCCAGGCCAACGCCTTCGCGACGTGCATCGACGTGGGCCGGAGCCACGCGGGCACCGTGAGCGCCGCGATGAACACCGCGGGCCAGCTGGGCGGGGCCCTGTCCGCCGCGGCCTTCGGCTACATCGCCAAGGCGACCGGCAGCTGGGACGCGCCGATCATCGTGATGGCCGTCGTCGCGGCCTTCGCCGCGTTCCCGTGGGCCATCATCGACGCGTCGCGCGAGATGGTCCCCTCGAGCGCCGCGTCGTAGTCAGCGCGTCACTTCGTCTTGCCGGTCTTCGCGGCCTTCTCGGCCTTCGCAGGTGGCGACATCGCCTCGAGCGTCTGCTCGGCGCTCATGCCGAGGGCGATCATGCGCTCGAGGGCGGCGGCCAGGCCCGTGCGCATCTGCGTCGGCGTGCACTGCATCGCCTCGGCGCCCGCGCAGACGACCGAGTCCGCCATGTGCGGGGCCGACGGCATCGCTCGCGCGTCCGGCGCCACGGCGGGTGCGGGCGAAGGAATCGCGAGCGCGGGCGAGGGAGCCGCGAGCACGGGCGAGGGAAGGGCCGGCACCTTGCCCTGCACGAGCTGCTGGATGGTCGCTCCGGACATGCGGGCGCAGTACTCGGCAAGCGCGGGGTCGACCTTCTGCAGCGCCTTGGCGAGCGTCGCCCACTGCCTCGGAAGGAAGATGCCACCGCGCTGGTAGAAGCGGATGATCGTGCGGCTGGAGAGCCCGACCAGGTTCCCGAGCTCCTTCTGCGTCATGTGCAGCGTCGTCTGCAGACGCCAGAGCAGCTCCGGCATGCGAATGTGCGTCGGGACGGCCGCCATGTCGTGGTTCCTTGTCACACGGAGTGCCACGATCCCGCAAGTGTGGCGCGTGTCAGGTGACACACACGCGGCGCCTGTCACGCCATGACGCGTGCCGGCTGACACGCAGGCCGCGGAACGTGACACCTACGCCGGCCATGTCAGTCGCCACGCGGTGCGAGCTGACATGGAGGCCGTGCATGTCAGCGATCACGGCGCGGCGCGTGACACGGTCGCGGCGCCTGTCAGCGAGCGGCGCCAGGCGGCTGACACGGACGGGCTTCGTGTCAGCCGGGGAGAGGAGCGTGCTGACACGGACGCCTCGATCGGTCATCTCGAGCGACGCGAAGCCGGGGCGCACGTCGTCCTCCACGTCGAGGCGTGGGCACGGGCACGCCTGCATGCGCAGCCTGCGCACGTGTTGTAGGTTCGTCGGTACGATGGACGAGAGCACGTACCCGCACGGGCCGCTCAGCGGCAAGACCGTGGCGCTCTGCGTGACCGGGAGCATCGCCGCTTACAAGGCGGTGGAGCTCGCGCGGCTCGTCGTGAAGGCCGGGGGCAAGGTGCTGCCCGTCATGACCGCGTCGGCGACGCGCTTCGTGGGGCCGCTGACGCTCGCGGGCATCACCGGGGAGAGCGTGGCGACGGACATGTGGGACCCGACCGTCGCGGGCGAGGTGCACGTGCGGCTCGCCGAGCGCGCGGACCTCGTCGCCATCGTTCCGGCGACCGCCGACGTGCTCGCGCGCCTGGCGCAGGGCAGGGCGGACGACCTCGTGACGGCGCTGGCCCTCTGCGCGCGCGGGCCGGTGCTCGCCGCGCCGGCGATGCACCCGCGCATGTGGGAGCACCCGGCGACGCAGCGCAACGTGGCGGAGCTCGCGGCGCAGCATCGCGTGTCGCTCGTGGGGCCCGTGGCGGGCGAGGTCGCCTCGGGCGACGTGGGGCTCGGGCGCATGGCGGAGCCGGAGGCCGTGTACGCGGCGATCGTCACGGCGCTGTCGAAGAGGGACCTCGCGGGGCTGCGCATCGTCGTCACGGCGGGGCCCACGCTCGAGGACATCGATCCGGTGCGCTTCCTCGGCAACCGGTCGACCGGCAAGATGGGTTTCGCCATCGCCGAGCGCGCGGCGGCGCGCGGGGCGGACGTGACGCTCGTGGCCGGGCCGGTGACGCTGCCCACGCCGCACGGGGTCCGCCGCACCGACGTGCGCGGCGCGGTGAGCATGCGCCAGGTGCTCTGGCAGGCGATGGGGCTCGATCTCTCGCGCGCCGATGCCCTCGTCATGGCCGCCGCGGTCGCCGACCACCGGCCCGCCGAGCCGAGCGCGAGCAAGATCAAGAAGAGCGACGAGCGCATCACCATCGACCTCGTGAAGAACCCCGACCTGCTCGCCGAGGTGGGCGCGGCGCGCGCCGGCAAGCGCCCGGTGCTCGTCGGGTTCGCCGTCGAGACCGAGGGCGGCGAGGGCCTCGTCGCCTACGCGAAGCGCAAGCTGACGCAGAAGAAGGTGGACCTCGTGGTCGCCAACGAGGCGAGCGAATCCTTCGGACGCGAGGACAACCGCGCGACCCTCGTGGCCGCGAGCGACGTGCGCCCGCTGCCGACGATGACGAAGCTCTCGCTCGCGGACATGGTGCTCGACCGCGTGCGCGAGCTACTCCAGACGAAGTGACTCGCGCAGCACCGCCGGGAGAGACGCGCCGGCGGCGGCCGTGACCACGTGCGTCGCCCCCGCCTGCTCGAGCGCGCGCACGCGCGCCCGCGTCGTCTTGCCCGCGACGATGACCGGGAGCTCGCGCGTCGCCGCGTGACGGCGGAGCGCCGCGACGGCCGCCGCCACGTCGAGCGACCCCGCCGACGGAGGAAGCACGAGCGCCGCCGCCGTCCCGTCGGCCACGGCGAGCAGCGCGGCGCAGGGATCCTCGCGCGCGTCGACGGTCACGCCGGCCATGCGCAGCGAGCGCGCCAGCCCCGCGCCCGCCACGACGATCCGCCGCACCGCCGGCGCCGCGAAGGGCGGGAGCGGCATGCCCTCGCGCTCGCAGAAGGCGCGCACGTCGGCCACGCGCACGCGGAAGTGCCCGCCCGGCGAGCGGATGGCCGCGAGGCGCCCCAGCCGTATCCACGACTGGATGGTGCGCGGGTTCTTCTCCCAGAAGCGCGCGAGCTGCGACAGGCGCAGGAGCGTCGTACGCTGCATCACTTGCCGGTGAGCCACGCCGTCAGGTCGGCCGAGGGGTCGAGCGCGACGAGCACGGCGTCCACCGTGATGGCGTTGACGCGCGTGCCGGCCGGCGCGATGTGCACGCCGTCCGCCGCGCGCCACACGACGACGCGCACCGCCTGCGACGAGCGGATCGACGGGTCTTCGACGATCACCGGCGACGACGGGAGCTCGGCCGGCGCCGGCGCGTTCGGGTCGTAGGCGGGCACGCCGATGCGCGTCTTCTCGTCCGGCTCGGGCGCGATCGTCTCCAGGTCGCCCAGCCGCGACTCGGTGGGCCACGCGTCGACCTCGGCGGCGCTCGGGATGCCGGCGTGCGCGGTCGGCCGGTCACTGCGCCGCGTCGTCGGCGGCGGGTTCGTCTCTTCGGCCGGGGGCCTGCTCGCGCGCCGGCGACGGGCGACGGGCTGGGCGGGCGGCGTGGTCACCTGCGTCACCTCGTCGATGGGGCGCGTGAGCTGGATCTCGGGCCGCGAGCGGCGTGGCCGCCGGGTCTCGACGATGCGCGGCGCGACGGGCGTCACGGCGGGCGCGGGCGCGGGGCGCACCGGCGGCTTCGGTCGCATCCCTGCAGCCGGCGAGGGAGCCGGCGCCGGGGGCGGGGGCGGAGCTGCGGGCGACGGGGCCGGAGCCGCGGGCGGAGGGGGTGGAGCCGCCACGCGGGTCGGCATGGGCGCCCGCTGCGGGGGCGGCGCCGCCGCGTTGACAGCGGCCGGAGGAGGCGGAGGCGCGCTCGGCGAGGGCCCGAGGACGCTCGCCAGCTCCGCGGCGGCCTTCGCCAGCTCGAGCGCCCTGTCGTCGGCCTGCGCCTCGGACGCGGACTCGGCGGCGCGACGCAGCCACTTCAGCGCGTCGCCGCGATCGCCGCGCGCGAACATCGCCTCGGCGGTGGAGAGCGCCCACGCGACGTCCTCGCTGTCGTCCTTCTTGGCCGGCGGGATCGGACCAGAGCCTGCCGTGCGCGTCTGCGCCATGCATCAAGAAGCGTCGCGCAGGCGCGCCGCGGCGGCAAGAAGACTCGCGCGGGGCAGCCTTCCCTCGGCCCTTTCGGGGCGTCCGCCCCCGCGGCCCCCGCCGGCCGCCGCCTCCTGCTTGAGCCAGGCGGAGCAGTCGAAGTCCGCCTTCGCACCGCGCTGCAGGACCACGCCGTACTCGTTGGCATCCCGCTCGTCCGGCGCGGCGCAGAGGGCCACCACGTCCTCGCGCGTCGCGAGCCGCCCGGCCAGGGTGCGCAGCATCCCGAGGTCGCCGTGCTCGCGCACGACGACGACGCGCGTCGTCCCGCCGCCTGGTGCGGCAGGGTGCTGCGCGAGGATCCTGTCGGCGAGCAGCTCCACCAGCTCCCCGCGCGTCGTCGCCAGCGCGTCGGTGCGCGTCTTGAGCTCGACGCGCAGCTTGCCGACCGATTGCACCACGTCGAGCATGCCGCACGTGAACTCGCGCGCGAGCTCGGCGAGCACCGCCTCCTTCTTGCGCGCGTCGTCGATGGCGCGCCGCCCCGCGTGGAAGGTGACGCGCCAGCCGCCCTTGTACTTCTCGAGCCCCACGACGCGCACGACGCCGATCTGCCCGGTGCGCGTGCAGTGCGTCCCGCCGCAGGGCGACATGTCGAAGCCCTCGATGTCGATGACGCGGATGCCGCGGTCCACCTTCGGCGGGCGACGCAGGGGCAGCTTCGGCAGCTCCTCGGGGGTGGGGAAGAGCTGGCGCACGCCCACGTCGTCCATGATGACGGCGTTGACGAGGTCCTCGGCGCGCGCGACGTCCCGCTCGGCGAGGGCGCCCTCGACGTCGATGGTGCACGACGTCGCGCCGAGCCGCGAGGACACGGTCTCGGCGCGCGCGACGTCGACGAGCGCCCGCGAGAGCGCGTGCTGCCCGGTGTGCTGCGCCATGTGGTCGCGCCGGCGCGCGAGGTCGATCGTGCCGCTCGCGGCCGCGCCCTCGAGGCCGTCGACGCTCCCCTCGACCAGGTGGTGAATCGTGCCGTCGTCGGCGACCTGCACGTCGAGGACGCGCACGGTCCGCCCCGCGACGGCGAGCGTCCCCGTGTCGGCGAGCTGCCCGCCCGACTCGGGATAGAAGAGGGTGCGATCGAGCACGACGCTCGGCTTTCCGCCGTGCTCGCCAGTCCGGGCCGCTGCTTCGAACGCCGTCGCGAAGGGGTCGGCCCAGTAGAGCTTCTCGGTCGCCATGTCCGCAGGGAGTGTTAACCTGACGCGCCATGGAGGTCACGGTCAACGGAACGCGACGCGACGTGCCCGACGGCCTGACGGTGCGCGGCCTGGTCGAGCACCTCGGCCTCACCGAGGGCCCCGTCGCCGTCGAGGTCAATCGCGCCATCGTCCCGCGCGCGCGCCACGCCGAGCACCGCGTGGCGGGCGGCGACGTGATCGAGATCGTTCACTTCGTCGGCGGCGGCTGAGTCCTGGACTCCTTCTTCGCCCACGCGAGGAGCGGGTCCATGTTCGGCTTCGTGAAGACCGGGCCCTGGCCCTTCGCGCGCTCGTGCACGTCGGGCGTCGAGGTCGCCGTGAAGAAGGCGACCGGCAGGTCGGGCCGCTTCGCGTGAAGCTCGACGGCCAGCGTCGGCCCGTCGCCGTCGCCCAGCTCCACGTCGACCACGGCGCACGCGAAGGGAGCGAGGTCCACCGTGCGCGCGTCGGCCGCCGAGCCGGCTTCGAGCACGTCGAACCCCGCGGCCTTCAGCCGCTTGGCGATCGCGTGGCGCGCGGCCGGAGAGTCATCGACGAGGAGTACGGTGGGCATCTCGCTCCCCCCGTACCCCGGAGCATACAGCACATCTGCTAGAGTCCGACGCCCGATGCAGACCCGCTCCTTCACGCGCGCCGAAGTCCGCGCCCTGTACGATCACCCGCTCTTCGCCCTGGTCGACGAGGCCCGCGCCGTGCATCGCGCGCACCACGCCGACTCGGAGGTGCAGCTCTGCACCCTCCTCAGCGTCAAGACCGGCGGCTGCCCGGAGGACTGCGCGTACTGCCCGCAATCGAGCCACTACGAGACGGACGTGGGGCCCGAGAAGATGCTCGACGTGGACGAGGTGCTCTCCGCCGCGCAGCGGGCGCGCGCCGCCGGGTCGACGCGCTTCTGCATGGGCGCCGCCTGGCGCGAGGTGAAGGACGGCCCGGCCTTCGACCGCGTGCTGGCGATGGTGCGCGGCGTGAAGGACCTCGGGATGGAGGCGTGCGTGACGCTCGGGATGCTGAGCGAGTCGCAGGCCGCGCGCCTCAAGGAGGCGGGGCTCGACGCGTACAACCACAACGTGGACACGAGCCGCGAGAACTACCGGTCGATCATCTCGACGCGCACGTTCGACGACCGGCTGCGCACCCTGGAGCGCGTGCGCGCGGCCGGCATCACCGTGTGCTCGGGCGGCATCATCGGCATGGGCGAGAGCGTCGACGACCGCTGCGAGATGCTGCGGACGCTGGCGAACCTCGACCCGCAGCCCGAGAGCGTCCCCATCAACGCCCTGGTGCGCGTGGCGGGCACGCCGCTCGAGCACCTGCCGCCGGTCGATCCGCTCGACCTCGTGCGCATGGTGGCGATCGCGCGCATCCTCATGCCGCGCGCGCGAGTGCGTCTCAGCGCGGGGCGCACGGAGCTCTCGCGCGAGGCGCAGCTGCTGGCGATGTACGCGGGGGCGAACTCGATCTTCTACGGCGACAAGCTGCTGACGACGCCGAACCCGGCGGGCGACGAGGACGTGGCGCTGCTGCGCGACGCGGGGCTCCGCGCGGCGCCGGTGGTCACGCCGCAGCCCGGCGCGCCAGCACGGTGACGTCGAAGACGCGCACGACGTGCCCGTCGCGCTGGACCTGGACCTCGCGCGACCGCAGCACGACGTGAGAGGGCAGCGCGGGGGCGGGGCCGAAGCGCCGGTCGGTGACCCACACGATGGTGTCGGCGTCGTGCCAGCTCGCGCGCGGGTACCAGCGGTCGAAGTCGTCGCGGATGGGGGAGTCGCAGCCGACGGGGAGCGTGCCGCGCAGGGCGGCCTCGAGCTGCGCGCAGACGACCCAGTGCGGGCCGACGATGGCGACGTCGCCCCGCTCGGTGCCGGGGGTCCACGCCGAGAGCGCCTCGTCGCGGGCGACGGCGGCGACGCGCGGCCAGCCGTAAAGCTCGTTCGTCAGGTCGAGGCGCGGGTCGTAGGAGGCGGGGGCGAGGCGGATGGCCGACGGCACGAGGGCCCACGCGTGGACCGCCGCGACGAGGAGGCCCCCGAGGGCGGCGCTCGCGACGACGAGGCGCTGCGGGGGGGCGCTGGGCGCCCGCGCCGCGGCGGGCACGAGCGCGAGCAGGGCGGGCGCGATCCAGTGCGGCTCGGCGACGCGGCTCCAGAGGCAGAGCGGAAGGAGCGCCGCCAGCGGCAAGAGGGTGCTCGCGAGGAGCAGCCGGCCGACCGCGTCGTCGCGCCCGCGCCACATCTCGCGGAACGCGAGCACCGCGAGCACCGCGACGAGGGGCGACAGGTACACGAGCTGTCCGCCCACGAGCGCGCCGACGTTGCGCAGCGAGAGGCCCGCCGAGGCCTGCGTGTCGACGAGACGGTGGCGCAGCATGGGCCACCCCGTGCGCGCCTCGAGGAGGGCGACCGGAGCGACGACGAGGAGCCCCGCGAGCAGGCCGGCCCACGGCCCGACGGTGCGCGCGTGCGCCCGCGCCGGAGTCGCGGCGTACGCCGCCGTCAGCGCGACGAACAGGGCGAGCCCGGTCACCTTCGACGCGGCCGCGACGCCTGCGAGCAGCCCGGCCGCCGCGAACGCCGCGGTCGCCGCGGCGCCGCCCGGACGCGCCCGCAGCCCCGCCGCGGCCGCCGTGATGCAGAGCGCCCACGCGAAGGCGCACAGTAGGTCCGGCGTGAGGGCGAAGAGGCCCACGGCGATCTCGGGCACGAGCGCCACGACGATGCCGGCCGCCATCGCGCGGCGCCACTGCGCGCCTGCCGCACGGCACGCGAGGACCATGACCCAGGGGAACGCCGTCGCGGCGAGGCTGGTGACCACGTGCGCGGCGAG
>Ga0335082_10007577_pt1 | contig 11778 bp, 12 predicted proteins | sample Lox_Sample_41_FD_206718 | JGI IMG/M metagenome (GOLD analysis project Ga0335082, IMG submission 206718) | Soil microbial communities from Loxahatchee National Wildlife Refuge, Florida, United States - Lox_Sample_4.1 | ecosystem: Environmental > Terrestrial > Soil > Wetlands | place: USA...
TACCGGCTGCTCGTCCTGCTCCGCGAGCGCCGCGGGCGCGTGCAGACCCGCCCGCAGCTGCTGCAGGCCGTGTGGGAGTCGCAGCCCGACATCCAGACCCGCACCGTGGACATGCACGTGCAGCGCCTGCGCGCCAAGCTCGGCGCCGAAGGCGCGCACATCGAGACGGTGCGCGGCTTCGGGTACCGGTTCAGCGCCGATACGCCGCCCGCTCGATGACGCTCCCGCAGAAGCTGTTCGCGTCGTACGTGGTGCTGGTGGCCGCGAGCACCGTCACCCTGATCGTCGCCTCCGACAACTCGCTGCGTTCCCGCCTGCTGCGCCAGGCGACGACGGAGGTGACGCGCGAGACCGCCTATCTCGCCCGGGCCGTGGGCACGCTGCGCGGCACGGAGCTCGACTCGCTCGTGCACCAGCTCGGCCGCGCGACCGGCCACCGCCTCACCGTGATCGACCGCTCCGGCATCGTGATCGCCGACTCGGACTTCCCGGCCGACCAGCTGCCCACGCTCGAGAACCACGCGACGCGCCCCGAGTTCCGCGAGGCGCTCGCGGGGCGCACGGGCACCGACATGCGCCACAGCGTCTCGACCGGTCGCTGGGAGCTGAAGGTGGCCATGCCGGTCGAGGGCGGGGCCGTCCGGGTTTCCACGCCGCTGCTGCAGGTGGATGCCACCGTGCAGAACGCGCAGGACGCCGTGCTGCTCGGCGGCTTGCTGGCGCTGGCCGTGGGCGCGCTGCTCGCCTTCGGCTTCGCCCGCGGCGTGGCGCGGCCGCTCGTGCGGCTGCGCGACGCGGCCCAGGGCATCGCCCGCGGCGAGCACCCGGCGATCGACTCCCGCGGCCGCGACGAGGTGGGCGACCTGGCACGGGCGCTGCGCTCGCTCGACGAGAACCTCTCGCGCCGCGTGACCGAGCTGGAGCGCGAGCGCTCGGAGATGACGGCGCTCGTCGCCTCGATGGCGGAAGGCGTCATCGCGCTCGACGGCGCGGGCGCCGTGACCATGCTCAATCCGGCCTCCCGCCGCCTGCTCAGGCTGGCGCCCGAGGCCGTCCCGCCCTCGGCGCTCGAGCTGTTCCGCCAGCGCCCCGCGCACGACGTGGTCGAGCGCGCCCTCCAGGGCGGTGAGACCGCGGGCCTCGAGGTCGAGCTGGAGGACCGCACCGCCCTGCTCTCGGGCCACCCGCTCCCGGGCGGAGGCGCGGTGCTCGTGCTGCACGACATCACCGGCCTCAAGCGCCTCGAATCGGTGCGGCGCGACTTCGTCGCGAACGTCTCGCACGAGCTGAAGACGCCGCTTACGGTCATCCGCGGCTACGCGGAGACGCTGGCCGGCGACGACATCCCCACCGACGTGCGGCACGACTTCGTCGCCAAGGTGCTCGCCAACGCGCGGCGCATGCAGCAGCTGGTGGACGACCTGCTGGACCTTTCGCGCATCGAGTCCCGCGCCTGGTCGCCCCACCCGGAGCGCGTGGCCCTCGCGCCGCTCGTCGACGAGGTCTGGAGCACCCTGCAGCCGCGCGCCGACGCGGCCCACCTCACGTTCGCCAGCCGGGTGGGCGACGTGGTGCTGTGGGCCGACGCGCAGGCGGCACGCCAGACCCTCCTCAACGTGCTGGACAACGCCGTGCGCTACACGCCCGACGGCGGGCACGTGCAGGTCGGCGCCGCGGCGAGCCCGGCCGGCGTCGAGATCGAGATCCGCGACACGGGCGTCGGCATCCCGAGCGAGCACCTGCCGCGCATCTTCGAGCGGTTCTACCGGGTGGACGCGGCCCGCTCGCGGGCCCTGGGCGGCACCGGCCTCGGCCTCGCGATCGTGAAGCACCTCGTCGAGGCCCATCGGGGCCGCGTCGAGGCCGCGAGCGCTCTGGGCAGCGGCACCACCATCCGCATCTTCTTCCCCGCCCCCGTTCCGAACTAGCCGCCGCACCGTTACCGAGGCGTGACCCCACCGTCGCCGCTCATTGACGCGGCGGCGCGAGTTTGCGTCCCGTGCGCATGGCACTCGTCACCGACACCTACACGCCCCAAGTCAACGGCGTGACGACGATCGCGCGGCGCATCGTCGGCGTGCTGGCGCAGGCCGGCCACAGGACGGCGGTGGTCGCGCCGGCCTACCCGGGAACGGCCCCGGGCGCCGAGCTGCGCGTGCGGTCGCTGCCCTTCCCGCCGTACCGGGACATCCGGCTGTCGCTGCCCCGGTTCAGCCGCGTGGCGCGCTTCCTCGACGACTTCCGTCCGGACCTGGTGCACGTGCTGACCGAGGGGCCGCTCGGGCTCGCCGGACGGCGCTACGCGCTGCGGCGCGGCGTGCCGCTCGTGACCTCGTTCCACACCAACTTCCCCCAGTACATCCGCTTCTACGGTGTGCGGTCCCTGGAGCCGCTGGTGTGGCGCTGGCTCGTCTGGTTCCACCGGCCCGCCGCGTTCGTGCACACCCCGGGCGAGGGTGTGCGCGCCGAGCTGGCACGGCGGGGCGTGGCGCGGGTGCGCGTGTGGGGCAACGGGGTGGACACGGCGCAGTTCGACCACCGCCGGCGCGACCCGGCGTTCCGCGACCGGCTCGGCGTCCCGTACGGTGCCGCCCTGGTGCTGCACGTCGGGCGGCTCGCCGCGGAGAAGAACCTCGACGTGCTCGTGAAGGCGTGGACCATCGCCCACGGGCAGCTGGGCGACGCCGCGGCCTTCGTCTTCGCGGGCGACGGGCCGGTGGCCCGCCGCTGCGCCGCCGCCATGCCCTGGGCCATCCACCTCGGGTTTCTCCACGTCGAGGTGCTGGCCGCGCTCTATGCGAGCGCCGATCTCTGCGTCCTGCCCAGCCGCACGGAGACGTGCGGGCTCGTGGCGCTCGAGGCGATGGCCTCCGGCCTCCCGGTGGTGGCGGCCGACGCCGGCGGGTTCCGCGAGAGCGTGACGCACGGCCTGACGGGCTTCCTGGTCGCGCCCGACGACGCGCGCGGTTTCGCGGCCGCGATCGCCCGCCTCGTGCTCGACGCGGGGCTGCGTCGCCGCATGTCGGAGGACGCGCGCCTCGCGGCGGTGGCCCGCAGTGCGGACGAGGAGAACGAACGGCTCCTGGACGAGTACGCCGTCGCGGCGGGACGGACCCCAATGGAGGATCGGCAATGGCGCGCTGCGTGATGTTCCTGGTGGACGGGCTCCGGCCGGACGCCATCCGGCCCGACGTGGCGCCGTCCCTCCACGCCCTGGCGCAGGACTTCACGCACGCGCCCCACGCCTTCACGATCCGGCCCAGCGCGACGGTCGCGGCCATGCTGACGCTCACCACGGGCGTGGGCCCGGCCAACCACCAGCTGGTCGAGCCGGGCCTCGCGACGCTGCGCAAGCTCGGCACGCTGCGGCCGCTCCCCAAGGAGCTGGCCGCGCGCGGGCTCCCGACCGTCGCGGTGGCCGGCGAGATCGCCAGCGTCGAGGTGCCAGTCGCGCGGGTGCTGGCGTCCGTCGCCGGCATCGGCCGCTTCGTCGCCACGGCCGGACCGGCGCGCCGAGTCGCGGCGGCCGCCCTCGGCCGCCTACGGTTCGTGCCCGACGGGCTGGTGATCGTGTACGTGAACGACTGCGACCGCGCCGGCCACGCCGCGGGGTGGATGTCGGAGCCCTACCTGCGCGCGGTGGCCGAGGTGGATGCGGCCGTCGCCCAGCTCCGGGCCTGCGCCGCGGACTCGCTGCTCGTGGTGCTCGCGGACCACGGGGGCGGCGGGGTCGAGCCCACGGACCACGACGCACCGCACCCGGTCAACGACCGGATCCCGCTGGTGCTCGCGGGGCCGCGGATCAAGCGCCGCCACGTCCTGCGGGACCCGGCGTCCATCCTCGACATCCCGCCCACGCTGCTGTGGCACCTCGGCGTGGACGTGCCGCCGGAGTACGAAGGACACGTGCTGCGCGACGCCTTTATCGCGGCCCCGGAGGCCGTGGACGCGGTGGCCTGATGCGCTGGATCACGCACCTGGGCGACGCCGCCAGCACGGTCGGCATCGGGCTCGTGCTGCTGCTCGCGGGCGGGCACCTGGCCGAGTTGGGCCGGGCGGCCCTCCTCGCCAACGCGATCTCGCACGTGGCCGTGCAGATCCTGAAGCGGACGGTGGTCCGCGCACGGCCCGCCGACGCCAACGGTGTCCCGCTCGCGCTGGTGGACGTTCCCGACCCGTTCTCGTTCCCCTCGGGCCACAGCGCCGCCTCGATGGCGGTCGCGGTGACGGTGGCGCGGGCGCACCCGACGCTCGCGCCCGTGGCGATCCCGGCCGCCGCGCTCGTGGGCCTCTCGCGCGTGAAGCTCAAGGTGCACCACCCCGGCGATGTCCTTGCCGGGGCCGCACTTGGCCTGGCCGGGGCACTCGCCGCCTGGAGCATCGTGGCCTAGCTGCCCGGGCCTGCCTCGATGGCCGTTACCGTTCCGTTACATCCTCTGCGGCGTGCCGTGACGCGGGGGGGGTTTCTTCGGTGCGATGGCTTCTGGACGACCCCCTTATCACCAACCATCTCCCTTCGCAGAGGATCTTGTACATGGCACTCCTATCTCGTCGAACGCTCGCGGCGGTGGGGCTCGTCGCCGCGGGAGCCGCGGCACCCCTAGCCGCCCAGACCCCGAGTCCAAGTCCCATCTCGGTCGGCGGCGTGGTGTACGCGCAGTGGGCCGCGCAGATGGACTCCCTGAGCCCCGCGAACAACTTCGACATCACGCGGGCGTACGTGAACGTGATCGGCCGCTTCAACGGCGGCATCATGACCCGCATTACGGCCGACGTGTACCATGACGCCGACGCCACCGCGGGCGGCAGCCTCCTGTATCGCCTCAAGTACGCCTACGCCGCGTGGACGCCCAACGGCAGCCCGCTGACGTTCCGCTTCGGCCTCACGCAGACCCCCTGGGTTGACTACGAAGAGACGCTGTGGGACTACCGCATGGAGGGCACGACCGTCTTTGACCGGGCCGGATACATGTCTTCGTCCGACTTCGGGGTCGCAGTGGACGGCAACTTCAACCACGACGCGGTCAACTTCCAGGCGATGGCGTTCAACGGCGAGAACTACAACAAGACGCCCGGCGACCAGAACAAGGACTTCGCGGCGCGCGCGTCGGTCCGCCTGCTGGCCACGGACGACGGCAGCCGCGTCGGCGGCCTGCGGATCACCGGCTACGCCCAGTCCGGCACGCCGACCGGCGGCGGTCAGCGGCAGCGCTTCGTCGGCCTGGTGTCGTACCGCTCGAAGATGCTGACGCTCGCCGCCGAGTACGGGGCGACGAAGGACACCGCCACCGCCACGGCGAACTCCCTCAAGAAGGGCAGCGTCTTCAGCGCCTTCGGCGTGCTTCACGTGGGCGCAACGCCGGTCGCGATCATCGGCCGGGTGGACGTCGTGAACCCGACCACCTGCTCCAATTACGGCGCCGTGGCGGACTGCCCGGCGGCCTCGCAGTACGACACACGGACGATCATCATCGGCGGCCTGTCGTACCAACTGTCCCCGAACGTGCGGCTCCTGGCCGACATTGACCGCACCGGGTTCCAGACGCCCTCCGGCGTCTCCGCCCCCAAGTCGATCAGCCTGGCCCAATTCCAGACCCAGTTCACCTTCTGAGCCGAGAGACCCGATCATGACGAGAACACTGGCAAGGTCACTGGCGATCGCAGCGGGCAGCCTGCTGGTCGCGGCGAGCGCGTGGGCGCAGGGCACCATCCGGCTGAACGGCGCCGGCGCGACGTTCCCGAACCCCATCTACTCGAAGTGGGTGCTCGAATACCACACCGCGCATCCCACCGTCGAAATCAACTACCAGGCCATCGGCTCGGGCGGCGGCATCCGGCAGTTCACCGACCACACCGTGGACTTCGGCGCCAGCGACGGCCCGATGACCGACGCCCAGATCCAGGCCGTGAACGGCAACGTGTACCACCTGCCCACGGTGCTGGGCTCCGTGGTGCCGACCTACAACATCCCGGGCGTGACCGCGCAGCTGCGGTTCAACGGTGACGTCCTGGCGGGCATCTGGCTCGGCCAGATCACGAAGTGGAACGACTCGCGGCTCACGGCGCTCAATCCCGGCGTCGCGCTGCCTGACCAGGACATCGTGGTGGCGCACCGCTCGGACGGCTCCGGCACCACGTACATCTGGACCGATTACCTTTCGAAGGTGAGCCCCGACTGGGCGCAGCGCGTCGGCAAGGGGACGTCCGTCAACTGGCCGGTCGGGCTCGGCGGTCAGGGCAACCCCGGTGTGGCCAACATCGTCAAGCAGACCCCGGGCGCCATCGGCTACGTCGAGTTGATCTATGCGCTCCAGAACCAGATCGGGTACGGCCTGGTGCAGAACAAGTCGGGCAACTTCATCCAGGCCTCCCTCCAGAGCACGACCGACGCGGCCGCTGCCGCGGCCGCCGCGCTGGACGCGAACACCGACTTCCGCGTGTCCATCACGGACCCGGACGGCCCGCAGGCGTATCCCATCGCCTCCTTCACTTGGCTGCTGGTCCCGAAGCAAATGACCGATATGGCCAAGGCGCGCGCCCTGCTCGAGTTCGTGTGGTGGGCGGTGCACGACGGCGAGAGGTTCACCACCGATCTCTCGTACGCGCCGCTGCCGCGGCACGTCGTGGACCTCGAGGAGCAGTGCTTGAAGAGCATCACGGTCGACGGTCACCCCGTTCTCCCCCGCAACTACCGCGGGCGCTAGTCCTTTGACTGACATTCCCGCCACCGTTCTGGAGCCGTCAGTCGCTCCAAAGCCGACGGCCGAAGAACGGTGGCGGGCCTTGAGGACGGTGAGCCGGGGCGACGTCGTCTATCGCACCGTGCTCACCGCCCTCGCGCTTCTACTCCCCTTGCTGCTGGTGCTGATCGCGATCGAGTTGGTTGCGAACGCGATGCCGGCGGTGTCCAAGTTCGGCTTCGGGTTCCTGACGCACAGCACCTGGGATCCCGTGCGCGGCGAATTCGGCGCGCTGCCCCTGATCTTCGGCACGCTGTACTCATCGCTGGTCGCCCTCATCATCGCGGTCCCGCTCGCCCTTGGGTGCGCCGTCTTCCTCACGGAGTTCGCGCCGCGCTGGCTGCGGACCCCGGTCGCGACGCTGATCGAGCTGCTGGCCGCCGTGCCCAGCGTGATCTACGGGCTGTGGGGCATCTTCGTCCTGATCCCGCTGCTCCGCGACCACTTCTGGCCGGTCGCGCGGCACGTGCTCGGCAAGCTCCCCATCTTCAGCGGCGTGTTCTACGGTCCGTCGGTCCTGGCGGCCGGCGTGATCCTCGCCGTCATGGTGCTGCCGTACATCACCGCGGTATCCCGGGAAGTGCTGCTCGCGGTCCCGCCGTCGCAGCGGGAGGCCGGTCTCGCGCTCGGCGCCACGCGCTGGGAGACGGTGACGACTGTGATCCTCCCGTACGGCCGCGCGGGCATCATCGGCGCGGTGATCCTTGGCCTCGGCCGCGCGCTGGGCGAGACGATGGCTGTGACCATGGTGATCGGCAACCGCCACGAGGTGTCGGCATCGCTGCTCCAGCCCGGCTACACCATCGCCGCCGCGATCGCCAACGAATTCTCGGAGGCGGTGTCCGACATGCACCTCGCCGCGCTGTTCATGGTCGGCGCCGTCCTGTTCCTCATCACCATCATCGCGAACACGCTGGCCCGCGTGCTCGTGTGGCGCGTGGCCCGCGGCTCCGCAGTGGGAAGCACGGCCATCTGATGCACGGGCGCCTGATCCGCCGGCTGTTCGGCTCGGTGATGACGGGTGCGACCTACGGGGCGGCGCTGCTGGCCATTCTTCCGCTGGCCATCATCCTGGCTATGCTGCTGGTGAAGGGCGCCGGATCGCTCGACTGGAACTTCTTCACCAAGTCGGCGGTGCCGGTCGGAGAGGCCGGCGGCGGGTTCGCGCACGCCATCGTTGGCACCTTAATCATCGTCGGCCTGGCCTGTGCCGTCGGCGTGCCGATCGGCGTGGCGGTCGGCATCTTCCTGGCGGAGTTCGGCGGCGGCCAGTTAGGTTTTGTGATCCGATTCATCGCCGACGTCCTGAACGGTGTGCCCTCCATCGTGATCGGCATCTTCGCATGGACCTGGCTCGTGAAGCCGATGGGCCACTTCTCGGCCCTGGCGGGAGGCGTCGCCCTCGGCATGATCCTGGTGCCCATCCTCGCGCGGACCACCGAGGAGATGGTGCGCCTCGTGCCCAACTCGTTACGGGAGGCAGCGCTCGCATTGGGCTATCAGCGGTGGCGCACGTCGCTTCAGGTGGTGGTGCGCTCCGCTACCGCCGGTATCGTGACCGGCGTCCTCGTGGCGGTGGCCCGGGTGGCCGGAGAAACGGCGCCGCTGCTCTTCACGGCGCTGGGAAACCAGTTCTTCTCGACGCGCGTGCAGGGGCCGATGGCGGCGCTGCCGCTACAGGTCTACGCGTACGCCCTGGGGCCCTACGACGAGTGGCATCGCCAGGCATGGGCGGGCGCCCTCGTGCTGATCATGCTGGTGCTCGTCCTGAGCCTCGTGGCCCGAGCGGTGGTGCGTGGCAAGCGTCAGCACGCCTGAACGGTCGCGGCGCCTTCCGGCCGTGACGCCCCCACCCACGCAGCCCGCGGCCGGCCGCGCGGAGGCCGAGCGCGCGGTCGTGCCGCGCCTCGCCACCGATGCCCTCACCGCCTGGTACGGCAGCACCTCCGGTGTGCGGGACGTCACGCTCGCCTGCCGGGAGAACACGGTCACCGCCTTGATCGGGCCCTCGGGCTGCGGGAAATCCACGCTGCTGCGCTCCCTCAACCGGATGCACGAGCTGGTGCCGGGCACGCGGGTGACCGGCCGGGTCCTGCTGGACGGCTACGACATTTACGAACGGGACGTCAACCCGATCCAGGTCCGCCGCCGCATCGGCATGGTGTTCCAGCGGCCCACGCCGTTCCCGACGATGACCATCGCGGAGAACGTGTCCGCCGGGCTCGCCATCGGCCCCAGGGTCTCGCGCACCGAGCGGGCCGACATCGTCGAGCACGCGCTGAAGCGCGCCGCGTTGTGGGACGAGGTGAAGGACCGGCTCGACGACTCGCCGCTCGAGCTGTCGGGCGGCCAGCAGCAGCGCCTGTGCGTGGCGCGCACCGTGGCACCGGAGCCGGAGGTGATCCTGCTCGACGAGCCCACGGCGGCCCTCGATCCGGGCGGCGCGGCCCACATCGAGGAGCTGGTCCAGGAGCTGAAGCGCGAGTTCACCGTGGTGATCGTCACCCACAACCTCCAGCAGGCGGCGCGGGTGTCGGATTACACCGCCTTCTTCTACCTCGGCGAGCTGGTCGAGGTCGGCGCCACGACCAAGATCTTCACCACCCCCACCAAGCCCCAGACCGAGGCGTACATCACCGGACGGTTCGGATGACCACGCCCCCTCCCGTCCCCAGGACGCGCGTCACGCCCGGCGGCACCGTGCGCATCATCGGCACGCTGGCGTCGACCAACTTCTCCTTCTGGTACGGCGCCAAGCAGGCCTTGTTCGACATCAGCCTCGAGGCCAAACCCAACGCCGTCACCGCGCTGATCGGCCCGTCGGGATGTGGCAAGTCCACGTTCCTGCGCTCGATCAACCGGCTCCAGGAGCTGCTGCCGCGCACCCGGTGGAACGGGGACATCGCGTTCGACGGAGCGTCGGTGTTCGCCCGGGGGGTGGATCCCGTGGAGATGCGCCGCCGCATCGGGATGGTGTTCCAGCGGCCGAACCCGTTTCCCAAGAGCATCTTCGACAACGTGGCGTACGGACCGCGGGTCACGGGGTCAGCCGACGAGCGCGCCTTGCCGGAGATCGTCGAACGGTCGCTCACCAACGCCGCGTTGTGGGACGAGGTCAAGGACCGGCTCGACGACCCCGGCACCTCGCTCTCGGGCGGCCAGCAGCAGCGGCTGTGCCTCGCCCGCGCCCTGGCCAACGAGCCCGAGGTCCTGTTGATGGACGAACCCTGCTCCGCGCTCGACCCCATCGCGACGCAGAAGATCGAGGAGCTCATCGTCGACCTCAAGCGCCTCTATACGATCGTGATCGTGACGCACAACATGCAGCAGGCGGCCCGCGTGTCCGACTACACCGGCTTCTTCTTCCTCGGGCGACTGGTCGAGTTCGGGACGACCCAGCAGATCTTCACCAGCCCCAAGGACGAGCGGACCGACGCCTACATCACCGGGAGATTCGGATGACCGCGCCCCTCGAGCCCAATCGCCACTTCCATGAGGAGCTGTCGCACCTCAAGCAGCGCCTGCTCGCTGCGTCGGCGGAAGCCGAGGAGGCCGTCGGCAACGCGGTCGAGGCGCTGCTCTCGCGCGACCGTGTCAAGGCGCTGGAGGTCATCCGCGGCGACCGCACGATCAACACGCTGGAGAGCAGCATCGAGGAGCAGGCGTTCCAGCTCATCGCGCTGCATCAGCCGATGGCCAAGGACCTGCGGCTGATCTTCGCCGCGGTCCGCATCGTGGGGGACCTCGAGCGGGTCGGCGACCACGCGGTGAACATCGCGCAGTGCGCCGAGCGGCTCGCCGCCTACCCCCACATCGTGCCGCAACCCGAGATCGTCGAGATGGCCCGGCTCTCCCGCCAGATGCTGGCGGACGCGCTCTCGGCGTTCGTCCGGGGTGACGCGCCGCTGGCGCGGGCCGTATGCCGGCGGGACGACGCGGTGGACTCCCTGAACGATTCCGTGTTCCGCATCCTGCTCACGCATATGATGGAGGATCAACGGGTTATCAAGCCCGGGATGGAGCTGATCCTGGTGAGCCGGAACCTCGAGCGGGTGGCGGACCTCGCGACGAACGTCGCCGAGGACGTAGTTTTCCTGGAGGAAGGGAAGACCATCAAACACCACGCGGAGGACGAGCGGCCGGCGCCGGACGCGGCGTCCTGACGGGACCATGGGCATCAACGATCCGCACAGTTTCCCCGGGCGGCTGATCGTCGTCGAGGGGATCGACGGCTCCGGCAAGTCCACCCAGCTGTCCCTGCTCCAGACGTTCCTGGTGTCGGAAGGCTACGACGTGTCGTTCACGGAGTGGAACTCGAGTCCCATCGTGAAGGACACGACGAAGCGCGGGAAGAAGAAGAACCTCTTCTCGCCGACGACCTTCTCGCTGATCCACTCCACGGACTTCGCCGACCGGCACGAGCGCTCGATCCTGCCGCCGCTGCAGGCTGGCCTGATCGTGCTGGCGGACCGGTACGCCTACACCGCCTTCGCGCGCGATGTCGCGCGCGGCTGCGACCGCGCGTGGGTGCGCAACCTCTACAGCTTCGCCACGCGCCCCGACCTCGCGCTCTACTTCAAGGTGGACATCGACACGGCCGTGGCGCGGATCACCGGCGGCCGGATCCAGATCAAGTTCCACGAGGCGGGCATGGACCTCGGCCTCTCGCCCGACCCGATCACCTCGTTCCGGATGTTCCAGGGCACCGTGCTCGGCGAGTACGACCGGGTGGCCGAGGAGTTCGGCCTCACGGTGCTCGACGGCTCGCGCTCCGTCGTGGAGCAGCAGCGCGAGATGCGCAAGCTCGTCAAGCCGATCCTCAAGGGCCTCGGCCGCGCGCGCGCGCCACGGCCCGCCGCCGCGCCGACCGTCGCCGCGAGCACCGCGCCCGCGGCGCCCGCCGCCGGGAGCGCCGTCCGATGATGGACGCGCGGTTCTACGGGGCGGGCCTCGCCAAGCTCGAGCTCCCGGTCGACCTGCCGGGCAACCTGCTCGTCGTCGAGGGAGCAGACGGCGTCGGGCGCTCGACCCACATCGA
>Ga0335082_10007578_pt1 | contig 11778 bp, 8 predicted proteins | sample Lox_Sample_41_FD_206718 | JGI IMG/M metagenome (GOLD analysis project Ga0335082, IMG submission 206718) | Soil microbial communities from Loxahatchee National Wildlife Refuge, Florida, United States - Lox_Sample_4.1 | ecosystem: Environmental > Terrestrial > Soil > Wetlands | place: USA: Florida...
GCTCTCGTGAGCCAGACCCTTCTCGTAGTAATCAGCAATGTCCTTGTACCAGGCTGCCACCGATGCCCCGCCTATGTCAGAGTAGCCTTTAAGGGACAAGTCACCGACCGGAGGTAGCCAGCCAAAGAGGATTCGCGGCGGCGGTGGCCCTCCTATCAAGTTCGCCAACGCCAGCACGGCGTACACCTCGTTGAGTTGAGTGATCAGGATGCCCGGGTTTTCGTCGACATCGTAGTCCACTTCCAGCGGCGGCTGATTCGGCAGCATCTCATACGTCGGCGGATCGCCCACGGGCCAGATCTTGTAGAGCCACTCCCAGGCGTCGTTCACGCGATCGCTCGGCCTTTCGCCGTCGGCCTCCACCGGCAGGTAGGCGATGGTGAGCGGGCCATGCTCGCCGAACTCCACGGTCAGATCATCGCCCCAGTCATTCGCCCGGTTGTCCTCGCTTTCCCACGGGCCACATGCCCACTGAGGATTGACCTCGGGCCGCAGGATTACCCGCCCACTGAGCCACTCTGCTGGCAGGCGGAAGTTGAGTGTGCCGTCCGCTGAGCTGCGCTTTTCATCGATTGTCTCGCCTCGATTGGGGGAGTCCCACTCGATGGGTCCATTGGCCGGGAACAAGGCCGTGCCGGGTTCCTCATCGCCTGCACGGCGGACATAAAGCCTCGCAGTAACACCGGAGACATGCGCACCGACTCCCCCAACCCCGATTGTCCCAGCAGTCACGTAGACGCGGACCATGGTCGGGCGGGCTTCCACCAGCGGGACACTGTTGTCCTCACACTCCGTGTCACCAAGCGTCGGGTCAAAGCACTGAATGCCCTGGGTCACCTCCATGCCTACGACAGTGAGATCCAAGTCAGGCAAAGCTGGCGGCCACCCCTGGATGCAGCCATCGTCGGGGTATTCCGGGTCGGTCACGAAAACTCCATCGGGAACCGGGTCGCGCTGCGAGCCACACCGCTGCAGCGTCCGCAAGAGTTGCGTCTGCGCCGATGCGTCGGACGGGACGCGGAGATCCAGATCAAAGGTCCCATCAACCCCGATCGGAACGTGCCCCAACAGTCGCTCCGGCGTCTCCTGGTTCCAGTACACCTCGGCCTCGCAGGCCATCCCGGCGAGCATGGGGTCAAATCCCTGCCCATGCAGGCGAACAATCGAGCCAGGCAAGCCGACGCCCGGAAAGATCTGCAGCATCGGCTCGCCCGTGGTGACGCGTAGCGTGTAGGACCGGGCGGCGTCGTGCGCCGTTCCCTTGGGTGCGACGCGCGCATAGTAATCGCCGGCGGTCATCGCAGTATGGCGAATTTCTTCCAGCACGCGCCCTTTGCCGCTGGATGCGTCCAGCCACTGGCCGGCCGGCCCGTATAGACTGAGCTGATAGTCGGCCGGCAGGTCGTAGAGCTGTACGCGCAACCGCGTCCCGGATGGCACGGTGAGCTTGAAGAAGTCGTGGTCCCCGGCCGGACAGATCAACCCGTGGTACTCGGTATCGGGCTGGATCTCCGCTGCATCGGACAGCCGATCATTGGGTTCAAAGGGATCCAGCGCACACACCGTCGTGAATGTAGGCGTAGGCGTCGGCAACGGCGTCCGGGTCGCAGCGGCGGACGACGTCAATGTGGCACTGGGCACCGGCGGCGGAGTGAGAGTTGCAGTCGGTGTAGCCGTGCGGGTTGGAGTTGGTGCGGAAGTCGCCGTTGGCGTGGATGTGTTGGTGTGCGTCGGGCTGGGCAGCCGGGTCTGAGTCGGTGTTGCGCTCGCCGTGGGGGTGATCGTCTCTGTCGCCGTTGGCGTGGCGGTGAGCGTCGGTGTCGCCGAACGCGTCGCGGTTGGTGTTGGCGTCGGAGAGGCGGTCGGTAGTTGCGTGCTCGTCGGCGTGTTCGCCACAGTGGGACTCGGTGTTGCGCTCGCCGTGGCCGTCGGGCTGGGAGTGCGGGTCCGCGTCGTGGTCGCCGTCCGGGTCTGGGTGCGCGTCGGCGTCCGGGTGGGCGTACGCGTTGGCGTCGCCGTGCGGGTCGGAGTGGGTACGGTATACTCGACACGTAGCCGCGCCGCATTCGCCGTCTCATTGCCGACAAAGACGCGGGTGAAGGCGCTACTCGACGGTCCGCGCAGCGCGATGCCATGATTCTTCGCCGGGGCGGCGACAAAGGACGCGACCAGATCGGTGATCGACCACACGTAGTAGCGGTTCAGCGTCGTCCCGATCGATGTGCTCCCCTGCGAGGTAGAATTGAGCGCCGGCCTCGTGTTCCATGTGACCGTGCTGGCACTCCACGTCTGCGTGGCACGGTAGACGTCGATCAGTACGGATGCCGGCGGCGGATCGCTGGCGGCGATCAGGTAGAGCCCCAGCTCGGCGCTACTGATCACGGCGTTCGTTGGAATCGGCGACAGATCGAAGCGCACGAGAGCGAGGTTCTCGTCGAGGAATTCATCGCGGCTGACGGCCAGATCGGCCGCGCCACCGTAGGCCGTGTTGGGGTTTGCCTGCGACACCCGGGTCGCCGCCACGGGCTGCAACGTCACGGTGACTGCACCCGCCACGCGGCCCGAGCTCAGTAACAGTAGCGCGCACGCCGTGAATGCGCTCGCTACGCGGCGCGGGCGCCGGCTCCGCTTCGTAGGTGGCGGCCGTGGGAACCAGTGCGGTTCCTCGGGGAACACCAAGCCTCGCGGAGCGCAATTATCGGTCACAGGGACACCGCCCCCGGGCCGTTCTTATGGTATGAGGAGGGGAAGTTGCAACTGATCCGAAGCATCATCCTTGCTGACGGGCGTCAGTCTCCCGTCGAGCAGGGATAGAGGAATGGAGCTGGTGGCAGACTCACGGAGAAGGCGAGGCGTCCTGGCGCGTGCCGCTGCGGAACCGGATCGCTCCGGCAGGTGCCGGAGCTGTAACGCCGAACCGCTGTCAGGCATCGTACGGAGGAATGCAACGGGAGGAGGTCATGCCGCAGGCTAGCGTCGGGGTCACCGCCCCTGCGTCGGCGCCGCGCCGAGGGCGGTCGGTTGGGCGCATTGCCCTGGTGGTCGCCGGGCTCGTGGCGCTGATCGCCCTGGGGCGGCAGGCCGGCAGTTACATTCCGCAATTTGCGCAGTGGGTGAACGGGCTGGGCGTCTGGGGGCCCATCGTGTTCATCATCGGTTACGCCGTGGCGGCGGTGGCATTCGTGCCTGGTTCGTTGCTGACGCTCGCCGCGGGCGCGATCTTCGGGCTCGCGCAGGGTGTGCTCTACGTGTTCATCGCCGCGGTGCTCGGCTCGTCCGCGGCGTTCCTGGTTTCGCGCTATGTGGCGCGCGCTGCGATCGAGCGCCGGCTCGTCAGCAACCCGCGCTTCGCCGCCATCGATCGTGCCGTTGCAGCACAGGGGCGGAAGATCGTCTTCTTGCTGCGCCTGTCGCCGGTGTTTCCATTCAACCTGCTCAACTACGGCCTCGGGTTGACCAAGGTGCGCTTCGCCGACTACGTGGTGGCGTCCGTCGGTATGCTGCCGGGGACGCTGCTGTACGTGTACTACGGCAAGCTGGCCGGCGACGTCGCCGCGCTGGCCGGGGGCGCCGCGCCGGAGAAGGGGGCGGGCTACTACGCCGTGTTGATTCTCGGATTGGCCGCAACGATCGTGGTCACAACGCTCGTAACGCGGACGGCGCGGCGTGCCTTGAAGGAGGCGACCGGTGACTGACAAAGTCGTTGCGCTGCGCAAGCCTCGCGAAGAGACGGCGCCGACGCTGATCGCGCCGCTGGATTCCTATAACCGGACGCTGCTCAGCAACGTGCACCCGGAGCCCTATACCAACCCCACGCCGGCTGGTCGCTACAACCTCGTGGTGATCGGCGCCGGCACCGCCGGCCTGGTGACTGCAGCGGCGGCCGCCGGCCTCGGGGCAAAAGTGGCGCTGATCGAAAAGCACCTGATGGGCGGCGATTGCCTGAACGTCGGGTGTGTCCCCTCCAAGGGTCTGATCCGTGCGTCGCGGGCGGCGCATGAAGTGCGGCACGCCGACGAGTTTGGCGTTCAGGTTCCAGCCGGCACACGCGTCGACTTCCCCGCAGTTATGGAACGCATGCGACGGCTGCGCGCCGGCCTCAGCTACCTCGATTCAGTCGAACGGTTCCGCTCGCTTGGCGTCGACGTGTACATCGGCGCAGGCCGCTTCGCCGGCGGCAACTTCGTCGAGGTCGATGGGCGGCGCCTCGAGTTCGCTCGTGCTGTGATCAGCAGCGGCGCGCGCGCCGCTGTCCTGCCGGTACCTGGACTGAGCGAGATCGATTACCTCACCAACGAGAACGTCTTCTGGCTCACCGAGCTGCCGCGCCGCCTGGTGGTGCTCGGCGCCGGTCCCATCGGCTGTGAGCTGGGTCAGGCGTTCCGCCGCTTCGGCTCGGAGGTGACGATCGTCAGCTTGGACTTCTTGCCGAAAGAAGAGTCCGACACCGCCGCAATCGTGCAGGCAAGCTTTCGGCGCGACGGCATCACCATCGAACTCGGCGCAAAGGTGCTCAGTGCGGTGCAGCGCGGCAACGAGAAGGCCATCATCTACGAAGTGAACGGCGAACGCCGCGAGGCCGTGGCCGACCAGGTTCTACTTGGTGCCGGACGCGCCCCGAACGTCGAGGGCCTCGGATTGGAGGACGCCGGCGTCGAGTACAGCGCCAAGGGCGTCACGGTCGACGACACGCTGCGCACGACCAACCCGCACATCTACGCCGCCGGCGACGTGTGTTCGCGCTATCAGTTCACGCATGCCGCCGACGCGCTGGCGCGCATCGTCATCCAGAACGCGCTGTTCTTCGGCCGCAAGAAGATGAGCGCCCTGCACATCCCGTGGTGTACCTATACGAACCCCGAAGTGGCGCACGTCGGCCTGAACGCGCGCGACGCCGCGGCGGCGGGCATCGACGTCTCGACGGTTACTGTGGAGTTCAAGGACGTCGACCGGGCCGTGCTTGACGGCGAGACCGAGGGCCTTGCGCGCGCCGTCGTGCGCAAGGGCACGGACAGGCTCGTCGGGCTCACCATCGTCACCGGCCACGCCGGCGAGATGATCGGTGAAGCAGTGCTGGCGATGAACCACGGCATCGGGCTCGGCAGCTTCGCCGCCACCATCCATCCGTACCCGACGCAGGCCGAAGCGTTGCGCAAGCTCGGCGACGCCTACAACCGCACGCGCTTGACACCGACGGTGAAGCGGTTGTTCGAACGCCTGCTCGCCTGGCGGCGATAGGGCCTGCGGCCGGCGTCCTTTCTATGGCCCGCTCCCGTTGGTCGCTGCGGGCTTCCAAGTCCGAGAGGCTGCTACCAGTCGAAGTGTCCAGGTCCGGTAGGGTGCGCTCTGCGCACCGGTCGTGCGGAGCGCCGCACGGAGTGGTACGTGGAACGCACCCTACTCGATCCCACCCGAACACTCACGATGGCTTCGCCCCCGGCTTACTCGCCAGCTCCTCGTCGATCACTTCCTTGAACTTCTCGAACGGCTGGGCGCCGGAGAGCATGCGGCCGTTGATGAAAAAGGCCGGTGTGCCGGTCACGCCAGCGTCGGCGCCGTCCGCGATGTCCTTGTCGATACTGGCCTTGAACGGCTGCTTGGCCACGCACTCATCAAACTTGGCGCGGTCGAGACCGACCTCGGTGGCCAACGCCTGCAGCTTCTCGGGCGACAAGTCTTGACTGGCGAAGAGCTTTTCGTGGTACTCCCAGAATTTCCCCTGTGCTTCCGCGCAGCGCGCCGCTTCCGCGGCTGGGCGCGCATGCGCGTGGAACGACAGCGGGAAGTCGCGGTGTACGAGCCGCACCTTGTCGCCGTAGGTCTTCATGACCTCCTGCACCGTCACGTCGGCGCGCTTGCAGAACGGACACTCGTAGTCGGAGAACTCGATCATGATGACCGGCGCATTCTGCCCGCCGCCACGCGACGGCCGGCCACCGGTGCCGACCTCGACCACGGGTGGTTGCAGCGACACCTTGGTCTTGTATTTCTTCTTCAGCTCAGCGACGAACGCTTCTTTGCGCTCTTCGATCATGCCTGTTCTCAGGTGATCGATGAGGCGCGGCTTGACGCTTTCGAAGGAGGCGCCTCCGAGCTTTTCCTTGTTGGCATCGTAGAGCTTTTTGGCTTGCTCGTCGGTCGGCTTCTGGGCCTTGTCCTCAATCTCTTGCTTGGTGAGCGCCTCCGGCGTGATGCCGCGAGCTGCCGCTTCGAGTTTGATCAGTTCCTCGCCGATCATCTCGTCGAGCCCCTCGCGCAGTGTCTCGTAGCGCTGCATCTCGATTTCCATCAACTCCGACTTGACGTGCTTTTCCAGCTCGGCGAGCGTGATGGCACGGCTGCCGACGGTGGCGACCGGCTGATCCGCGGCCTGCGCCGTCGACAACAAGGCGCACACGAAGGTGGTGAAGACTATTGCTTTCATTCTGTTCCTCCTCGGGATGAAAGGTCGAAGGCTACGGTGCCTGAAGCGGTACGTCAACAGGCGCTGATCCGGCACGGCGAGCGAAGATCGCGTAGAAGGGCAACGCCGTCGCTGCCATCGCCAGGGCGATGACGCATTCTTTGGGCCGCCCGTACAGCATGGCGCCGGCAATCAGCGCGTTGGCAACCAGGTAGAGTCCGGGCACGAGCGGGTATCCCCAGGCGCGGTAGGGACGGTGGCGTTGCGCTTGGCGCCGGCGGAGCGCGTACAGCGCGGTCGTGTCGGCCATGGTCGCGAGAACGATGGCGAAGGTCGTATAGTCGAGCACACTGGGAAAACTCTGCAGAACGACGATGAGCCCGATCGCCGTCAGGGCTTGCACCCCGATGGCCACGTGCGGCGTGCGATGGGCCTCGTGCACACGGTCCACGCCGCGGAAGAAGTAGCCGTCGAGCGCCATCGCATAAGCGATCCGTGGACCGATGAGAATGTTGGCGTTCAGGCAGCCCAAGACTGAGGTGAGAACCAACACGGCGGTGATTGTCCCGCCGGCGTCACCAAACAACGCGCGCGCCGCCGCTTCGCCGACGCGCACCTCGCCGCGCAGCGCGTGGATGGGCAGCGCGTAGAGGTACACCGCATTGAGCAGCAGATAGATCGCCGTGCACACCGCCAGGCCGATGAATAGCGAGCGCGGTACGTTGCGGCCCGGATCGCGGATTTCACTGGCAACGTACACCGACGCGTTCCAGCCGAGATAGCTGAAGAGGATCGGCGACAGCGCCAGGCCGAAGCCGGCGAGCGGAACGGCGGCGGCGCCGCGTACCAGCGGCCGCAGATTGCCGACGCTGCCGCTCCCGAACAACGGCCCCGCCGCCGCGAGAGCCACCATCGCCGCAAGCTTCACGCAGCCGGTCACGTTGTTGAAGCGCGCGCCCGCACGCACGCCCGCGTAGTTCACCCATGAAGCAAGGATGATCACCGCCACTGCCACGACGGCGTTGCCGGCGGCGCCGAGACCGACGAAGGGCGCCAGTCCCTCGGAAAAGCCCGTGGCCAGCGTCGCCACGGTCCCGGCGTAAATGACGAAGAAGGACAACCAACCGATGGAGAAGCCGGCAAGCGGGTGGTACGCCTCGCGCAGGTACACGTAGTCGCCGCCGGCGTGCGGATACATCGCACCCAACTCCGCATTCGCCAGCGCGCCCGCCAGCGACAGCAACCCGCCGATCAACCAGGCCAGCAGAAACAGCCCCGGATGCGGTAGAACGTTTGCCACCGCCCCGGGAGTCAGGAAGATCCCCACGCCGATGACGGACGAGACGCACAGCATCGTCGCATCGGTGAGCGACAGTTGGCGTGCGAGGCGGTCGAGCGGGTGGCGATCAGGGGAAGGTGGGAGCGTGGGAGCGTGGGAGTGTGAGAGCGTGGAGCGTGCGAGCGTATCGGAGTCGTTCGAACCGTTCACGCTCCCACGCTCTCACTCTCGCACACTCTCACGCAAATCATGCCGTCAGGATGTGGATCGTACACGCCGAGCCGAGGCCGATGACGTGGGCCAGACCGACCTTGGCGTTCTCCACCTGGCGTGCACCCGCCTGGCCACGCAGGTGCGTCACCACTTCGAAGATGTTGGCCACACCGGTCGCGCCCAGCGGATGTCCCTTGGACAACAGACCGCCGCTGACGTTGACCGGCGTCTTGCCACCCCACTCGAACCATCCCTCGTCGATCCCGCGGGCCGCTTCGCCGTCCTTGCACAGGCCGAGGTTTTCGTAATGCAGCAACTCGGCCGTCGCGAAGCAGTCGTGCAGTTCGACCAGATCGAGGTCCTGCGGGCCCACGCCCGCCTTCTCATACGCGGTCTTTGCCGCGTTGCGGGTCAGGGTGCTGACGTCGGGCAGTGTCAGGTCACGCGGCGTCCACGGATCAGAGGTAAGAACGGAGCACGCGACCTTCACCGGCCGCTTGCCGTACTTCTTCAACACCGACTCGGAGCACACGATGGCCGCGGCCGCCCCGTCTCCGGTGGGGCAGCACATGTAGAGCGTGTTCGGGTAGGCCACCATGCGCGCATTCATCACGTCTTCGAGCGCCACCTCGCTCTGATATTGCGACAGCGGATTCCTGGTGGAGTGCTTGTGGTTCTTCACCGAGATCTTGGCGAAGTGCTCCATCTTCGTGCCGTACTGGCGCATATGCTCCATGCCGGCCTGTCCGAAGACGGCGGGCATGAGCCCACTGCCCAGAATGCCCTCGACGCTCTCGCGACTGCCGCCACCGCCGAGTAATCCGGCTTTGCCCATTTGCTCTGAACCCACAGCCATGGCCACATCGTACTCGCCCGAGCCCACCGCGAAGTACGCCTCGCGGAACGCCGTGGAGCCGGTGGCGCAGGCGTTGGACACGTTGATGATGGGAATGCCGGTCTGGCCGATCTGTTGGAGGATGCGCTGGCCGACCATGGCGTTCGCCTGGAGGAGATTGCCGGACGCCAGCAGTTGAATATCCTTGATCGCCATGCCGGCGTCCGCGAGCGCCAGCAGCGCGGCCTGCGCGGCCAACTCCGACACGTCCTTATCAGGATAACGACCGAACTTGATCATCCCAACGCCGAGTACATAAACGTCTCTCATGGCTCTCCTCCTAGCTCTTCTTGGCGTCCTTGGCGGCTTGGCGGTTCACTATCCTGTCCGCTCGTACCTCACTTGGTTGGTCGGAAGAAAAAAGCGATCACGTCGTTGCCGTCTTTGTCTTCGCGCACCTTCTTGGTCACCATCTCCACCGGCATGCCGAACGGCAGCTTCTCGGGCTTGGGCTCGACGTCGATGAGCGTGCAGCGCACGCTGGCACCTTCCGGCAGATCAACGATAGCCGCAACGTACGGCGTCGGGATCCCAGGCGCCGACTGATGCACGATCGAGTAGACCCACAGCGTGCCCTTGTCGCTCAAGCGGATCTCGTTGAACGGACCTGTCGCCGAGCACTTCGAGCAGGCAACGCGGCTGCCAAGATACAGCGCTCCGCAATTGCCGCACTTCTTGGCAACGAGATGCGGCTTTTCACCGTTATCGCCGAGCCGCAGAAACGGAACGATCGGGCGCGCCTTCTTGCCTTCGGGTTGTGGGGCCGTTTGTTGCGACATCGACTGATCTCCTTCCAGGGTATCGAATGGTGCTGCGCGGCGGAGAAAAATTTCTCGCACAGGCGGCGGTGGCCGTCAAGGCTGGTATGCCGACCTCCCGCTCGATCGCGGTGCCGAGGGCTGGCGCGTCGACGGCGATTGGCTCTTGGCCTTCGCCGCTGACGTTCCCGCACCGCTCTGCGACTTGCTCGAACCACCCTTTGTTGACTTCTTCTGCGCCTTTGGTGCGGGCTTCCGCTTGCCCTTCTTCTGCGTACACTTCATCACGGTCTCGGCATCGGTGTCGAACTCGGCTGTGATCTGGTCGATGGTCTTGCCCGCCCAGACGGCGTCGCGGATCTTCTTGCACGGCGGTTTGCTGGATGATGCCGCCTGCAAGGCCATGGGACACGATGCGCAGACGATCAGCCCCGCGAGCGCGAACGTGAGGTACCGCATCAGCTGGTTTCTTTCCCCTAAAGCGAGTGGCCGGATTGTAGCGCCAGCGCACCTCGGGTACCATCAGCGCGCACCGAACGTCAAACGCCTTGACAGGAGGGTACTATGGCTATTGCACGAGTAAGCGAGATCGTTGCGTCTTCTGCCGATTCCTTCGACGCAGCGGTCCAGCAGGGACTGAAACGCGCCGCCAAGACGCTGCGGGGGATCACCGGGATCGAAGTGACCCGCATGCAGGGGAAAGTGGAAAAGGGAAAGCTGAAGGAGTACCGGGTTCACATGAACGTGACCTTCGTGCTCGAGGAGTAGCTGGCCGCAAACCCCAAAAAAGCGGGAACCGCCGACGGACGCCGATACACGCCGATCGGGGCGTTCTGCTAAAACACGAGAGATCCGCAAACCTCAGCAGAAGGAATCTCGTGGCCAAGCGATGGGGCGTGTCGAATCCCACATCTGCGTTTCATCGGCGTGCATCGGCGGTTTCCCTTCTTTTTCGGATTGCGGCTACGACCCGCCCCGACAGGTCTCGAATTCTGCGCCGCACTGGCCATTGATACACAACGAGTGCGGGCACGCCGCTGTCCCATCGGCACAGAGCCGGCACGGCGCGCCGATCTGTGGGCAGTCGGCATCGCTGCTGCACGCCTTGCCGGGTGCGGGCTGGCAGATGCCGGGGCAGCCGGCTCCGCCTTGAGCGGGGTCGCAGTCGTCGCTCGCAGCGTCGACGCATGCGTAGCCGTCTGGACACGTCTTCCCGGTGGGGTCGCCACAGCTGAGTGGCTTCTCTTCGCGGACACAAATGCCGCCACAATCGGCGCCGCCGCTGGCTGGATCGCAGTCGTCGTTTGGAGCGTCAACGCAGGTCGACCCTGGCGGGCACGGAAAACCCGCGATCCCCCCACAGAAGCCCGGCCCGGTGCACGCGCCCATCACCGCCACACACAAGCCTTTCTGGCACTCCGAGCGTGGGCAGGCGGAGGTGCCGTCGGGGCACACCGGGCACGGCACAAGGATTTGCGCGCAGTCCGCATCCGTATTGCACTGCGGGGGCGTTGCGGGCTCGCAGACGCCTGGACAGTCTACCCCTGACGAATCGGGGTTGCAGTCGTCGCTGCGATCATCGACGCACGCGTAGCCAGGCGGACAGGTGTTTCCGACGAGGCCTCCGCACGGACGCGGCCCACCGTTCGCAACGCAGATTCCCTGACACTTACCAGTCGCCGGGTCGCAGGGGGCGTTCGGAGCGTCCACGCAGACCTCATCCGCTTTGCAGCCGCCGCTGCACACCACTGGCGTTGAACACGTGGGGAAATCGACGCGGCAAAGCCCATTGTCGCACAGCGAGCGCGCACAGGATTCGGTGCCATCAGCGCAGATATTGCACACCGCGGGCACCACACAGTCTGCGTCGGTCTTGCACTCGCCCGTGTTCGCGGGCTTGCACAGACCGGGACAATCGGCGCCGCCGTTGTTGGGATCGCACGCGTCGCTCGGGTCGTCGACGCATTCGAACCCGGCTGGGCACGTTTCTCCTGCGATTCCACCGCAGCGTAGCGGGGTCTCCTGCGGAACACAGATTCCGCCACAGTCGGCCCCGCCCTTCTCGGGAACGCAATCGTCGGCGGGATCGTCGGCACACTGAAAACCAGCCGGGCATGGCAGTCCACCGATGCCACCGCACACTAGCGGGCCGGGGCACGGCTTGAAGTCCACGGTACACTGCCCGTTGACGCAGTAGCTTTGCGGGCAGCTCACGGTGCCATCGGCACAC
>Ga0335082_10007581_pt1 | contig 11776 bp, 7 predicted proteins | sample Lox_Sample_41_FD_206718 | JGI IMG/M metagenome (GOLD analysis project Ga0335082, IMG submission 206718) | Soil microbial communities from Loxahatchee National Wildlife Refuge, Florida, United States - Lox_Sample_4.1 | ecosystem: Environmental > Terrestrial > Soil > Wetlands | place: USA: Florida...
TGGCTGGGCGGGGCTGCCGGCATCATCTGGAGCGTGCAGGTCGCGACCTCGCGCCTGCCCAACCGCGACGCTCTGTGGGAGACGCGCGGGCCGCTGGAGCTGTGCGGCATCAGCATCCTGATCTGGCTGCATGCCAAGTGGCGGCGCTCCGTACGGTTGCGGTAACCAAGGCAAAATTTACACACCCGCCGCAACAAACCTCGCATAACTAGCTGACAACATTGACTTTAGGACTGGCCTCCTGCGTGCCTCGGTATGGGGTGGGGGCAGCATGGAGCTCAAAGAAAGTGCTCGAGCAGTCGATTACATGCGCGGTACCCTGCGTGACCAGCGCTCGGAGGCGCGCACCGAGTTTCACCTGCCGGGCAGCGTGACCACCCGGCACTCGGGCAAGACGCACGTCGCCTTCACCCGCGACGTCAGCACCAAGGGGATCTTCTTCTATTCGGACTTCTTGCCCTCCATCGGCGAGGATCTGACCCTGACCTTCGTCACCCCGCGCGGAGGCTGCCTGACGTTCCAGGGCAACGTGGTGCGCGTCGAGCAGCAATCCCCCGGCGCCGCGGTCGGCATCGCCCTGATGCTCTACACCCGCATCCTGGCGGCGTAACGCTCCCCACACCCCGGCTGGCCTTCTCACCCTTCCCGAAAGCGGATGATCCGCCCGCCGCCGGTCACGACGCTACGTGACCGCACTCACTGCGCCTCCGCTCCGGAATGTGGTTCATTCCTCTTCTGGCATTCCAATCCATATCCATGGCTCGAGTCCTTACAAGACAATTGACAGGACAGTCGCGCCGAATACGATTGCTGAATCTCTGAGGAGCTTTCGTCAATGTCCCTGCTCGGACGAGCTGTCGTAGCCCTAGTCCTGCTTTCCGTGGCGTTCGTTCCGGCGCTGGCGCAGAACACCATCAACGTTCCAGCCGGCCAGCCCACCATCCAAAAAGGCATCGACGCGGCGCAGAACGGCGACACCGTCCTGGTCGCGCCCGGGACGTACCACGAAAACATCGATTTCAAGGGCAAGGCGATCACGGTCACAAGCTCGGGCGGGCCGTCGGTCACCACGATTGACGGGGGCGCGATAGATACGGTCGTCAAATTCGTGAGCGGCGAGACGACTAGCTCCGTGCTGAGCGGGTTCACCATCACCAATGGGTATACGTTCTACGATGGCGGCGGGATCACTGTCACATCCGCGTCCCCGACGATTTCCAACACTGTGATCCAAGGAAACCGCTCCATTACCGGCCTTGGTATCAAGGTGGTCTGGGGCAGTCCCGTCATCCGAGCAAACGTCATCCGGAACAACAGTCAGATCGGCAGTTCCGGCGGTGGCGGCGCGATCGAGATGACTGGCCTGTCCTCCGGTCAGATCGTGGGGAATACGATCATCAACAATTCTCTTGCGAACGGCGCCTCCGGCGGAGGGATCTCGCTCAACGGGGCCAGCCCTCTGATCTCGGGGAACGTCATCCAAGGGAACACCGTCTATAACAACGGAGGCGGCATTGCGATCGTCAACGCCTCGCATCCGGTCGTCGTCAATAACTTGATCACCGGCAATTCGGCGGGCGAAAACGGCGGCGGTATCTTTGCGGTGCTGCCGGCGCAGTCGCCCGCGCCAATCTTCCTCAACAACACCGTCGGCCAAAACCGCTCCGGCTCGCAAAACTATCCGTATATCAGCACAGAAGTCTACGTCTCCGCTCTGAACCAAACGGTGACCTTCGAGAACAATGTCATCTACACCAGCCTGAATCACTGGGCGGTGTACTGCGACGGTGCGAACAACCCAACACTGCCGAACTTCTCATTCAATGACGTGTTCAGCACCAACGGCGTGAGCTATGCCGGTATCTGCACCGATCCCAGCGGGACAAACGGCAACATCTCCGCCGACCCACTGTTCGTCGACCCCGCGCACAACGACTTCCATCTGCAGCCGAACTCCCCCGCGCTCGACGCGGGCGACAATAATGCCCCCAGTCTGCCCACCAAGGACGTGGACGGCAATCCGCGCATCGCCGACGGCAACAACGACTGTGTTGCCACTGTGGACATGGGCGCCTACGAGCTGCCGAAAGCCGTCCAGGCGACGTTCTCGCCTTCCAGCCTCGACTTTGGCGACCAGCTCACCAGCACCACCAGTGCTCCTCGTCCGATGGCGTTGACCAGCAGTGGCGGGACCTGCCTGGTGTTCGGCGGGATGACGATCAGCGGCGACTTTGCGCAGACCAACAACTGTCCGCCGCAGATGCCCTCGGGGACCAGTTGCTCGGTCAACGTCACCTTCACGCCCAGCACCACCGGGCCGCGCTCAGGCTCCCTGCTGGTTGCGGGCAATTTCACCGGGGCGCCCGCTTCGGCATCTCTCTCCGGCAATGGCGTGACCTCCAGTGTCCAGCTGAGCCCCAGCAGCCTGGACTTCGGAAACGAACCGGTCGGCGTCCCCAGTGGAGGGCTCCCGGTCACTTTGACCAACGTGGGCACCGGCACTCTATCGATATTCAGCATCTCGACCACCGCCGAGTTCACCTGGACCAGCAACTGCGGCACCACGCTCGCTCCCAACGCCAGCTGCGTCATCAGTGTCGTGTTCACCCCGGCTGCATTGGGCCCCCGCAGCGGAACCCTGACGATCTCGAGCAACGCGCCGGGTGGCGCCCCAGTCGTGACGCTGCTCGGAAACGGAGGCGGCGCACAGCAGCAGTCCTTCGCCATCGGCTTCGACATGCGTGCGACGCAAGCCTACGTATCCGATCCGCCGGGCAATACCTACTCGCTGGCCTCGAGCACCCTCTACCCCACGACGCGCAATGGCGTGACCTTCGGCTGGACCACAGCGACGGCCACCGGCCGGGACCGCACCAAGTCGGTCGATCCGCGCCTCGCGGGCATCAACTTTGTCTACAACAACGTGCCTCCGGGAGTGTTCCGGGTTGATCTGCCTGGGCCCGGGACCTATAGCGTCTCGCTGGCTCTTGGGGACGCAAGTTTCACTCAGTGCCAGTGGGGTTGCCGCATCGAGTTCAAGGACGGCAACACCAGCCTGTTCGTGCTGACCCCCAGCAACATAACGATTGGCACCTTCGTGGACGCGAATGGGAACCGCTGGACAGCAGCGCAGTGGCCAGCCAGCAACACAACCCGCCAGGTGACCCTCACTGGCTCGACTTTGAGCGTGGTTGTCGGAGTCGGCACCGGCAATACCAGCGCCACCCCGGTAGCGTTCCTGGGCATCACGCAGTCCGCTCCCGTCAGTGACTTCAGTGTTTCCGTCTCCCCGAGCGCGCTGTCTCTCCCTCAGAACGGCTCCGCGACGGCCACGGTGTCAACCTCGATCAATGGGGTCTTTGACTCCGCGATCGCCCTCTCGGTGTCCGGCCTGCCCGCGGGAGTGACTGCGACCTTCTCTCCCGGCGCCATTCCGGTGCCCGGCTCAGGCAGCAGCGTCCTCACTTTCCTTGCCGACAACACGGCGGTTGCTGGAACGTACCCGGTGACCGTTACGGCGGTTGGAGACGGTGTCACGCACACAACCTCTCTTCAGCTCACCGTCACGCACCCGGATTTCACCCTCGCCGCGGCGCCCAGCGCGGTCAGCTTGCCGCCTGGCGGGTACGCCAGCACCTCGCTCACCACCACTGTCAACGGCGGGTTCAACTCACTGATCTCTTTATCGGTGACAGGGCTCCCAACCGGCGTTACCGCGAGCTTGAACCCGACTTCGATCACGCCGCCGGGCGCCGGTACTTCGACCTTGATGTTCACGGCCGACAATACCGCGATTGTCGGTACCTATGGCGTGATCGTGAGCGCCACGGGGGGCGGAGTCACGCACACCGCCACAGTGCAAGTAACGATCACCCAGCCCGATTTCACGCTGTCCGTGTCTCCGGCGGCCATCACCGTCGAGAACCTCCAGAATGGAACGGCCACTATCACCACCGTGATCAGCGGCGGCTTTGACTCTGTGGTCACGCTATCGTTGTCCGGGCTTCCGAACGGGATGTTCGGCTTTTTCTATCCTGACAACACGATCGATGCACCCGGCGCAGGCTATTTGACCCTATATGTGCAACCGACGAGCGTTGTCCCTGGGACGTACACGATCAACGTCAACGCCACCGGTGGAGGTCTCAGCCGCACTGCCAGCTTGATGGTCACCATCCCTTCGCCTGATTTCACGCTAACCGTCATGCCCCAGGCGCTCTCGATCGATCAAGGCAAGACAGGAACGGCAACAGTGAGCACAAACAATTGCTGCGGCTTCGCATCGCCCGTGTCACTTTCGATCTCGGGGCTGCCGGCCGGGGTCAGTGCTAGCTTTAACCCGTCGGGGTTCCCGGCGCCGGGCTGGGGCACTTCCACCCTGACTTTGACGGTGGACCCCTCTGCCGCTCCCGGCACCTTCACCTTGGCCGTGACCGCCAGCGGAGGCGGCGTCACCCACACCGCTCCTTTGACGTTGACAATCGTGCAGTCGCAACCCATCGCCATCGGCTTCGACATGCGAGCGACCCAGAACTACGTCTCGGATCCGCTGAGCGATACTTTTGTCCTGGGCCCGAGCACCCTCTATCCCACGACTCGCAACGGGGTCACTTTCGGATGGACCACGGCGGCGGCGACCGGGCGGGACCGCACCAAGTCGGTTGACACGCGCCTGGCGGGCATCAACTTCATCTACAACAACGTCACTCCCGGCGTATTCCAGGTCGATCTGCCGGGGCCGGGGACTTACAACATCGCGCTGGCGCTCGGCGACGCCAGCTTCAACCAGTGTCAGTGGGGCTGTCGCATCGAATTCAAGGACGGCAACACCAGCCTGTTCGTCCTGACCCCGACCAACATCGCGACCGGGACCTTCCTCGACTCGAACGGCAAGACGTGGACGGCGGCCCAGTGGCCAGCCAGCAACACTACCCGCCCGGTGACTCTGACCGGTTCCACATTGACCGTCCTGGTCGGAGTAGGCAACAGCAAGATCGGCGGTGCCACTACGGTGGCGTTCCTGGGCATTACCCACTAAGCGGCACATCGCCACCTCCATCACCGACCTGCTCAACCACCAGACGGCTATCCAGTTTGTGACGAGCGCTGCGTACTTCTACGCCTCTAATGCTCCGGTGAATTTCACAGATCCTGCGGGCCTCGCGCCCGGAGATTGGTGGGACCCCCGTAGCTACAAGACAGCAGTCACCACCTTTGACGGTTGGGCTACGGCAAAGGACGTTGGAACCGCAGGCGAAGCGTTCGCGGATACCATTACTTTTGGAAGCGCTTCGAGGCTGAATGATGCGCTGGGGGCGAATGTAGCTGTGGACAGATGCGGTATCGGACACAAGCTTGCTACAGCTTCGGGCTTCGTGGCCAGCGTTGCAATAGGCGCCGGTGTTGGGGCTGAAGCTGCGGAAGCTAATGCCGGCCGCAAGGGATATGAGTTCTCGCACTGGGTACCAAAACGTCTGGGTGGTCCAAGGTCGATTTACAACGGCAACTACGTGTCGCAAAAGCTCGCCTACCTGACCGACCCCTTCCGATTCCCAGCCCCGGCCGGTGCTGCTCTCCGCTGGGGACCGAAAATGAATCCCGTGCTCAGACAGCTTCTTAGAGTACCGTGGGTTTATGACGGTGCTGCAGCAGGCGCGGCAGTCGGAGGTGCTTCTGCACTGGCAACAAAGAGCTGCAGCTGCAAATAACTAAGCAGAGGCAACATGGATAACCTGATTACCGTAGAGACTGACATGTTCGAGCACAGAACCGTGAGGCCTCACTTCATCAATCCTTGCTGCTTTGGTGAGGACTTCGCCGCTTGGTTGAGGCACCAACTTTCGACGCCCGGCAATTCAGGATTTATCTTCTCTGATCCAATCCAAGAGGACTATGGCTGGGGGTTCTGGGCGTCGCGTGAGAAGGATCGATTCTGGGTGGCCATTTCATACGTCGGCGATGGCCCTCAAGAGGAGCCTGCTCAGTGGGTCATCTCCGTCAACTACGACCCAGGGCTAAACCTGATCAAGCGCTTATTCCACAAGCCCAATCGACAAGCGTTGGAGCAGCTAAGAGGCCATGTCTTGAAAGCTGTGACATCCAACACCGCAATCAGAAGAGTCCCAGCCCCAAGCTACAGTTCTGACACCCCTGGGATCCGTTGATCCCCCGGAGGGGGTACCCCCATGGATCGAAACCCTTCTGCGTGCCACCCCCTCTTCCCGCTCACACCCCGATCAGCGACTGTCGGCCGCAGCGCCACAGTTCGCGCTCGGCGATCTGGCGGAGCTCGCACTCGATCTCGGGACGCAGGTACGGCCTCTGATATCCGTGGACAAGATCCGCGACCCGCTGGCGCGCGCGCTGGAACGCGTCACCGGAGGCAGTGCTCTGCGGGCCTCCCCGGTCGATGACCGCGGACGGGAAATGCTGTTCCTGGCGGAACAGGGCGCGCGTCTCCTTCAGCTTGAGGAAGTCCCCGGTGAGCCCGGCCTGGGCGAAGGCGGCGGTGGCCAGCGATTCCCCGCGCGCCTGGATGCCTTCCAGCAGCCGCTCGGCCGACGCGATGGCCTCGGCGTCGATCACCAGCTTCTCGATGCTGTGGCAGGCCAGAAAGTCGAGCATGCCGGCGCCGGAGATCATATTGATGCCGGCCAGCGCGCCCAGCAGGCACGACATGCCGCTCTCCATCCCCGCCTGCGCGTCGGCCAGCTTGCCGTCGCCGGCGACCAGGTAGGCGTGCGTGGGCAGGCCCAGGCTCTTGCCGACTTGCGCACAGGCCAGGTCGAGCATGGCGGTCTCGATGGCGCCCATGGGGGTGGTGCCGGCGCGCATGTCGAAGATGGCGGGAGCCCCGCCCCACACGATGGGGGCGCCCGGATTGGCCAGTTGGTGGATGGTGATGCCGCTGATGCACTCGGCCGCATGCTGCACTGCAGCACCCGCCAGGGTCACCGGAGCAGTCGCGCCGGCCAGCGGCATGGAGACGATCTCTGCCGGCACGCCGGCGCGCGCCAACTCCACCAGGTTGTCGGAGGCGAAGTCCGACCAGTTCAGCGGCGGCGAGGGGCAGACGTCGAAGATGGCACGGGGCGCGGACCGCAGGGCCTCTTCCCCGCCGGTGTCGGCCGCGAGCAGCTCCAGCATCGGACGCAGCCCGGCGGCGCTGAAGGCCCCGGTCACCACCGGCTTGCTCGAGTACCAGAGCACCAGGAAGAGGCGGTAGAAATCGCCGGCGTCTTTGGGGACGTCGCTGCACACCATCGCGGTGGCCTGGGCGGCGAACTGCGGCAGACCTTCGGTGACCTGCACCAGACGCACCAGGTCGGCCACCGTCGCGGGACGCGACTGCTGGGTCTCGGGGTCCAGGATGTTCAGGCACGACGAGCCGGGATCGAAATGAACGTCGTCGCCGCCGTAGTGCACGGCGCGCCGGCCATCGCGGGCATGCAGCCAGAACTCGCGGGGCGCATGCGCCAGCGCGGTGCGCGCCAGCGCCTCCGGGATGTGGGCGACGCCCTCCTGCACCCGGACGTCGGCGTTCTCCAGCATCTCCGCCGCCGACGGGGCGACGCGGACGCCCGGCTCCATCAGCAGTTGAAACGCTTCCCCGAGGATACGTTGGACCAGGGCGGGCTCAAGCAGCTCCAGCTTCGGCCTCATACGCCCTCCGCAACCTGCATCAGCGAGCGGACGAGCGCGACCGCGGACATGGCGTCCTTGCCGTAGCCGTCGGCCCCGATCTCCTCGGCCCACTGGCGGGTGACCGGCGCGCCCCCGATGATGACCTTCACCCGGCCGCGCAGCCCGGCGCGGGTGAGCGCCTCGACCACGCTGCGCTGTCCCGCCATGGTGGTGGTCAGCAGCGCGGAGACGCCGACCACGTCCGCGTTCACCTCGCGCGCCTTGGCAACGAAGGTGTCGGTGGCGACGTCGGCGCCCAGGTCGTACACGCGGAAGCCGTTGGCCGACAGCAGCGTCGCCACCAGCTTCTTCCCGATCTCGTGGATGTCGCCGCGGGTGGTGCCGAGCACGACCGTGCCCAGCATCGGGCGCTCGCCGCCGCCGCTGCGCAGCACCGGCTCCAGCACCGCCATGGCCGCCGACATGGCCTCGCTCGATGCCATCAGGTCGGGCAGGAACATCTGGGCGCAACCGTACTGCTCTCCCACGGCGTTCATGCCGGGCACGAAGCCAAGATTGATGGAGTCCAGCGGAGGGATGCCAAGCTGAAGGGCACGTTCGGCCAGTTCGGCCGCGTGCTCGGGCGCGCCATCCAGGATGCTTTGGCGCATCGCCTGGAAGGTTTCCTCGTACAAAGGACACCTCCGGGTGCGCTGCGCCCCACATCGCGCGCGTCCGCGGCAAGACCCGCGGAGAAACTCTATCGTAGCACTCTCAGGTGGAACTCTGAATCAGGGAATCGCGGCGGGCCGGCGGCGTTCAGATGGCGACGGAGCGGGCGGTGCGTTGGGCCTCGGCGGCCAGCGAGTCATTGGGGAAACGAGTGGCAAAGTCGGCCAGCAGCTTCTGCGCCTGCTCATTCTTGCTGTTCTTCAGGGCGTGGAGCGCGGTGCGGCGCACGGCCAGGTCGAGCTCGACCTCGCATAGCACGTTGGCCAGCAGCTCCGAGGATAGCTCGGCCGGGTTGGCGGCGATGGCCTGCACCGCCTTCTGCGACGCGACCCCCTTCCCCCGGCCTTCCACGAACACGAACTGGGCCAGCGGCGAGAGGGTGGCAGGGTCGCGCAGGTACAGCAGCTCCTCGAGCACCTGTTCCTGGACGTGCGGTCCGAAGCTGGCAAGGTTCTCGGCGATGACCTGCCCGCGGCCTTCCACGCGGTTCTTGTTGAGCGCGGTAAGCGCCGCCTGCTGCACACGCTCGTCCTGATGCTGAAGCACCGGGACCAGATATTGTAGAAGCTCGGGATCCTTGAGTTCGCCCAGCAGTTTGCAGGCGTTGCGGACCACGTACCATTTGTCGTGGTTGAGCTGACGCCTGGCGGTCTCCAGGGCCACGGCGCCGGTCTGGGCGATGAAGCGCAGCAGGGCCATGCGGTTGGTCGCGTTCTGTTCCTTCTCCAGCAAGGCGAAGAGCTTCTCGACCCCGGCCACGCCGCTCCAGCGGATCAGGGTCAGGCCGGTCTTCACCCAGGCCGGCTCATCGCGCTTCTGCAGCAGCAGCTCCGCGGTGCGCTCGACAGCGGCGGGCGGGAGCAGGCCCACCAGGCCGTTGGTGCAGCATTTCACGTGCAGCCCGGGGTCGCGTGCCAGGGACTTCTCCATGGCCGAGCCGATGGTCAGGATGGTGTCGAACTCCTCGTAGGTGGCGATGGTCTTGGACAGCGTCCCCAGGCAGTTGGCGACCTGGAAGTGGACGAACTGGTTCACGCCATCGCGCAGCAGCACGCGGCACAGGCGCTCCGAGATGGCGGGCGCGAAGTCCGTGCGCACCCGGGCCATCAGCCGGATCAGCTCGGGGCCGCGCGCCAGCTCGTCGGGAAAGAGTTCGGGACCATCGAGCGAATCGAAATAGTGCTTGGCCAGGTCGGTGGCCTTGTCCAACTCCTGGTCCTTGAGCAGGTCGCGCAGGTGCTCGATGAGCCGCCGGAACTCGATGACCCCGAAGCGTTGCAGCTTGATGAGCTCGGCATGCTTCTGCTTGGCGGGCAGCTGCACCCACTTCAGCTCATCTTGGATCTTCTGATAGGTGGTGGGCGGGAACACGTGCTCCTTGACGAAGCTGGCCAGCTTGGTGGCCATGCGGTTCGCCATGCGGGTGGCCTGCAGCCCGCGCACCAGCACGCGCACCACATCCTCCTCGATGATGAGGGCTTCGGGACCGGTCGGGGCGGTGGCCAGCTTCTCCACCGCCCAGGAGATGGCGGTGTCTTCGACGAACTCGCTGGCGATCTGCTCCGGGGGCGCGCCTTTCAGTTCCGCCTGCCGGCTGGCGGGAAACGCCGATAGCGCCATCTCCGGGGAGATCTCCTGCAGGACCTTGGCCAGCGCCACGCAGGATTTCTCCGGATCGCCCTGGCGGTCCACCAGAGCGGCTTCCACCGTCGGCCCGATCAACCGCATGATGTCGCTGGGACCGCCCACGCCGCTGGGACGATCCATGCAAGCCGCTTCCAGCAGCATGCTGAAGGCTTCCATCCCGGGATAGCCTCCGCCACCGCCTCCGCCGTACCCGACGTTCTCGTTCTGCTTGGCCGCCAGGAAGGTTTCGCTGTCGGTCTCCAGGATGGTGTCGCCGGATTCGGTGCGCGCCTGGTTCTTACCCGCCGGGAAGACGCGCACACCTTCCAGCGGCGAAAGCGCCAGGAAGTGTTTTGCGCCACCCGAGTCTTCGATGGCCTTGATGTTGGCGGCCAGGACGGCGATCGCCGCCTTGTAGCGGCTCAGGGTCAGTCCGGGCTCGAAGGTGACCGCGCCGTATCCGCGTTTCAGGAAATCGTTCTCCAGCTGTACCAGCCCCGGATCGGTGGTGAGCAGGTTGTTCAGCATGATCCGGTTCTCGACGAACCCAAGAGTGAAGCGCCCGGATTGTTTCAGCAGATTGTTGAGGGAATCGAAGCTGGCCTGCATGGGGCCGGCCGCGACCCGGTGGTCGATGGACAGCATGCTGACCGTCCGCAACACCACCTGCAACGACCGCGCGTAGCGCAGTCCCTGGACCTTCAGTTGTTTCTTATCCAGCATCGTTCAGGCACACCACTGAGTTGCAGGGATGAATAGCCGGACCGTCGAGCTAACTCTACTTCTGTCAGCAAGCAGTAGTCCAATTACTTTCGGCACCGGTCACCCGCAACAACAACCCCGGTCTTGCCCGATTGACAATTTCTGACAACCAAATGACGGTTTCTGCCCGGCAGTCCCCGCCGGTGTTCCCGGACCGCCAGCGCAAGTCGTTCGGCGGACGCCACTTAGGGGGAATCCGGTTAGCCTATTTTTTGGGCAGCGGAATTGCTATAACACTGGGGAAGAGTAGTCTGTCCTAGTGAGGATGGAAGAGGTTTTGTGATGCAACGTCAGAAAGGTTTCTCGCTCATCGAGTTGCTGATCGTGGTCGCGATCATTCTGATCATCGCGGGGATCGCGATCCCCAACATGATGCGCGCCCGCATCGCCGCCAACGAGGCCTCGGCCGTCAACTCCCTGCGCACACTCACCTCCGCCGAGGCGACTTATAACTCGACCTATCCGAATGTGGGCTACGCCTGCAATCTGGCCGCGCTGGGGCCGGGCAAGACGCCTCCGGATTCGACGGCTGCCGGCATCATTGACTCGGTACTCGCCAACGGCGCCAAGGCGGGTTACACCTTCGCGCCGGGCGCCTGCGCCAAGGCGGGAAATGTGACCACCAGCTTCCAGTACGGCGCGGCGCCGGCTTCACCGACTCAAAGCGGCACCCGCTACTTCTGCACCGACAACTCGGGCATTCTGCGCTTCAGCCTGGTGAGCGTGGCTGACTGCTACGCCAACAACAACATCATCCAATAAGGCGATCAAGAAAAAGCCCGGCCGATCTACCGGCCGGGCCCTAGATATTTGCGTGGAGTCGGGCGTCCCGCCCGTCTTCCGGTCCTACTTGGTCCTTCCTGCTTCTCCCTTGCCCTCGCTGGCGCCGGCCTGCGCCGCAGCCAGACGAGCGGTAAGGACGCGGAACGGTGAGCATGAAACATAGTCCATGCCCACCAGGTGGCAGAACTCGACCGAGGCCGGCTCGCCGCCGTGCTCGCCGCAGATGCCGACTTCGAGCTTGGGGCGCGCC
>Ga0335082_10007583_pt1 | contig 11774 bp, 10 predicted proteins | sample Lox_Sample_41_FD_206718 | JGI IMG/M metagenome (GOLD analysis project Ga0335082, IMG submission 206718) | Soil microbial communities from Loxahatchee National Wildlife Refuge, Florida, United States - Lox_Sample_4.1 | ecosystem: Environmental > Terrestrial > Soil > Wetlands | place: USA...
CAGCTTCGTTCGAGGATCGAACATGGTCATGACGATCCCCGAGAGCCTGAGCTCAGGGTTGATGTTCTGCTGCACCAGGTTGACGTTGCGGAGCAGCTGGCCGAGTCCCTCGAGCGCGTAGTACTCACACTGGATCGGAACGATCAGTTCCTCCGCGGCGGTCAAAGCGTTGACGGTAAGCAGACCGAGCGACGGGGGGCAGTCGAGCAGGACGAAGTCATACCGTCCTTCGCCCACGGGCTGCAGCGCCCGCTTCAATCGGGTCTCGCGGGAGAACTGGCTCACCAGCTCGATCTCCGCGCCGGCCAGATCGATCGTCGACGGAACCGCGTGCAGGCCTTCGATCGGCGTATGCACGATGGCGTCCTCGATCGAAGCTTCCGCCACGACGACCTCGTACACCGTGGTTTCGCGCGCTTCGTGCCGGATCCCCATCCCGGTGGACGCGTTGCCCTGTGGGTCCAGATCGACCACGAGCACCCGATACCCGATGTCGGCGAGTGCGGCCCCGAGGCTCACGGCGGTCGTCGACTTGCCGACCCCGCCTTTCTGGTTCGCGATCGCGACGATCCGGGCGGTACCCGGGAACTCCGGCGGAACGGGCTCCATCGGCTTCTTGCGGCGCGCGGCCCGGTTCGCCGGGCCGACCCCTTCATCGGCAGAAGGAGGGGATGACGAAGGAACCTCGGAGGAAGGTGTGGTCACTGCCGGGTCATGATAACCACGGGTCCGCCGTTCGCAAGGCCGCTGGTTGGGAAAAGCTCCAGCCGGACGCCGGCAGGGCGATCGCGCTCGGGATCGAACCCCTCACCCGCCCAATAGAGCAGCCGGCCCCCGTCGACCAGGAGCTCCCGGGCCACCTCCCACGCCTTGACCGCGTTCGCGAACGCCCGCGCGAGGCAGACATCGAACGGAGCAGTCAGGGCCTCGGCGACCCCCGCGTACACCTCCACGTTCGCGAGGCGCAGGCGATCGGCGACAACCTCGAGGAAGGCGGCGCGCGAGCGGCGGCGCTCGGCCAACACGAACCCCGTCCCCGGACGCACGATCGCGAGCGGAACCCCGGGCAGACCGGCACCGGACCCGAGATCGATCGCGCGCTCGGCCTCGGCGAGGAGCGGAGCCGCGCGCAGAGAATCGCCGATATGACGCTCGGCGATCCTCGGCGCATCCTCCGGGGCGACCATGCCCATAGGGATCGCGCGTTCCAGAAGGAGCTCCTCGAAGGCATGCAGTGTAGCCAGGAGCGAGGGATCCAGGGGCACGGGAGCGGCCCAACGAGCCCAAGCCTCATGTTTCACGTGAAACATGCCCTTCCGGGAGCGGGGAGGCGGCGCGACCTACTCGGGGCTGATCACGACGAAGCGGTTGGGCTCTTCGCCTCTGGAGCCGCTCTCGACGCCCTCGATCCCCGCCACGGCATCGTGCACGATCTTCCGCTCGAGGGCGTCCATCGGCTCGAGTTCCTGTTCGTCCCCGGTTTCGAGGGCGCGGTTCGCAGCCTCCTGGGCCTTTTCCTCGAGCCGCTCCGCCCGACGCTTTCGGTAGTCCTCGACGTCAACCAACACGCGGACCCGCTCATCGAGCCGATGCCCAACGACCTGGCGCGCCAGCTCCTGGATCGCGTCCAGCGTCTGACCGTGCTTGCCGATCAGCAGGGCGAGATCCTCCTCCGGGCCGTCGACGACATCCACGTACACCCTCCCGCCCCGCTCCGAGGGTTCCGCGATCGCATCGATATCCATCTTCATGAGGAGATCCTCGACGAAGTCCGCGACCGCGTCCGCCTGCTCCTCGAGATCCTCGGTCGGCTGATCGTTCTCGGCCATCACGGCGATTCCTCCGGATCTGGTGTTCGTTTCGGATCACGCTTGAGCTGGTTCCCCGGCGGTGCGCCCTTCCCGGTCTGTGGACCCTGAGGCTTCTTCGGGGCGGACCCGGAACCATCCCGGCTCCCTTGCGCCTTCGGGTTAACGGCGGGCGGCTTCTTCGCGCCGGGCTGCCCCGTCGGCCGTTGGCCTTTCGATTGCGGTTTCCCCTTGTTGGGGTTGCGGTTCGCCTGGCCTCGGGACGGATCCGCCCGCCCCTTCTGGTTCTCCTGGCGCTGCTTCTGGGCGGCTTCGGCACGCTCGCTGACCCAGCCCATCAAGCCGGCCCGCTTGGGCTGCCCATTGGCCATCCGCTCGCGCTGCTCCGCCATCCGACGATCAAGCGCGTCGGGGCCGATGTGGCCGGCCCGCAAGAGATACGTCTGTTGAGCAACCTGGAGTGCGTTGGACGTCGTCCAGTACAGGACCAGCCCCGCGGGGAACTGGAGTCCGAAGAACGCGAACATCAGCGGCATCAGGCGGGTGATCGCCTGCTGTTGCGAGGTCGAGGAGCCCTGCGGGCTCGCTCGCTGCATCTGCCAGGTCTGGTAGAAGGTCGATCCCACCATCAGCGCAACCAGCAGGACGTACGGGATCGTGTCCGGGATCCGGGATGTCCCGCAATCAAGCGTCGATTGCGTCGCCGCCTCGAACGTCAAGGGCTGGCCGTCCTCGGCGATGATCGGCGCCCCGTTCGGCAGCTGCTTCACCTTCCCGTCGGCCGGGTCCTTGTACCTCAGTTCCACCTGGGTCCCCGAACCGATCAGGTTGCATTGGAGGTTCATGTACAGGAAGTCGGTGTCCTGGTGCAGCAGGACGTTCTTGAACAGCTGGCTGGTCTCCGGGAGGTGGTTGTTCTTCACGACGAACGCGCCGTGCTGCTGCTGCGATGGGCTCAGGATCGGCTGTTTGATGACGGCATACATGGCGAAGAGGAACGGCAGCGTCAGCAGCATCGGCAGGCAGCCACCCAGCGGGTTCACCCCCGCCTCCTTGTAGAGCCGCATCTGCTCCTGCTGGAGCTTCTCCTTGTTGTTCTTGTACTTCTTCTGCAGCTCCTTGACCTTCGGCTGGAGGGCCTGCATGTTCTGCATCGACTTGATCTGCTTGATCCCGAGGGGGAGGAGCACCAGGCGGATGGCCAGCGTGAGCAGGATGATCGAGATCCCGTAGTTCGGGATCACGCTGTAGATCCAGGCCAGCACGAATCCGAACCCGTCGAGCAACTCCTGCCACAGGACGACGGCGATCACGAACTACACCCGGGTTCCCTCGTCGTGGCTGGGTATGATAGGCTCATACGTCACTCTGAGCGGTGCCGGATCGAGGCCGCCTTCACCGAACGGATTGCAGCGCAACACCCTCCAGATCGCGAGGCCGCCGCCCACCACGGCGCCGCGACTGCGGATCGCCTCCTCGGCATAGCGGCTGCAGCTCGGATAGAACCGGCATTGACCGCCGAGCCAGCCGGCGAGCGTCAGCCGATAGAGGAGGATCGCCCCGATCAGGACGGCGCGGAGCGGTGTGCCGGCGACCCGCAGGATCCTGCGCGCCGCGTTCACGGCTGGGATACCTCGGGGAGGAGCTCGGTCATCTCGGCCACCAGGTCCTGCGTCCTCGCCCCACGGATGGCCGCTCGGGCCACCAGAACGGCGTCATGTCCGTCTGCGATCCCCGGCGCGACCTCTGACCAAGCCGCCCGCAAGATGCGCCGGGCCCGATTCCGTTCGACCGCGCCGCCGACCTTCCGGCCTGCGATGAACGCTGCTTGCCCGGTCCCGGGCGCGAGAAACACTACCACCCGCTCTCCGTGGAGCCGGTTCGGTGCCCCCAGGACCCGCCGGACGTCGGGCGCGCGCACGGGACCCGATCAGACGGTCAGCCGAGCGCGTCCCTTGCGGCGCCTCGCGCCGACGATGGCGCGGCCGGCCCGCGTCCGCATGCGATGACGGAAGCCGTGCACCTTCGCACGATGGCGGTTGTTCGGCTGGTACGTTCGCTTGCCCTTGGCCATGCGTGGGGTTCCTTGCTCGATGCGGGATCCGGCACCGCCGGCGGCCACGCAGTATACGGGTGGTCATCGTCGCTGGACAAAGCCCTTGACAAGAGAAAGTGCGTCAAGACCCCGGCGGCGGCGTGCGGTGTGGAAAAACCCCGTGCTATGGTCCAGCCCGCCTTCCCCCCGGTTTCCGGCTCGTGAGAGCCGATCGACGGAGAACCCTCCCCGTTCAGGGTTTTCCACCGTTGTGGAAAGGTCCTGTGGAATAGGCATGGTGTCCGCATACCCGGAGCATGCCGCGCGCGACGCGTGGTCGACCGTCCTGACCCGAGCGCGCGAGGAGCTCCCGGAGACCACGCTCGTCATGTGGTTCTCCGACGTCCGACCCGCCGCGCTGGACGCCAACGTCCTGACGTTGGCGGTTCCGAGCCCGCTCGTCCGCGAACGTTTGCAGCACAACCATCTTTCGCTCATCGAGGATGCCGCCGCAACGGCATGTGGCCGCCCTGTGAAGATCGAGTTCGAGATCGAGGAGGGCCTGCGGCCCGCGGTGCAGGAGACCTCCACCGAGGTCCTCCCACCGTCGATCCCGGTCGCGGAGGCGGCGCCGCTCGAGACCCGCGTGGCGCCGCCGTCGCTCGGCGCTCCGGGGCTCCCGTTCCCGAACTACACCTTCGACGCGTTCGTCCCCGGGCCGAGTAACCGGTTCGCGCACGCGGCGGCGATGGCCGTCGCGGAGGCGCCGCCGTCGACCGCGTACAACCCGCTGTTCATCTACGGCGGCGTGGGGCTGGGCAAGACGCACCTGCTGATCGCGGTGGGCCACCACATCTACCGGATCAACCCCGGCATCCGCGTGAAGTACGTGACGTCGGAACAGTTCGTGACCGAATTCATCAAGGCGGTGCGCGAGCGGCAGGGCGACCGGTTCCGCCAGCGATACCGCGAGGTCGACGTCCTGCTGGTCGACGACATCCAGTTCCTCGCCAAACGCGAGGAGACCCAGACCGAGTTCTTCCACACGTTCAACCACTTGCACGGCAGCGCGCGACAGATCGCGATCGCGTCCGACCGACCGCCCCACGAGCTGTCGGGGCTGGAAGAACGGCTGGTCAGCAGGTTCCGGTGGGGGCTCTGCGTCGACGTCCAGCCGCCCGACCTCGAGACGCGGATCGCGATCTTGCAACTCAAGGCCGAGCGGGAGGGCCTGACGATCTCGCACGACGTCATCGAGTTCGTGGCGTCGAAGTTCGACCAGTCGGTGCGCGAGTTGGAAGGAGCGCTCGTGCGCGTCGTGGCCTGGTCGGAGCTCACGCAACAGCCGATCGATCAGGTCCTCGCCGAGCGCGCCCTCCAGGATCTGATCCCGCAGACCGAGCACGAGATCCCGCCTCAGTTGATCATGGAGGAGACAGCCGACTACTTCTCGCTGTCGACCGGCGATCTCGTGTCGAAGTCGCGCTCCCGCCCGCTCACCCAGGCTCGGCACATCGCCATGTACCTGATGCGCGAGTGCACGGGGCTGTCCCTGGTGAAGATCGGAGAGATCTTCGGCGGGCGGGATCACACCACGGTCCTGCACGGCATCAAGAAGGTCGAGGATGAGATGCGGGCGCGGGACGCGACCTTCCGGCAGGTCCAGGACCTCACGAGGATCGTCCGCGGCCGCGTACGGGGCGGCGTGTCGTGATGTGGGGACAACCACGGTGGGCACGGTGGGAAGGTCTTGACGCTCTGTCCTCGAACCGAGGAGCGTCAGCGCTTGTCCCCACCCCGCGCACATGTCGCACCGGCGCATTACGCTGGGACAACGAGGGTGTTGTCCACGATCCCCCCGTCCCTACTACTACCGGTCTTCTTCAAAGAACATGAAGAGAAGCAGGGGGTGTGAACGGTGAAGTTCCGATGCGATCGCGACGCGCTGTCGGAGGCGTTGCAGACCGTGCAGCGCGGTGTGTCCTCGAGGCCCGGGATCCCGGCGTTGACCGGCGTCCTGCTCGACGCGTCCGGCGAAGGCGCGCTCACGCTTACGACGACCGACCTCGAGGTCTCGGCCCGCCTCGCGATCGACGTGCAGGTCGGCGAACCGGGGGTGGCGCTGGTGCCCGCCCGTCTGCTCGGGGACACCGTTAAGTCGCTCTCCGATGCGCCCGTCGATGTCGAGACCGATGGCTCGCAGGCCCGCATCCGCTGCGCGGCCTACGAGGGCTCGCTCCGGCTGCTCCCGGCCGAGGACTTCCCGGGACTGCAGGAGCCCGGCGGCACGCACGTGCAGGCGGATGCCGGGGCGTTCGCGGAAGCCGTGTCGCAGGTCGCCCGCGCCGCCAGCCGCGATGAGGCGCGGCCGGTGCTCACGGGGGTGCTCGTCGAGATCAACCGCGAAGGGTGCGTCCTGGTCGCCACCGACTCGTACCGGCTCGCCGTCAGGGATCTGGTCGCGTCGGCCGACGGCGAGGCGAAGGCCATCGTTCCGGAGCGCGCGCTCGCGGAGGCCGGCCGCGCGGCGTCGGCCGATGAGAAAGGCCAGGTCGAGATCTTCCTCGACGACGCACAGGTGTCGTTCCGAGCCGGGGGACTCACGTTGACGTCGCGCCTGATCGAGGGCGAGTTCCCGAACTATCACCAGTTGCTGCCGGACACGCATGAGTCCCGACTGACGGTTTCGCGGCAACAGCTGTTGGACGCGGTTCGGCGCGTGGGACTGCTCGCCCGCGACACCACCCCGGTCCGGCTGGAGTTCAATGCGCTCGGCGTGAAGCTGTCGTCCAGCTCGCCCGACCTCGGCCAGGCGGTCGAGACGGTCGAGGCTCGCTACGAGGGCGAGGACCTGACCGTGGCGTTCAACCCCTCGTACCTGATCGACGGCTTGACGGCGGCGGTCGGCGAGTCGGTTCGTCTCGATGTCCGCGACGGGCTCAAGCCTGGCGTCGTGCGCGGCGACAGCGACGGCTACACCTACCTCGTGATGCCGGTGCGGCTGCCGGCAGCCGTCGTGTAGCGCACGTCCTGCGCCCGTCATGCGGCTCGCGTGGCTCGAGGTACGGGATTTCCGCAACCACGCCCTCACCAAGATCGATCCGGTTCCCGACGGGCTGATCGTGGTGGTCGGCCCGAACGGGGAGGGGAAGACGAACCTCTTGGAGGCGATGCAGTTCCTCTATGCGCTCGGTAGCCCGCGCGTCAGCTCCAGCGAGCCGCTCGTGCGCGAGGGGACCGAGGAAGCATACGTCCGGGGAGAGTTCGAAACGCTCGAGGGCCGCGTGCTCGTCGAAGTGGAGGTCCGACGTCGAGGTGCGAACCGTGTCCTGGTGAACCGGTCGCCGGTGCGGCGCAAGCGCGACCTTCGGCGGCAGGTGCGCAGCGTCCTGTTCGGGCCGTTCGATCTCCCGATCGTGACCGGCGACCCGTCGAAGCGGCGGGAGTTCATGGACGAGGCGGTCGTCCTGCTCCAGCCGGGGCAGGACACGCTCACGACGGCCTACGAACGCGTCCTCCGGCAGCGGAACCGGTTGCTGAAGGAGCATGAGGGACGTGGGGCGCCATCCGACCTCGAGGCCTGGGACGAGCAGCTGATCAACACCGGCTCGGCCGTCGTCCGCGCTCGCGCGCTCGCGGTCGGTGCGCTCGCGCCGCCTGCGTCGTCCGCGTTCGCACCTGTGACCGGGTACGAGCTCGTCGTCCGCTACGTGCCGAACGTCGGGGCAGCCGACGACGTCGAGGCCGCGTTCCGCGCACGCCTGGCCGAGCGCCGCACGGACGAGCTCCTGCGGCGGACCTCGCTCGTGGGGCCCCATCGCGACGATCTGGAGCTGGCCGTCCGCGACCTCGGGGCCCGAGCGTTCGCCTCGCACGGGGAGACCTGGGTCGCCGCGCTCAGCCTGCGGCTCGGCGTGGCGGGCGCGGTGCAGGCGGCGCTCGGCGAGCCGCCGATCATGCTGGTGGACGATCCGTACAGCGCCCTGGACCCGTCCCGCCGCGACCGGGTGGCGGAGCTGCTCGCGGCTCGCGACGGGCAGGTCGTGATCTCGGTGGCCGACGACGCCGACATCCCGGCGCAGGCGCTCGCAATCTGGGACATCGCGGCCGGCGGGCTCACCCCTCGCGAGGCGGCCTGATGCCGCACTCGAAAGGGTTCGAGCGACGACAGGATCGGCGCGGCGACGAACCGGTCGCGATCGGCGATGTGCTCGACCGTCTCATGCAGGAGGACGAGTTCCGCCGCGGATTGCCGATCGCGACGTTGATGGGTCGATGGTCCGAGGTCGTGGGGGAGCGTCTCGGGGCGGCGACGCGGCCGGCGTCCCTCGAGGCCGGCGTCCTGACCGTTCGGGCCACCGATGGACCCTGGGGCTCGCAGGCCCGCTACCTCTCCGAACAGATCCGAGAACGCGCCGACGAAGCGCTCGGCGGAGGCGTCGTGAATGCGGTGCGCGTGGTCGTCGGCAGGCCTCCCGACGAAACGCGAAACCGCAGGTAGAAGGCCAGATTTCGCCTGCTCAGATGCGGTCGTCCGTCGCCCCCGTCGGGTAGACTGACGGTGTTCGTGCGCAGCATCCGCCGTACGCCCCAGGCAGGCTCCTGCGGGGTGTCGTGCGGCCCTGATCGGAGGACGTTTGGCGACCGCAGCGAAGGCCACCACCCGGAAGCAACGAGGCTACGACTCCAGCGATATCCAGGTCCTCGAAGGACTCGAACCGGTCCGTCGCAGGCCCGGTATGTACATCGGCACCACCAGTGTTCGGGGTTTGCATCACCTCGTCTACGAACTGGTGGATAACGCGATCGACGAGGCGATGGCCGGCCGGGCCGACCGCATCGTGACGACGATCCACGCCGACGGGTCCGTGAGTGTCCAGGACAACGGCGCCGGCATCCCGGTCAAGCCCATCCCCGGGCGCAAGGACCGCCGTCCGGCGGTGGAGGTCGCGCTCACCGTGCTGCACGCCGGGGGGAAGTTCGATGGGGGCGGCTACGCGATCTCCGGCGGCTTGCACGGCGTCGGCGTCTCCGTCGTGAACGCACTGTCGGAGAAGCTCGAGGTTCAGGTGATGCGCGACGGGGCGACGTGGAACATGGCGTTCGCCCGCGGCAAGACGACGAAGAAGCTCACGAAGGGCAAGGCCTCCACGAAGACGGGCACCATCGTGCGGTTCTGGCCCGACCCCGAGATCTTCACCGAGACCTTGGAGTTCAAGAAAGAGATCCTCGTCGAGCGCCTCCAGGAGCTGGCCTTCCTCAACAAGGGCGTCGAGATCATCCTGCACGACGAACGTGACAAGACGAAGGAGATCTTCAGGGCCTCCGGCGGCCTCGTCGACTTCGTGAAGTACCTCGCGCAGGGCAAGGAGGCCGTCCACCGCGTGATCCCGATCGAGTACAAGGGCGAGGACGGCGAGGTCGAGGTCGCACTGCAGTGGACGTCCGGGTATGCGGAGTCCGTGTACTCGTTCGCGAACACGATCAACACGCACGAGGGCGGCATGCACGAGGAGGGCTTCAAGAAGTCCCTCACGAACGTACTGAACCGCTACGCGCGTGCGAAGGGTCTGTTGAAGGAGAAGGACGAGAACCTGATCGGTGAGGACGTCCGCGAAGGTCTCATCGCGATCATCTCCGTGAAGCTCCGAGAGCCGCAGTTCGAGGGACAGACGAAGACGAAGCTCGGCAACGCCTCGATGCGCTCGCTCGTCGAGACCACGGTGAACGCGCAGTTCGCCGAGTGGCTCGAGGAGCACCCCGGCGACGGCAAGCGGATCGCCACGAAGTCGCTCCAGGCCGCGAAGGCCCGGATGGCGGCGAAGCAGGCTCGGGACCTGACGCGCCGCAAGTCGTTCCTGGAAGGCGGCTCGCTGCCGGGCAAGCTGGCCGACTGCCAGCTCAACGACCCCGGTTCGTGCGAGCTGTACATCGTTGAGGGCGACTCGGCGGGCGGTTCGGCGAAGAGTGCCCGGAACCCGGCCACCCAGGCGATCCTGCCGATCCGCGGCAAGATCCTGAACGTCGAGAAGGCGCGGCTGCACAAGATCCTGGAGAACATCGAGATCCAGGCGCTCATCACCGCGATCGGCACGGGGGTCGGCGAGGAGTTCGATCTCGAGAAGGCGCGCTACCACCGCATCGTGATCATGGCCGACGCCGACGTCGACGGCGCGCACATCCGCACGTTGCTGCTGACGTTCTTCTTCCGGAACATGCGTGGGCTGATCGACGCCGGCTACGTGTACCTCGCGCAGCCGCCCCTCTACCTGATCAAGGACGGGAAGCAGGAGCGCTACTTCTACACCGAGCGCGAGTGGGACGACTGGCGCTCCTCGAACGGCAACGATCGCAAGCTCGACCCGCAGCGGTTCAAAGGGCTCGCGGAGATGGACGCCTCGCAGCTGTGGGACACCACCATGGACCCGGAGCGCCGCACGCTGCTCCAGGTCACGCTCGAGGACGCGGCGACCGCCGACCGGCTGTTCACGGTGCTCATGGGCGAGGACGTGCCGTCGCGACGCGCGTTCATCGAAACGAACGCGCAATACGTGGTGAACCTCGATGTGTAGTTGGGGCGCTCGATGAGCCAGAACCTGTTCGCCGGTCGGATCGAGCCTGTGCAGCTGGAGGAGGAGATCCAGCGCTCGTACCTCGACTACGCGATGTCGGTGATCGTCGGGCGCGCGCGGCCCGACGTCCGCGACGGTCTGAAGCCGGTCCACCGCCGGATCCTCTGGTCGATGTTCGAGCAGGGCCTGCGGCCCGACCGGCCGTACCGGAAGTCGGCGAACGTCGTCGGCGGTGTGATGAGCAAGTACCACCCGCACGGCGACATGGCGATCTACGACGCGCTGGTCCGCATGGCGCAGGACTTCTCGCTGCGCTATCCGTTGGTCGACCCGCACGGGAACTTCGGCTCCGTCGATGGCGATCCGGCCGGCGCGTCGCGCTACACCGAGGCGCGCCTCGGCTCGTTCGCGATGGAGATGCTGCGCGACATCGAGGCCGAGACCGTGGACCTCGTGCCGAACTACGACGGCTACGAGCAGGAGCCGCTCGTGTTGCCGAGCCGCTTCCCGAACCTGCTGGTGAACGGCGCCGGCGGGATCGCGGTCGGCATGGCCACCAACATCCCGCCGCACAACCTGGGCGAGGTGATCGACGCGGTGATGCACACCATCGATCACCCGGACGCCACCCCCGCGGACCTCATGAAGTTCGTGAAAGGCCCCGACTTCCCGACGGGCGCCTTGATCATGGGCAAGCAGGGCATCAAGGACGCGTACGAGACCGGCCGAGGCTCGATAAAGGTTCGCGCCGTCACGACGATCGAAGAGGGCTCGGCCGGGCGATCGAACATCGTCGTGACCGAGCTGCCGTACCAGGTCAACAAGGCCCGGCTCGCCGAGAAGATCGCCGAGCTCGTGAAGACCGGCCGCATCAAAGAGATCGCCGACGTCCAGGATCATTCCAGCGGCCGCGCCGGCATGCGCCTCGTGATCGTGCTGAAGCGCGGGGCGAACCCGCACGTCGTGCTGAACCAGCTCTACAAGCACACGCAGCTGCAGGACAGCTTCGGCGTGATCATGCTCGCGCTCGTCGACAACGTGCCGCGCACGCTGAACCTCGCCGAGATGATCGGCTACTACGTCGACCACCAGGTGGACGTCGTCACCCGCCGCACCCGCTTCGAGAAGCGCAAGGCCGAAGAGCGCGATCACATCGTTCAGGGCCTGCTGATCGCGCTGGGCAACCTCGACCAGGTGATCAAGATCATCCGGGCGTCGCAGGACGCCGAGGAAGCCCGGACGAAGCTGATGTCGACGTTCAAGCTCAGCGAGATCCAGGCGAACCACATCCTGGACATGCCGCTGCGTCGCCTCACGAAGCTCGCGCGCGCGGAGCTCGAGAAGGAACACAAGGACCTC
>Ga0335082_10007584_pt1 | contig 11774 bp, 11 predicted proteins | sample Lox_Sample_41_FD_206718 | JGI IMG/M metagenome (GOLD analysis project Ga0335082, IMG submission 206718) | Soil microbial communities from Loxahatchee National Wildlife Refuge, Florida, United States - Lox_Sample_4.1 | ecosystem: Environmental > Terrestrial > Soil > Wetlands | place: USA...
GATGCGCCTGTGCGACGATCTCGCGCGCTTCCCGATGGACGACGCGCTGGCGGTCGAGTTCGGCCGTTGCGTCGCCGACTTCGATGCGCTGTGGGCGCTCACGAAGCGGAACGTCTCGCAGGCGGCTCGGGGCACGAGCGGCCCGGGCGCGACGGTCATCAAGCTCGCGTACACCGAAGCACGGCAGCGGTTCGGCGAGCTGTGCCTGCGCGTGCTCGGGCGCGAGGCGCTACACGTCGACGACAACGAGCTCGTCGAGGAGCGGCTGCGCACGCTCGCGCTCACCATCGCGGCCGGCTCGTCGCAGATCCAGCGCAACATCATCGGCGAGCGGGTGCTCGGCCTGCCGAGGGAACCCAGGTAGCGCGCGATGGACCTCGAGCTTTCCGACGACCAGGTTGCGCTGCGCGACGGCATCGCGTCGATGCTCGCGGCGCGCGTCCCGATCGAACGCGTTCGCGCCGGCTACGACGGGGCGCTCGCGCAGGAGCTGCGCGAGGCGGGCGTGTTCACGCTGCGGCGCGACGGCTTCGCATGGGCCGACGCCGTGGTGGTGTTCGAGCAGCTGGGCCGCTCGTGCGTGCCGGGCCCGCTCGTCGATTCCACGTTGCTCGGCGACGGCCGCAGCGCGTGCTTCGTGGGCGATCAACCACCGATCTGGATCGAATGCCTCGACGCGCTCGACGTGCTCGTGGTGTGGCGCGGCGACCGCTTCGAAGCCGTCGCTCCCACCGCGGTGACGGCCGATCCCACGTCGTGGCCGCTCGATCCCGGCACACCGATGGCGCGTGCCACCGACCTGCCGGCCGGGGAGCCGCTCGATCTCGGCGCCGACGCGCGCACCGTCTTGCTCGCGGGCGGCGCGTTGACCGCCGCGTACCAGCTCGGTCTGGCCGATCGTCTCACCGAGCTCGCGGTTGCGTACGCGAAAGAGCGTCTGCAGTTCGACCGTCCGATCGGTTCGTTCCAGGCGATCAAGCACATGTGTGCCGACATGCTCGTACGCACTGAGGTGGCGCGTGCCGCCGTGTACGCGGCCGGCGCGCATTTCGACGCGCGCGACATGCTTGGCGGCTTCGCGCGTTCCGTCCACGCCGCCAAGCTCCTCGCGGGCGACGCCGCGATCGCGAACGGCAAGGCCGCAACCCAAGTGTTCGGCGGTATGGGGTACACGTGGGAAGTCGACGTGCACCTCTACCTGAAGCGCGCCTGGGTGCTCGACACGCGGTTCGGCCCGAGCGACGTGCACGCGGCCGACCTGGCCCGGGCCGTCCGGGCGTGACGCTATCGTCGTCGCCATGACTCGTCCGCAAACAACCGTGCTCGCCGCGCTCGCGGCACGGCTCGCGTCCGATCCCGACGGCCCGTACCTCGACTTCGAGGGCGTGCGCTTCACCGCGCGCGAGATGGACCGCGAGTCGAACCGGCTCGCGCACACACTGCGCGACCTCGGCGTGCAGCACGGCGACCGCATCGCCTCGTTGCTCGAGAACCGGGCCGAGCAAGTCGTGACGTTCTTCGCCGCGCTGAAGCTCGGCGCGGTGCAGGTGCCGATCAACACCGCGTACAAGGGCGAGTTCCTCCGCCACCAGCTGGCCGATTCGGGTGCCAACGTCTTCGTCGTGCAGGGCGACTTCGCGTCGCGCGCGGTCGAAGTCGTCGGCCCGCAGACGACCCCCGACCTCTCGCACTGCATCACCGTCGATCCACCCGACGCCGTGATCGACGCGTGCGCCACGCTGACATGGCAAGACGCCCTCGCCGCGGGCACCGACGATCCCGTCGAGGGCGTCACGGTGCTGCCGCGCGACCTCGCGTGCTTCATCTACACCGCCGGCACGACCGGACCGTCCAAGGGTTGCATGCTCCCGCACAACTACATCGTCAGCCTCGCCGATCAGATCACACGCACGTGGCAGCGCAAACCCGACGACGTGATCTTCACTCCCTTGCCGTTGTTCCACTTCAACGCGATCTCGGTGTGCGTGGTCGGTTCGCTCGTCGTCGGCGGCAGCGCGTCGATCTCTCGCCGCTTCTCGGTCAGCAACTTCTGGCCGGAGATCAAACGCACGGGCGCGACGATGGTGAGCATGCTCGGCTCACCCGCGATCCTCATCGCGAACGCCGAGGATCATCCCGATCAGGCCGGTCACAAGCTGCGGCTGTGCGCGGCCGCGCCGATGCCGCCCGACACCGATCGCATCTGGCAGGAGCGCTTCGGCTGCAAGACGTTCAGCGGTGGTTACGGCCTCACGGAGGCGTCGTTGCTCTCGATGCTCGACGCCGGCGAGCGCAACAAGCCGGGCGCGATGGGCAAGCCGAACCGGCACGAGTTCGAGGTCAAGCTCGTCGACGACGACGACGTGGAGGTCGCGATCGGCCAGACCGGCGAGATCGTGTGCCGGCCCACCGGGCCGAACATGATGTTCGCGGGCTACTGGAACCGCGCCGACGCGACGGTCGATGCGATGCGCAATCTGTGGTTTCACACCGGCGACCTCGGCCGTCTCGACGACGACGGCTACATCTACTTCGTCGATCGCAAGAAGGACGCGTTGCGCCGGCGGGGCGAGAACATCTCGAGCTTCGAGATGGAGAAGGTGCTGTTCGGCCACGACGACGTGCGCGACGCCGCAGTGCACGCGGTGCCGAGCCCGATCGGCGAGGACGACGTCAAGATCACGGTCGTGCTCGTCGACGGCGCGCAGCTCTCCGAAGAGGAGCTGTGCCGCTGGGTCGCCGAACGGGTGCCGTTCTTCGCGATCCCGCGCTACGTCGAGTTCCGCGACGACCTGCCCCGCAACCCGGTCGGCCGCGTCCTGAAGTACCAGCTCCGCGACGAGGGCGTCACGCCGGCGACGTGGGACCGGGAAGCGGCGGGCGTCGAGTTCGAGCGGCGCTGACCGTCAGTTACCCGCGTCGACCGACGTGTCGATGACCGTTCCCGTGCTCTGCCCGTGATTCGTCTGTTGGTCGTACGCGTCGCTCGCTGCTTGTAGCGCGCTCAGCGCGTTGTCGAAGATGGACTGCGCTTGCGTTGCGGGTTGCCCGACGAGGTGCTGGTCGAGGTACTGCAGGTATTGCTCGACGAGGTCGCTGTGCCCGGTTTCGTGGGCTTGTAACGCGGCGGCAAAGCGGTCCCATTCGGTCTGGGCGGCGGCGGTCGCGGAGGAATGCCCGTCCCACTGCGGGAGAGTGATGCATCGACGCACCGTGACGGTTGCCGACGTGATCACGCCGTTGCCGTCGGCGGCGTAGTCGAACGTCGCCGGCCACGTGGTGTGTCCTGCTTCGGGCAGGTGCGCGAGCGCGGCCGCGACGTCGGCGAGCGTCTGTCCCGAGACCGAGTACGTCGACCATTCGATCGCGCCGATGCTGATGCTCATGCCGTGACCGCCGGCAAGCCGACCCCGACCGCGAACTTGCGGCGCTCGGCCGCCGGGTGCTCCGGGAACAACTGCCGGTCGACCTCGGTGTGCAGTTGCTCTTGCGTCGTCGGCATCGGTGCCCGCCCTTCGCGACCGGTCGGCTAGACCGAATCCTTACACCACCCCGGAAACTTGAGCGAACGTGCCGTGATTCACTCCGGCCTCACGAGGCTCAGGCGCAACCGTTCGCCGGACCGATGATCCTCCCATGCGGAAATGCCCGACCTGCAGCTACTTGCTGTTCGGCGACGGCGACACGTGCAAACACTGTGGCGCCGCGCTCTCCCTCGCCTCGGCCGTCGCGGCGCCGCCCGCGGTTACCACGGCAGCGCCGCGCGTCGCGCCGGTGCCGCCTGCGACCGAGCCCGGTCCGCGCATCTGGACGCCGCCGCCCGTCATGGCACCCCCGCCGTCGCCGCTCGGCGCGCCGCCCTCGCCGAACACGATGACGCCGCCGGTGTGGCGACCGAGCCCGGCGCCGGTCCTCGTGCGCCAGCCGCAGCAACGGTCGTTGACCGCGCGCGTCCTCGCGGTCTGCTTGTCGCTCGCGATGATTGCCGTCGGACGTTTCGCTTACGACGCGATCGCGGGCGGCCAGTCGTTGCCGGCCGGGACGAGCGCGTTTGTGCACGGCAGCGGCGTGTTGTACAACGCGCCCGACGGTGCCTACAGCGTGCGGTTCCCGAAGACGCCGACCGAGGACTCGCAGGAGTACACCGTCGCGGGCATGACGCTCACGGTGAGCTCGGCGAGCACCGAGTCGGACTCCTACGAGATGGGCGTCATCGAGGGCGCGCTGCCCGTCGCGATCCCTGCGGACCAGATCGACTCGTCGATGAAGGACGTGACGGATCAGGCGGTGTCGGGCACGAACGGAACCGTTGTCAGCCAGACGCGCGGGACGCGCGGCGTCGCGCAGACACTCGAGACCACCTTCAAGGACTCCGGCGGCTACGGCGCGCACGTCCTGGTCGAGATGACCGGCTCCCACATGTACGTCCTGTACGCGCACGCCAAGGTCGGTACCGAGCCCCTGTACAAGGCGCTCAACCAGTCGTTCGAGGTGCGTGCGTCCTAGACCTCGGCGAGGCGTGTCGCCCGCCAGATCCACTCGGCCGGCCAGCGCCGCGCCCATTTGGCCGGGGCAAAGTCTTCGTATGTCGTTGTGGCGCCGGCCGGGGGGACGAGCTCGACGAGCGCCTCGATCGTGAACCCGTGCGACCGCAGCACACGTACCCACTCGCCCGGTGGCAGCGCCCAGTCGACGTTCGCACCGTCGTTGCGGCCGAGGTCCTTGTAGAGCATGTGCAGGCGTCGCGACTGCCGGTGCCTCTCCTCGTCGTAGGTGAGGTACAGCAGCGGATGCGTGCCGCAGAACGCGAGCACGCCGCCCGGTCGGAGAACGCGTGCACACTCGGCCACGACGACGTCGGGCTCACAGAAGCTGAGCGCGCCGTGATCGCAGAACACGATGTCGAAGCTCTCGCGCGCGAACGGCACCTGCTCGCCGCTGGCGAGCACGAGCGGCAACGCGGCCGAAGCGCGGCGCGCGTGCCGGAGCTGCGCACCCGACACGTCGAGGCCGACGACGTGCGCACCGTCGTGTTCGAGCGCGACCGACCACTGCGCGGCACCGCAGCCGAGCTCGAGCACGTCGCGACCGGCGACATCGCCGAGGATCTGCAGCTCCGATTCGGGAATGCGGTACGCGCCCCACGCCTTCGGCGCGCGCGCGAGCACCTCGCCGTGCACGTCTTGGTACGCGTCGGAGTCGGCGTCCCAGAAGGCTCGGTTGTGCCGGACGTGATCGCTCACGCAGTCACGCGCTCACGCGGTGGGGCTGAACCCGGCGAGCGTCATCGGCTCGTTGTGTTCGACGCGCCGGCCCTTCGACACGATCGAGATGTCGTGACCCTTTGCCTCTTCCCGCAACGCGCCGACCGTGCACTGCTCGCGCGGCCGGATCTTGAACGGATCGAAGCGGAAGAACTTCATCGCGTTCTCGTGCGTGATCTGGTTGATCTCGTCGTCGGTGAGATCCGTCGGCTCGAAGCCCGCCATGAGCCGCTCGGGCGCGTTCGGCCAGATCGCGTCGCTGTGCGGGTAGTCGGTCTCGACGCAGATGCGGTCGGTGCCGATCTCGCGCGCGTGACGCGCGCCGAAGTCGTCTTCGATGTAACACAGCACCACGTGCTCCATGAACACCTGGCTCGGCAGCTTGTCGCCGAAGTCGGCGAACGTCCATGCCTTGTGCGTCGTGTACGAGTGGTCGAGCCGCTCGAGGAAGTAGGGAATCCAGCCGATGCCGCCCTCCGACAACGCGACCGTGATGTCGGGGAAGCGCTTGAACACGGGCGAGAAGATGAGGTCGGCCGCGGCCTGCACGATGTTCATCGGCTGCAGCGTGATCATCACGTCGACCGGCGCATCCATCGCGGTGATCACGAGCTTCGACGACGAGCCGATGTGCATGTTGACGATCGTGCCTTCGTCGCTGCACGCCTTCCAGAACGGATCCCAGTGCTCCGTGTGCAGGCTCGGCAGCCCGAGCGGCACCGGGTTCTCCGGGAACGTGATCGCGTGACAACCCTTCTTCGCGACGCGGTGCACTTCGGCCGCGAGCGCGTCGGGATCCCAGATCGGCGGGATCGCGAGCGGGATGAAGCGATCGGGCGCGGCGCCGCACCACGCTTCGATGTGCCAGTCGTTGTACGCCTGGCACAGCGCGAGCGACGCGTCCTTGTCGTCGAGGGCGGCGAACAGCCGGCCCGCGAAACCGGGGAGCGACGGGAAATTGAGCGAGCCGAGCACGCCGTTCGCCGACATGTCGAGCACGCGGTTCTTCGCGTCGTAGGTGCCCGGCCGCAGCTCGTCGAAGCTCGTCGGGTCCATGCCGTACTCCTCGGGCGGACGGCCCGTGACCGCGTTCAGCCCGACGTTCGGGATGTCGAAGTCGCAGAAGATCCACCGATCGGTGCCGTCGGGCATGTGCTCGATACGCGGCGCGACGTCCTTGTACTTCGCGGGCACCCGGCCCTCGAAGACGTCGGGGGGCTCGACGACATGGTCGTCGACGCTGATCAGAATCATGTCTTCGATGCGCATGCGGCCAGGTTACGACGTTGCCGTGGACGGGGCACTATGGCTCGGCCGGCTCGCCGTAAACCGCGCGCAACCGAGCCGCGATCTCTGCCACCGAGAGCACGTCGGTGCAGTCGACGATCTGGTCGATCGAGCCGGTGAGCGGAAGCGAGCGGAGCCAGGGATCATCGACGCGGCCGCGGCACGCGTCGACGAAACGTCCGGCGAACAACACCCGCCAGGGGCGTCCGTAGAACGGCCGGACGTGCGGATCGAGCGGCTCGGCCACCGCCGACTCATTGTGCAGCCGCGCAAACGCCTCGTACGCGGTGACGAGCGCGGCTTCGCGCGACGCGAAGTCGGTCGCCGCGACGGCCTCCCGCAGTGTCGGAAGGAGCGCGCCGGCGCCGGGGAGTTCTGCGTAGGCAGTGCCGAACCACTTCGTGTACGGCCAGTATTCGCCGGCGTACAAGAAGTGCAGACGCATGAGCTCACGCACAAGTCGCGCCGCGACGATCTGGGAGCCGAGCTCGTCGCCCACTTCCGCGGCGCGGCCGACGAACGCGTCTTCTTGGTCGATGCGTCGCCACTGGCACGCCAGCATCCACATGCGCACCTCGTCGGGAAACGCCGCCAGCGCGGCGCGCAGCGGGCCGAGCTCGCCCAACCCGTCGTGGTGCACCGCACCGCGCACGACTTCCAGGAGCAGCTGTTGCGGGGTGACGAGCCAGTCGAGCGTCGACATGCGGACGCGCGGATCGAAGCCGAGCACATCTTCGAGCCAGCGCGGGAGCGTCGTGACCTCGACGTGATGCACCACCGGATAGTCGTCCCAGCCGTAGCGCACCGCGCAACCCGCGAACGTGTCGGGCAAGTTGTCGTTCACGGCTTTGCGTGCCGCGCCGACGTCAGCGGGCTCGACGAACACCGTCATGCGAGGTCCCCAGCCGTGATCGGTCGATCGTTCGGTGTCGTAACCCAGGACGTCGGATCCGTAGCCCACGAACGCCGCGCTGTGCGGCCAGGGCGCGACGAGCGGACCGACGATGTCGTTGTAGAACGCGCGGCTCAAGTCGACGCCGTGGACGAAGGTACTCACGAATGGCAAGCGTCACCCGTCTGGGCAGGCGGTGCAACCGAATTGCTACGGTGCTGCGCCATGCAACGAAAGGTCTGCGTCGTCGGTCTCGCCTTGTCGGACGGCCCGACGCCCACGGGGATGACGTCGACGATGCTCGAAGCCCAGGCGTTCAAGCGGGCGCTCGACGACGCGGGGCTGCGCAAGAGCGACATCGGGGGCCTCGCGAGCGCCGGGTACGGCGGCATGCACGAGGTCGGGCTCGGCGAGTATCTCGGCATCCAGCCGCGGTGGATGGAGTCGACGAGCGTCGGTGGATCGAGCTTCGAGTTCCACACGATGCACGCCTATCGGGCGATCCAGAACGGCGACGTCGACACGGTGGCGATCGTGTACGGCAGCAACCAACTGTCGGCCGCGGGGCGAACACTCGGGACCGGCGGCGGGCGCGGCGGCGGGCGCGGCGGCGGCGCGATGCCGCTCGCGATGGCGTACGAGTTCCCGGCGGGCATGACGCTCGTCGGTTCGTACGCGATGGCCGCGCAACGCCACATGTACGAGTACGGCACGAAGCCCGAGCAGCTCGCGTCGATCGCGGTGCAGACGCGCGAGCACGCGACGCGCAACCCCGCCGCGATGTACCGCGATCCGATCACCGTCGACGACGTGCTCGGATCGAAGCTCGTGGCCGATCCGCTGCACAAGCTCGACTGCTGCGTGATCTCCGACGGCGGCTGCTGCATCATCTTGACGACGGAGGAGCGCGCTCGTGATCTCGCGCACCGGCCGGTCTACGTGCGGGGTGCGGCGGGCGGGAGCACGCACTCGGGGATCACGTCGATGCGCGACATGACGCGCACGGCGGCCGCGATCAGTGGTCCGAAGGCGTTCGCGGAGGCGGGCATCACGCCGGCCGACGTCGACATGTTCGCGATGTACGACTCGTTCACCTACACGGTGCTCGTCGTGCTGGAAGACCTCGGGTTCGCGCCGAAGGGTGAGGGCGGCGCGTTCGTGACCGACAACGGCGGCAACCTGCGGTTGGGCGGTGCGCTGCCGACCAATACCGACGGCGGCGGGTTGTCGGCGACGCATCCCGGCATGCGCGGCTTGTTCTTGCTGTGCGAGGCGACCCGCCAGCTGCGCGGCGAGGCCGGCGACAGTCAGGTCGCGGGCGCGGAGATCGCGGTCGCGCACGGCAGCGGCGGCTGGCTGTCGACGCAGGGCACGGTCGTGCTGGGAACGGAGGCCGCGTAATCATGGCTGACTGGACCGACGTGCCGAAGTGGCTCGTGCCGCGGCCGACGCCGGAGGACCGCGAGTTCTGGGAGGGCGCACACCGTGGCGAATTGCGCATCCAGCACTGCACCTCCTGCGGCAAGTATCAGCACTACGCGCGGATGTTGTGCAGTCACTGTGGCGAGGAGACGCTGGAGTGGGTGACGGCGAGCGGCGCGGGCACCGTGTACTCGTTCACGGTGATCCGCCAGAACGGCGTGCCGCCCTTCAACGAGCGCGTGCCGTTCGTTGTCGCGACCGTCGATCTCGCCGAAGACGGTGCCCGGATGATCGGCGCGATGCCCGCCTGCGCGCCCGCGGACGCGCACGTCGGCATGCGCGTGCAGGCGACGTTCCGGCCCGCGAACGACGAGCTCGGTTTCGTCGACTTCGCTCCCGCGGGTTAGCCGCTAACTCGCGACGGCCGACGGGCTGACGATCGCGACCGCGAGCTTCGCGAGCACGGCTTCGATCTGCTCGGGTGCGCGCGGGGCGCGCCGCAGCCGTTCGTATGTGGGATACGCGGTGAGCGCGGCCAGCGCGTCGACGGCGTCGTCGACCGACCAGTGCGCGCGCATCTGACCCGACGCGCTGAGCGCTTCGACCAGCCGGCGCAACTGCTTCTCGTCGACGCAGTCGCTCACGGGTTCGTTGCCGGTGATCGCAGTAAGCGTGCGCAACCCGCGCATGCCTTCCTCGTGCTCGGCCCAGTGGCGGCACACGTCGGCGAGAATGTCGCGCAGCGCGACGAGCGGTTCCGACATGTTCGTGCGCGACTCGTCGATGACAACCGTACGCGCGAGCGATGACGCAAGCTCGTCGAGCACGGCGCGCTTCGAACGGAAGTGCTCGTAGACCGTCGCGCGCGCGACGCCTGCTTCTTTCGCGAGCACGTCCATGCTGAAGCCATTCGGACCGCGCTCGCGCGTCAGCCGTCCGGCGGCTTCGACAATGCGTGCTCGCGTTGCCCGTACCAGCTCGCGACGAGTCGGACTCATCGTGCGCTCATGAGGGTCATCCGTGGTCTCCCAGGATCCGTGTACGACGCCCGCCCCGTAGTAGTTGCCCATCTTGTCACCCCGATCCACCAAGATGCAGAATCTGGGAATAGTCTGTGGGACCCCCATTTTTGGGACCTTTTCCCGGATTCAGACGTCCACGGGGTGAGGAGACGTTCCCACGGCCAGCTCGAGCTCGCGAGAAAAGACCTTCTCAAAGAGTTCGCGCCGGCGCCGCGCGCCCCACATCTCGAGCTCGGCGTCGTCGTGCACGACTAAACGAATGACAACGAGATCGGCGCCGACGAACGCGCGCAGATCGTCGACGCCCCCGCGGCGGCCCCGATCGAGACCGTCAGCCACCCGTAAGAGCGCGGCCAGCTTGCGCAGACGCTCGCGGTCGACGTCGTCGAGCGCGGCGTAGCGCGCTTCGGTCGACTTCGGCTCGCCGCGTCGGTGATGGCGCACGAGTGTGGCGAGGAACGCGACCTCGGCGGGATCGAAGCCGCGCAGTTCGCCGTTTTCGACGAGATACGCGGCGTGCCGGTGGTGACCCTTCCGGGAGACGTGCTGTCCGATGTCGTGCAAGAGCGCGGCGAACTCGAGCATCTCGCGGTCGCGCTCACCGAGTCCGTGTAGAGAGGTCGTCTGGTCGAAGAGGCGCAATGCGAGGTCGGCGACGTGACGGGTGTGGGCCTCGTCGGAGTTGCACCGGCGCGCGAGGCCGACCACAGACGCGCGGCGCAGCGCGCGCGGGTCGTCGGACCAATCACTGGGGTCGTGGGTGCCGACCGCGTCGAGCACGATGCCTTCACGCAGTGCCCAGTCGCTCACCGTGAGGCCGTCGAGGTCGAAGAGCTCGAGTGCGGTCACCAGCAGCATCGAACCGGCGGGGAGGAGCTCGGCCCGGCGCGGTTCCTCGAGCCCGGGCATCCGGCGGCGTTCCGAGCTCTTCGCGCGCATGATCCGGTCGTGCAGCGCAACGAGTTCGCCGCGCGTGGCGCGCAGCGCGTTCGAGCTCGACACGAGCGTCGAGTCGCGCGCGTGCAGCGCGACCGCCATCCGCACGAGATCGTTCAGCGTGCCGCTCGTGCCGACCCCGAGTTGGGGCGCGCGCGGCTTCACGTCGTCGACGATCGCAACGAGTCCGGCCCGGATGCGCGCGTCGAGGCGCTTGCGATCGCCCTTGCCCGGGGGATCGTCCTCGACGCACTCGGCGGTCAGTCGCCCGACGCCGAGCGGCAGGCTCGTCGCCCAGCGCAGGCCGGCCGCATCGCCGATCATGATCTCCACGCTGCCGCCGCCGATGTCGAGGCAGAGCGCGGGCGCGGGTTCGAGCACGACGCTCGCGCGCACGGCCGCGAACACGAGTCGCGCTTCTTCGATCCCACTGATCACCTCGACTTCGACACCGGTCTCCGCCTCGATGCGGTCGACCAGCTCGCTGCCGTTCTCGGCGGTGCGGATCGCGCTCGTTGCCTTGGCCAGGACCTCGCGCGCGCCGACGGCGATCGCGAGCTGCTGCAGGCGGCGGATCGCCTCGACGGCACGGTCGGCGGTGGGGCCGTCGATGCGGCCGTGACGCGCGACCGCGTCACCGAGCCGCAACATCTCCTTCTCGCGTGCGACCGCTGTGAACGTACCGTCGGGATTGACGTCGGCGACGAGGAGGTGGAACGAGTTCGACCCGAGGTCGAGCGCGGCGATGCGCATCGGTACCACGCTAACGACTCCGTTCCCGCCCGCGGTGTTCCTGAGGCTCGTGTTGCACGATGGGCGCGTGCAGCCCCGCATCACGGTGCGGAATGTGACGTTCGTAACCTCGCTCGACGCGATCTCAAGGAGCCGGTCCGGGCGGTCGTTTGGGCGAGTGGCATGCGGGCAAAGGGTTTGGGCGGGCCGGCGGGCGGC
>Ga0335082_10007588_pt1 | contig 11772 bp, 12 predicted proteins | sample Lox_Sample_41_FD_206718 | JGI IMG/M metagenome (GOLD analysis project Ga0335082, IMG submission 206718) | Soil microbial communities from Loxahatchee National Wildlife Refuge, Florida, United States - Lox_Sample_4.1 | ecosystem: Environmental > Terrestrial > Soil > Wetlands | place: USA...
CTCTGAAAGAGCTGGGCCGGGCGAAGCGCGTCGTCATCGACAAGGACAAGACCACGATCATCGAGGGTGGCGGCGAGAAGGGCGCGATTCAGGCTCGCTGCAACGAGCTTCGCAAGCAAATTGAAAAGTCGACTTCCGACTACGACAAGGAAAAGCTGCAGGAACGCCTCGCGAAGCTTGCCGGCGGCGTAGCCGTAATCCGTGTAGGCGCTCCTTCGGAGACGGAAATGAAAAACCGCAAGGAAGCGATTGAAGACGCGATCAGTGCGACGAAGGCCGCGTTAGCCGAGGGCATCGTCCCGGGCGGCGGGCTGGCGTTGCTGCGGCTGATGGATGCGATCGAAGCCGAGGCAACGAAATGTTCGGGCGATGAACGCACGGGATTGCTCATCCTGCGGCGGGCGCTCGAAGCTCCTGTGCGCCAAATTGCGGAAAACTCCGCCGTGGACGGCGGCGTTGTCCTGGATCGCATGAAGGCGGGAAAAGGAAACTACGGGTTCGACGCTTCGCGCTGCGAATATGTGGATTTGGTGGAAGCGGGAATTATCGACCCAACGAAAGTCGTTCGCGTGGCGCTCGAGAATGCGGTTTCGGTGGCGAGTGTCTTGTTGCTCGCCGAGGCTACGCTTACGGAACTGCCCGAAGAGAAGAAGAAGGCCGCTGCGGCACACGAATCGTTCGAATGACGGACGCGCATGGGAGCGTCGGCGTGAGGAGGACAACATGAGAGTGCTGATTGCTTTGGATGCGACTCCCCAATGCGGGGAGATCGTGGCGGAGATGGCTTCCCGGCCGTGGCCGGCCGATACTTTTTTTCTCTTGCTCCACGTTCTTGATCCGTTTCCTTTTGGCAAGGCACCGATTTCTCTGAAGCGAGCGAAGGACGCTGCGGAAGCGCAATTGAAGGAGGCGGGAAGAAAGCTTTGCGGGGGCGGCTGGGCCAAGGAGGAAGATGTGGTGTTGGGACGTGCCCGCCAGGAGATTGCGAAGATCGCGGCGAAGTGGAAAGCGGATCTGGTCGTGGTGGGTTCCAATGAAGCGGGAGCGCTGACCCGACTCTTGCTTGGGAGCACCGCCCGCGCCGTCCTGCGTCACGCGCCTTGCGCGGTTGAAATTGTTCGTCCGTGCACGGACGGAGAGACTGCGATTGTGGAGAAAGGAATGAAGATTCTCGTAGCCACGGACGGATCGGAATGTTCGTTGGCGGCGTTGCATTCCGTCGCGAGCCGCCCTTGGCCGGAGAACAGCAAATTCAAAGTGATTTCAATTCCCGAGCCTTTCATGCCGCTCGGTGAATTCCCTCAATTTGAGCTGAAGGAGATCGAAAATCTCAATATCGCGGCGCAAAAGGACGCGCGACGTTACGTGGACGCCGGAGCCCAAATTCTTCAGAAGGCCGGTTTGGAGGCGTGCGGCGAGACGCCTCTGCCGCGGGACGGCGACGCGCGAGAAATCGTCAAGGAAGCGGAAAAGTGGCACGCGCAAATGGTTGTTCTCGGGTCGCATGGCCGCCGGGGATTCGATCGCTTGACGATGGGAAGCGTCTCGGAGCACGTGGCCCTGCACGCGCCGTGTTCCGTGGAAGTGATTCGTGGGTTCCTGCCCGCGAAAAAACAGTTCGAAGGGAAGAAAGGAATAACGCCATGAGAGTCGTGGAAATCATGATGGGAACACCGTACTTCTGCCGGCCAGAGACAAATCTCGGATCGGCCACGGAGTTGATGTGGACGGGGAACTGCGGGTTTTTGCCGGTTGTCGGAAGCGAAGGAAAGACTGTCGGTGTCATCACCGACCGAGACATTTGCATTGCGCTCGGAACGGGGGGACGACCGTCGGGAGAAGTGACGGTCGCGGACGTGATGTCGAGGAAGGTGTATTCCTGCGCGCCGGAGGATGATATTCGTGTGGCCCTAGGCACGATGCGCGAAGGACGCGTGCGTCGCCTTCCGGTGGTTGCGAAGGACGGTGCTCTTGTGGGAGTCGTTTCGGTGGACGACGTGCTCCTTCGAGCGGAAGGTTCCGCGCAGGCGGGCACGATTTCTTCAGAAGAAGTCGTGAGCGCGTTTCGGGCCATCAACACGCACCAGTTGCCGCTCGTCGTGGCGAAAACAGCCGCTGCCTAAGCATTGCGATGCGCAAGCAGGCAGCGATTCGCGGAAGCTCCGACAGAACGACCAGCCAATCGAGAACCTTCGCAAGTAATGAGAAAGAGTCCCTTTGGCAATTGGATTTTGCCGAGGTTACCGGTCACAACCTCGAGTCGCGAGGACGGAAAGAAGTGAACCGGCTGCTTGAGGCCGGCTGGCGCTTGCTGATGGTGTACACGCTTCGTTACGAGGAGAACGGCATCTGGCGGGAGCGGCCGATGGCGATCCTTGGGCGGCTCAGGAACGACCTTCATAAGACAACGCGCGGAGACGAGTAACCGAGGCGGAAGCATTTCTAGCTCATGTTCCATCACACAGGGAGATTCGTGCGCAGAAGTTCGGCTTAGCCCGGATGAGTTCGACCCAAGGCGTGCACTACCGACGGATCCTGTGGTTCCGCTCACGCGCTTCAGTGATGGAGGTCACTGCGCTTCACGCGAGCGGCTGCCATGGTCGGTATGCAACGTGAAAATGTGTCGTGGGCGGACCCGCGAGATGCACGTTGACTTTCAGATCGCGAGGTAAGGAACCATGGGGGAAGCGACAGCAGTAAAACGGGCTGAGGAGCCCACAAAATTAATCAAATTTACGTCCCTATTCGACCAGATGGAGGAAACGTTCAATGCTCTGACCCGGCGGGCCTACGAGATTTTCGACGGGAACGGACGGATCTTCGGGCGGGACCTCGACAACTGGTTGCAAGCGGAACGTGAACTCCTGCACCCGGTGGCTTTGAACATTACGGAAACCGACGAAGCCTTCACTGTGAAGGCCGAGGTGCCTGGATTCACGGAAAAGGAAATCGAAGTCGCCGTGGAAGCCGGGCGCGTGACGATCACCGGACAACGCGAATCGTCGAAAGAAGAAAAGAAGGGTAAGACGGTTTGTGCCGAGAGCCGCTCGGATCAAATCCTGAGAATCGTGAATTTGCCGGCGGACGTCGAAGCCGACAAAGTCACGGCGACGTTGAAGAACGGAGTATTGGAACTGACTTTGCCGAAGGTGGCAAAGGCACAGCCCGTACGCGTTCATCCGAAGGCGGCGTGACTCTCACCCGATGGTAGCCGGGGAGCGGAAAAACGCTTCCCGGCTGCCATGTCCGGCTGCCTAACTGGAACAAGAAAGGAGTTCAGCATGGCCCTCCGTGATCGCATTGCCTATCTAAGAAAAGAACACAAACAGATGTTGCAGATTGCGGAGCAAATTGAGTCCGCTCTCGCTCTGGGAGCAAGGACGGAGTTCTCGGAACATCAGCGATGCCTCAGCGAACTGCGAGCGCTCGAACACGGGCTTCAGGGAATCGAGGAGCACTGCCACGCGGAGGAGCGCGTGGTCGAATCCACGTATCATCACTTTGTGAAAGGCGTTGAGCGGCAACGTCTCGAGGAGGAGCATCAAGAGATCATGAGGAGCCTCGCCGATTTCCGCGAAGAGCTGCGTTTTGCAACGGCGGATAGCGTGGAACCTCTCCGCGGCCCGGGCATGGCTTTCGTCGCCCGATTGCGATCTCACATTGCTCATGAAGAGCGGTTGCTGCGGGAGATTTCGAAATCCGAGGTGCGCAGGCAGCGTGCGAGCAAGAAAAAAGCACCCAGGCGCGCGGAAACGAAAAGAAATATCCCGATGGCCAAACAAAATAGAGAAGTCGCGAAGGAGACTTCGCACATTCCCTACACGATGGAGCCCCATTCCGAACTTTGAAAGAATAGTCCTGCACAGAGTTTGTGGGAAAAGGCATGGAAGAAATCGGGATGAAGGCCGCGTACCTCACCGAGCCCCAAACGATCGCGAAGAATCCACTCATTGTAGGAGATGTGCCGAGGCCGGCTCGCGATCCGCGCGAGGTGCTTTTACGCGTCCGCGCTTGCGGAGTCTGTCGCACCGACTTACACATCGTGGAAGGGGAACTGCCGCCAACGCGGCCGGATGTGATTCCCGGGCACCAAATCGTCGGCGAAATCGTGGAAGGTGGTTCGAACGAATTGCCGGCGGGCACGAGAGTGGGAGTCTCGTGGATCGGCGGGGTCGACGGAAGTTGTGTGTACTGTCGCAGAGGATTCGAGAACCTTTGTGACAGCCCCACGTTCACGGGATACACAGTGAATGGCGGCTATGCGGAGTACACCGCGGCGCGCCGTGACTTCGTATTTGCGCTTCCTACGGACTTGGACGATCTTCACGCGGCGCCGCTGTTATGCGCCGGTATCATCGGGTTTCGCAGTTTGAGAGTTGCCGGTGTCGAACCGGGAGACCGCGTGGGCCTGTTCGGATTCGGATCCTCGGCACACCTGATGACGACTGTCTTGCACGCGTGGCAGTGCCCCATCTATGTGTCGACGCGAGGCGAGTCCCACCGAAAGCTCGCGACCGAGTTGGGCGCGACCTGGGTCGGGCGAGAGACGGACCAGCCACCCGTAGAACTGGATCGTGCCATAACGTTCGCGCCGAGCGGAGATGTGGTGGTTGCGGCATTGGCGAGCTTGCGAAAGGGTGGAATTGTCGCCATCAACGCCATCCACCTCGATCGCATTCCGGAATTCGATTACGATCGCCTGCTGTGGGGAGAACGTCAGATTCGCAGCGTAGCGAATATGACGCGGCAGGACGCGAAGGATTTTCTGCGCCTGGCCAGCGAGATCAAATTGCGCCCCAAAGTTACGGTTTTTCCTTTGGATCACGTCAACGAAGCGCTCCAGGCAGTGAAGACGGACCGGATCGACGGAGCCGCAGTTGTGATTCCTTGAGACGGCGCGGCAAGAATCCTCGCCTTGAAACCGTCCGGCACCATTCTTGCGAATGGACGATTCAAGGAAAAATCTCTCACTCCGAGCGCAAGGCTTCGATTGGATCGAGATAAGCAGCCTTCCGGGCGGGGTAGTATCCGAAGCTGATTCCGACCAAAGCCGAAAAAAAGACCGCGAGGATCACCGCGCTGATACTGACGACGGTGTTCCAACTCGCGAGCCGCGAGATCAGCAGGGACGCGGCAACGCCCATCACGACGCCAACACATCCTCCGGCAATCGACAGGGTTACGGCTTCGACCAAAAACTGCGTGAGGATGTCGCGGGTCTTCGCTCCAACGGCCTGGCGAAGACCGATTTCTTTCGTCCGCTCGCGAACCGAGACCATCATGATGTTCATGATGCCGATGCCTCCGACGATCAGCGAAACCGAAGCCACGGCCGCGAGCATGATGGACATGATGTGCGAAGACGCTTCCTGAGCGGCGAAGATCTCCTCCATATTCCTAATCGAGAAGTCGTCTTCTTCGGACGGCGCGAGATGATGACGCTGCCGGAGGAGCGCCCTGACCTCGTCTTGGGCTACTTGAATGCGGTCGCCGCCTTTCGCCGCCATGATGATGGAGTCGACGGCGTCGGCGTTCGCCGATTTAATCCCGAGCACTTTGCGCTTCGCCGTGGAAATCGGAAGGAGAATGACATCGTCCTGATCTTGGCCGGTGGGCGACTGTCCCTTGCGGTCGAGAACGCCGACCACAATGAACGGCACGTTCTTGATGCGGATGGATTGCCCGACCGGATCCATGTCACCGAATAGGTTGGTTACGACCGTCTTTCCAAGCAGTGCGACTTTATTGGCGGAATCCACATCCTGCTGGGAGAACGAAGCGCCCGCGGCGACGGAGAGGTCGCGGACCTCAAGAAAGCCGGGCGTGGTTCCGAAGATGATCGTTGCCCAGTTGTTATTCTCATAAACGATTTGCGCGCCGCCTCGCACAACGGGGACGGCGAGCGCGATATCGGGACACTGCCCGGCAATCTCGCGCGCATCGGTCTCGGAAAGGGTCACGGCATTTCCGGTCCCCATGCGCAATCCGGAACTCGTAAGACTGCCAGGCAGAACAATCACGATGTTGCTGCCGATGCTGGCGATCTGCTGCTGGATGCGCTGTTTTGCGCCTGAGCCGATAGCCGCAGTCGCGATCACCGCGGCAACGCCGATGACGATTCCCAGCATGGTGAGCGCGGAGCGGAGCCGGTTCAGCTGCAGAGCCCGAAGCGCGATGCGCGCGGAGGAGACGAGGTGTTTCATCGCAACACCTCAGGGCGAGCTAGCGAACTCGACGCAGAATCCAAAACTTGCGGAATTTGTTGGTGGGTATCGTTGACGACCCGACCATCCCGGAAAGTGACGATTCTTCCGGCAAATCGCGCCACTTCGTCGGCATGGGTCACCACGACGATGGTGATGCCTTGGGTTCGGTTCAACTTGGCAAGGATCTCCATGATCTCGGTGCTGGTATGTGAATCGAGCTGGCCCGTGGGCTCGTCCGCAAGAAGGATTTCCGGTTCGTTGACCAGTGCGCGCGCGATGGCGATTCTCTGTTGCTGTCCACCGGAGAGCTGCGTCGGCAGGCTCTCCTCTCTTCCGGCCAGGCCGACCCACGCCAGCACACGCCTGGCCCGCTTGTCGGCGTCCGTTTCTCCGTTCGCGGAATACAGTAAAGGGAGCTGGACGTTTTCGATCGCCGTCATGCGCGGAAGAAGATTGAAATTCTGGAACACGAAGCCAATTTTCCGGTTTCGTATTTCGGCGAGTTGGTCGCGATCGAGTCCCTCCACGGGTACTCCGTCAAGGAGATATCTTCCGGATGTTGGCCGGTCCAAACAACCGAGAAGATTCATGAGCGTGGATTTTCCCGAGCCGGAGGCTCCCATGACGGCCACAAACGAACCTCGCTCGATGGTGAGCGTGACGTGCTGCAGTGCATTAACGGTGACTTCGCCGAGGCTGTAGGACTTGGAGAGATCAAGAGTTTCGATAAGAGCGGGCATAGGGCGCCTACATCCTGGGAGCCGAAGGCGCGGAAGGGGCCGATGAACTGGAGACGGCACCAGGCCCTATGGTCGCCCTCACCACGACTTGTGAACCGGGGCGCAGTTGATTCGAAGTAACGGCCGTGTACTTGCCGTCGGAAAGTCCGAACTTGACGGGCACGCGAATCAGCTTTCCGCCGGCAACGAGGTACGCTTGTTGCTTGTCCGGCGGGACAACCGGCAGACCGGCACTTTTCAGAACGGTGGCGGACGGCCGAAAGCGCAGAACGGCATTGGGCACCTTCAACGTGTCCTCGAGCTTCGCAGCAAGAATCGTGACGTTGGCCGTCATTCCCGGAAACAGTCTCAAGTCGGAATTGTCGACGGCGATCACGACATCGTAGGTGACGACGTTCTGCGTAATGATGGGAGCTTTTCGTATGTCGGCGACGATGCCGTGGAAGAGGGTATCGGGATAGGAATCGACGATGAAGGTCGCGGTCTGGCCTTTGACGACGTTTCCGATGTCCGACTCGTCCACGTTCGTATCCACCTGCATCTTGGTAAGGTCTTGCGCGATTTCAAAGATGGTCGGCGGATTGAGTGTGGAGGCAACCGTCTGTCCCACATCCATACGACGCGCGACGATCGTGCCGTCGACCGGAGCCATGATTCGGGTGTGGTTGAGATTGATTTGTGCTTGCTGGAGCACGGACTGCGCTTGGCGCTCTTGTGCCTCAGCGGTCGCGGATTGACTCTGCGCGACCGCGACGGAAGCCCGAGCCGAGTCAATGTTTTGCTTGGCGGCGTCGATCTGCGCCCGGTCGGCCATGATCTGGGCCTCGGCAGCGTCGTAGTTGGCCTTCGCTGTATCATAGTCCTGTTGGGCGATGACTGCTGCGCGAAGCAGAGCATCGGATCGCTGCCACTGGGCTTTGGCATTTGCTCCGTTGGCGAGGTCCTTTGCAAGAATCGCCTCGGCATCCTTTTCGCTGGCGTTTGCGGCGCTCAGCTCCGCGTTTGCCTTTTCGATTTGCGCATGGGCGGTGACTACGGCGGCGTGCGCGGAGCGGACGGTCGCGCTCGCTTGGTCCACTTGCGCTTGCAAAATCTCAGGGTCGATGAGAGCAACGAGCTGTCCCTTCTTCACCTTGCTGTTCCAGTCCGCATAAAGAGCCTTGATGTTCCCGGACACTTGGCTGCTGACGAGCACGTCTACAACGGCGTTGAGATTCCCGGTGGCGGTGATTTTTGCCTGGATGGGACCACGTTCCACGGGTACGGTTTCGTAGTTGATCGCGGCGTTCTGATGGGCTCGCCACAGCAGGGCGGCCGCAGTCAATGCTAGAGCGCCGACGACCATAGCCGTCCAAGGGAGCCATTTCGCATGAGAACGTTTCGCGGGACGGGCCACGGAAAGGGTCACTGACCGCGCCGGAATGGGTTCGATCGGATTAGGTACGGTCGCCATAGGTCACGTTCGTGAACGATTCCATGGTGAGAGTTCCGAAAGTCTGCGGCTGTGATGGGAGGTACGTGAACCGGTGATGCGGGTCACTGCAGGAATCCGAGGCAAGCCGTACATAGGAATCGTCGAAGGATGGAGCAGAAACGGGGAAAGGCCCGAAAGCCGGGAAGGCTCGAAGCATCCCGGAACCCGGGTTCCCCTCCACTGACTTCCATTGGGAAGACCGGGGGGTGGTCCGAGGCTGCTTCTCATCCTTCGATACGCGAGGCGGCGGCTGGGCGCGAAGCCTGGAAGAAGCGCCCGGGAGTTTCGACGCACTGGCCCAAAGGGCCGGAAGCACTTCGAAGTCGGCTGCCGCCTCCCTCATCCGCCGAACCTGACGAGGAGAATTCCCATGACCATGCCGGCACGACTCGAATCGCATTTGACAAAGCACCACGTTGCCTACGGTCGAGTGTTCCACCCACCGATTCACGGTGCGCAAAAGACCGCGTCGGTCATGCACTATCCGGGCAAGGAAGTGGCGAAGACGATCGCTCTCCGCGCGGGACATAAGACGCTGCTCGCGGTTTTGCCCGCCTCCCACCACATCAATCTGGAGCGGCTGGCTGCCGTAGTTGGCGGAAAGGTTCACATGCTCGCCAAGCGAAAATGCGCCGAGTTGTTTCCTGACTGCGAAGCCGGCGCGGTGCCTCCGTTCGGGGAACTTTACGGTCTGCCCGTCTTCATGGACCAAGCACTGGTGGAAAATCCGGAAATCGTAGTCTGCGCGGGCACGTTGTCGGAAGGAATCCGAATGGGGAACGTGGAATTCATGCACTTGGTGAAACCCAGAGTTGGCGATTTCGCCGAGAAGTCCTAACGATCGCAATCTATCGCTCGCACGGTTCTTCTACGGATACCGCTTTCGAGAATTCATCAATCGACAAAACAGGGGTGTGGATTTTTCTTCTAACTCTAGCGGTTTAGCTCGCCGTCTTCGCGTGCGCACTGCGAAGCCAACCACCGAGTCCCCCCGTTTGCCGGAGAAGCTCGGCAGCCTCACCGGTCACGAACTCGAGTTTCACGCCCCACCGGGTGAAGATGTGGGCAAGCAATTCACCAAGCGTGATCTCTTGGCGCACTGCGCCGCAGTCGGGGCATGTTCGATCGGCGGCGCTGGTTGCGAGTCCACACTGCGGGCACTGACGCAATCGAAGCTCGAGATCTTGTGCTACTACAAGAGTGTGGATTCGACCGTTCTGAAGCTGTGCGAGGACTTCGTCGGGGTTGGTGAGCGCAGCGGTGTCGGGTGCTTGGAGCAACTTGACTGCGCACAATTGCTGCTCGTGCTCATACTGGGAGAAAAGCGCTTCCAGACGACGTTGCAATTGACGTGCAGAACTCCGTCCGAGATTCTCTTGAACGAGAACGGCGGAGCCGGCGAGAGGTTGCGGCATCTTTTCTTTCACGGCTTGGATTAGGCGGTCGGGTCCCACAAGAAAGACTCCGTCGAGTTCCTTCCTCTTACAGAGACTTGCGGTCTCCTCACTGACCTCGTGGCAAAGGCGCCGGAACTGCGCATCAATGCGGCGTTCGTAAAGGTCGCGTACAGGACCTCGCGAGTTCTGGACGCGGTCGACGGCGACGCGACCCTGCTCCATGCGCTTCCATTGGGAAGGATCGATTTCAAACGGTTTCGTGCCGAGCAACGTCAGGTCCTCGTAGGCGAATTCGAAATAACGCGCAGCCTTGTGATCCAGAACCACGACGCCGTAGCGGCGATGTCCATTGAGCAACGGCAGCAACGGATCGATTTTCGGTTTGCCCCAGTGCACTTCGTTGCTGACGGGAACCTGCAACGGGACGATCTTCCAGGTCTTCGCACCTGCAAAGATGACGACGGCTCTCTCAGCCGGATGACGCTCTTCTAAAAATCGGCGCACGCGATTCGCTTGCCGCTCGAATTGCTTCGCATCGCGATGCGACAGAGTTCGGCGCATCGTCTCCGTCTCCCTAAGAAAGCGGGCCAGTGAGGTTCTCGCCGGCGGATGCTGGGACGCGTCGCTTCCCTGGGTATTGAGATATGCGGTGAGCACGGGCTCGGGTAGTTGCGCCAAGGTTTGAAATAGATTCTCAGTTGGCATGGCTGTTGCCCTTTACCGGTTGCCGTCCGCGGATGACCTGGACCGAACATGCCGCATGAATCGCGACGGCTTCCGAGACGCTGCCGAGGAGGAAACGATCAAGACCGCGCCGGCCATGTGAGCCAAGGACGATCAGGTCGGCTCCCCACTCTTTCGCGGTGTCGAGAATGACGCCGCGCGGTTCTCCGAACGGAGTCGATTCCCCAGGATCTAGTGCTAAACCCGCGTGGGTCAGGATGTCCTTCGTCATTTCGACGGCAGAATGCGCCCGCTCCTGGGCCTGCGTCGTCAGTTCTTCGAGCAGCGACGCGGGGTAGACCGCCGAGAGCGAGGCCGCGTCCATCTGATTGCCGGCAACCATCAGCTCTTCGACGCTTATCACCTTAAAGACGGATCCTTGTGGCCAGAGCTGAGCAGCGACGCCGCGCGCCGCGCCGACCGAGCAGTCGCTTCCGTCCGTCGCGAAGAGAACCTTCCTAGGCGACGAAGGTTTGGGTACGGTTCGTACGATTTCCACCGAACACGGTGCCGTGCGCAGGACCCCTTGCGCGACGCTTCCCAGAAGGAAACGCCCGACGGCGCCATGACCGTGCGATCCGACGAGGATCAAGTCCGCACCCCACTCCTTGGCGAAGCAGGAGATGTCGGATCGGGGATGCCCCAGACTGGTTTTCGGAAATGCCTCGTAGCCGGCACCGGAGATTTTCTTTGCGCCTTCTTGCACGAGACGTTCGCCTTCACGCGTCGCGTCTTCGATGAGGGCGGGAAGTTTTTCGAAGCGTTGCAGATTCACGACGTTCAAGACGCAAAACGTCGTCCGGGCGGGCCAAGAGCGATTTATCACGGCTTCGAGAATCGTTTCGAAGGAGGGAGAGTTGTCGACTGCGACGAGAACTTTCATGGAAGGCGTCTCCTGTTTCTTGGCGCGAGTTTCGATTTCTGGTGCCGTTGTGAAGTTCGCATCGTTTACCGCACGTGGCTGTGACGAGCGTCACGTGAAGCGGTGGCTCGGGTCACGGCAGGCTGGGCGGAGCCACGAGGAATATTTGTCATCAGCGGAAGAATGAAAAGATGAGGCTGGAGGCAGCGATGATCAAGAAACTGCGAAATGGATACAGGGTGGTCTCAAGCCGAGGCAAGAATTTGGGCGGTCCGTACAAGACGCTGGAGGAAGCGAAAAGGCGTCTACGGCAAGTCGAGTTCTTCAAGCGGCGCGGAGCATCCGCAAAGCACGTAGCCCAGCGAGACGT
>Ga0335082_10007589_pt1 | contig 11772 bp, 4 predicted proteins | sample Lox_Sample_41_FD_206718 | JGI IMG/M metagenome (GOLD analysis project Ga0335082, IMG submission 206718) | Soil microbial communities from Loxahatchee National Wildlife Refuge, Florida, United States - Lox_Sample_4.1 | ecosystem: Environmental > Terrestrial > Soil > Wetlands | place: USA: Florida...
GCCGGTCTCCGTCGGCCCGCGGGTCAGTGCCGCCGCCGAGGCCGCGCCCGCTGCGGCGGAGGACGGGAAGAAGGGGCACGTGGTGGCCTCGCCCTTCGTCGGGACGTTCTACCGGACGCCCGCCCCGGATCAGCCCTCCTTCGTCGAGGTGGGCTCGGTGGTGAAGAAGGGGCAGACCCTCTGCATCATCGAGGCGATGAAGCTGATGAACGAGATCGAGGCCGACGAGGCCGGCAAGGTGGCCGAGATCCTGGTGGAGAACGGCCAGCCGGTGGAGTTCGGCCAGCCGCTGTTCCGCATCGAGCCCGTCTAGCCGTCATCCGGGGCACGCGCCGTGTTCAAGAAGATCCTCATCGCCAATCGGGGGGAGATCGCGCTGCGCATCGTCCGCGCCTGCCGCGAGATGGGGATCCGCACCGTGGCCGTCCACTCGACCGCCGACGCCACCGCGCTCCACGTCCGCTTCGCCGACGAGGCGGTGTGCATCGGGCCCCCCCCCTCGCGGGAGAGCTACCTGAACATCCCGGCCATCCTCTCCGCGGCGGAGATCACCCGGGCCGACGCCATCCACCCCGGGTACGGCTTCCTCTCGGAGAACGCCGACTTCGCCGAGGTCTGCGAGAACTGCAAGATCCGCTTCATCGGTCCGCGCCCGGAGATGCTCCGGCTGATGGGCAACAAGGTCCGCGCCCGCGAGGCGGCGAAGGAGGCCGGGCTGCCGCTGCTCCCCGGATCGGCCGGGGTCCTCAAGAGCCCTGCCGAGGCGCAGGCGGAGGCGGACCGCATCGGCTACCCGGTGATCCTCAAGGCGGCCGCGGGGGGCGGGGGCCGGGGAATGAAGATCGTCCGCGACCGGGGTGCCGTCCCGCAGGCCTTCGCCACCGCGTCGGCCGAGGCGGCCTCCGCGTTCGGCAACGGGGACATGTACGTCGAGCGGTACGTGGAGAGGCCTCGCCACGTGGAGATCCAGATCGTCGCCGACGAGCACGGCAAGGTGCTCCACCTGGGCGAGCGGGAGTGCTCGGTCCAGCGCCGGCACCAGAAGCTGATCGAGGAGAGCCCGTCTCCCGCGGTCGACGACGAGCTGCGCCGCCGGATGGGCGAGGTCAGCGTCCAGGCGATGGAGCGCATCGGGTACAACAACCTCGGGACGATCGAGTTCCTCCTCGACGAGCGCGGGCAGTTCCACTTCATGGAGATGAACACCCGCATCCAGGTGGAGCACCCGGTGACCGAGGCGGTGACCGGCGTCGACCTGGTCCGGGAGCAGATCCGGCTGGCCTCCGGGGAGCCGCTCGGCCGTTCCCAGCAGAGCGTGCAGCTCCGGGGCGCGGCGATCGAGGCGCGGGTCAACGCCGAGGACCCCGTCACCTTCACCCCCTGGCCGGGGAAGATCACCGGCTACAGCCCGCCGGGGGGATACGGGGTCAGGGTCGACTCGGCTGCGTACGAGAACTACACCGTCCTCCCCCACTACGACTCGCTGCTGGCCAAGGTCATCGTCCACGCCGAGGACCGGCCGCTGGCCATCGCCCGGCTCCAGCGAGCCCTCGGGGAGTACGTGATCGAGGGGATCCGGACCAACATCCCCTTCCACCGGACGGCCCTCGCCGACGAGGGGTTCACCTCCGGCGAGTACGACACCCGACTGGTGGAGCGGCTCCTCGCCTCGGAGGTGGGGTCGCGCCGCCTCCGCCAGGCCATCGAGGAGACCCCGTAACCCCTCGGAGTCCCTGGAGAACCTACCGGCACGTTCCTTGACGGTCGCTCCGGTGCCACGGTACCGTCCCAGGTGGAGACTCCCCGCCTCACGCACCCGGGCCCGACCCCCCTCGGTCCCGTCTGCGCGCTCGAGCGGGCCGTCGATGGACAAGACCAAGATCATCGAGGGCGCGACCAAGCTCGTCGCCAAAGGAGCCTTCGACAAGGCCATCCGCGAGTACCAGAAGGTGCTCGATCTGGATCCGCGCGACGTCCGCACGCTCCAGAAGATGGGCGAGCTGTACCAGAAGAAGGGCGACAACCCGCAGGCGGCGTCCTTCTTCACCCGCGTCGCCGAGGTGTACGCCCAGGACGGGTTCTTCCTGAAGGCGGTGGCGCTCTACAAGCAGGTGTTGAAGCTCAACCCCGAGCTGGTCGAGGTCAACGTCAAGCTGGCGGAGCTGCACCAGCAGCTGGGGCTGATGACCGAGGCGATGGCCTTCTTCCAGGTGGTCGTCGCCAGTCACGAGCGGCGGGGCGACTCCAAGGCCACCTTCGCCACCTTGAAGAAGATGGTGGACCTGGACCCGGAGAACGTCTCCAGCCGCCTCAAGCTCGCCGAGCTGTACGCCCGGGAGCAGATGGGTGGAGAGGCGCTCCACGAGTTCCGTCGCGCCGCGGACTGGCTGGAGCGGAACAGCCGTCCCGACGAGCGCCTCCGGGTCCTGGAGCGGATCGCCGCGCTCGAGCCGGACAACGTGCAGCTCGCCCGCGACCTGGCCCACGACTACCTGGCCCGCGGCGATCACAAGCGCGCCCTGGCCAAGCTGCAGCTCTGCTTCAAGGCCGACCCGCGGGACATCCCCACGCTGATCCTGCTCGCCCAGGCGTTCAGCGCGCTGAACCACACCAGCAAGACGCTGAGCGTGTACAAGGAGCTGGCCAAGCTGCACGCCGAGCGCGGCCAGCACGCCGAGGCCCGGGACGCGTGGGGGAAGATCGAGCGGCTCGACCCGTCGGATCCGGATCTCCTGGCGTGGAAAGCCAGCCAGCGCGCCGCCGCCCCCGCCCCCGCGTCCGCCTCGACCGGCGCGCGCGCCGCGCCTGCTCGGACCGGCGCGCACCCCGCGGCGCCTCCCGCCCCGCAGTCGCCGCCTCCCCCGGCCCACGTCGCGGCGCCGGTGACGCTGAACCGCGAGCAGATCCACAAGCTTCTCGCCGAGACCGACGTCTACGTGAAGTACGGGCTCCACGACAAAGCGCTGGAGCACCTGCGCCGCATCTTCGCCGTGGACCCGGAGAACCTCGACGCCCACGAGAAGGCCTACATCATCTACCGCTCGGCAGGGCAGGGGACGCAGGCCACCGAGCAGCTCCTCAACGTGCTCCGGCTCTGCACCCGGGGGCTGGAGCTGAAGCGGGCCCAGCCGTACCTGGACACCTTGCTCTCCGACGCTCCGGGGCATCCGGAGATGGCGGCCTTCCTCGCCGTGCTCCGGCCGGAGGCGGTCCGGAACGGGATCGATCCGGCGCTGCTCTCCGCCGCGGGCGAGGAGGACGTGCTGCTGGCGGACGACGGGCTGGACTCCGCCTCGGACGACCTGGCGCTGAAGAGCGCCGCGCCCGGCGCGGACGACGAGCTGCTCGCCGAGGACGACGACGAGGCGATGCTGGTCGACGAGGAGCCCGAGCCGCTTCCGACCGCGGCCGACGAGCCGCTGCCGCGGGAGTTCCGGCGCTCCGCCCCGGTGCTGGTCCCGCCCCCGCCCCAGGCGGTGGACGGCTACGGCGAGGCGACGCCCTACGCGGACGACGAGCCGCCCGAGCGCACCGAGCTGACCGACGCGCTCGGCGCGTACGACGCCGGCGTGGAGAGCGCCGTCGAGCTGCCGCCGGACGAGGAGGTCGTGCTCACCCCGGCGCCTCCGCCCGCCCCGCGACCCGCGGCGAGACCCGCGCCGGTGCCCACCGGCCGCATCTTCCCCGCGGCCCCGCCCGAGGCCGCGGCGCCCCCGGCCGCCCGGAGCGGCCCCCCTCCCGCCCCGGCCCGGGCCCCCGCGCCGCCCGAGCGCACCACCAGCCGTCCCGTCCCCGCGGCTGCGGCCCCCCGCGCGGCGCCGGAGGAGAGCGGGCCGGTCAGCGAGGAGCTCAACGAGGCCAGCTTCTTCCTGGACCAGGGCCTCCTCGACGAGGCGAGGGAGATCCTGGAGACCTTGGAGCTGGTCCGCCCGGGGCTGCCCCGCACCGCCTCGCTCCGCCAGCGGCTGGAGACGCTGGAGGCGGCGAAGGCGGCGCAGACCTCGAGGCCGACGCCGCCTCCGGCCCCGCGCGCGGCACCGCCCGGCATCGAGCCCATCCCGGTCCGCACCGGCAGCTACAACCTCGCCGAGGAGCTGGCGGACGAGATCACCGGGCTCGGGCCGGAGCCCGCCGCTGCCGCCGAGCCGGTGGCCGATCTCCAGTACTCGGTGGAGGAGGTCTTCAGCGAGTTCAAGAAGGGCCTGGAGCGGGTCGTCCAGCGCAGCGACGTGGACACCCACTACGACCTGGGGATCGCCTACAAGGAGATGGGGCTGCTCGAGGACGCGGTCCAGGTGTTCGAGGTGGCCCGCCAGGGATGTCAGGGGCAGCCCAAGGAGGTGGACTGCCTGACGATGATGGGCCTGCTCCACGGAATGCGCGGCGAGCCGCAGCGCGCGGTCACCGCCTTCCGGGACGCGCTCGCCAGCCCCCACGCCTCGGCCCGGGAGGTCAGCATCCGCTTCGATCTCGCCCAGGCCTACGAGGCGGCCGGGGCGAATGGAAAGGCGCTGGGACAGTACCTCGCCGTCCAGCGGGCGGAGCCCGCGCACCGGGACGTCGCCGACCGGGTGAAGAGGCTCTCCGCCACCGTCCGCCCGGAGGAGGACGGGCCGGCCCGGACCACCTCCAACGGCGCCGCCCGTCCGGTGCCCGCGCAGCCGGCCGCCGAGCCGGCTCCCCCGCCCCCTGCGAAGACGCGCAAGGTCGGGTACCTGTAGGAAGCTGCCCCTGAGAAATGAGCTACCTGGAACACTTCGGGCTGACCGAGGAGCCCTTCTCCAACGCCCCGGTCAGCCGCTTCTACTTCGAGTCACCCCAGCACCAGCAGGCCCTGGTGCGGCTCACCCACGCGGTCTCGCGGATGCGCGGGCTCTCGGTGCTGGTGGGAGACATCGGCGCGGGGAAGACCACCCTGGCCCGCCGCCTGCTCGATGCCCTGCCCGAGGAGGAGTACGAGGCGGCGCTCTTCGTCATCATTCACTCCGGCGTCACCGCCTCCTGGCTCCTGCGCCGGATCGCGCTCCAGCTCGGGGTGGAGAACCCGGCCCAGGAGAAGCTCGCCCTGCTCAGCCAGCTCTACCAGCGGCTGGTGCAGATCCACGAGCAGGGCCGCAAGGCGGTGGTGCTGATCGACGAGGCGCAGATGCTCGAGACCCGCGAGCTGATGGAGGAGTTCCGGGGCCTGCTCAACCTCGAGGTGCCGGAGCGCAAGCTGATCTCCTTCGTCTTCTTCGGGCTCCCGGACATCGAGCGGAACCTCCGGCTGGATCCGCCGCTGGCCCAGCGGGTGGCCATGCGCTACCGCCTCGAGCCGCTGAATGCCCAGAGCACGCGCTCGTACATCGAGCACCGCATCCACACCGCGGGCGGCAGCGCCGTCCCCTTCACCGCGGAGGCGGTCGAGGTGCTGCACCGGCTGTCCGGCGGCTCCCCGCGGATCATCAACACCCTCTGCGACAACGCCCTGTTCGAGGCCTACCTCGCCGGCGAGACCCAGGTGGACGCCGCCCGCATCGAGGCCATCGCCGCCAACCTCGGGCTCGGGCCCGTGGAGGCGGCAAGCACCAACGGCGCCCCTGCCCAGCCCGCGGCTTCCCCCGCGCCGGCGGGCGGTGTGGACCTCTCCGAGGTGGACCGGTACCTCGAGAGCCTGAAGAGCTGAGCCGATGCGCTGGGGCGGCGAGGGCCGCAGGAAGCGGACGGTGGGCCTGGTGCTCCTGCTGGCCCTGCTCGCCGGGGGGCTCGCCGTCCTCCTCGTGGGCCGTTCCCGCCTGGCGTGGGACCGCGCCTGCACCATCGCCCGGCGGCAGCTTCCGGGGCTGCTCGACGCCGAGGTGGGGCTCGGCCGCTGCGAGGTGGATCCCGCGGGCAGGACGCTGCGCATCTATGGCCTGTCCGCCGGGGCCCCGGGGAGCGACCGGCCCGTGTTCAGCGCCGACTCCCTCGAGGTGACCGTCGCCGGGGTGCAGCCCTTCTCCGGGCGGCTGGAGCTGGAACGGGTGCGGGTCATCCGGCCGAGGCTCCTCGTCGACCTCTCGCGGCCGGCGCCGGCCCGTTCCGCGGGCGAGACCTGCCCCCTGCGCACCCTGGAGCGGGTGAAGGTGGAGACCCTCGAGGTCCGCGGCGCCGAGGTGCGGATCGCGCTGCCCGCCGGCCGCCACGCCGAGGTGGCCGGCCTGGAGCTGTCCTGGCGCACCCGCCGCAGCGACGCCGAGTTCACCCTCCACACCTCGCAGGGGCTGGTCGACCTGGGAAACGGCCACCCGCCCCTGGTGCTGGCCGGGCTGGCGGTGGAGGGCGCGCTGGCGCCGGGAGGTCGCGAGCTGGAGGTGAGCCGCGGCGAGCTCTCGGTGGAGGACGCCGAGCTGTCCTTCGCCGGCCGGATCGACGATCTCTGCCGGCCAGCCTTCGCGCTGGACGCCCAGCTCTTCCTGCCGCTGCGCACGCTCGGCCGGGTGGTTCCGCTCGGAGAGGCGCAGGGACACCTCTGGGCCCAGGCCACCGTCTCCGGCCGGTCGCCCGACCTGCGCGTCACCGGCGAGCTGCTGGGCAAGGGGGTGACGCTGGGCGCGCTCAAGCCCGGGGACTTCACCGTGCGGGCGGCGCTGTCCGGCCCGTCGGTCACCCTGACCGAGCTGAGCGTCCCGGTGGGCACGGGCACGCTCCGGGCCAGCGGCGAGCTCCGGCTGGCGTCGAGCCTGCCGCTCCGTCTGCACGCCGAGCTGGACGGGGTCAGCCTGTTCAGCGTCTTCGAGCGGGTGGGGATGACCGGCACCTGGGTGGATCTGCTCGCCACCGGGCCGGTGAACCTCACCGGCAAGCTCGCCCCCGGCCCCGAGCTCCAGGGGCAGGCAGACCTCAAGGTCTCGCGCTTCGTCACCTGGACCCACGCGGTGGACCGGCCCGGCCCCGCGCCGCCCATCCTCTCCATCCCCTCCGGCGAGGTGTCGGTCGACCTCGGCATCCACCCCGACCGGGTGGAGCTGACGAACGGGAAGGTGCGGGTCGGCGCCGCGCGCGCCGTTGCGGACGTGGTGATCCCCTACGGGGGTCGCGGGCCGATCACCGTGGACACCACCGCCGAGCCGCTGGTCCTCGAGGAGGTGGGGCGCATCGCGGGCATCCCCGTCGGAGGGGTGGGCGCGGCGCGGGTCGCCATCCGCATCCCGCCGGGCCAGCTCTTCCTGGATGGGGAGCTGGCGCTCCAGGACTCGGCCTTCCGCGGCTTCGCCCTGGGAAGCCTCCAGTCCCCGGTCACCGTGCGAGAAGGCATCCTCTCCTTCTCCGAAGCCACGGGCCTGAAGGGGCGCACGCCCTACCAGGGCCGGGCGGTGCTCGACTTCCGAGAGGAGAATCCCGAGGTCCACCTGGCGGTCGACGTGCCGGCCGGCCGCGTGGAGGACCTGGTCGAGGTGCTCGCCCCGGTGTCCCCCGCGCTCCAGCCGCTGCGCCGGGTGCTGGTGGGTGGCGCCCGGGGAACGGTGAGCCTGGAGGGCCCGGGGGACACGATGGAGGGCCGCTTCGACCTCGACCTCTCCGCTGTCACGCTCTCCGGCCGCCGGCTGGGAGACGGCGCTCTCCACGCACGGCTCGACCGCGGCCAGGCCATCACCCTCGACACGCTGTCGCTCCGCGGGCCACTGGGCGCGTCGCGGGCGAGCGGCCGCTGGGACTTCACCGGCCCTCTCGCCGGCGAGTTCCGGGTGGACGGGCTCCAGCTGGAGGAGCTGGTGGGCCCGGAGGTGGCGCGGCGTCTCCGCGCGCGAGGGAGCCTGGTCCTCGCCGGCACGGTGGGGGGAACCGACTCCGAGACCGACGTCCGGCTCACCCTCGGCGGCCCGCAGATCTACCTCTCGGGCCGCGCGCTGGGTCCGATGGCGCTCGAGGCCCACGCCCTGGGCGAGCAGGTGGAGGTGCGGGGCCGCCCGGTCGCGGACACCGATCTCGCGCTGACCGCGCGGCTGCACCGTCCTTATCCCTACGACGCGACCCTCAAGCTCGCCCTGGGGGATCTCCGGGCGCTGCTGCCGGCCACCGCCGCGGCGCAGGGGCTGAACGGCTCGGCCACTGGCGTGCTCACCGCGAGCGGCAGCCTCTCCGAGGTGGAGTCCTCGCGCGGCCTCCTCCACCTGGACACCCTCACCCTGCAGCGGGGCGAGTTCCGGGCCCAGAACGACGGCCCCTGGGACGTGCGCTTCCGCGGAGGCCGGGTGAGCACCGAGGGACTGCGCCTCAAGGGGCCGGAGACCGAGCTGGGCGTGTCCGGCTACTTCGACCCCGAGGCGATGGACGTGGCGCTGTCCGGGGCCCTCGACCTGCGCCTGGTGGAGTCCTTCGCCCCTGCGCTGGAGCGGGCCTCGGGCAGGCTGGAGCTGGTGGGCACCGCCCGGGGCGATCCGGCCGACCCGCAGATCGTCGGGACCGCCACCCTGGTGGATGCCGGGTTCCGGGTTCGCGGCCAGCCGATCGAGCTCCGCGGGCTGAAGGGAAAGCTCGACTTCAGCGAGTCGCGCATCCTCTGGAGCGATCTCGAGGGGCAGGCGAACGACGGCCGGATGACCAGCCGCGGCGACGTGCGCTGGCGGCGGTTCCGCCCCGACCAGGTGGATCTCTCGCTCCAGCTCGATCAGGTCTCGGTGCGCCTGGTGGAGGACGCCCCGTTCGCCGCCACCGGCGAGCTGAACCTCACCGGTCGCCCCGGGGCCTTCTTCCTCGCCGGCGACCTGGACGTGCAGCGGCTGCGCTACCGCCGCCCGTTCGGCTTCGACACCCTCCTCCAGCGCGCCAACCGGGGCACCGGCCCCGGAGAGCAGCCCACGGAGTGGCTGCAGCTCGACGTGGCGCTGCACCTGAAGGACGCGGCGGTGGAGAACAACGTCGCCCGGGCGCGCATCCTGGGAGACGTCCGGCTGGGGGGGAACAACCTGCGTCCCGGACTGGTGGGAGCGATGGAGGCGGCCGAGGGAAGCCAGGCCTTCTTCCGGGGCACCACCTTCAACGTCACCCAGGGCGCGGTGGACTTCAAGGACCGCCGCAGCCTGGAGGGCGTGTTCGACGTCCGCGCCGAATCGCAGGTCCGCGAGTACCTCATCCGGCTGCACGCCTTCGGCAAGACCAGCCAGCCGCAGATCCTCCTCTCCAGCGAGCCGGCCCTCCCCGAGGGAGACATCATCTCCCTGCTCACCCTGGGGGTGACCTCCCGGGACCGCGCCAACAGCAACACCACCACCACCGGGGCGGGGATCGCCGCCGAGGCGCTGTACCAGGCCTCCGGGCTGGACCGGCAGGTGCAGCGCTTCCTGCCCCGCAACTCCGTCATCCGCGACCTCAGCTTCCACGTCTCCACGCTCTACAACGACGCGAACGGGCTGGTGGAGCCCACGGTGCAATTGGAGTCGAAGTTCCTCACCGACCAGCTTAAGCTCGGCGTCTCCCAGCCCGTGTCCGGCAAGGGAACGCGGGCCCTGGCCGAGTACCGGTTCGACGATCGCGTCTCCGCCCAGATCCAGTGGGACAACGTGTACAACGACGTTCCCATCGGGAACCTGGGGGTGGACCTGAAGCTCCGCTGGGACGTCGAGTAGCGATTCTCCTGGCGCTGCTCCTGGCCGCGGCTCCCTCCCGCGCGCAGCCGGTCCGCCCGGCCGCGGGCGGAGAGAACGTCGGGGAGGTCAAGCTGGTGATGCGCGGCGGGGGCCCGGCCCCCCCGGAGCTCTCCGGCCTCGTCGCGGTGAAGCCGGGCGCGCCGCTCTCCGCCCGGGAGGTCCGCCGGAGCATCGAGCGTCTCTTCTCGACCGGACGCTTCTCCGACGTGGTGGTGCGAGGCGACGCCGCTCCGGGTGGACTGGTGATCACCTTCGAGCTGGCTCCGGTGATCCGCATCGTCCGGGTGGACGTCACCGGCGCGCGGGCCCTGAAGTCCGACGAGGTGCTCGCCGCCGCACGGCTCGCGACCGGGTCCGAGTACTGGCCGGAGCGGCTGGAGGAAGCCCGGGCCGGCCTGCTCGCCGCCTACGCCCGGCGCGGGTGGAACGCCGCCGAGGTCACCGCCTCCGCCCAGCCTGCCGGCAACGACGTGGTCGTGCGCCTGGAGATCCACGAGGGCGATCCCACCCGGGTGACCGCGCTGCGCTTCGAGGGGCAGCCCGGGCTGTCCCCTGACCGGCTGGCCTCCGCCTTCGGCCTGCGGGTCGGGGACATCCTCGATCGCGCCCGGCTCGACCCCGGAGCCGAGGCGCTCCGCGCGCTCTACCGGGAGACCCGGCATGCCCGGGCCCGCGTCGGCGCGCCGCGGGTGGCGCTGGAGGGGACGGGTGCGGTGGTCACCGTGCCGGTCGAGGCTGGGCCGCAGTTCTCGCTCCGCTTCGAGGGAAACCGGCGCTACCCCTCCGCCTGGCTCCGCGGAGTGGTGGGCATCGATCCGGCGGAGACGCTGGATCGCTCGGTGCTCGAGCGCGAGGCGCGCCGGCTGGAGGCCTTCTACCGCTACCGCGGCTTCCGCAACGTGCGGGTCGAGCCCCGCGAGGTGCAGAGCCCGGACGGGACCCGGGCGGTGGTGGCCTTCCACGTCTCGGAGGGAACCCAGGTCCGGGTCCGCGCGGTGCGCTTCGACGGGCAGTCCGGGCTGTCGGAGGAGGAGCTCCGCGCGGTGCTGGAGCGGGTGGTGCGGGACCGGACCCCCCAGCCGACCGACGAGCGGCTCCAGACCGATCCTCTCCAGCTCTCCGGACGCACGCCGCCGGACGCTCGCCCCGACATGCCCGATCCGCCGCCCATCGAGGTCTTCGTCGAGGAGGCCTGGCGCGATGCCGCGGAGACGATGCAGCGCGGCTACCGCGAGCTGGGCTGGGTGGACGCCACGGTGACCCTGGTGGACTCGGTGGAGGAGATCGCCCCGGGGACGATCGACGTCCGCTTCCGGATCGCCGAGGGGGTCCGGACCTTCGTCAAGGGGTACCGGCTGGAGGGCTGGCCGGCCGGGGTCCCTCCTCCGGATCTGCCGCAGCTCGCCGCGGGTCAGCCGTTCAGCCAGTCCCGCCTCGACGATGCGGTGAGCGCCACGCTGCGCCGGCTGGGTCGGGCGAGCTACCTCTTCGGCGAGGTGACCGGACGGCCGGAGATCTCCGCCGACCGCACCTCGGCCGAGCCGGTCCTGGTGGTGACCCCGGGCCCGGCGGTCCGGGTGGGCCAGGTGGTCGTCCGCGGGCTGCAGCGCACCGACGAGGCGCTGGTGCGGGCCAATCTCAAGATCTCCCCCGGGGCGTCGCTGGATCCCGAGGCGCTCTTCGAGAGCCAGCGGGAGCTGCTCCTGCTCGGCCTGTTTCGCACCGCCTCGGTCCGGCTCATCTCTCCCGACACCCCCGAGCCGGTGAAGGACGTGGTGGTCGAGCTGCGCGAGCGGCCGAGGCTGTCCGGCAGCCTGGGCGTGGGCTACTCGCTCGAGGATGGGCCCCGGCTCATCGGAGATCTCGTCTACCCGAACGTGTTCGGCCAGGGCATCAACTTCACGCTGCGCGGCAAGCTCAACTACGTCGGGGCCAGCGCGCTGCCGCTTCAGGACTACGTCGACGGGTCCAACCTCCAGGGCCTCAACGGCCTGGACTTCAACATCAACGCCGGCCTGTCCCAGCCGCGCATCTACCAGTTCCTGCCCGCCCGGGTGGGCGCCCGCCTCAACCTCACCGCCGAGCGGGTGCACCGGCCCACCTACTTCTTCGGTCGGGTCGCCGCGCTGCTGGGCGTGGACTGGAACATCACTCGCTGGCTGCA
>Ga0335082_10007590_pt1 | contig 11770 bp, 9 predicted proteins | sample Lox_Sample_41_FD_206718 | JGI IMG/M metagenome (GOLD analysis project Ga0335082, IMG submission 206718) | Soil microbial communities from Loxahatchee National Wildlife Refuge, Florida, United States - Lox_Sample_4.1 | ecosystem: Environmental > Terrestrial > Soil > Wetlands | place: USA: Florida...
CGGCAATCGCGGGTAGACCGACCACCAGTGCAACGACAATCCTGCGCACCCATCGTGTCGTCCGCTCCGACATGGTGCTCACGCGATCGGTGCCGACGGGTGCTTCCGCACCCAAGCAGCGGGCGCAGGCATCCTACCGCTGCCCCCGCTGCTCGCGTTTGTACAAGTACGCCACGCCCACCACGAAGAGCAGGAAGACCCAGAACAACGCGAGACCCAGATAGCGTAGCTGCTGGCCAGCGGCGACGCTGTGGATGGCCGCACGAACCTCGTCGCTGATCGAGCGCGCGCTACGGGTCAGATCCTCCACCTTGGTGACGGCGAGCGAGTGCTGCACGGTCAACGCCTCGATGAAGTACGCGCGTGCCTGCTGGAGGCGAGGACGGTAACGCACGACGGTGGGAAACCTTCGGCTCACCCGCACGAGGTCACCGTCTGCCGCATCCAAGGACTCGTCCGCCTGGTTGAACAAGGTGTTCAGTTGCGCCGCCGTCGACAGGGCGGCATCGTCCGGCTGATGGCAGGTCTTGCAGGCGCTCTCGAAGAGGGCGCGCGTGGGATGCGCGATGCCGTGATTGCCGTGGCAGCTCGCACACTCCGACATCTTTGCCGCGGCGGTCGCTCCCCGGTGCGGGCTCTGGTTGAAGGCTTCGAGGCTGCGCACATGGCAGGTCCCACAGACCGTGCCGATGTCCTGTCCGTTGCTGACCGCCGCGCCGTGCACGCCGTGGCAGGTGGCGCAGGTGGGCGCATCGCGCCGTTCCTCGACGAAGAGCGCGATGCCATGGACGCTGCTGCGGTACTGCGCCTCCTGGTTGGAGGGCAGCTTGTACTCGTCCATGAGCGCCTTGTTGGAGTGGCAGTGGCCGCAGGTTGCAGGAATATTCGCAGGCGCGACCGGGCTCGTCGGCTCCGTCGGCGCCAGGATGCGGTGCACGCCATGGCAATCGGTACAGACCGCGACCCGGTCGTCTCCCTTCGCCAAGCGGGTGCCGTGCCCGGAGGTTTGATACCGCGCGTATTGATCCGTCGGAATACCGAAGGGCCGCATGCGCGCCGCGTCGGAATGGCAGCCGCCGCACAGGGCCGGGATCTGTAGCCGACCGGCCGCGCCCACATACCCCCGTTCCTTGGCGTGCGCGCTCGCGTCGAGCACCGCCGGATCGCCGCCGTGGCAACCGGTGCACCCGAACTGTTCGTGGTGCACGCCCTGTTCGTACTGGGTGCGCACGTCGGGATGGCAGGTGACACAGGCCTCCTGCGCCGCGTCCGCCTGCGCAGCCAGCAGAAGGCACACGGCTACGACGCTCTTGCTCCACGCAGTCATGGCTATGGCAGATATCCCTTGACGCCCAAGAGCAGGGCCGCCGTGATCACGAGCGTGCCCAGAGTCCAGCGCACGATCGCTTTCCACCGCGCCGTGTCCGGACGCCCGTCAATGACCGGAACGAGGATCAGCAGCGCAAACACCGCGAGCAGGGCGAGTGTGGCGAATTTCCCGGGTAACTGCCGCAGCAACTCATGCGGGGCCATGAAGTACCAGCGCGGGCGCACGACGCCCAGTGCTTTGACCGGGTCGGCGGGCGCAGTCAGAGTGGCAGGGAAAAACGTCGCGATCGACACAAGAACCCCGAAGAGCAACAGCACAGCGATCAGCAGACTCAAAACGAAATCCGGGAAGAAAGAGCTGGGCAGGCGACCGTAACGGCGCGACCGCAAGACCGGCTCCGTCAGGCCGAAGCGCCAGACCAGCAACAGGTGCAGCCACAGCAGCAGGGCCCCGATCCACGGCAGCACACCGATGTGCAACACGTAAAACCGCAGCAGTACCTCCTCACCGATCGCCCATCCACCCCAAATCAAATCCAGCACGAGGGTTCCCAGCCCGGGGACGGCGGCGATCGCTTTCCGCGCCGCGTCCGTCGACCAATACGCGTACTGGTCCCACGGCAACAGTGTGCCCGTGAAGCCGAAGGTCAACAGGACACAGAGCAGCAGAATGCCGGTCACCCACGTCAACTGCCGCGGCGCTTCGTAGGCGTGTGCGAAGTAGACGCGGATCAAATGTAGGAAACTGAAGAGAATCAGGAAGTCGGCGCACCACACGTGCAGCGACCGGATCAGCCAGCCGAGCCAGATCTCGTCGGTGACGATCGCGATGCTGGAAAAAGCATCCGCCGCCGTTGGCCGATAGTACGCCACCAGCAGGACGCCTGAGGCGACTTCGACGACCAGCAACAGCACGGCAATGGCACTGAAGACATGCAACAGCCGAAACCGTACGGGTGTCGTGCGGATCGTGTCGAGATGCAGAATGTCCTTCAGCGGTGCGAACATCCGGATCAGATTGGCCCGCGGCTGGCGGAGACGTACACCTCGCCTTCGACCACACCGACATTCAAACGCGGCAATGGCAGCTGCGGAAAACCGGAGACTACATTGCCGCGCTGGTCAAACAACCCCTGGTGACAGGGGCAACTGAACAGCCGCCGGTCGGGCTGCCACTTGACGATACATCCCTGGTGCGTGCACAGCGCGGACATCGCGACCAGCTCATTCGCCAAGCGGACAACCCACACCGGCTCATCGTTGACGAGCGCCAGCTTGCCTTCACCGACCGGGAGGTCGTCGAGCTTGCCGACGCGCGTGCGCTGCGGACCGAGGGCGGAACTCACCGCGTCGGGCGGAAACAGAAAGGCGACCACCGAACTCACGACTCCCAACGCCGCGGCGATCAGGGTGCCGCCGAGCAGTTTGCCAAGGAAGGAGCGCCGACTCTGTGGCCCGGTCATCGCCGCACGCTCCGTTCAGTGGTGTGGTGGTTACGCCGCATCGGTCCGCGCAGCGCGTAACGGCTCACAGTCCGCCCAGGTGCTTGACGTACTGCACGACCTTCTGCACGTCATCATCGCTCAGCTTGGTCATCTTGGGATGGGTAGCTTTGCCCTCGGATCCGACCACGCCCTCCTTGAGCGTCTTGGTGAGGTCCGCGTCGCTCTTTCCTTTCAGGCCGGTGGCGAAGTCCTGCGGCTTCGTTTTCATGGCCTTACTGGCGGGACCATCCCCCTTCCCTTCTGCGCCGTGGCAGGTCACGCAGTTCTTCACATAGAGATCCTTGCCCTCCTCCGCCCATCCTGGCGCGGCTCCCACAATGCCGCAGACCGTCAGGCCCACGGTTGCAACCACTAGGTGTCTCATGTTGCCCTCCTTTCGCGTCTCTGTGTCCTTCTCGGAACTGGCGTAACCCTCCGCTGTCCAGACATCCCACCAGGCAACTGATCAGTCGACTTGCACAACACCTCCGCCGCGGGGCTCCGTGTTTGCACGGCCGCAGGCTCCGCGGCCCGTCCCCCTTTCACATCAGCTTATCGTCTGCCCGCATGCAACACCGACACTGCAAAGGCATGTCCCTCCTCATGGCAGACGGCGCACGCTTCGGTGCCGCTGCTCGCCGTCTGCGTCTGGGCATGCGCCACGGCCTCATCTCCGTCATGACAGGCTGTGCACACGGAAGTGATCGGCGGCGTGCGCCCGTCAACCACTAGACCCGCATTCGCCGGGTCGATGTGCGCCATCTGCACGGCGAGCGCGCTGGTCGGATAGGGCGGCAGCAGGTACGTGCCTTCGACATGGCACGTCTGGCAGATGCGCAGGTCGCCGGGGTAGCGCACGTCACCAAAGTCGTTGATGGTATAGCCCTTGCCGACCGGTGGCGGAACCCCGAAGCCGTAAACCCGGTAAGGCTGTTGCGCGAGAGCGTCGCCACGGTGAATCTTGTGGATCATCACCTTGAAATCGATGCTGGTGACCGGCGAGGCAGTGGCCACCGCTGTCGCGTCGAGCCGGCGCCGGGCGTAGTCACTCTGATTCGGATTGTGACAGATGACGCAGTATTCAATCCGGTTGCGCAGGTTGCCGTGGATGGAGAAGTCCTTGGAGAACTGCCCGTGGCAGGTAGCGCACTCCGCATCGTCAACGACCACGCGGCGCATCACCGATGTGGCGTCGTCGACGGCGAAGGTGACCACCGGATTGGGCGCGGCCTCCTCAACCGACTTTGGTGGGACCGGCTCGATCGTGGTCAACGTCACCTGCCGCCGCGCTTCGGCGCCGACGGACCATGTGCCTGATGCATTTGCCGGTATGCTTGCCGACGCCTCTGGGGTGTACTGGAAGACGCCCTCGGCATCCGGCCCGACCAAGTTGCCGGAGGCCCCGCCACCAACGGCGATCGGGGTGATCATCATCGTGTAGTCCGTCGTGGGACCACTCATGGCAAACCCCAGGCGGTCGAGTTCGGCAAGCGACGTCAACGCCGTTCCGGCGTTGTTGGTGACTTTGAAGCTGAATGTAGGCGTTTGTCCGGCGGTATGGTTGGCCACGCCGATGAAAGCTATGTTCAGTCCTTGGAGTTGCTTTGAACGCTCGGGAACCATGTGTGCCCCGACCACTGTGACGTCGAACTCCCTTCCCGAATCGGCGCGATGGCAGAAGTTGCAGTCGCCTTCCGGATACCCACGTTCCTCGAAGTGCTTGGTCCCTGGCGGGCCTGCGGCCGTGATGGACTCTGACGGGTTCACGTCGTCGTGGCATGTCGCACACGCCGCACTCGCCGGCCGGTCCTTGTAATACGACGCCGTCGGCCCGTCGGCGTGGCAGGTGAGGCACTCCTCCAGGAAGCGCGGGAAGCCGACGCCGGTGATCATGCCGTTGGCATCCTTCTGCGCGAACACGTCGCAGCTGCTGCCGCAGATCTGGTAGGACGAACCCGATTGGCCGGCAACGATCGAGGGAAGCTCCCTGCCTGCATGGATCTTGTGTATCATGTTGCGAAAGTCGATCGTCGTACCGTTCGCATCGACGGCTGCTTCGGTGTGGCACAGCACGCACAGAGCCACCTCGCGGCGGTTAGCGTGCGCGATCAGCGGTTGGTGGCAGGTGTTGCACTGCTGTGTCGTAACATCCAACCGCATCTGGGGCGTGCCCCCGGCGGGAACGACGGCGCGGACGGGATTGGCACTCAGTTGCTGGCCCTCGAAGGTTCGGTCCACCTGCATACCGGCAATGTAGGTGAGGGTCGGGGCGAAGCCCTGTGGCAATTTCGTCTTTAGGGTGTACGCATAGATGCCCGCGGCGGCGTTGATCGTCGCCGGCGGGTCGCCACCGGCATCGTACGCGGGCCGCGTGGCGTTCACGTCGTTCACATACCTGCTGAAGGTGCTGTTGATCTCACCCCCACCCGAGTAGTTCTCGATGTGCGCGATGGTGAACCGCGTGCGCGCCTGATTCGGGTCCTGAGTTGAGGTGAGGACTGGCGTGAGTGGCGTCCCGGCGCCATCGGTGAGGGTGAAGGTCACAACAATCTGTCCGTCCGCCCCGATGGTCAGGGCGCTGATCGAAGTCGAGAGGCCAGCGCCCGCAGGTACCGGCGTTGCCACGAGGTTGCCCGTCGTCGGAGTCGGCGTGCGAGTTGGCGCCGCGGAGCAGCCGTGGAGCGCGTTGTTCACCCCTGCCACGATGGTGTTGATCAAGATCGTCCCGGTGTGGTCGGGGTCGCCGGCTTCGCACTTCGAGATGGTGGTTGTCCCCAGCGCGACGTTCACCATGGTGACCACGTCATCCACCGTGACCATCCCGCTGCTGTCGCAGTCCCCCACGCAGACGGCCTGCCCTGTCGCCTCGCGTGCAACCGTGACCAGCACCAACTCGAAGAGGGCAACGCCTGCGGCGCAGACCAGTTTCCGTTCGTAGCAGCTGCTAGAACGAATCATCTGCTCTCCCTCTTCTGCTCCCGAGGGTTGTGGGAAAAACGTCGCTTGTGGGATTGCCCCTTTGCACGCGGCCCTGCTCAGCATCGAATGTGCCTCACAGAGCCAGCCGTACTGTCGTAGGAGAGAAGCGCCGGTTTCCCATTGCTGAGAAGCGCATCCATCACCTTGCTAGAGCCTGGGAATCGCCAGGCAAGAGCGTCAGTCGTGCGGCCGCCCCGTCTAGGGCCTGCGGCCAGCGTCATTCTATGGGCCGCTCCCGCCCGCACTCCGGACCCGTCCTCCGGAGCCCTGCGGAGGGTGGAGGCCTCCTCCTGCGGCCCGAAGCCTTCGGCGGACGGGTCCGGCGGACGTGTTGGTCGCTGCGGGCTTCCAAGTCCGACACGCTGCTAGCCTATCCCACCATCTCGTCCGTCACGTTGGGACTAACGTCGGCGACCGCCCCAACTGCGGGGAGTCGCCACATGCCATTTGCCGTGCGGGACGCACCCGCCGGCGCACCTCACTTCCCTTTGAGCGTCAGCAAGTACGCGACCACTTGATCCAACTCGGCATCCGAGAGGGCGATCTTCGGCATCTTCGTGTTGTCTATCTTGGATTTGGGGTCCTTCAAGTAGGCGTGCAGCCACGCGTCATCGTGCTTGGCCCCGACATCGTCGAGGGCTCCACCCATCTTGGCCATCGGCCCGCCGGCGCCTGCGATGCTGTGGCAAGCCTTGCACTTCTTGTTGTAGATTTCAGGAGCTTCTGCCGACCACGCCGTACCAGCGAGCGCCGTAATGGTTCCCAGACCAACCAACACTCGCTTCATCGCGCTCCATCCTCCTTCGAACCAGGTCGCCTCTACGACAAACGCGCGCGTGCACCTATAGCACGAGCCGGCCGCGGGCGTCCACGATCGGAAGAAACGCGCCGCGTCGTTGCGCTTGACGAAGCCCGCACGAGAGTGGAAGCCTGTCTGCACACAGCAACATTCAAGGAGAACGCGATGGAGATCTACATCGATGGCGAATGGCTACCCAAAGAAGCGGCGAAGGTGTCGGTCTTTGACCATGGCCTGCTGTACGGCGATGGCGTGTTCGAAGGTATTCGCATCTACAACCGCCGCGTCTTCCGCCTCGATGCGCACCTCGACCGGCTGTATGCCTCGGCGCAAGCCCTCGCCCTCACCGTGCCGCTGGAGCGTGCCACAATGCGGCGCGCCGTCGAGGACGCGGTCCGTCGGAACCGGCAGGAGGATGGCTACATTCGCCTGATCGTCACACGCGGCGCCGGGGATCTCGGTATCGACCCGCGCACTTGTCCCCGTTCCAGCGTCATCATCATCGTCACCGACATCCGCGTCTACCCGCGCGAGCTCTACGCCGGCGGCGTGAAAGTGATCACCTCGGCGACACGGCAGGTCTCGCACGAGGCCTTCGACCCGCGCGTGAAGTCGCTCAACTATCTGAAGAATATTCTGGCCAAGATCGACGCGCAGCGCGCCGGTGCGCAGGAAGCCATCCTGCTGAACGCTGCTGGTTACATTGCCGAGTGCACCGCGGACAACCTATTCGTCGTGCGCCGTAACCGGCTGCTCACGCCGTCGGCGCAGGACGGCGCGCTTGAAGGCGTGACGCGCGGCGTCGTGCTCGAGCTGGCCGCCGAAGCGGGGCTCGAAGCGGCCGAGACACATCTGACCCGATACGATGTCTACACCGCCGACGAGTGCTTCCTCAGCGGCACCGGCGCTGAGCTGATGCCGGTCGCCGAGGTCGATGGCCGCGCCATCGCCAACGGCAAGCCCGGTCCCATCACGCGCCGCCTCACCGAGGCCTTCCACGCTCTCGTGCGCCACGAGGGCGAGCCGTTGTGGTGAGCCGGCCTTAGACGGGAGGCCGCCACGCGCGAATCCATTGCGGCGTAGCTACGGCATGCCGTGGCCTTACGCCGCCAGGCTGATTCGCGGCTGGCAACTAATACGAGTGGAGCCGCTCGCCATCGTTCGCTATAGATGCCTGCCAACCACGCGGGTACCAGATGAAAGCAAAGGCGCCTCCTGCACCACCAACAACGAGCCGCTACATCATCGGCATCGACCTCGGTACTACCAACAGCGTGGTGGCGTTCATCGATACCGCCGTCGAGCAGCCGGCGGTACAGATCCTGGCGCTGCCACAGCTCATCGCCGCGGGCAGCGTCGAGGCGCGTTCGGTGCTGCCCTCGTTTCTCTATCTGCCCGCGGACGGCGAGTTGCCGGCGAATGCGCTCAAGCTGCCGTGGCCGGGCGCAACCGACTATGTCGTCGGCGAGTTCGCTCGCAAACGTGGGACTGAGGTCCCTGCCCGGCTCATCGCGTCGGCGAAGTCGTGGCTGTCGCATGCCGGGGCTGACCGCACGGCTCCCATCCTGCCGTGGGGCAGCCCCAACGACGTGCCGAAGATGTCGCCCGTCGCCGCGTCGGCGCAGTACCTCATGCACATGCGGCACGCCTGGAATGGCGCCTTCTCTGATGCACCGCTCGAACAGCAGGACGTTCTGCTCACCGTTCCGGCGTCCTTCGACGCCGTCGCCCGCGACCTCACGGCGCAGGCCGCGCGGGATGCCGGCTTGCCGCACGTCACGATCCTCGAAGAGCCACAGGCCGCCTTCTACGCCTGGATCGACGCGCATGGGGACGCATGGCGGCAGGAGGTCCGGGTCGGCGATACCGTCCTGGTGTGCGACATCGGTGGCGGCACCACAGACTTCAGTTTGATTGCCGTCCGCGACGAGGGCGGCGAACTGGTGCTCGAACGCGTCGCCGTCGGCGATCACATCTTGCTCGGCGGCGACAACATGGACCTGACGCTCGCCTACAGTGTACGCGAGCGGCTGGCGCAGGGCGGCACGCCGCTCGATGCGTGGCAGTTTCGCAGCCTCGGTCTGAGCTGTCGCGAGGCCAAGGAGAAGCTGCTCAGTGGCGGCAAGGACAGCAAGCATCCGGTTGCCATCCTCGGCCGCGGCCGCAAAGTGGTTGGTGGCAGCGTCCGCGTCGACATCGAGCACGCCGAAGTCGAACGCACCCTGGTCGACGGCTTCTTCCCGCGCTGCGACATCGGCGACCGGCCACAAGCGCAACGGCGCACCGCCTTGCAGGAGATCGGCTTACCGTACGCTTCCGACCCGGGGGTGACGCGTCATCTCGCTTATTTCCTCAGTCGCCAGAGCGGCGCAGTCGCTGGCTCCGGCGCAGCGGCGCAGCCGACGGCTATTCTGTTCAACGGCGGCGTCATGCGTGCCGCCGCGCTGCGGGAGCGGCTTCTCGACGTAACCAACAGTTGGTTCGGAGCCGCGCCGCGCGTGCTCAGCGGCGGCGATCCGGAGCACGCGGTGGCACGCGGCGCTGCCTACTACGGCCTGGCACGCCGCGGCCGCGGCGTGCGCATCCGCGGCGGCACGGCACGCGCCTACTACATTGGTATCGAAACCGCGATGCCCGCCGTTCCCGGCCATCGCCCGCCGATCAAGGCGCTGTGCGTCGTGCCCTACGGCCTCGAAGAAGGCAGCGAGGTCGATCTGCCGGCGCAGGAGTTCGGACTCATTGTCGGCGAACCGGCGGAGTTCCGCTTCCTCGGCTCGGCAACGCGGCGCGACGACCCCGTCGGCACGTTCGTCGAGGCCTGGGACGATGACATTCAAGAGTTGGCACCACTGGAAACGACTCTCGAATGGAAAGGTCAGGAGGGCACGACCGTGCCCGTACGCTTGCAAGCCCGCGTCACCGAGGTAGGGGTGCTCGAACTCTGGTGCGTCAGTCGCGATGGCTCGCACCGCTGGAAGCTGGAGTTCAACGTCCGCTCGACGCCGTGAGCGGCGGTACGGCGAGCATCCTCCTGCGTGCGTATGCCTTGGTCGCAACCTGCCGACTGAAGAGAGGGCTCGGCGCGAACGCCGAGCCCTCTAGTGCCGCAGGTCGCAGCGGAGACTACAACGAGCGCAAGAAATTCAACAAGTCTTGCATATTCTGGGAGCTCAGAGCATTGAACCTGGCGACGACGCCGTTCGCTTCCGAGGCTGGGTACTGGGTGTTTCTAGCGCTTTTGTGCGCATTGATCGCCGTCCGCAGGTCCATAGTGCGACCATCGTGCAACAGGAAGATGCGCTGGCCGAGGCCCCACAGCGGGGCGCTGCGAAACTCATCACCCTTCGCCGCGCCCTGCACGACACCATCCGCGAGCCCCGGACCCATGCCGTGGACCGCGAAGTCGGAGAAGGCGTTGACCGCCTGGCCAGCGAGGGCCCCGATGCTCGTGTGGGAATTCGTCGTCAACGTCGGCGTGTGGCAGAGATAGCACCCGACGTTCATGAACTGCTGACGACCCCTGGCGATCGAGGCCGCTGTGACGGGGCCGTTGGCGCCAGTGTACGAAGATACCGGTATCGGCGGCGCCGCCATCCGCTGAAAATTGGCGAAGTTCTGAATATCCGGTGTGGCAGCCAGTGCTGCATCGAATGGCGTAGCGGCGTCGATGGAAGCCGTGTTTTGGATGGAGTTCGGCACGGACGCGAACTGACAGGTCGCCGTCTCTTCGCGTTCCGTCTGGAAGATCTCGTTAGAGATGCCCATTTCCACGTTGTAGGCCTCACCCGCGAAGAGCAGTCCGGACTTGTTCTGCGCCTTCCAACCGAATCGTGTGATGGTGCCATCATTGCCGTTGGTGTTTGCAGCGCCCGACACGTTGAAGTGCCCAAGGATGCCAAGATTCACCTTCACCGAGTTGTTGGCGGCGATGTTGGCCCGGAGAGTGGCATCATCGATCTCCTCGACCAGGCCCAGACCGAAGACCGGCGTCGGTATGCGGAAGATGACGTTGTTGTTCGCGACCTGCGTCGCGAAATCGTCCTGCGTGATTGTGCAAGCGCTGGCATCGGCCGAACCGTCGTTGCGACCGCTGATGACGAAGAGATCGTGCACTCCGCCATCCGGTGTGCCGTCCGCGTTCTTCACGAATCGCGCCTCGCGCACCGGGCCGTTGACCGTGATGAACGATGGCACCGTGTTCTGGGCGCTGAACGCGGTGGCCACGGCGACCTCCGGATTCACGGCTGGGCTGGTGCCACCGATTGCTGGTTGGGCATGGCACCCAGCACAGCCATCGAGATTGAAGCGTGGTCCCAAGCCGTCGTCGAGCTTCTCGGCCTCCCCGAAATTGGCCTGCCCGCCATAGAAGAACGCCAGCTGATCGTCCGTGAGTCCGGCGATCGGACCGCCGGCACCTGCTGGACCGCCGCGAACGCCCGGATCAATCGCAGTCGCCGCGGCGGCCGACGTCGTCGCCGTCTGGGCTTGCGCCAACACGCTGAACGCTAGGGTTGCCACGAGCGTCAATGCGGTCGCCACGGCGATGCCCATCGCCCGCCCGCGCGACAAAAGAAACTGGTGAATGAGTCTGTGCATACAAATCCTCGCCTTGTTCGGCGGACTTCCACAGCCCGCCGCAAGGGCGGCCGACTTCACCTTCAGTCCCAAACCACTTGGTCGGTGTAGAGTGTTTCTCATGATCGAGTCCTCCCTCCTTGTTGATGGTTCGTCTTCGCCCTCTCCTCAACAACGCGCCGCCTGCGCCACGCAGCGTGGACGGCGCCTGCATATCAACGACGTGAGGTGCCGGACCCAAGATTTGTACCGCCATGAGGATTTCCACGGGTACCTGGACGGCCCCCCTGCGGGAGCGAGAGAATGTTTCCATCGGATACACGCCACCTGCACCCCAGTGTCTCCGACGGATACAGCAGCAAGGCAGTGGGCCAATCCGGGCGCAGCCGAAGTGCGAGGCTGGGGCGCGTCGCCGCTCAGTTCAGCGCCGCCACACTGCTATCTTGATATCAGCGCGCGCCGGGGAGCGCGTACTTCGCAATTTTCGCGTAGAGCTTCTTGCGGGAGATGCCGAGTTGTTGCGCGGCGCGCAGCTTGTTCCCTTGCGTTGCGCTCAGGGCGCGGGCGATCAACGCCCGTTCGCCCGCCTCAAACGTTTCGACTT
>Ga0335082_10007591_pt1 | contig 11769 bp, 5 predicted proteins | sample Lox_Sample_41_FD_206718 | JGI IMG/M metagenome (GOLD analysis project Ga0335082, IMG submission 206718) | Soil microbial communities from Loxahatchee National Wildlife Refuge, Florida, United States - Lox_Sample_4.1 | ecosystem: Environmental > Terrestrial > Soil > Wetlands | place: USA: Florida...
GTCGAACAGATACGTCGGCGAGCCGCTGCGCGACGCAGTGGTGTTACCGTCCGCATCATGTGGAACCGACAAGCCGGCAATCGTCGCTACTTGATGCGGTGTGTTTGAACCGTACGTGTACAAGCGTGCATCCTTGGTCTTGATGTTCCCAAGGGTGCTGTACTCATACGTGGCGTTCACGGCGGTGTTCCCGCTCACAGCGGTCAGGCGGCCGAGGCCGTCGTATGAGTAGGATGCGGTATTCGACAACTGCGTGCAGTCGGTGCGCGCATCGGCGACGTGCTGCACCAAGCCGTTCGCAGTGTAGGTGTCATAGGTGAGATCCAGAAAGCGTCCGGCTCCGCAGCCGCTCGCGGCGCCGGATTTCACCGTCGTCATGCGGCGGAGCCGGAAGTTTTGCTCCGTGCCGAAGTAGTCGCGGGTGTCGGTCACGCCGTTCCCGTGCGCGATCTGCCGCGGACGACCGAAAATGTCGTAGGTGAGGTTGCTGAGGTATTGGACCGCCGCCCCGTTCGCGTCCGTTCCCGCGAGCGCCTTCACCGCGCCGACGGCATCGAAGGTGTAGGTTGCCTGCTCACCACCCGGATAGACGATCGCCGTGAGGTGATCGCCCGTATCGTACTGATACTGCGTCACGGCATTGCGGCGGTCAGTGCCGACCTGGATCTGCTTGTCGACCTTCCGCAACCGCCCGCGCACGTCGTACTCGCTGAACACGGTAGAGCCGGATGCGTCGTTGACACGAGTGAGGCGGCCCAGGCCGTTGGGCACTGCGGGATCGTCGTAGAAGAAGCGCACGTCTTCCAGCACCGTCGCCCCAACCAGGTTGGTGACTGTCCCCGCCGCCGTGGTCGGGCACGTCATCGACACCTGCGCGTCACCGGAGAGCACGAGCTGCACGATGGGACGATTGAGCGCGTCGTAGCAGAACTGCAGGTGTTGGTTCGTCTGCGGATCGTCTTGGTACAGGAGATTCCCCGCCTTGTCGTATGCATAGACCCAGCTTCCTGAGTCGGGGTCATGGAGGAAGTTTCTGCGCCCGAGTGAATCGTAGCCAACGTCTATTAGGGTGGCGTCATTCCAACTGCTTGCATCGCCTTGCCTGGTGGTGAGGAGCCGTCCGAGCTCGTCATACGTGTACTGCGTTCGCGCCCGCAGCGTCGTGCCCTCGTAAACCTTCTTCTCACCCACTCGCCCTAGCGCGTCGCGTATTTCCGTGATCGTGCCTCCCGGACAATTGCTCGTCGGTTGTGCGACACACTCGTCGGCCATGGACGTGGTCCAAACAAGCTCGTCGTAGATATTGTCGCGGTGCGTACCATCGGGATTCGTCACCCTGGTGACGCGATTGAAGGCGTCGTAGTCGAAGCGCGTGTTTCCTGCTACGGCGGCGGGATTCGCGTACTGCGACGTGGTAGTCACCACGAATGGGCTGTAACGTGCTCGAGCGTTTCCGCGCAGGTCATACGCAACGGTCTCCACGGCGGCGGATTGCGGGGCGCCATCTATCACCTGGTAGCGGTTACGCTGGATCACCCGGCCGAGCGCATCGATGTGCAGCACGTCGGGCGCCATGTTGCGTTCACGGGCTTGAATCGTCACCGTGCTAGGCCGCAGCGGCGCACCGAGAACGTAGCTCAATACCTGGTGCGGCCCATTGGTGCTGTTGGCCAAAGCATTGATATCTTCGTCGGGAAGTGCAGTCCTGTTCAGGCGACAGAAGCCATCATACTTCCATCTGAATTTCGGAACGGCGTCCGAGGCAGGATCCTGGGTGCCCACGTACGGGATCGTCCGCCACTGCAGCGCGCCACAGCCCGGGTCGTAACGGCTCGCAATTTTCTGTGAGAACGGTGCGGGCGAGGTGACCACTTCCGGATAAATGTGGGTCGCGTCGTACGTGGTCTCGGTCCGCCCGCCGTTCGCGTCGATGACCGCGGCGACGTTTCCATAGGCATCATACTCCGTGCCGACCTGGACGCACTTTGCCTGGGTAGAGTTCGTGCAGTTGGTCAGCGTTGGATCGGTCGGCTGATCGACCCACGACTCTGTGCGCCTAAGGTTGCCGATCGTATCATAGAAGAGCCATTGCGTTTGCAGGGTATTCAGGTCGGTGCCGTTCTTGACATCAACTCGTGTCGGTACGAAGTAGTAGTGATCGTTGTCTACCACGCACGCGTAGTCGGTGTGCAGGTTCACCAGCGTCGTCCGGGGCAGGTCGATCGCGGTTTGGCCGATGCTGGCATGCGTGACGTTTCCGGTGAACCGAGTGAGATTCCAGCCGGACGGCATCGCCGTTGCGGGGCATTGATGCCAGGCAACATTCTTCGACACGGTGCCCTTGGCCGGATCATTTGCGAAGTCGTAGGTCGTTGATTGCTTCTGGCGCACCCAAATGAAGTCGAACTCGCAACTTCCCTCTGGAGAGGTTCCGGATTTCGGTTCGACACACTCCCAGACGTTGAAGACCTGCCGGAGTGGCCCGGGTGAAACGCCCGATTGGTCCTCCGAATACTCGGCGATGGTATCGATCTTGCCCTTCGTACTTCGCCCTTGCAGAAATATCGTTTCGACGATGCGCGACGGACCGATGCCTGCAACCGAGCTTCGCGTGGATGGGTCGATGTCGCGGCTGATCACGCGGGAGAAGCCGCGAAACTCGCGCCGCACCGGATCGAACCACGCGCCTTCGTAGGTGAAGCTGCGTTCGACCGTGTGACTGCTCACGGTGTTCACGCAGTTTGCGAGTTGGTCGTCGCACATCCCGTCATCGCTGCGGATCTGCGTCACGGTCCATAGGTTGAAAGGCACGCGCTTGTTCACCCACTGGCCGAGCGGGCGATACGTCAACTTTGTCCGGCCGCCGATTCCGTTCTCGACCCGCACCAGCAAGTCCGGCCGCGCCCCTCCGGGCAGCGGCGCGACGTACGTTCCCCCGGCACTGCATTGCGTAGTCGCACTCGACGTTGTAACGCACCAGGCGCCGCCAGCGTTGTGACTGACCGCGGTGAGGGTCGCCGTGGCCTGGAAGTCAACGTAGTCGACCAGCCCGTCGCCATCGACGTCGAGCAGCTCCTTGTAGATCTGCGTGGCACTGCGAGCGGCAATCACGCACTTCTCGGGTTGATTCACCTTCCACCGGTAGGGCGTCGACCCGGAGAACCCAGCACCCCGATTCAGCACGACCTTCCAACGGGCGTCAGCCGATGAACAGCCATCGGTATCCACCAGGTCCGGCAGCCCGTCGCCGTTGATGTCGAAGAAGTCTCGCAGTGTGTTGTTGGAGGCATCAACATACTGAAAGGACCATCGGCCACCGATTACCGGCACCGACCACGACTCAGGCTGCGATCGGATGGTAGTCCCCGTGTTCAGATACACGTCCCAGCTTCCAGGGAACGTCACGGGGTGCGCGGCCTGGTCCCATGTGACGACCTGATCGCGCAGGCCGTCGCCGTTGATGTCGAGCGTGCTCAGGATGGGAATTCCCCCCGCCTCGTAGCCGAGGAACGGAAATTTCCCGGTGAATTTTCTCCCCTGCACGAACCCGCCCCCGCCGTTGATCCAGACATCCCATCGCGTGTCAGTCGCGCCGGGACCAGGGGCGATGACGAAATCCAACAGGCCATCACCATTGACATCCATCAGCCCCCGGGTGTCGACGGTCCCATTCAGATACCCGAATTGGTCGACTCCGCTGAGTCGTCGGCGCACCGAGCCAGACGGGCCACTCGGATCACTCCAGGGGTGAAACGACCCTTCGAATCCAGATGTGGACCCGGCATACCCAAGGTAAACCCGCCAAGTCCCCGAGGACGTGTCAACGTAGTCTGCGATACCGTCTCCGTTCATGTCGAGCGTCGTCCGGTCGGTCCAGCGTTCTGCCCCACTCACCCGCTCTTGCCGGATCATGCACATGAGCGCACGGTCGGGAACCGACCACGTGGTGGCCGTTGCCGAGAAGCCGGCCGGGCTGCCGAGATACACGTTCCAGTATCCCTGCCCGCTACCGCAGGTGCTGAGGCTCCCGCTGTTGATCGGCCAGGTATCGACCACATCGAGGAAGCCGTCGCCGTTGATATCGAAGATGTCGCGCACGGTGTGGTGCGCCGAGTCGTTGGTAAACACGCGTCCGGCGGTCGGCGTGGGCAGCGATGCCGGCTTGGCCACGAGTTGCGAGTTGAACTCGAAGCCGAACGCCGGGCTGCCGTCGGCGGCCTCCCGGTACGAGAATTTCGTTGAGGCGAGCTCACCATCGCTGCGGGTCAACTGCCAGCCTCCAGATTGCAGGTCGCCCGCCCACGGGGTAACCGCCGTGAGAAATGACTGCCGCGCCATGCGCGCCGGCGTGTCGTAGCTGAATGCGTACGATCGAATGACCGTCGCTTGGTAGACCACTTTGATGGCCGACAGCCGGTACATCAAGCGCGCTTCAAATCCGCCGATTCCAGTGACCGGCCTGTCGTCGGTTGGCCGAGCCGCCCAGAGGAACTGCACTTCAAAAACGGCCGCCAAGCTCGCCGCCGAGTTTTGGCCATAGCGAATGACGGCGGGCCGGGGGATATTGCCATCGTTGAAATATTCGATGTCGATGCCGTTACCGTTCAGATCCTCGACATGGGTCAGCTCCCACGAAAAAGTGTACAGGACGTTCGTCAGAGGAGACGTCGCGAACGGCTGACACGATTGCCCGTGGTAGAAGTCGACCGTGTCATTTCCAGCTCGTGAAGCAGCTGTGGTACCAAAGTCGTAGCGGCGACCGCTGGTATCCCACACGCGCCAGCCATTCCCCGAGCGCTTGATCCGGAAAAAGGCCTCCTCGACGTAGGCCGATCCGTCTCCCGACGATTCATCCAGCTCGAATTCGACAGTGCGCCCCGGCAGCATCAACACGAATTCCAGGCGTTCGATCGGAGCGGCGCAGGTGAGGAGGCCGTACTTCGTGCGTCGCTGAATGCGGCCCAGCGGCAAGTCCCACCCATATCCGTACACACTTGCTCCGCCGCTGCTACTGTAGGTGAGCGCCACCTGCGGGGTCATGCCGCCGCGGTTCGGCGGCACTTCAATGGGGATGGACGTCGTCACGCCGCCCACGAAGAGGTTCGCCTCAGGGGTGTGACTGAGACTCGCCAGCGCGCCGGAGCCGGTGCGCCCACCGTCGGCGTCGAGCCCCTGGGGCCAGCTCGGAGCTGCCAACACGCATGCCCAGCCGATCGCCACGACGAGGCCCCGCCCGACACTCGTCGCAGCGCTGCGCTGCGCGCCTAGCGGCCAGCGAGACACACCGCGTCGATTCACATCCGCTTCGCGCCCGTCAACCACATTCATGCGTCGTCCTCCCATGCCGCCGTTTTCGAAACACGCCGCTGCGCGAGGCACGGACCCGCACGAGCGCTGCGGCTGTCGCCGGCGGTTACCCGTGGCGATGGGTGGCGGCCAGCAAGGTGCTTGCCAGGAGCGCTCTGGCGTGAGTCACGCACGTCGGTTGGTGTAGATTACTCGGAGGCAACCCTCAACTTGAATATATGTCATTCACATTTTGATGTGATGCCATAAATTGGTTGTCGCATCCCATTTTGTCATTCCCTACCTTTCATCCAGAACCGAATCGGGCGGCGTTCCTTGGCGCTCCCGTGCCATCATGCGGCGCACGCCGACGATCCAATCGGTTCCGAATGAGCAGCGGGGAGTATGGGGGCGGGCGGAAGATCGCACCCGGCCCGGCAGCCGCTCAGCCGAGCGGTCGCCACCTTGGTTTGAAGCTTCGGTTGTGCTTTTATGGCGGGGAACGGGCAGCAGATGATTCCCAATTCCAACACGATCCCCGCCCAAGCGCTCCGCGGCCCGGCTGATTGAACCCTCCAATGCACCCCCGAGCCCGATCAAGCGGGCTGGCGCTGTTCCTCACCCTCACCCTGGTGAACACAGCGTCGGCACGCGAATGGACTGACGAGATGTTCCAGACCAAGGTCAGTGTCGGCCGACCGTTCGTGGCCTTCGCCAGCCCCGACCCGAGCCGCGCCCACAGTGTCATCGGCTCGACCCGCTTCTACCAGGCACAACCGAAGGACACCTTTCTCGACATCGCGCGCTACTACGACCTGGGGTACAACGAACTCGTTGAGGCCAACCCCGGGGTCGATCCATGGGTACCACGGCCCGGACAGGTCGTCCTGCTACCGACCCAGTACGTGCTCCCCGACGCCGACTACCGTGGCATCGTCATAAACCTGCCGGAGATGCGCCTCTACTATTTCAAGGCGGGCACCGAGGGCACCAGCATCGTCACTACATATCCCGTCGGCTTGGGGCGCGATGATTGGCAAACCCCGGTCGGCAAATTCGTGGTGCGGGAGAAAACCGTGAACCCGAAGTGGGTGCTGCCCGAGTCCATCAAGGCAGAACACATCCGTGACGGCAAACCCGCTCCGGACTTCATTGAGGGCGGCGACCCCGAGAACCCGCTCGGCAAGTACCGCCTCCGACTGACCCTGCCACTCTACGGCATCCACGGCACCGACATCCCGTGGGGTGTCGGCATGCAGGTGAGTCACGGCTGCGTACGTCTGTACCCCGAGGACATCGAGCGGCTCTTCCCCATGGTGCCGCTGAAGACTCCGGGCGAGTTCGTGTATCAGCCGGTGAAGGTGGGCGCGCGTGACGGACACGTCTACGTCGAGGTCCACAAGGACATCTACGACCAGCTGCCGGGTCCGTTCCGCGAGGCGACCCGCTTGATCGACAAATTCGGCTGGCACAACCGTGTCGACTTCGAGCGCGTGCGCCGCGCCGTGCTCGAACAGTCGGGCGTGCCGGTTGACGTCACCTTGCTGGAAGGTCTCGATGACGTCAAAGACGAGGTCGTGCGGCCGCCAGGGGCGTTGCCCGGGGCGCCGCACCGGACCAGTGTCCAAGGCCCGGCGGCACCCGGGCGCGCCCCGTAGAGTTTGTGAAAAAATCGACCTCGGGCCTCGGACCCCAGACTCCAGGGTCCGGAATTCTTTGGTTTTTCCTGAAGCCAGAGGCCCGATGTCTGAGGCCCAGGCGAAAAGTTCGCAGACTCGTAGGCCTCAACCACCCCACGAGTTTCCCACGCAGAAGCAGACCGATGCGGCGGTGACGTCGTCCCGCCGTACGGCCTCGCACTCCAGCTGACCACGAAACACACGGCCGCGTGTGTCGCCCACCATCAGCACCCGTCGCGTCACCGGCACCGTCTGCGGCCGTGGAAAGCTGTAGTAGCCCCAGACCGTGCACGGCACGACGCTGGCCAGGCGTTGGCGGATGGCGCCGTTCTCGTCGGCCAAGGCGCGGTTCTCCTCGGCGAGCTGGGCGATGCGCCGCTCGAGCTCCTCGGCATGCGCGGCATCATCCTCCTGCGTTTGCGCCAGGGTTTCCAGCTGCTTGGCGAGGCGCTCGCTCTCGCTGCGCAGTGCGGCGTTCTTCTCGCGCAGGCTCTTGTTGCGCTCCTGCGCCTTGTCGCGTGCGGCGCGCGCCAACGCCAGCGCCCGTTGTGTGTCGCGACTCTCGGGCGGCGTCTCGTGGCGCGGCTCTGGCTCCGGCTTCGGCGCCGCTGCCGCCGCCGCGGTGTGCACCTGGAACCGGCGCGTGGCACGAATCCAGTCGCCGAAACTGAGGGCCGCCAGGTCGATGCGGTAGCCGCCCTCACGGGGAAACTGGCTGGCATCGAGGACGAAAGGCGATTCGTGCACGCCGAGGTCGCGCTGCTCATCACCCACCGCGGTGAGGAACACCCGCATGCGCTGCGGTCCGTCCCAGTACACTTGCACGGGCGGCTCCAGCACGGCGCGGGTCGGCGGCGCCAGGATGATCGGCCGCACCGACCGCAGCAGGCTCGTGCGAAAGAGCAGGTCACCGGCCAAGATGGCGGCGGCACAGAGCAGCGCGATGCCGATGGCACGAATCATCGTGCGGACTGGTGCTCAGCCATGGTGGCGGGATCATCCCGCAGGGGTCCGAGCTGCATATCGACCACGCTGATTATAAGCGAAAGGGTCGTCGAATTGATATCACCGCGCACCCATTCGGCTGCGCGAGACGGCGAACCCGAATCCTTACCTTGCCCTGCTTCCCGAATTCTTGTACACCCACCGCGATGGTCCTCGACTTTCTCCTCGGCATGTTTTCCAACGATCTAGCGATCGACTTGGGCACGGCAAATACCCTCATCTACGTCAAAAGCGAAGGCATCGTTTGCAACGAGCCGTCGGTGGTGGCGGTGCAGAAGGACGCACGCGGCGGGCGCCGGGTGCTGGCGGTAGGCGCAGAAGCGAAAAAAATGCTCGGCCGCACGCCAGGCTCGATCGTGGCGATTCGGCCGCTGAAGGACGGCGTGATCGCCGACTTCGAGATCACCGAAGCCATGCTGCGCTACTTCATCCAGAAGATTCACAACCGCAAGGCGCTGGTGCGGCCGCGCATCATCATTTGCGTACCCTTCGGCATCACCGAGGTGGAAAAGCGCGCGGTGAAGGAGTCCGCGGAATCGGCCGGCGCCCGCGAAGTGTACCTGGTCGAGGAGCCCATGGCGGCAGCCATCGGCGCCGGTTTACCAATCACCGAACCGACCGGCAATATGATCGTCGATATCGGCGGCGGTACCACCGAGGTGGCGGTCATTTCCCTCAAAGGGGTCGTCTTCTCGAAGTCCGTGCGCGTCGGCGGGGACAAGATGGACGAGGCCATCGTCCAATACATCAAGCGCAAGTACAACCTGCTGGTCGGCGAGCGCACGGCGGAGCTGATCAAGATCACCATCGGGTCCGCGTATCCCGGCAATGAGATTCAAACGATGGAGATCAAGGGCCGGGATCTGGTGGCCGGGGTGCCGAAGACCGTGGAGGTGTCGGACGAAGAGATCCGCGACTCGCTGCTCGAGCCGATCAATCAGATCGTCGACGCCGTGCGCATCGCCCTGGAACGCACGCCGCCCGAGCTGGCCTCCGACATCGTCGACAAGGGCATCGTCCTTGCCGGCGGCGGCGCGCTGCTGCGCAACCTGGACGTACTCCTGCGCGAGGAGACGGGGTTGCCAATCATGCTGGCCGACGACCCGCTGACGGCGGTTGTGATGGGCGCCGGCAAGGTGTTGGATGAGCTGACGCTGCTGAAGGACGTCACCATCCAATGATGGAATGCTGAATGGCAATGCTGAATGGTGAATGGAGTGATGGAACGGGCTCGCATTCAGCATTCATGATTCGCCATTCAACATTGGCCTCGCCACATGCTTGAGTTTGTCCGGAGAAATCGCGTTGTCCTCACCTCCGGTTCGCTGCTGTTGATTTCGCTGCTCTTGCTCTCCGCCGGCTCGCGTGAGCGCCGACGCGGCGACCCGGTTGCCGGCGTCGTCCTCGACGGCATGCGGCCGCTGCAGGCTACCGTTGCCGCCGGAGTCGACGGGCTCGCGAAGGTGTGGCGCAGCTACATCGCGCTGGTCGGGGTGAAGCAGGAAAACGAACGTCTGCGCCTCCGCGTTCTCGACCTCGAGCAGCAAGCGACGCGCGTTGCGGAAATCGAGCAAACCGACCAGCGGCTGGCCGAGCTGCTGCGCTTCCGCTCGACGCTCGAGGGCGACACGGTGGCGGCGCAAATCATCGGCCGCGATCCCCTGCCGTGGTTCGGGACGGTAACGATCAACCGCGGCGACGCCGACGGCGTGCGCAAGAACATGGCGGTGCTGTCGCCCTTCGGCGTCGTCGGTCAGACGATGGCCACCGGCGCCCATTCGGCGCGTGTCCTGTTGCTCACCGACCACAACAGCGGCATCGACGCGGTGGTGCAGCGCAGCCGGGCACGCGGCATCATCGAAGGCGCACTGGATGGCGGCTGCGTGATGAAGTATGTGAAGCGCGAGGAAGACGTGGAAGTGGGCGACACCATCGTGACCTCCGGGCTGGACGGCATCTTCCCCCGCGGCCTGACCGTTGGTGTGGTCACGCACCTCACCCGCGGGACCCGCGGGCTGTTGCAGGTGGCCGACGTCAAACCCGCGACGCCGCTGGAGCGCATCGAGGAGGTGCTGGTGGTGCGCGGTTCCGCGCAACTCAAGGAGAGCGCGCCATGAGGGGACGGCCGACCCTCGTCTTCGCCGTCATCGCGGTAGCTGCGCTGCTCCTGCAGACGACAGTCCTGCCACTGGCAGCGATCGGCCGCGCCACACCCGATCTCTTGCTCATCATGTGCGTCTACCTCGGCCTCCACCAACACACCGTGGGCGGCGCCATTGGCGCGTTCTCGCTCGGCTACCTGCAGGACGCGTTCTCGGGCAGCGTGGCTGGGCTGAACGCCTTTGGTATGTGCCTGGTGTTCACCATGGTGTACCTCACCTCGCGCCGCTTGTGGGTCGACAACACCGTCTCGAAGATCGCCGTCGTCTTCCTCGCCTCCGTGCTCAAGACCATGGCGATTCTCGCGCTGGTCGCGGTGTTCATGTCGGCCGAGGGACTGTGGCGCACCATGTTGAGCTACTTGCCCATCGAGGCGGCGCTCGCGGCGCTCTTCAGCCCCGCCGTCTTTGCGGTGCTGGCGCGCACCCAGCAGTTGCAGGAAGCGGAGGAAGAGTAGGATGGTGCCGCTCGCCCAACGGGAAGCCGTGCCGGTCGTCTTGCGCCGGCGCGTCGCTGTCGCGTTGGGTGTGGCCCTGCTTGCCTTTCTGATCCTGTTGGCGCGGCTATGGCACCTGCAGATCCTGCTGGGCGACGAGATGCGCACGCTGTCGGAGAGCAATCGCATCCGGCTGCATCGCACGCAGGCGACGCGCGGCACCGTGGTCGACCGCGCCGGGCGCGTCTTGATCGACAGCCGCCCCTCATTCGACGCGGTCATGGTGCCCGAGGACTCGCCGGACGAGGACGAGACGATCGAGAACCTGTCGCAGTTTCTGCAGCACAGCGCCGCAGACATGCGCGCGCTGGTGGCGCAAGTCGATGCGCGGCCGCCGTTCGAAGAGATCACCGTCAAGCGCGATCTCAGCTGGGACGAGATGGTTGCGCTCGAAACCCACCAACTCGATCTGCCCGGTGTCAGCCTGCACATCACGCCGCGCCGCAGCTACCCACTCGGGGCGCAGCTGGCGCACTTGCTCGGCTACGTCGGCGAGGCCAGTCCGCAGGACCTGCTCGACGATCCGCGCTACCGGATGGGCGACCTGGTGGGCAAAGCAGGTCTGGAGAAGCGCTGGGAGAAATACTTGCGCGGTGTGGACGGCGGTCAGCAGGTTGAGGTCGATGCCGTCGGCCGCAAGCTGCGTGTCTTGCGCGAGGTCGAGGAGGTGCCGGGTGACATCGTCAAGCTCACCATTGACCTCGACCTGCAGGACACGGCGTCGCGCGCGCTGGGTGAGCGTGACGGCGCGGTGGTCGCCATTGATCCCAACACGGGCGGGATCCTCGCCATGGTCAACCATCCCGGCTACGACCCCAACGTCTTTGCGCGCGGCGTACGCCCTGACGAGTGGCGCGCCTTGCTGACGGACAAGCACCACCCGCTCAACAACCGCGCCATCCAAGGGCAGTACCCACCCGGATCGACGTTCAAGATCATCGTCGCCACCGCGGCGTTGGAAGAAGGCGTGATCAACCCGTTCACGCGCATCCACTGTCCGGGCGGGCTGCAGTTCGGCAACCACTACTTTCGCTGCTGGAAGAAGGGCGGGCACGGATCGATGAACCTGCACGAGGCGATCGTGCAGTCGTGCGACGTGTTCTTCTACCAGGTCGCCCAGCGCCTCGGCATCGACACCATCGC
>Ga0335082_10007594_pt1 | contig 11767 bp, 20 predicted proteins | sample Lox_Sample_41_FD_206718 | JGI IMG/M metagenome (GOLD analysis project Ga0335082, IMG submission 206718) | Soil microbial communities from Loxahatchee National Wildlife Refuge, Florida, United States - Lox_Sample_4.1 | ecosystem: Environmental > Terrestrial > Soil > Wetlands | place: USA...
ACAAGCGGCTGATCGATATCCTCGAGCCGACGCAGCAGACGGTGGACGCGCTGATGAAACTCGATCTCCCCGCCGGCGTCGATGTCGAGATCAAGGCGTTTGAGAAGTAGGGACTGGCCGTCCAGGCGGGAGCACCTTGCGGCGTGAGAGCCTGCGGCGGCAATGGGTAATCAATGTTCGAAGCCCGCGAAGGGCCCGGCAGTGCAATCGCTTCGGCGGTTCGCATGATGAGGTGAGGAAGACATGGCAGTTACAGGAATTCTGGGAAAAAAGATCGGGATGACGCAGGTGTTCGACGAGAAGGGCGACGTGCATCCGATCACGGTATTGCAGGCCGGCCCCTGCGTGATTACGCAGTTGAAGACGCTGGCTGGTGACGGCTATGACGCGGCGCAGATCGGCCTTGTCGAGTTCATCAAGGCGAAGAGCGTGACCAAGCCGCAGGCCGGTCACTTCGCCAAGACGGAAGCTCCGCCGGTGAAGTTCATTCGCGAAGTGGACATCGAGGCCTCTGGCGATGGAGAGGCGGAAGTCAAGGCAGGCGATCGCGTTCTAGTCGACATCTTTGCCGATGCGAAGTTCGTTGACGTGGTGGGCACCTCGAAGGGTCGCGGCTTTGCAGGCGTTGTGCGCCGGCACAAGTTTGGCGGCGGACCGAAATCGCATGGACATATGTTCCAGGTACAGGGTTCGATCGGCGCATCCAGTTTCCCGTCGCGCGTGTTCCCGGGGCAGCGCATGCCGGGCCACATGGGCGCGGAGCAGGTGACGGTTCGCAATCTCCGTATTCGCGGCATCGACCTCGAAGAGAACCTTCTCATGGTCGAGGGCGCTGTGCCGGGTGCGCGTGAAGGCTACGTGCTGATTTCGAAGGCCAAGACTCCGCCGCGCGAGCGCCGTGGCTTTGCCGGATCCGGTACGGTCGATCCGTTGAAGGCTTCGAAGAAGGCGCAGGCAAAGCGCAAGTAGGACTGGTCGTCCAGACAATCGCGCCTTGCGGCGCACGAGTTTGAGAGCCGGCGGAAAGATTCCCGGCGGAAGAAGAAGACGATGGCAAATGTAGATGTTCTTAATCTGAACGGCGAGAAAGTGGGCTCGCTCGAACTGGCCGATGCGGTTTTTGGCCAGGTGAACGAAGCCCTGCTGTGGGAGGCGGTGAAGCACTACCGCGCCTCGCTGCGCCAGGGCACGCACAAGACGAAGAGCCGCACCGAGGTTGCCGGTTCCGGCAAGAAGCTGTGGAAGCAGAAGGGAACGGGCCGCGCGCGTATCGGCTCGGTGCGCTCACCTCTGTGGCGGCATGGTTATACAGTTCACGGCCCGCAGCCGCGCAGCTATGACTACGCGTTCCCGCGCCGCAAGCTTCTCGGAGCCCTGCGCTCGGCGTTGGCGTCGAAGCTCGCTGACGGCAAGCTCACGGTGGTGGATTCGCTGGAGCTGAAAGAGCCCAAGACGAAGCTTTACCGCGAAGCGCTCGACAAGCTGAACGTGACGCGCACCGCTTTGCTGGTGGAGAACGGCAAGACGCTCTCCCAGTCACTGATGCTCGGCGCGCGCAACCTCAAGGGCGTTGAACTGGTGCTGAACAACGAAGTGCATCCTTACGATCTGCTGCGGTATGAGCGGGCGATTTTCTCGAAGGCCGCGATCGAGCAGTTGACCGAGGCTCTCGAAAAGTCAGTCTCGAAGCGCAAGGTTGCGCAGACGGAGGCCGCGTAATGCCGACACTCTATACAGTGATTCGCCGCCCGCTGATTACCGAGAAGGGGCTGGGCGCAAAGGAAACCGAAGGCACGCTGGTATTCGATGTCGCGCCCGACGCCTCGAAGAACGAGGTAAAGCAGGCAGTTGAGGCTCTCTTCAAGGTGAAGGTCGCCGCCGTCCGTACCGCGAACGTTGCGGGCAAGGAACGCCGTCGCGGCAAGTACGCAGGCTTCCGGCCCGATTGGAAGAAGGCTTATGTCCGGCTCAAGGCCGGCGAGAAGCTGCCGGAGTACGTGAGCAACCTGTAAGACAGCCGTTAACTTCCAGCTCCTGGCTGCCAGCAGGCGAGAGCGGGAACAGTGAGTAACAGAAGTTGGTTTGAGCAGGATCAGCGAGAAGCTAGCAGCTAGAGGCTAGGAGCTGATTCAAGGAAAATGACGATGGCAATCAAGACTTATAGACCGGTAACGCCGACGTTGCGCTTTCAGACCTCGCTGGTCAATGACGACCTGACGACGGACAAGCCGCACAAGCCGCTTCTGGCGGTGCGCAAGCGTACGGGCGGACGCCGCAACACGGGCGACCTGACGATTCGTCACCATGGCGGCGGACACAAGCAGAAGCTGCGCCTCATCGATTTCAAGCGCGAGAAGTTTGGCGTGCCTGGCCGCGTGGCGACGATCGAGTACGATCCGGGCCGCTCGGCGCGCATCGCGCTGGTCCACTATGCCGATGGCGACAAGCGCTACATCCTGCAGCCTGTCGGCCTCAAAGTGGGCGCCACGGTGAGTTCCGGCCCTGAAGCAGACATCCTCGTGGGCAATGCTCTGCCGCTGAAGAACATTCCTGCCGGCACCACGGTTCACGCGATTGAGCTGCGGCCGGGCAAGGGCGCGCAGATGGCCCGTTCGGCTGGTGCTCAGGCTCAGCTTGTGGCCAAGGAAGGCGACTATGCGCTCTTGAAGCTGCCTTCCGGCGAAACTCGCAAGGTTCTGGCCGAGTGCATGGCGACCGTGGGCCAGGTGGGCAACACCGATCACGAGAACGTAGCGATCGGCAAGGCGGGGCGCAATCGCTGGAAGGGCATTCGCCCGACCAACCGCGGCGTCACCATGAATCCCGTGGATCACCCGCACGGCGGCGGCGAAGGCAAGACCTCCGGCGGCCGTCACCCTGTGACCCCGTGGGGACAGCCGACACGCGGATACAAGACGCGCAACAACAAGCGGACCGACGCTTTCATCGTCAGCCGCCGGGCGAAGTAAAGGAGAGCCGCTAGCTACTAGCTTCTAGCTACTAGCTATGGCATGGCGAGTGGAATTCAAAGGCGATAGCCGGCGGTTAGCTTGGGTCAGACAAAGCTAGAAGCTAGAGGCTGGAAGCTAGGAGCTAAGCAGTTATGGCACGTTCAACGAAGAAAGGCCCGTTTGTAGATGCGCACCTCACCGCCAAGATCGAGGTGCTCAATGCGGCCAACGACAAGAAGGTAGTGAAGACCTGGTCGCGGCGTTCGACTATCTTTCCGGATTTCGTGGGTCACACCATCGCGGTGCATAACGGAAAAAAATTCGTTCCGGTGTATGTGACCGAGAACATGGTGGGACACAAGCTGGGCGAGTTTGCGCCCACGCGCACATTCAAGGGCCACACCGGCGGGGCCAAGGCGGCAGAAGCGGCCGCAAAGCCGCGGTAAGAGATTGAAGCTGCAGGCGAGAAGCTGGCAGCTGATTTGAGGACAGACCAATGGCAGTCGAGACAAAGGAATACCGGGCCGAGGCCAAGTTTCAGCGCGTGTCGCCGCAGAAGGCGCGCCTTGTGCTGGATCTGATCAAGGGCCGGGGGGTTCAGGAAGCGCTGGAGACCGCAGCCTTCACCAAGAAGCGGATCGCTCCGGTGATTCATAAGCTACTGGTTTCAGCGGTGGACAACGCCAAGTACGTGGCCGGTGAGCAGGGCGTCGATCTGGACGTGGACAACCTCTACGTCAAGCAAGCCCTGGCCAACGACGGGCCGCGCATGAAGCGCATTCGTCCCGCGCCGATGGGCCGTGCCTACCGCTACCAGCGCAGGCTGACGCACATCGTGCTGTCGGTGGCGGAGCGCGACGGCGGCAAGCAACTGGCGATCAGGGCTGAGGAGCCGGTCGAAGCAGCGAAGCCCGCTGCGAAGAAGGCAGCGGCGAAGAAGCCGGCAGCAAAGAAGGCTGCCAAGAAGCCAGCAGTCAAGAAGCCGGTCGGGGCAACCAAGAAGAAGGCCAGCAAGTAGGCCGAAAGGTTCGAGGGAAAAAGTATGGGACAGAAAGTCCATCCTTATGGATTTCGGTTGGGAGTGAACAAACCGTGGCGCTCGCGCTGGTTCTCTGAGCGCGACTATGACCAGCTCCTGGTCGAAGACGTGAAGCTCAAGAAAGAGTTGCGCGACAAGCTGAAGGCTGCCGGTGTGAGCTCGGTTGAGATCGAGCGGCCGGGCAACAAGCTGCGCTTCCTCATCCGCACTGCCCGTCCCGGCATCGTTATTGGCCGCAAGGGCGCGGAGATTGAGAAGCTCAAGACCGAGCTTGGCAAGCGGACCAGCCGCGAGGTGTTCATCGACATCATTGAGGTGAACAAGCCGGAACTGGATGCGCAACTCGTGTCGGAGAACATCGCGCTGCAGCTTGAGAAGCGCGTCAGCTTCCGCCGCGCAATGCGCAAGAGCGTGGACTCGGCGCTTCGCTTCGGCTGCAAGGGAATCAAGGTGCGTGTCTCGGGCCGCCTGAACGGCAACGAAATCGCGCGTTCGGAGTGGTATCTGCAGGGGCGTCTGCCGCTGCACACGCTGCGCGCGGATATTGACTACGGCTTTACCGAGGCCAACACCACCTATGGCGTGATCGGCGTCAAGACGTGGATCTATCGCGGCGACATCTATGAGCAGAAGCGCCGCCAGTCTGGCCCGGCCAGCACGGGAGTGTTTTAGAAGCAGGGATCAGGGATCAGTGGTCAGAGATCAGAAATGCTCAACCGCGATCGTTGAATCCTCTGGTTGCCTGAACTCGTTGTAAGTTGCCCGGGAAGTGGGTAGGGCCGGGATTATCAGACTGATCCCTGATCTCTGATCCCTGATCCCAGGTTTTTTGAGGGTTTTCGTTATGTTGATGCCAAAGAAGGTGAAGTTCCGCAAGCAGCAGAAGGGCAAGAGGCGCGGCAAGGCGTGGCGCGGCTCGACGCTGTCTTTCGGTGATTACGGTTTGAAGGTCATGGAGTGCGGATATATCACCGACCGGCAGATCGAAGCCAGCCGTATTGCCATGACCCGCTTCATCAAGCGTGGCGGCAAGATCTGGCTGCGGCTGTTCCCGGACAAGCCGATTACCAAGAAGCCGGCAGAAGTTCGAATGGGCTCGGGCAAGGGTGCGCTCGATCACTGGGTCGCCGTTGTGCGGCCGGGCAAGATCCTCTTCGAGATGGAGGGTGTGGCCCCGGAGATCGCGCAGGAAGCCATGCGCCTCGCGTCGAACAAGCTGCCGTTGAAGACCAAGTTCGTGCAGCGGCCGGGCGCCGAGAAGGTTGTAGCGGCTGCCAAGTAGGGAATGCAGCTATCGGCCATCCGCTTTCGGCTATCAGCGCTTTCGCGCTGTGTTGAAACGGTGGAGGTAGCAGGATGAGCTGAAGGCTGAGGGCTGACAGCTTGGAGCTAAGGAAATGGAACTCGCAAAGATTCGTAGTTTGAGCGACGCTGAGCTGCTGCACCAGGAGAAGACCTCTGCCGAGCAGTTGTTCCGGCTTCGCTTCCAGGTCTCGCTGGGGCAGAACGACGGAGTGAAGAAGCTCCGCCAGTTGCGAAAAGAGATCGCGCAGATCAAGACGGTGGCCCGCGAGCGCGAGCTCGGCATTCGGGGCGCAGCCATAGACGCTGCTCCGGCGCCCGCCAAGGCTGCCATAAAGAAGAGCGCCAAGAAGGGAGCCGGCAAATGACGACGGCAACAGAAAAGACGCAGGCGCCTGCAACCCGGCGCAACGAAAAGGTCGGCAACGTGGTCTCGACCAAGATGCAGAAGACCATCGTGGTCGAAGTCGAGATGCGCAAGGCTCATCCGAAGTACAAGCGGATCGTGAAGAGCTCGAAGAAGTTCTACGCGCACGACGAGCAGAACTCGGCGCGCCTCGGCGACGTGGTGCGGATTCGCGAGACCAGGCCGCTGAGCAAGCTGAAGCGGTGGTCTCTGGAAGAGATCGTGCGGCGCTCATCGTTGGCGCAGATTGAAGATACGGCGGGAACGACGGCCGACATCGAAGCTGCCAAGTAGTCGGGCGGGACAGGAGAAGAATCCATGGCTGTGCAAATGAGAACCATGCTCGCGGTGGCCGATAACTCCGGCGCGCGCAAGCTGCAAGTGATCCTGCCGCTGGGCGGAGGTCTCGGCAAGACTGCCGGACTCGGCGATGTTGTGACTGCTGCAGTGAAGGAAGCTTCGCCGGATGGAACGGTGAAGAAGGGCAAAGTCGTGAAGGCGGTCATCGTCCGCACGCGCAAGGAGCATCGTCGCCGTGATGGAACTTACATCCGCTTCGATGAGAATGCCGCGGTGGTGATCGACGATGCGCATGAGCCTGTGGGAACGCGCGTCTTCGGACCCGTGGCCCGCGAACTGCGCGAGAAGAAGTTTCTGAAGATCGTCTCGCTGGCGCCGGAAGTGGTGTAAGAGCAGGGATCAGGTTTCAGGGAACAGGGATCAGATCTCTGCGCCCTGACCCTAACGGAGAAGAAATGCCAAGTTTGAATATTCGTCGCAACGACACGGTCAAGGTGATTACCGGCTCGGACCGTGGCAAGACAGGGCGCGTGCTGCGCGTCTTTCCCGACAAGGGTACGGTGCTGGTCGAGCACGTTCGCGTGGTGAAGAAGACGGTTTCGACCAAGCGCGGGCAGCGCACCAAGGGCGGAATCGCTGAGCATGAGTCGCCGATCAACGTATCGAACGTAGCGCTGGTGTGCACCAACTGCGATACCGCGCACGTCGCCTACAAGACGGAAGGTGCGAGCCGGATTCGCTACTGCAAGAAGTGCGGGTCGGAGTTGCCCACGAAGAAGTAAAGGCAGCCTTCAGCTATCAGCCCTCAGCCCGGCTGGCATAGTGGCAAAAAGCTGATGCAAGGCAGGAAGAGCTGAAGGCTGACGGCTGACAGCTGAATTTGAGAAACCTTCCGTAGCGGTACACGGCTTATGGGCCACTCCGAAAGTCGGAAGAAAGAGAGAAGAGAAATGGCAGCAAGGCTGAAAGAGAAGTACGAAAAGGAAATCAAGCAGGCGCTCAAGAAAGAGCTTGGCATCGAGAACGAGATGGCCGTGCCGAAGCTCGAGAAGATTGTCCTGAACATGGGACTGGGCGAGGCCACTCAGAATAGCAAGCTGCTGGACCCGCTCGTGGCCGACCTGACGCTGATCGCTGGCCAGAAGCCGGTGACGACGAAGGCGAAGAAGTCGATCGCGGCCTTCAAGGTGCGCGCCGGCATGTCGATCGGCGCGATGGTGACGCTGCGTTCTGACAAGGCGTATGAGTTCCTCGACCGCTTGATCTCAACGGCGCTGCCACGCGTGCGTGACTTCCGCGGTGTTTCGACGAAGAGTTTCGACGGGCGCGGCAACTATACGCTCGGCTTGCGTGACCAGCTGATCTTCCCTGAGATTGACTACTCCAAGGTGGAAAAGCTGAAAGGCATGAACATCACGATTGTGACCACCGCGAAGGACGACAACGGAGCACGGGCGCTGCTGCGCCACTTCGGCATGCCGTTCAGGCAGGGCGCGTAAAGACAGCTATTAGCTTTTAGCTATTAGCCATTGGCTTCGGTGACGGCATGATCGGCATTCGAGGCAAAAGACAAGGGCTTGTTCCACAAGGTCCAGTGTGGAAAGGAACGAGCTAACAGCTAAAGGCTAAGAGCTAATAGCTGCCGTTAAGGGGATTTATGGCAACGACTGCAAAGAGAGTGAAAGACGCGCGGAAGCCGAAGTTCAGCTCCCGCAAACACAACCGGTGCAAGCTCTGCGGACGCCCGCGGGGATACCTGCGGAAGTTCGGCATCTGCCGTTTGTGCTTCCGCGCTCTGGCCCTCAAGGGAGAGATCCCAGGCGTTGTGAAGTCGAGCTGGTAGCAAAGCAAGGATCAGTGAACAGGGGTCAGTGATCAGTTTTTCGTATGAAAGCTGGCCGCTGGGGCAAAGTCAAATGGTTTTGCTGAACTCTGAACACTGAGCATGGAGAGTTGTTTTAACCATTCTCGCTGGTTTCCGCCTCGGCGGACGAACGGGGAATGAAGGAGAAGGAATGAGTCTGACCGACCCTATAGCAGATTTTCTGGCGCGGATCCGGAATGCGATCCGGGCGCGTCATCAGAAGCTGGATGTGCCGGCTTCGAAGCTGAAGACCGAGATTGCCCGCATTCTCAAGGAAGAGGGCTACATCTCGAACTACAAGACGCAGGAAGAAGACGGCAAGCTGATCCTTCGCGTGTACCTCAAGTACGGCGGCGCTGAGTCGGCGATCCGCGATCTGGCGCGGATTTCGCGCCCGGGCTGCCGCGTCTACATCGGCCGTGATGAAATCAAGCGCGTGCAGGGCGGACTTGGCATCTCGATCATGACCACGCCCAAGGGCGTGATGACAGGCCGTCAGGCGCGTCGCGAAGGCGTAGGCGGCGAACTGCTCTGCGAAGTGTGGTAACTGCAGGGATCAGGTTTCAGCGAACAGGGATCAGATCCGAGGGAATCTCGCGATCGCGATTGATTAACCGACCCCTGACCACTGATCTCTGAACCCTGTATTCGGGCTGCAGTGGAACGATGAGGCTTCTCATCGGGACTCGCAAGCCAATGAAGGATTGATTCGATGTCGCGTATTGGAAAGAAGCTGATCCCGCTGCCCGCGGGCGTGAAGTACAAGGTCGAGGGCAACACCGTCCTGGTCGAAGGGCCGAAGGGCAAGGTTTCGACGTTGGTTGCCGAGGGCATCTCGCTCGAGGCGAAGGACGGCGCACTGCACGTGAACCGCTCGGGCGACGATAAGGCTGCTCTTCACGGCCTGACGCGCGCCCTGGTCTTCAACGCGGTGCAGGGCGTGACCAAGGGATGGACGAAGGAGCTGGATATTGTCGGCATCGGTTATCGCGCCGAGATGAAGGGGAAGGGCACCGTGGTGTTCACGCTGGGCTATTCGCATCCGATCGAGTTCCCTCTGCCCACCGGCATTGAAGTGGCCATCGATCCCAAGCAGACGCACCTTACCATCTCCGGCATCGATCGCCAGAAGGTGGGACAGGTGGCGGCCGATATGCGTTCCCTGCGCAAGCCTGATCCGTACAAGAACAAGGGCGTGCGCTACACCGACGAGAAGCTGAAGAAGAAGGCCGGCAAGACAGGCGCGAAGTGATTGCGATTGCGAGGCGTCTGAGCCTCGCGCAATCATCCTGAACGAAGTGTAGGATCACAACCCGAACGGGGCCGCGAGGCGGTTCCGCTGTTAGGAAAGAGAAGACGATGATTACGCAGACCAAGAGAAACGAGATCAGGAAGCGGATTCACGCTCGCATTCGCGAGAAGCTCGCGGGCACCGCGGAGCGTCCCCGGCTGAACGTGTACCGCTCGCTCAACCACATCTACGCGCAGGTGATTGATGACCAGAAGGGCGAGACGATTGTTTCGGCCTCTACGCTGGCCATGAAGGCAAAGACCGGCGGCAATGTAGCGGCGGCGAAGGAGATCGGCAAGACCATCGCCGAGCGTGCCAAAGAGAAGGGCGTCAGAAAGGTGGTCTTCGATCGCGGCGGATTCCTGTACCACGGCCGCATCAAGGCGCTGGCGGATGCGGCGCGCGAAGCAGGGCTTGAGTTCTAAAAGCAGTGTCAGTGAACGATGGTCAGTTGATCAGTTAGTGCGCTGTGAGGCTGACATCTCTGGCAATGCAAAAAGTTTTCGAGCTGAACACTGTTCCCTGAACGCTGTTCACTGAGAAGAGAGAGCAATGACGATTTCGAATAAGAAACTCGATGCCAACCAGTACAACCTGAAGGATCAGGTGGTTTCGATCAATCGCGTGACCAAGGTGGTCAAGGGCGGCAAGAACATGTCGTTTGCCGCGCTGGTTGTGGTGGGAGACGCCGCTTCGGGCGTGGTGGGATATGGTTCGGGCAAGGCCAAGGAAGTTCCCCAGGCGATCCGCAAGGGAATTGAATCGGCAAAGAAGAACCTGGTCCGTGTCAATCTGACCCAGACCACGATCCCGCACCAGGTGCTGGGCCGCTACGGTTCAGGGCAGGTGCTCCTGAAGCCAGCCCCTGAAGGAACGGGCGTGATCGCCGGTGGGGCGGTGCGCGCGGTGATGACTTCGGCCGGCGTGCAGAACGTGCTGACCAAGAGCCTGGGAACCGCAAATCCCCATAACGTGATCAAGGCGACGTTTGACGCCCTGGTGCAGCTGCGCGACAAGGGCGAAGTGGCCAGCGCGCGCGGCAAGCAGGTTGAGGAGCTCTAATCATGGCCGAGACAAAGAAGATTCGCATCCAGTACTACCGCTCGGCCATCTCCACTCCTGTCAAGCACAAGCTGGTGATCAAGGGGCTGGGCTTCACGCGCCTCAACCAGATCGTTGAGCGCGTCGACAACGAGTCTGTGCGCGGCATGGTCAAGGCTGTTCCGCACCTGGTGCGGATTTTAGAGAACTAGGGATCAGGGCACAGGTCTCAGGGATCTGCAGGAACAGCAGCAACCGCCTGAAGATTTGATCCCTGATCTCTGAACCCTCAACCCTGACACAACGCGAGTCGTCGGACTTTCAGATCCGCCGGCGCTATAAGCGAGGAGAATCATGGCGAAGAATCTATCGAATTTGCGCGCGCCCAGGAATGCCAACACCGGGCGCAAGCGCGTGGGCCGGGGTATGGGATCCGGCATGGGCAAAACCTCGACGCGCGGCCACAAGGGCCAGGGTTCGCGTTCGGGCTTCAGCCTGATGCGCGGCTTTGAGGGCGGTCAGATGCCGCTGCACCGTCGGCTGCCCAAGCGTGGTTTCACCAACATCTTCCGCACCGACTACGCCGTCATCAACCTTGACCGGATCGCCAAGCTCGAGGTCAAGGAGATCGCTCTCGACGACTATCGCAAGTTGGGACTGGTCTCGAGCAAGAAGGCCCTGGTCAAGGTTCTGGGCTCCGGCGAACTGAAGTCCGCCATCACCATTCATGCCCACAAGTTCTCCAAGTCGGCTGTCGAGAAGATCGAGAAGGCCGGCGGCAAGGCCCTGGTGGCTGGAGTTCCTGCAACCGCGTAACTTTAGGGTTCCGGGCCGCTGGTGAGGGCCCGGAATGAGGAAAGTCTGTGTCCGGCGACACCGCACAGGCCGATTCCAGGCTGCAAGAATGGGCGTCTGGGAGCTGGTCCCCGGCAACGGTTCAGGCGGCGAGCCCTACAATGGTCTTGGTAAGGATTCGAGCGGCGGCAACGCCTGAAGCGGAATAACCACACATGCTTGACAAGTTTCTCAATATCTTCCGGATTCCTGATCTGCGCAAGCGGGTCCTGTTCACCCTGGGCATTCTGGCCGTCTACCGGCTGGGCGCCTTTATCCCCACGCCCGGTGTGAACGCTCACCAGCTCGAACTGATGTTCAGCCAGCAGAGCGGTTCGGCGCTCGGCCTGATGGATCTGTTCGGCGGCGGAAACCTGCGCCGCATGACCATCTTTGCGCTGGGCATCATGCCCTACATCACCGCCTCGATCATCTTCCAGCTGCTCACGGTGGTCTACGAGCCGCTCGCGCGCATTCAGAAGGAAGGCGAGCTTGGCCGGCGCAAAATCACCCAGTGGACGCGGTACATGACCGTCGTGCTGGGCGCGCTTCAGTCCATCGGCATTGCGGCCATTCTGACCAGGCAGGGTCTCGTAACCCATCCCGGCCCGGGATTCATCCTGATGACCGTGCTAACGCTGACTACAGGTACGGCATTCATCATGTGGCTCGGCGAGCAGATCACGGACCGCGGCATCGGAAACGGAATGAGCCTGTTGATCTTCGCAGGCATCATCGC
>Ga0335082_10007595_pt1 | contig 11767 bp, 8 predicted proteins | sample Lox_Sample_41_FD_206718 | JGI IMG/M metagenome (GOLD analysis project Ga0335082, IMG submission 206718) | Soil microbial communities from Loxahatchee National Wildlife Refuge, Florida, United States - Lox_Sample_4.1 | ecosystem: Environmental > Terrestrial > Soil > Wetlands | place: USA: Florida...
TTTCACTGGAAGTGTTTGCTCTGATGTGTCCACGATCCCTCTTTGTGGACACAATCAAAAATGTCCACAATGGCCATCATCCACACTCACCCATTTGGAGTACACACGGTAGGATTCGGACGCTTACAGAAGCAAAGACGGGCTAATACTTTCTCCGGCTCATAACCCGAAGGTCGTCAGTTCAAATCTCTTTGCCCGTCGTGTTGGAGAACCCAAGCGAGCAACTTAAGCCCAGTGGGATCGTGTGTTTGGACGAGGGTGTCAATGACGAAACGGTTGAATTCCTAAGTGCGTTCCATGGAAAAGGAGGGATTTTTACGACTAGCCGAAGGCGATTCAAACCCAATGCTATTGTGCGAATTTATATGGATGTTCTTTTGACTTAATATCTCCCGCGATAGTTAAACCTACAAACGCCAAGCCGAGATTCCAATCTCTGAAATGGAGCCCGACAACATGAAAATTCGTCTGATGGTTTTTCTCATCATCACCGTCCTCATTAATCCTTCGTGTTTCGCACAAAAGAAAAAACGTGCGACTGTCATAGGCGCCTTCTGCGAAGCTCCAAAGCTAGACCCAACTCGGAGCTATGACAAGAAATATATCGACGACCAACCAGACAAGACGGCAGATCTTCCCACGGTTGTTCAAATGGTTGAACAGGCTTTAAAGTGCTACCAAGCTCTCTCGGGCGACAAGGATCCGATGCATCCGGCAGGGATGCCAAAGCTCAGTAGTGCCGTAATGGATTTCAAAACAACCACTGGCAAGACTATAGGGTTTAGCATCGCTGTCTACATTTTCAAGATTGGCGCGAGCCGCGAAAAAGACGTCACTGACGACCTGCAATTTACTTACAGCGTCAAGAAAAACCTATCTTTAAACAAATCTCCTGGATTCGCGAAACCGACGCCCTCGCCTTTGTTTGAAGAATTGGTAAAGGAAATTCAAGCGGCGTCGCTAGCGGCGCGGTCGCAGAGTACAGCGTTAGGACTGCCGTTGAGCAAAGTCCAGCTGACCGTCGCGTATGGAATCAAGTTCGATGGCAACGCAGCTTTGAATGTGCCGATTGAACTTGTAACGATCAGTGGTAATGGAGACTACAACAAGAATAACATTCAGACGATTACGCTCACTTACGAAGACCAAGCGCCGTGAAACCCTCTTCTGCTCGAATATAGAATTTACTCGACCTGGTCTTGAATTTTACGCGACAGATACACAGAAGCGAGCAAGACCGCCTGCTCTTTAGGAATGATCGGTAGCAACACTTTCCATAGATAATTCGCAGGGCTTAACATTCGAATCGAAAAGACGTTTCAAGACACCACTTTGAAACTGAAGTGTGATACAAGTTCGAGTTCTCGTCTTAATCCGATGCCCAAGCACAGCACCGAGAAATTCCGAAATTCGACAGACCCTGTGGCTGGCGAGAAAGGCGCGGCCCCAGAGAAACGCACATCTCCTTCTACGCACAGGTTCTTGAAATGGCTAAGCGTAGTCGCCGTTTCGTTTGCAGCCCTGTTTCTCTTGGGCCTCGCTCTTCTATTCCATGTCACGCCACCGCCGGTCGTCCACATTGATCCCGCAGCTGCCCAACGATTAACCGAGGAAATAAAACGCGCCGAGGCAGAAGTCGCGAGCGGAAAAACCGCAACAATCCTGGCGGACGAGACGGAAATCAACTCGGCAATTGCCGTTTATCTTCGAGCGCCTCTTGACCGATCGTCAAGCGAAGTGGAGGGCGGAGTTCGCGACATAAAACTAAGCATGTCGCACGAACGATTGCGCATTTACGCTTTGTTGAACCTCCATGGAAAAGACATAAGCATTCTTCTTGAAGGCAAAGTTCGGACTGTTGATGGCCGCTTGGATTTTCAACCGATCAGCGGAAGGATTGGAGCAGTACCATTACCTAGGTCAACTTTAGTCAATGCCTTGAACCGCGCGATGACTGATTCCGAGAGCCGTAGCTTCCTGCAACTCCCACCAAATGTTCGAGATGTGAAAATCGAAGACGGCAAGATCGCCGTCGTATACCGGTGAGGCTAATTAGCCGTTAGATTGTTACGACATCTTTAAAATTACCGGCAGATTAGAATCGTCGTTGACATCAAAACAAATAATTATATATTTGCTTAACCTCCAGGAGCAGATACTATTATGAAGTTCCAGGTTTTCTTCTGCTTGTTCACTCTTTTCCCTTCTGTAACGTCGCAGGTTTCGCTCGGTCAAAGCATATCTAGTTCGACCGCTCAAGTGCAGCGAGACCCGCAAGCGATCTCGGTTTTGAATCAAGTGCTGACTGCGGCTGGAGGGGCGGCCGCGCTGGCGCAAACGCAAGACCTTACGGCTTCAGGTACGATTACTTTTAATTGGGCAGATCAGGATGTCGCCGGCACTGCGACATTGAAGGCCAGGGGGACGAATCAATTCCGCATCCAGGCAAGTTTCCCCGATGGAATTCGAGTTTGGACGACAAATAATGGACAGCGCGTTGAGAAGGAAGTAGATGGCTCGGTCATTATAGCCTTTTACAATCTCTCGACGGTTTTTGACAATCTTCAGTTTCCCTTAGCAGGCGTCTTTGCGGCTCTACAAGACTCGGCGACTAACTTGACCTATGTAGCGCTTGAATCAAAGGAAGGTAGCAACGTCCATCACATTCGGGTCACGAGAGGCACTCTTGCGATTCCTAGTGTCCAGAGAACCAACCAAGTAGCATCATTGGATCTGTTTATCGACGCGAATACGAATCAGATTCGTAGCGTGGTGACAGTTGCCTCTTCGAACGGCTCTCCGGGTCAAACGATCCCGCGCGAAATTCGGTATTCCGATTACAGGCCAGCCAGCGGATTTGTGATTCCATTTTCGATTACTGAACTCATTGATGGTCAGCAGACATTTTCGATTCAAATCACTCAAGTTTCCTTCAATACCGGTTTGACCGACAGCGATTTCGAACCGTAGAGCCTAGAAAGAATGGCGGCTGCCTTACCTGATTTCTTGTCGCCTGCGAGAGGAGTGCGGACATGAAGTTTGGGAATACGGGAACAGACGGCCTACGCAGCAGAGTCCACGTTCCAGTCGGTCTTGACGCGATTCTTCGCAGAATCCTGATCTCAATCGCCATGATCGCACTCATGGCCGCAGCGAGTGACCGCGCGGTCGCCCAAAATTACGCCACGATGACTGGGGCGCCGAGCTTTTCAGCTCCGGAGCCCGTCGAGCTGGGGTTTGTCGAGAATGCAAACGGAAACCTGCATCTGGAATTTCCCTTGGGATCGTTTCCGCAACGGGGCAGCAGCCAACCTTACAGCTTGCGCCTAGTCTACGACAGCCACATATGGCAAATCTTTACGGGGAGCGGATCGTCTTGGGGCTCGTCGGGCAGCACAATTGCTAATGGCTGGACTTATTCGGGAATTACACTCGGAACCTTTCTTAGAAGCGGACCGTGCGTGGCAAGGATGCGGAGCGGATTTTTCCTGGACTGATCCCTTCGCAACGACACATTACTTTGCACTACCGAACATCGAGACAGTAAGCTCCAATCCGGGTCAGTGCCCGATGACCGGGGACGCCTTCGCCACGGATTCATCTGGCTTCCACCTTTTCTACGATTATGCAGGCTACACCATCAAGATCTATGCGCCGGACGGAACCATCGTCCGCAACGCCAAAATCACTGGCTACGAGACCGATGCGCAAGGGCACTTGGTAGTCACGAAGGATCCGAACGGAAACTATCTGTCGATGGCGAACGATGCCAAATACATTCACGACGTTTTCGATACGCTCGGTCGCATACCAGCCCAGTACAGCCAATGCGGAGCTGGAGGGGGGCCCTGTTTTGACATTGCGAATTCCCAGGCCGACACCGCCCGATCCCACTATGTAGTCAACAAAGCGACGATCGCGGTACACACGGGTTTCGGACAATCCGGCGTAACCGAATTCACCGGAAACTTGAGCGTTGTACAGAGCATCACGCTGCCTGATGGCACGAGCTACGGCTTCAAGTATGATTGCGATTCAAGTTTAAACAGTCAGGTCTGCCATTCCCCTTCTGGATTGTCTGCTTATTATGGTGTTCTCACCGCGATGACGCTTCCAACTGGCGGGGAAGTCGACTATGTATACACAACATTTTCAGATGCATACAGCTACAAGTCGCGTTGGCTTACCTTCAAGAGCGGCAGCGGAGGTTCGTGGACTTATACCCCGCAAGTGATTTCGACATGCACTTTGTCGCAAGTGGGCTGCCAGCAAAAGTTAACGGTTAAGAAGCCGACTGGGGAATCGAGCGTCTACACTTTCACTTTAGATAACGGGGCGTGGCTCGCACAGACACAGCAACTCGATCCTGCTGGCAATTTAATGGCGACTGTCGCGAATACGTGGGACTTCACGAATGCATGTGTTTTGCTGGGGTGCCACGGTCACAATTTCATCAGTATGCTTACGCAGACCTTCACGGTCCCTGTTTCGGGGGGCGGCAGCCTAACGAAGAAGACTGCCTACTCATACGACACGCCACAGAAGGCGAACATCACGGCTGTAAAGGAATGGAAGTTCTATCCGGGGACTTCGCCAACGTTCCCCTCCGTCCCCGACCGGGCACGATATATCACATATTACAATGCAGGCGCGAATATCATCAACAAACCATTGAACGTCACGCTTTGTAACAATTCCGGATCCGATGCAGACTGCGTGGGCGGAGGCAGCAAAGTAAGTCAAACGAAGGTCACCTACGATTCCTACGGCGCAGGTTTGACGAACGTGTCCGGGATCAGCAACCATGACGACACAAACTTTGGCGTGAGCAACATAACACGTGGAAATCCGACTCAGATTCAGCAATGGGTCAGCGGCACCACCTATCTCACCACGCAGAGTTCATTCGACACAACTGGCCAGACACTTCAGTTAACCGATCCCGCGGGAAATGCCACAACCGTAAGTTACGCCGACAATTTCTTTACAAACACCGGTTCCAGTTCGATGAGCGCTTTTACTCCGCCCGCACCGACAAATGCTTACGCCAAAACCATCACTTTAGGTGGGCTAACGACCACTTTTGGTTACTATTTTGGCAGCGGCAAAAGAGCGATTTCGACGGACCCAAACAACCAAACATCGTCCAGCTACTTTTTCGATGCAGACGACCGTGTAACCCAGTCGACTTATCCTATCGGATGGAACCTGCTGAACTATACCTCCCCAACACAGGTTGATACCTATGTTCCTGTGGGTGATTCTTCAGCGTCGTCGGGCTGCACAAGTTGCCGGCATAAACAAATCAATTTTGATTCCTGGGGACGCAAGATAAATGCAAAGCTCGCGAATGCGCCAGGCGGCGCAATCAATGTTGATACTACGTATGACGGGAACAGCCGAGTCGCAAGCGTAAGCCATGCGTATGTAAACATGACCGATCCCAGCTACGTATTTGAAACGACAGCGTACGATGGTCTTGGCAGAACTACGGCGCAAAGACACCCTGACAATCAGTCCGTGCAAAACTCATACGGAGTATCTGCCCCCGCCTACGGTGGTGTCAGCAGTCAGCAAGGATCTTCAACAACGTACGGTTCCGGATATCCGATTCTCACCACCGACGAGAGCGGAAAGCAAAAGCAAAAGTGGATAGACGGATTCGGCCGATTGATCGAGGTGGATGAACCGAGTGCTGCGTCGTCAACTCTTGGCACTGCTACGGTCACTATAGGTGGCGTCGAGGGTTCAGAGATTCAGTGCCCACCGACTTGTTCGCCCTGTCGCCGCTCCTGTTCCATGACGGTCTGGGACGCTGGGACCGTTTCCGTCACCGTCGGAGGTACAACGATAACCGTGTCCTACGGTCAGAGCAGCACGAGCTCCACCATTGCAGGTGCCATTGCTGGTGCGTTCAATGGATACAGTAACTCGCCCGCGACGGCGGCTGTCAACGGAAGCGTGATCACTCTGACCGGAAGGGCCCCAGTAAACTACTCACTTTCTGCTTCCGTTCAGACGGCTCAGGGTTTCAATCCTCCATCGTTTACAGCCACAACGTCCGGTGCTGCATTCACAGGAGCCACTGGTGGCATCTCTTCCTCGCCACTTTTCACCAACTATCTCTATGATGCTGCCGATAATCTGATTCAGGTTGTTCAAGGGGTGCAGTCGCGAACTTTTGCGTATGACGGGCTAGGTCGACTGATCACGAGAACAACGCCTGAAGCGGGAACTGAAAATGTCTACTACACGAAATCGGACAACGTGAGTCTGTGCGCGGGCGCTGCGCGTGCGGCCTGCAGGCGAACTGATGCCCGAGGCATAACGACAACTTACACCTATGATTCCCTGAGTCGGCCTTTGTCGAGAGTCTATTCGAACGGTCAAGGATCAGTGACTTACCAATATGACCAGGGCGGGGCAGCGGCCTTTGCCCTCGGTCGAAGGACGAGCTTAACGGATCCTTCAGGTTCGGAAACATATACGTACAACAAGATGGGCTGGATCACGCAACTTCAAAAGACCATTGGCACGACTACTTTCACAACGCAATACCAATACAATACCGCTGGACAGAATACGCAGATTACCTATCCTTCCAATCGCGTAATTCAGCAAAACGTTGACAACATTGGGCTCCCGATTTCTTTAGTCAGCGGGGCCACTACATATGCTTCTGTTCCTGAGCCTCCAACGGGATACAACGCGGCAATGCAGCTCCTTGCCTTCACCTACGGGAACGGCGTCACGTCGAATTTCGCCTATTCCCCTGCGCGTCAGCAAATGACAAGTCTTAGCTACACAAAAGGGGCGCAGATTCTGTTCAACTTGAATTACTTTTATCAGAATGATCAGAACTGCCCATCCGCAACTGCCGGAAATAACGGTCAGATTGGCTGTATCAAAGACCTAGTTGACGATGGGAGGACGGAAAATCTTGTGTACGATCCGTTGGGACGATTGGCTTCCGCGGTGACGAATGGTTCTGTTGGATATGCAAAGTGGGGCATGTCAGAAGCCTTCGATCGGTACGGCAACCGTTTGACTCAGGCTCAAACCTATGGCGCTCCCCCCGCAAATTCACTTTCTTTCGGGACTAATCCCACGCCTCCTGGCAACGGGGCTTACACAAATCACCCCGACACTTATTCGTTCGATCCTAGCGGCAATATGCTTAACGACGGCAGCAACAACTTGGGGTATGACGCTGAAAATTGCCTGACGAGCGCGGGAAGCACCACCTATACCTGCGATGCGCATGGCATTCGCGTGAAGAAGGCACTGCTGAGCAGCACAAACACGGCTTACATTTTCTCAGGTGGCAAAGATATTGCTGAATACGATTACACAACTGGTGCGCCGTCGCCAGGATCGCCAACACGAGAATACATCTACTTGGGCAGCCAGCTGATCGCAACGATTCAGGGAACAACAACCACCTATCATCATGCCGATCATCTTTCGGTGAGGGTGACGTCGGATTCGAACGGCAACAAGATTGGCGAACAAGGACATTATCCTTACGGAGAGCTCTGGTACGCGACAAACACAACGACCAAATTCATCTTTACGAGCTATGAGCGAGACGCAGAATCTGGTAACGACTATGCGATGGCGCGTTACTACATAAACCGGTTTGGTCGTTTCTGTTCTGCGGACCCGGTCATGGGGAATCCGAACGATCCTCAATCTTGGAATCGGTATGCGTACGTGCGAAACGATCCTGTAAATGGCGTCGACCCCAGCGGAAAATCGCTTCTTTCTTGGTTGGCCAAAGCGTTACAGTTCCTCGTTGCTGCAATAACTGGCTTACCCAACGGTGGCCCAGGACTGAGGGGAACACCCCCAACCTTTCCTGGAGGCCCACTTGACACGACGACAGTCATGCTGAAAACCATCTATAACCCTGTTCCGATCAAATACGCTACACCTCCCTTTTTGGATCCTGGCTCTGTATATGCTCCCGATCCAATTGGTCCACCAATAGCTGATTTCTTGAACGACTGTACAAACCAACTCTATGGAGTGAAGGCTAGATTCTTCAAGAGCGTAACGAATAGATCGGCTGATGGTGCCATCCCTTCCCAGAATGGTTTGTTTGGTGGGACAGTCGTCAAACAGATGGATCCCAGCGGTCTTGCAGCAGGTTCGAACTTCACTGTGTTTACTGACGCAAGTCACGTTCCCTACGACGCTGGTGACGAGCCGGGTACAGCAGGCAAAGTCTATACAAATGCCCCTTACACGGACTATGTCGCGGGGGACTTCTACAACATTGGCGATACGCTTCGAAATATTCAGCTGGTGGAGTTGGGAAATTCTCTCACGTTGATTACGAAGACTGAGACCCTGGATGAAATGCTCAAAAGGGACACTTCCCCGAGCCCTGATCCAAAGGCAACGTTTCCATTTACAAATAACCCCCCTGGAATTGATCTTTTGCTATGCGTGCGCGGAAAGCAAAAAGGCCCCTCGTAGCTCTATGATAATCTGTTGAACACCGGAGTCCGATTATGAATTGGCTGAAGTTCGGAGCTCGGCCGTATCTGTCGAGCCGGTCTCATGCGATGTTTTTTATCTTTGGGATCAGTGCGTGCCTGCTGGGACTAGATGCATATGCCGGGCCGGCGACCAAGCGTACGTGTTTCGAAAAATGCCAAGTCGGCGTTCTCGGAACCCAGACGACGGATTCAAAGACACCCCCCGCCGAGGTTGAGTTTAAATTATTGGTTATGAGCAACGGCGTAACCGACGACGGAGTAATTACTTCAACCTTAAAATTAGCTACCTCTGATGGACAAACTGTTTACAAGACCACTATCCCCTTTGGAAACCCAGAACGCGCCGCAGAAGAGTTTAGAAAGGTGCTCAAGAATTCAGACAAAGTTATTCGCAAATCTAGCGAAACCGACAAAGAGGGCCGAGTGTTAGGTGAAAGAATTCTCGCCTCCTTTCCCGTAAAAAACGCGGATGACTTTCGTTTCAAACTGTTTTGGACGAACCAATCTTGGTTTCATGCGATATATGGCAACTCCGTAGACGCTATCCTTGAGTTGGAGAGACATATTAAGGAAACCAAGGAAAAACCAAAGAAGTAAAAGCACAATACCGTTGAAAGTTATGAAGCTTTGTGTTTATCGAGTATCCGGAAATGGAATCAAGTGTCGCCAGGGCAAAGATCGTCCATATTTCTGGCCCGTGTCCCTACCCAAATTGACCTGCGCTTAGGGTCCTTATTCTGACGCCGCAAGGGCAGGGAGCGTGTTAGATTTCCCGAACAGTAAGACGCGTCGATCTTGAAATCGGGCCCTGTAGGGCGTCAGTTCATAACAAGAGGGTACGGATTCGAAGTTGAGATGGAGTCGTCTATTGCCTTGCGTGGTCATTCGGTTGCGATAGTCCATCAAGGATGTTCCCGAAAGAAATCCCGTACCATGGTCCCCCAACCCAATCCCACTCAGACGATTGGTAATCTCGTACAAGCGGTTTATGGAACTAACGCGAAATCACAGGCAAAATCGCAGACTGCCTGATTCGAAAAGGCGAAAACTTTACGTTCTTTTCAGGAGAACTGACCTGCCCCCAAGCTTCGCGCACAGGATCATACGACACCAAAAACTCTTGAGCGGTCCCCATAAATCGGTGAAGTTCGAGGCGTCCTAGAATATCGAGATGACGAAAGACATGTATTCGTAATGTCTAGTGAGGAACTTTCCCGGCCACTTGGTTCGCGCACTCTTGGAGTGTGCAACAGCTTGTCGAAGGAATTCCTCCGCTGCGGATAATGATGGTTGGGGTCCCGCCAGTATTCCAGAAGCCTGAAAGCGGTAGTGGAAGGAAAGTAGGCGTTCTCTTGCGGCCTCGACTCGAAGCCTCCATTTTGAGTTCGTGCCCGGCGGTATGAGGCATCTATCAGAAATGCTTTGTACCTGTTAGCAATCTCCGAGAAGTTCTGCGGTCTTCCCGGAGTTTTTGCCTCAAGCAAGATGATTTCTTCCATCCTTGACCTGGCAATAACGCTAAGAGCCGAGGAGTCCGCTGAATGACCGGATCCAAGCTTCTCGACTAGCCCCTGCAGGATTTTGTGCGCTTCCTCAAACGATCCCTGGCGCACTGCCATGTCGGCGCTGTAGAGTTCCGAAGGCAACATAAAAAAGCGGGCTCTCCAAGCATAGAAAGCCTCTGCCCTCTGCCTTTGTTGGCGACTGACCCTGGCCGCAATCCTTTGTTCGTTCCATTCTCTGAAGAAACTTTTCGCCCTAGCCGCATAGAGCTCGAGAAACTCGATGTGGCCAGAGTCCAATAGCTTCTCGATGCAATGAACGGCCATACCTTGCATAAAGAAAATTCCATCTCCGTGTCCTTTTGGCCGAGTCCTAGATATCCGTTCGGCGATACGAAAATAGCGATAGGCTTCTTGAAAATTTCGAGATCGCCAGGCGCTTTCAGCCTTGGTGTGCGCTGACTTGGACTTCTTGGCTGGTTTCTTGTTCATAACCGACGAGGCACACGCGTAGGGAACCCTTTCCGTGAAGTCTATCAAAGCAGTTTGTCTAGTGCATTTATTTGTATAAATTGGTCGTTCAGGTACGGGGGAATCAAAGCCAAATGAGATCCTGTATGCCCGCTCCTGAAATCGACCTTCCGGTCCAAACTTTTGTGCGACCTCAGGGATTCACCCCAAAACTTGGGAACAACTTGGGAACAAACATTGACGAATACCGTGCAAAACCGTGATGCATGACATAGGAAAATGCTAGACGAACCAACTACTTAGCGTTTCTACTCTTGCCTTGGGCGCAGGAGGCCCGCGGTTCAAATCCGCGCGCCCCGACCACTTACTTCCTTGTTTTCAATTTATTCTGCCTGACGTAGTCTGCGTCGGAACCTGAACTTGGGTCCATTTGGGTCCAAATACAAGCCGCTCGACACTTTCCACTGCGCGACGCTGCTCTTCCGGGATCGCGTGCAAATAAATCTCGCGCGTGATGTCCGGCGTGGAATGCCCTAGAAGCGATTGCATCGTTCCTAGCGGCGTGCCAACAGAGTCGAGCATTGTTGCGTGGCTATGCCTCAGAAGGTGCCACGTGACACCAGGAAGCCCTAGCTTCTTCGCGGCGGGCTTCAGGTGCTTGCGCAAGAGATTCCAGCGGTCTAGCGGCAATCCCTCGCGTGTGGCAAATACTAAGGCTCTTGCATCAACAGCGGCGGGACAGATGGCGGCGAGAATTTCTATCGTGTCCGTCCCAATCGGGATGGTCCGCGCACTGCGCTTCGTTTTCGGTTGATCGAAGTGCCCGTCATACACCGTTTCGCAAACACGGAGCAAGCGAGCCTTCAAATCAATACTCCCCCACCGAAGCGCAAGCAACTCGCCAACCCGCAACCCCGTGAGTACGAGCAACAACGTGACCGAGCGTGCGGGTTCATTCAGCGCCGCAGCAATGTCTCGCACCTGGACCGGAGTGAGGACTACTCGCTCCGTTCCATGCTGCCGTCGCGGGAGTTTCGTTTTCTGAGCTACGTTCTCGGCAATATAGCCCCATTCCTCGGCTGTTCCGAGAATCTTGCTCATACCACACTTAAAGTGGTGAACGGTTTCCCACGATAACCCGTTGCTGAGTTTTCGGCTAAGGAAGCTTTGCAGCTCTTCTCGCGTGAGTTCACGAAGCTGTCTCTGGCCGAACGCTGGATTGAGATGCACGTCGAGCATGTAGCGGTAGTGCTTCTGGGTTGCGTACTTGAGTGTGGGCAAAACCACAGG
>Ga0335082_10007597_pt1 | contig 11766 bp, 10 predicted proteins | sample Lox_Sample_41_FD_206718 | JGI IMG/M metagenome (GOLD analysis project Ga0335082, IMG submission 206718) | Soil microbial communities from Loxahatchee National Wildlife Refuge, Florida, United States - Lox_Sample_4.1 | ecosystem: Environmental > Terrestrial > Soil > Wetlands | place: USA...
CGAGGCGGCCAGCAGCTACCTGCTGCCGCTGCAGCTCGGCCACCAGCGCGCCGCCGAGCTGCTCTACACGTCGGATTGGATCGACGCGGCGCGCGCCGTCGAGCTGGGCATCGCGTCGCGCGCGCTGCCGCGCGAGCGGCTCCTGCCGGAGCTGCGCGCGCTCGCCGCGCGCATCGCCGCGCAGCCCCTCGGCGCCTTGCGCTGGACCAAGCGCCTCGTGCTCGCGATGCGGGCCGACGGCATCCGCGCGGCCCGCGCGCGCGAGGACGACGCCTTCGCCGTGCGGGTCGGCTCGCCCGAGAACCAGGAGGCCCTGCGCGCGTTCTTCGAGAAGCGTCCGCCCGACTTCTCGAAGGTCTCCCCGTCGGACCGGAGCTGACCCGTGCCGCTCGCGGGCGCCGCCGGGGGCCGGAAGCTGCGCAGCCTCTTCGTGCTGGGGGCGCCGCGCTGCGGGACCACCTTCGTCTCGAAGCTCCTCGCGCGCCATCCCCAGATCTGCTTCTCGAAGCCCAAGGAGCCCCACTTCTTCGTGCGCGCCGGCGCGCGCGCGCCGAGCCGCGAGCTGGCGGAGCGCTACCTGCGCGCCTACTTCTCCCACCTCGGCGATTCGCACCGCGTGCTCGCCGAGGGCTCGCCTTCCTATCTCTACGACCCCGACGTCCCGCCGCGACTGCTCGAGCTCGACCCGGACGCGAGCTTCGTCGTCTGCGTGCGGAACCCGATCGAGATGGCGCCTTCCTATCACGCGCGCCTCGTCTACACGATGGACGAGGACATCGCGGACTTCTCCTCCGCCTGGTCGCTGCAGGGGATCCGCGCGCGCGGCGAGCGTCTTCCGAAGCGCTGTCGCGATCCGCGGATGCTCCAGTACCACGCCGTGTGCAGCCTGGGGGAGCAGCTGGCGCGGCTGTTCGCCGCGATCGGCCGCGAGCGCTGCTTCCTCGTCGTCTTCGACGACCTCGTCGCGGAGCCCGCCCGCGTCCACACCGAGCTGCTGCGCTTCGCCGGCATCGAGCCCGACGTTCCGATGGCCTTCCACCGGAGCAACGAGAACCGCGTCTTCAAGCACGCGTGGCTTCAGCCGATGCTCTCGAATCCGCCCGCCGCCGTGGCCTGGGTGATCGAGCGCTGGGAGGAGCGCGGCTGGGGACGGCCGCCGCCGATCCGCGCGTTGCGGCGCCGCATCAAGCGCTGGAACACCCGCAAGGTGCCGCGGCCGCCGCTCGCGCCCGCCACGCGAGCGATGCTCCGGGCCGCCTTCGCGGAGGACGTGGAGCGCCTCGCATCGCTGCTGCGGCGCGACCTCTCGCACTGGTGCTGAGCATGGTGCCGTGACCCGCTTCGACCGTGACACCGCCGTCCGCCCGGTCGGCGACGGCGCCTTCGAGGGTCGGATCGATTCCGGCTGGTGGGTCGTGCGCGGGCCGAACGGCGGCTACGTCGCGGCGATCCTGCTGCGCGCGCTGGCGCAGCGAGTCGAGCCCGAGCGCGCGGCGCGCTCGCTGACCGTCCACTACACGACGCCGCCGACGGAGGGCCCGGTTCGCATCGAGACCCGCGTCGAGCGCGAAGGGCGGTCCCTCTCGACCGTCTCGGCCCGCATGCTCCAGGGGGATCGCGTGCTGACGCTCGCGCTCGCTGCGTTCTCGCGGTCGCGGCCGGGTCCCCGTTTCGACCACACGGCGATGCCGGAGGCACCCGCGCCCGAGGCGTGCCGGCCCTTCGGCGGCGGCATCCCGATGCACGATCGCTACGAGTACCGCTGGGCGATCGGCGAGCCACCGCTCTCCGGCGCCGAGCGAGCGCAGGTCGGCGGTTGGATCCGCAGCGCGGAGCCGCAGCGCGCGGACGCTGCGCTGGTCGCGGCATTCACGGACGCCTGGCCGCCCGCCTGCTTCTCGCGCGCGCGCCCCGAGCAGGGGCTCGGGCCCGTCCCGACCGTCGACCTCACCATCCACTTCCGTCGCGATCTCCCGCTCGCCGATGCGAACCCGGGCGACTTCTACTTCGCGGTCTTCCGCTCGCGCTTCGCGGAGCAGGGCTTCGTCGAGGAGGACGGCGAAGTGAGGAGCCGCGACGGCACGCTGCTCGCGCAATCGCGCCAGCTCGCGGTCGTCGGATAGCCGCGGGCCGGCAGCTCCGCCTGCTTTCGCGGCGCGCGCGCGATCGGACTCCCTTCGGCAACGGACAGGCACCTCGCCCGCATCGCTCGTGAGTTCAGTCGCAGCTCCGAGTGTCCGAAACGTCGGGCAGAGGAGGGGCACGATGGGCGAGCCGGAGCGCGACGCCTCCAAGGTCACCCTCGTCGCCATCGACGGCGGCCGCGCGGCAGCGGGCGGCGAGAGCTGCCTCGTCGAGATCTACGGCCCCGCGCTCGCGCGCAGGATCGCCGTCGATCGCCCAGAGCTCGTGGTCGGGCGCGATCCCGAGTGCGGCGTGTCGATCCCGATCGACACCGTATCGCGTCGACACGCGCGGATCGCGAAGCGCGGCAGCAGCGCCTTCCTCTGCGACCTCGGGTCGACCAATGGCACGTTCCTGAACGACCAGGCGCTCGCCCCGCACGAGGAGTACCCGCTGCGCTCCGGCGACCAGATCCGGACCGGCGTCGCGATCTTCAAGTTCCTCTGCGGCGGCGACGTCGAAGCGCTGGTCCGCGAGGAGATCTACCGCGCGGCGATCGTGGATGGGCTGACCCGGATCTCCAACCGCCGCTTCCTCCTCGAGTTCCTGGAGCGCGAAATGGCTCGCGGGCAACGGCACGAGCGCCCGCTCGCCCTCGTGCTCTTCGACATCGACTCCTTCCGGCGGGTCAACGACGACTTCGGCCAGCTGACCGGCGACGCGCTCTTGCGCGAGCTCGCCGAGCTGGTGCAGAGCCGCGTCCGTCGCGAGGACTGCTTCGCGCGTTCGGGCGGCGAGGAGTTTGCGATCGTGCTTCCAGAGAGCGACCTGGAGGCCGCGCGCGTCTTCGCCGAACGGCTGCGGCGGCTCGTCGCCGATCGCGAGTTCCGCATCGGGGGCGAATCGATCGCGATCTCGATCTCGCTCGGCGTCGCCGCCCTCTCGAGGGAGATGCAGGAGCCCGCGCAGTTCCTGAAGGAGGCGGAGGCGCGGCTCGCCGAGGCCAAGCGCGGGGGCCGCGATCGGGTGGTGGGCTAACGCCCGAGCGCGAGGGCGAGCAGCGCGCCGGCGACGAGCGCCCCGTCGACCGCGCCGAGGCCGTAGCGCTCGCCGTGGCGGAAGCCGAGCATCGCGATCCCGGTCGCGAGCGGGACGGCGCCGAGCCCGCGCGCCGGCGGGGGCGCCAGGCCCGCGAGCGCGACGCCGAGGAGCGACAGGACGCGCGCCACGCGCAGCGCGCGACGCGCGCCGAAGCGCGCGGCGAGCGCCTCTTGGTCGCGCACGTTCGAGGCGACCACGTTCGCGAGGAGCGTGGCGCCGAGCACGGCCGCGACCCAGCCGAGGTGCGACGCCCCGGGCTCGACGGCGGCGGGCAGGCCGACCGTGACCGCGAGCCAGCTCGCGGTCAGATACACGGGCTTGAGGGCCGAGAAGCGCTTGAGCCGGCGGTGCGCCATCCCAAGCGCCGCGACCGCGCCGGCGAGCGCGAGCGCGCGCGGCCCGGCGCGCAGCGCCAGGAGCGCGGCTCCCGCGCCCGCGACGATCGCGAGCCCGGCCAGCTCGCGGTGGTGGCGCGCGACGAAGGCGCTCCGCAGCGGGGCGCTCGCGCGGTCGCGCTCGAGGTCGCGCAGCCGGTCGATCCCGTAGATCGCGAGTGTGCCGAGGAAGGCGAGCGCGGGCGCGAGCGCGCGGTGCGGCAGCTCCATCGCGTGCGCGGACGCGGCGCAGAGCGAGGCGGCTGCCGTCGCCACCCACGCGCCCGAGAAGAGCAGCGGGTCGACGCGATGCCGGGGAGCGGGCATTGACTGGCTCGACACGGCGGACCTACCGTCGCGCATCCACGGAGGTCTGCCATGGCGCTCGATCCCCAGGCCCGCTTCGTCCTCGAACAGCTCGCGGCGCAAGGGGGACTCGATGTCTCCGCGATGACGCCGGCCGAGGCGCGCCGCTCCTTCGAGCAGATGCGCTCGCCGCTGCCCGCCGAGCCGGTGGCGCGCGTCGAGGATCGCGCCATCCCGGGTCCGGCGGGCGCGCTGCCGATCCGCGTCTACACGCCCGAGGGCGCCCCGGCATCCGCCCCCGGCGTGGTCTACTTCCACGGCGGAGGCTGGGTGATCGGGAGCCTCGACACCCACGACGGGTTCTGCCGCGCGCTCGCGAACCGCGCGCGAGCCGTGGTCGCCTCGGTCGACTACCGCCTCGCCCCCGAGCACCGCTTCCCGGCGGCTGCCGATGACTGTTACGCCGCCGCGCACTGGATCGCGGAGCACGGCGCCGAGATCGGAATCGACGGCGGGCGCCTCGCGGTCGGCGGCGACAGCGCGGGCGGAAACCTCGCGGCGGTGGTGGCGCAGATGGCGCGGGACCAGGGCGGCCCCCGGCTGCGCAGCCAGGTGCTGATCTACCCGGTCACCGATTCCGACTTCGAGCGGCCGTCGTATCGCGAGAACGCGGAGGGCTATCTGCTGACCCGCGACGCGATGCGCTGGTTCTGGGACGCCTACGTGCCCGACCCCTCGGAGCGCGCGAACCCCTACGCGGCGCCGCTGCGCGCCGAGAAGCTCGCGGAGCTGCCGCCGGCGCTCGTGCTGACCGCCGAGTACGACCCGCTCCGCGACGAGGGCGAGGCCTACGGGTCGCGGCTGCGCGACGCCGGCGTCCGGGTCGAGACCACCCGCTACGACGGGCAGATCCACGGCTTCGCCGCGATGTTCGAAATCCTCGACGCGGGAAAGCGCGCGCTCGAGCAGATCGGGGCGGTGCTGCGCCGGGCGCTCGGCTGATCAGCGCGCCGGCGCGCAGAGCATCGCCACCGCGTTCGCGAGCAGGCGCAGGCCGAGCTCTCCCGGCGTCAGGATCGACTCGGGGTGGAACTGCACCGCGGCGAGCGGCAGCCGCCCGTGCTCGATGGCCATCACCACGCCGTCGTCGGTCTCCGCCGTGACGCGCAGCTCGGCAGGGAGCGCGTCGCGCAGCGCGAAGAGCGAGTGGTAGCGCCCGGCCCGGAAGCGCTTGGGCATGCCGTCCCAGATCCTTCCCCCCCGCGTCTCGATCCACGACGGCTTGCCGTGCACCGGAGTGTCCAGCACGCCGAGCTCGCCGCCGAAGTGCTCGACGATGCCCTGCAGCCCGAGGCACACGCCGAACACGGGAATGCGACGCTCGAGGAGCTGCGCCAGCGTGCCCGAGACGTCGAAGTCCGCGGGTGCGCCCGGGCCCGGCGAGAGCAACGCCAGGTCGGGCCGCAGGCCGTCCAGGTCGGCGGGCGGGAAGCCGGAGCGCCAGGTCACGACCTCCGCGCCGGTCTGGCGCAGATAGTTGGCGAGCGTGTGCACGAACGAGTCCTGGTGGTCGACGAGCAGGACGCGCCGGCCCGCGCCGGCGCGCGAGTCGAAGACGCGCGGCCGCTCGAGATCCACCCCCGCCGGCCGGCGGATCGCGTCGAGCAGCGCCGAGGCCTTGATGTGCGTCTCCTCCTCCTCGGCCTCGGGATCGGAGTCGTAGAGCAGCGTGGCGCCGACGCGCACCTCGGCGACCCCGTCGAGCACGCGGATCGTGCGCAGCGTGAGCCCGGTGTTCAGGTTGCCGTCGAAGCCGATCAGCCCGACGGCGCCGCCGTACCAGGCGCGCGCCGAGCGCTCGTGGTCCTCGAGGAACTGCATCGCCCAGGCCTTGGGCGCGCCCGTGACCGTGACCGCCCACGCGTGACAGAGGAATGCGTCGAGCGCGTCGAAGCCCTCGCGCAGCCGCCCCTCCACGTGGTCGACGGTGTGGATCAGGCGCGAGTACAGCTCGATCTGACGCCGCCCGATCACGCGCACCGAGCCCGGCTCGCAGATGCGCGACTTGTCGTTGCGATCGACGTCGGTGCACATGGTGAGCTCCGACTCGTCCTTCGGCGACGTGAGCAGCGCCTTGATCTGCTCGGCGTCCTCGATCGCGTCGACGCCGCGCTTCACCGTCCCGGAGATCGGACAGGTCTCGACGCGTCTCCCCTCCACGCGTACGTACATCTCGGGCGAGGCACCGATCAGGTACTCGGCGTCGCCGAGGTTCATGAGGAAGCCGTAGGGCGACGGATTGCGCACCCGCAGGCGCCGGAAGATCTCCGCCGGTGAGGCTTCGGCGACCTCGAAGAACGTCTGGCCGGGCACCACCTCGAAGAGGTCGCCGCGGCGAAACGACTCGCGCGCGGTGCGGACGACCTCGGCGTATTCGCCCGGCGCGTGGTCGCTCGCGGCCGCGACCCGACCGGGTCCGCCCCAGGGCCTCTGCGCTCCGCTGCGCGGAAGCCCCGCGGTGGCGCTGCCGACCACCTCGAACTCGTAGCGGCGGCGCGTGGCGATCTCGCGGCGGTGGTCCACCACGAGCAGCTCGTCGGGGAGGTAGAGCAACACGTCGCGCTGGCGCTCCGGCCGTGCGAGCCGCAGGCGCAGCGGCTCGAACTGGAAGGCGAGGTCGTAGCCGAAGGCGCCGTAGAGGCCGAGGTGCGGGTCGGCGTCGGATGCGAAGAGCTCGACGAGAGCGCGCAGCAGCGAGAACACCGACGGCTGCTTGCTGCGCTGCTCCTCCGCGAAGCGCCCCCCGGGCTCGCGCAGCCGGCAGCGCAGCGCGTCGCCCTCGCGCTCGACGGACGCCACGGCCGGCTGCTGCTCGAGCGCGCGGACGAGCGCCGGGAAGAGCACCCGCCCGCGCGCCGAGAGCGCCTCGACGCTCGCGTCGCGGCCGCGGCTCGTGATCGCGAGCGGCGGGTCCACGAAGCCCATGTCCCAGCGGGTGTAGCGCCCCGGATACTCGTAGCTCGAGGCGAGCAGCGCGCCGCGACGCGCGTCGAGCGCCGCGGTGAGCTCCTCCAGCGCGGGGGCGCCGTCGACCTCCTCGATCTCGCGTAGCACGCGGATCCCGCCGCGGGTCACGTAGGACTGGGATTCGGGCATCTCGATCTCCAGAAAGCGAAAAGGCCGCCTCGGGGGCGGCCTTGATTGGAAGCGCGCGGAGACGCGGCGGCCGCCTCAGTCGGAGGAGCGCCACCACCCGCCGGCGAGGCCGAGCTCGATCGAGCGTCGCCGGGCGGAGCGTCGGAGGGGACGTCCGGCGAGCTTCCGCGCGATCCTGCTTCCGGCCATGGCGCGACGGTCCCACACCGCGGCCGAGTCGTCAAGCCGGCTCCGCGAGCGCGTCCGAGAGCCGATCGAGGGCGTCGTCGACGTCCTGCAGGCCGATCTCGAGGTGCGTGACCGCGCGGAAGAGCCCGGGCTCGATCGGGTTGATCCAGAGCGCGCGCCTCCGCATCGCGCCGAGCAGCCGAGGCATCCGCTCGGGCGCGACCCGGAAGAGCACCATGTTCGTCTCGGGGTCGGCGTCGACCTCGAGGTCGAGCTTCGCGATGCCCGCGGCGAGCCGGCGCGCGTGCGCGTGGTCGACCGCGAGGCGCTCGACGTGGTGCTCGAGCGCGTAGAGCGCGGCGGCGGCGAGGATGCCGGCCTGGCGCATCCCGCCGCCCAGCATCTTGCGCAGGCGCCGGGCGCGCCCCACAGCCTCGCGCGAGCCGCACAGGACCGATCCGACCGGCGCACCCAGACCCTTCGAGAAGCAGAACGACACGGTGTCGAAGCCCGCCGCCCAGCGCGCGGTCGGGATCCCGGTCGCCACCGCCGCGTTGAAGAGCCGCGCTCCGTCGAGGTGCGTGCGCATGCCGAGCTCGCCCGCCGCGCGCGCCGCGGCCTCCAGCTCCTCGAACGGGAAGACGCGCCCGCCCGACGCGTTGTGGGTGTTCTCGGCCGCGAGCAGCGTGGTCGGCGCGACGTGAACGTTGCCGGCGTCGGCGAAGGCGTCGCGCACCGCCGCGGCGTCGTAGAGGCCGCCCTCCCCGATCGTGCGGACCTGCACTCCGGCGAGCGCCGACGCCGCGCCGCCCTCGTAGCGGAGCAGGTGGGCGCCCTCGCCCGCGAGCACGACATCGCCGTGATGGGTCTGCAGCCGCACCGCCAGCTGATTGGCCATCGTGCCGGAGGGCACGAACACGGCGCCCTCCTTGCCGACGCGCTCCGCGGCCTCCGCCTCCAGCCGGTTGACCGTCGGGTCCTCGCCGTAGACGTCGTCCCCGACCTCCGCGCGCGCCATCGCCTCGCGCATCGCCGGGGTGGGACGCGTGACGGTGTCGCTGCGCAGGTCGATGGGATTCACGGCGTCTCGGGGACCGCGGGGCGCGCCAGTTTGCGGCGAAGATCGCGGCGAACATTGCGGCGAAAAGGCACCATGCGGCGCGCGGGTACGTTTTTCTGGCTCGCCTCACCATAGAGCGGATAGACTGGGATTCCAAGCGATCGAAGAGCGAAGGAGGAGCCATGTCGATCGGCACCCGGTCCCTCGCGGAGTTCCTCGGAACCTTCTGGCTCGTGCTCGGCGGCTGCGGGAGCGCGGTGATCTCCGCCGCGTTCCCCCAGGTCGGCATCGGCCTGCTCGGGGTCTCGCTGGCCTTCGGGCTCACCGTGTTCACGATGGCGCACGCCGTGGGCCACATCTCGGGCGCGCATCTCAACCCCGCCGTGTCGATCGGCTTCGCCGCGAGCGGGCGCTTCCCGGTCGCGGACCTCGTGCCCTACGTGATCGCGCAGGTCGCCGGCGGCATCGCCGGCGCGTTCGTGCTGTACCTGATCGCGAGCGGAAAGCCAGGCTTCGAGCTCTCGGCGGGCTTCGCTGCCAATGGCTACGGCGAGCATTCGCCGGGCGGCTACGCCCTCGGCTCGGCCTTCGTGTCCGAGGTGGTGATGACCTTCATGTTCCTGATGGTGATCCTCGGTTCGACCAGCAAGCGCGCGTCGACGGGGCTCGCCCCGCTCACCATCGGGCTGGCGCTGACGCTGATCCACCTGATCAGCATCCCGGTCACCAACACCTCGGTGAACCCGGCCCGCAGCACCAGCCAGGCGGTGTTCGTGGGCGGCTGGGCGCTCGCGCAGCTCTGGCTCTTCTGGGTGGCTCCGATCGCGGGTGGGGCGCTGGCGGGCGTGGTCCACCGGTCCTTGTTCGGCGACCCCGACTGAGGCGCCGATCGCCGGTTCGGGCGTCCACCGCGGCGGCGCTCGCGCTCCTGGCGGGCGGCCCGGCGCGGGCGACGTGGTCGATCGTCGCCGTCGACACAGCGACGCGAGAGGTGGGCATCGCGGGCGCCTCCTGCATCGCCGGGTCGAGCGTAATCGCGGGCGTGGTGCCGGGCCGCGGCGCGATCGCCGGCCAGGCGCTCACCAGCGGCCGCGGGCGCGAGGAAGGCATGCGGCGGCTCGCCGAGGGGGCGAGCCCGGAGGCGATCGTCGGCGAGCTCGCGAGCGCCGGCTTCGACCGGCTGGGACTCCCGCTCTATCGGATCCGCCAGTACGGCGTCGCATCGCTCGACTTCCCCGACGCCCCGGCGTCCTACACCGGGCCGTGGTCGCTCGATTGGCACGGAGACGCGCGGGGACGCGGCGTCTCGGTGCAGGGCAATACGCTCTACGGACCCGAAGTCGTGACGGACGCGCTCGCGGCCTATGGAGCCGCGGCGGAGCGCTGTCCGCTGGCCGACCGGCTCGTGCTCGCGCTCGAGGCCGGGGCCGCCCGCGGCGGCGACCGGCGCTGCTCGGGGCAGCAAGCCGCCCTCTCGGCGTTCGTCATCGTCGCCAAGCCGGGGGACGATCCCACCCGCCCCTGGCTGCGGCTCGGAGTCGACGACGTCGAGCTGGGTGGCCCGAACCCGGTGGCGGCGCTGCGCCGGGAGCTCGAACGCTGGCGGGCCGGCCACGCCAACGAAGCAGGAGCCTGTGCGGCTCGCTAGTCTCATACGACACCAGTCTGTGCAGGAGGAGCGCGATGTCGACCTGGATCGAGCGGGCGATCGGCGCGGCGCGGCTCGACCCCGCCGTCTACGAAGAGGTGGAGGCCGACGAGAACGCGCTCGGCCAGGCGATGGGGGTGGTGGTGCTCGCCTCGATCGCGGCGGGGATCGGCGCCGCGTTCCGCGGGCCGCACGGCCCGCACCTCCTCGCCGGGGTGCTGTTCAACCTCGTCGGCTGGTTCGCCTGGGCCTTCGTCGTGTATCTGGTCGGGACCAAGCTCCTGCCGACGCCGGAGACCAAGGCGGACGTCGGCCAGCTCCTGCGCACGACCGGCTTCTCGGCGTCGCCGGGCGTGCTGGCAATCCTGGGCGTCCTCCCGCTGGTCGGCGGCTTCATCGGCTTCGCGGTGGGCGTGTGGGAGCTGGCGGCGATGGTGGTCGCCGTCCGCCAGGCGCTCGACTACCAGAGCACGGGCCGCGCCCTCGCGGTCTGCGCGATCGGCTTCGCGGTCTACGTGCTGATCGCGATGGTGCTGGCGGGCGCGCTCTTCGGGCTCGGCCACGCCGCCGGCGGCCCGATGGCCGCACCCTAGGCCTTCCTCCTCCTTCGCCGCGCCCAGGCCAGCGCCGGCACCACGAACGCGAGCTCGGCCCCGAGCCCGCAGCGGGGCGTCTTCTCCCAGTAGGGCCAGAGGCGCGAGCACTTCGGGTCGTTGAAATCGACGAGGCCGTTGCCGTCGTTGTCGATCCCGTCGTCGCACTGGGTCAGCTCCTGCGTGGCCCAGGGGCCCGGACAGCCGGGGTCGAGCATGTCGATCTTGCCGTCGCCGTCGTTGTCGATCCCGTCGTCGCACTCGAGGTCCGGCGTCTTCTCGGAGACGTCGTCCGGGCTTGAGCATCCCGGATCGGCGGGATAGTCGATGGTGCCGTCGTGGTCGTCGTCGATCCCGTTGTTGCACTCGCCGCAGCCGGCCGTGCCCGGCACGCACAGGGCGAAGACTGCGCGCGGCTCGCGCGACAGCGAATCGCCGATGTCGTGGGGATCGCCCGTGCGGGTGCCGATGCCGGTCCCGACGTACACGGTGCCGTCCACGACTGCGGCGGCGGAGGCGACTGCGTTGGAGAGCACCGGCGGTCCGAGGCAGACGCGACCGGGGCAGCTCGTGTGGAACAGCACCGCGCCGGTGGCGGCATCGATCCCGCGCAGCGTCGGGCTCAGCACCCCGCCCATGAAGGTCACGCCGGGGATGCCGGTGGTCGGGCCGTAGCTGGCGTCGTTCTCGAGGCCGAGCGAGGGCCCGTTGTCCCAGACGATCGCTCCGCTGTCCATGTCGAGCGCGTGGGCGGTCGGCGTCTGCGGGTTGTAGACGTCGTTGACGTCGACCCCGGGGCCGGTGCTGAAGTAGACCCTCCGCGCCCCTTCGTCGACGGAGGCGCTCGCGATGACGCCGCCGATCGCCCCGCCCGGCACGACCTTGGTCTTCCAGTACGGCAGGTTCGAAGGATCGGGGTCGTTCCATGCGACGCCGTTCACGGCGTTGACGCCGTCGCGGTCGAGCACGTAGTACGTCCCATCCTTGTTTCCGACGCCGAGCACGTCGCGCGGCGCGCCGCCAGCGTTGATCGTGAAGAGGTTCGGGACGGCGCCGAATGCGAAGTCGTCGTTGTCGACCTCGCGCGGGCGCCAGCGCCAGGCAGGAGTTCCGTCGAAGTGCAGCGCGAAGATCGCCTCGTCGTAGGGCGGCATCGGGGGCGGAGGGATCGTCGTCGCGGGATCGGTGTCGGTGTCGCAGTTGCTCGACGCGATGTAGAAGGTGCCCCGCGCGAGG
>Ga0335082_10007598_pt1 | contig 11761 bp, 9 predicted proteins | sample Lox_Sample_41_FD_206718 | JGI IMG/M metagenome (GOLD analysis project Ga0335082, IMG submission 206718) | Soil microbial communities from Loxahatchee National Wildlife Refuge, Florida, United States - Lox_Sample_4.1 | ecosystem: Environmental > Terrestrial > Soil > Wetlands | place: USA: Florida...
GCGGCGCTCGTCAAGTTCGCTTTCCGCAGAGAACTGCAGGGCGGCCGCTATGGAAGAGGAACGCTCTTGTTTGCGGGAGGCGCGGGGTTTCTGACGACCGTGCTGGGCATCGTTCTGGCATTCTCGCCCGCAAAGCAGATCACTTCGCTCTGGAGATATGAAGCGGGAATGTTTGGTATTACGTTCGGCTTTCTGGCGCTGGGAGCATTCTTCTTTTTCGGATATGGACGTTTGAAGTCATTGAACTCAGGCGTCGAGAGAAACATCAGTACGGCAAGAACCACTCTCTGAGATAAAGCAGGAGATTTTTATGCCCGCTGGAATTCATACCGAAGTCAAAACTTACCAGATGTATATCGACGGCGAATGGGTTTCGAGCAAGTCGAACAAGACCTTTCCTGTCTACGATCCCTCGACCGAGGAGGTAATCGCGCAAGTTCCAGACGGTAACGCCGAAGACGTGAATCGCGCCGTCGCCGCTGCCAAGGCAGCGTTCGAAGAAGGTCCATGGGCAACGACAACCGCACAGGAGCGCGGCCGCATACTATTTCGTCTTACCGACAAAATTCGTCAGAACCTGCCCGCGTTAGCGGAACTCGAATGCCGGAACTCCGGCAAACCGATTGTCGAAGCTGAGTTCGATATCAACGATGTTGCAACCTGCTTTGAATACTATGGTGGCCTGGCCACCAAGGTTGTCGGCCACGTGAATCCCGTGCCGGATAACGCCATGAGCTTATCGCTCAAGGAGCCAATGGGTATTGCCGGCCAAATCGTTCCGTGGAATTATCCCCTTGCCATGGCCGCGTGGAAACTTGCTCCCGCTATTGCCGCAGGCTGTACCTGCGTACTCAAGCCCGCAGAACAGACGCCGCTCACCGTACTCGAAGTCGCGAGGTGGTTCGATGAAATCGGGCTGCCCAAAGGCGTAGTCAACATCGTGACCGGTTTCGGCGAAACGTGCGGGTCACCCCTCGTTAAGCATCCCGACGTAAACAAGATCGCCTTCACGGGTTCTGCGGCTGTGGGCAAGATCATCGTCAAAGAAGCGGCCGACACGGTGAAGCGCGTGACGCTTGAACTCGGTGGCAAGTCGCCGAACATCTTTTTTGCGGATGCCGATTTCGAAGCAGCTATCGACGGCGCACTCTTCGGCGTCTTCATCAATCAGGGAGAGGTTTGCTCGGCCGGTAGTCGAATTCTCGTGCAGAAGTCGATCTACAAAAAATTTGTCGAGGCCATGGCTGAGAAGGCGAAGAAGATTAAGCTTGGTCCGCCGCTCGATCGCGAAACGAAGATGGGCGCGCTGGTCAGCAAAGAGCAATATGATCGCGTGCTCTCATTTGTCGATATCGGCAAGAGAGAAGCGAAGATCGCATCGGGTGGCGGCCGCGCTGAGAAATTTGCAAAAGGCTACTACGTTCAGCCAACAATTTTCTACGATGTCGACAACAGCGCACGCATTGCACGCGAGGAAATTTTCGGTCCGGTTGCCGCGGTCATTCCGTTTGACGATGAGAGAGACGCGCTGAAGATCGCGAACGATTCGCCCTATGGATTAGCTGCAGCTGTTTGGACCCGCGACATCTTCAAGGCCATGCGTACGGTGAAGTCGCTGCGCGCCGGAATCGTCTGGGTCAACCACATGCAGCCGACTTACGTAGAAGCGCCGTGGGGAGGCTACAAGCAATCCGGTTTTGGCCGAGAACTTGGGCCTTGGGGAATCGAGGAGTATCTCGAGACGAAGCAGGTCTACATCAACTTGAACGAAGCGCCGATTGGGTGGTACTGAGAAACAGTTCTCGGTCCTCAGTTGTCAGTTCTCAGTAAACCCGAACCGGAACGGACCAAGACGCTGAGATCTGGTAGCAAGGAACAGAGAACAAAGAACAGAGAACTGAGAGCTTTATGTCTTCCATTCAACTTCGCACTCCTATTCCCGGTCCGCGGTCGCAGGCGCTGATGAAGCGGCGCGACGCCGCTGTTGTGCGCGCTGCTTATCACGCGACGCCTGTTTTTGTTGCCAAGGCGGAAGGCGCCATCGTTGAAGACGTGGACGGAAATCGTCTTATCGACTTTGCCGGAGGCATCGGGTGCCTGAATACCGGGCACCGCGCTCCGCGCGTCGTAGAAGCGCTTCGTCGGCAGCTTGATCGCTTCCTGCACACCAGTTTCAACGTGCTGCCCTATGAAAACTACATCGCGGTGTGTGAAAAGCTGAATGCCATCGCTCCTGGGCGGGGTCCGAAAAAGACGCTTCTCGTCACGACCGGCGCAGAAGCCACCGAGAATGCGGTGAAGATCGCACGCGCTTACACAAAGCGGCCCGCGATCATCGCTTTCGAAGATGCCTTCCATGGCCGCACTTATATGGCTATGGCCATGACCAGTAAGACACATCCTTACAAGGCAGGGTTTGAGCCGTTCCCGAGCGATGTTTATCGTATTCCGTACGCATATTGCTATCGGTGCTCGTATTCGCTGAAGTATCCGTCGTGCGAGATGTTCTGCGCGAAGCACATGGAAGACACGTTCAAGCGCGTGGTTGCAGCTGAGAACGTCGCGGCGGTAATTGTGGAGCCCATTCTTGGGGAAGGTGGTTTCGTCACTCCGCCTCTGGAATTCTACCCAACGCTTACGGAGATATGCCGCAAATACGGCATTTTGGTCATCGCGGATGAGGTGCAGACTGGCTTTGCGCGAACGGGCGCAATGTTTGCCTGCGAGCGACTTGGCCTCGATCCTGATCTTGTGACCACGGCAAAGTCTCTCACTGGTGGTTTGCCGATGGCTGCTGTGACTGGCCGTGCAGAGATTATGGATGTTACCGGTCCAGGGCAATTGGGTGGAACGTTCGGGGGAAGTCCGGCAGCGTGCGAAGCGGCGCTCGCGGTGCTTGAGACGATCGAGAGTGAGAATCTCTGTGCGCGGGCGAACGTCCTTGGCGAACGATTTCGCAAGCACGCAGCGAAATGGCAGGCGCAATGGGAGCTTGTCGGCGAAGTCCGCGGCCTGGGCGCGATGCAGGCGCTGGAACTCGTTCGTTCGAAAGCGACTCGCGAGCCTGCGGACGAAGAGACGAAGCAGGTGGCACAATATTGCTATGAGCATGGACTCGTGCTCATCACAGCGGGCTCGTACAGCAATGTGATTCGATTGCTCATGCCGCTGGTCGTGACCGATTCGCAGATGGACGAGGCAATGGATGTGCTGGAGGCGGCATTGGAGCAGGTCAGCGAAAGGAAGTCGGCGTTGAGCACGCAGTCAGTTTAGTAGCGGGGCGCCGTGGCGCTGCGAAAGAAAAGCAGGTCCCTCGCTGCGCTCGGGATGACAATTCATATTTGAGGACAATTCCTACAACGATTTTGAAGTAATCGAGAGAGAGGACTCATATGGCTACTGCGACCGAAACTCCTACCATGACCGGCAAAGAAATGGTCGACCTCACAAAGAAGCACACGCTCTACGAGTGGTCGGCGCAGTCAAAGGTCGATCCGATTCCCGTTGCGCGAGCCAAAGGCATTTATTTCTGGACGCCGGAAGGGAAGCGATTCATCGACTTCAACAGTCAGCTCATGTCTGTCAACATCGGACATGGCGACGAGCGTGTGATTAACGCGATCAAAGAGCAGGCCGAGACGCTATGCTATGCCAACCCATTCATGGCTCACGAGCCGCGTGCTCGTCTCGGGCGGAAGTTGGCCGAAATTACTCCTGGCGACATCGACACATTCTTTTTCACAAATGGCGGCGCTGAAGCTACTGAGAACGCTGTCAAATTGGCACGTTTCTTCACCGGACGCCACAAGATCATTGCGCGGTACCGTTCCTATCATGGTGCGACTGCAGGTTCGATCTCACTGACCGGCGATCCGCGCAGATGGGCTGCTGAGCCTGGTATTCCGGGTGTTGTGCGGGTACTCGACCCTTATCATGGCATCGAGCGCGGTTGGGAATCGGCGGAATCTTCGCTGGCGATGATCGAAGAGACGATTCAGCTAGAAGGCCCCCACACGATTGCGGCGTTTATCCTGGAAACCGTTACCGGCACAAACGGCATCCTCATCCCTCCCGACGGGTACATGCAGGGCGTGCGTAAACTCTGCGACAAATACGGAATCCTGATGATCGCCGACGAGGTGATGGCCGGCTTCGGCCGGACTGGCGAATGGTTCGCCGTCGACCACTGGAAAGTTGTTCCGGATCTTCTCTGCATGGCGAAAGGACTTACATCGAGTTACATTGCGCTTGGCGCAGTCGGAATGCGCCATCACATCGCCCAGCATTTCCATGACAAAGTTTTCTTCGGCGGATTGACTTACAACTCGCACCCGATGGGCTGCGCGACAGCGCTTGCGACGATTCGCGTTTACGAAGAAGACAATCTGATTGAAAACGCGCGCAAGATGGGCGCAATCATGAAGGATCTTGGCGCCGAGATGCAGAAGAAGCATCGGTCTGTCGGCGCGATCCGCTCCATTGGTTTGTTTGGAATTTTCGAGCTTGTGCGTAGCCAGAAAACGAAACAGCCGATGGCGCCGTTCAACGGCACTTCCGATGAGATGGCCGCGCTTGGAAAATTCTTCCGGGAGAACGGGCTTTATACCCTCGTGCGCTGGAACACGTTCTACACTAACCCGCCGCTGTGCATCAACGAGCAGCAATTGCGTGAGGCCTTCGCGATTATCGATAAGGGATTGGAAATTACGGACCGGGCTGTTGCAGATTGACGCCCGGTAAGTTGCAGGAGTCGAGTTAAGAGCAAGGGCACACCTCTTTGGGTGTGCACTCGCTCTGTCTGATCCCCATGCGCTGTTTTGTGCGTTCGAGAACCCGCTCTAGTAAATCGCCAGCGAGTAAAGCTCGCCGGCCCCGATTTGTCCGCGAAGGACGTCGTACCAGACCACCTGGAGGGTTTGCGGATCCTCGTTAATCATCGAGGGCACGGCGAAGGTGGCTCCGTAGGCGTTGGCGTGCGCAAAGCGGTCGTCTACCTCGAAGCCGAAGTCGATGTGAAAAACGCCCGGGCCTTCTTCTACGAGATTGAAGCCGCAGGGCGGAGTGGTAGCGGCGGTTCCCGTAAGGCTCGAGTTGAAACACCTTTGGATGGTGTAAGGTGCCTGCGCCGTGTTGACGAAGAGCAGGGCTTTGACCCAGCCTCCGCTGGTCCGGTCTTGTTGAACGTTGCCGGTCGCGGCGAAGGCGAGACCCCGACCGTCGAGTGTCTTGCCAACGACTCCGATTCCTGTGTTGTTAGTTTCACCAATGACTCCAACGCCAGCGCTGCCCGTGGAGAGGCCGAAGACGCCGCGCCCGTTGTCGGAAGCTGACTGTCCGATTACGCCGAATGTGAAACCGGCTGCGCCGGTCGCAGTAGCCGAACCCTCAACGGCCGCTACGCTATTACCGGTTCCGGTCATCGTGCTGTAGACGCCGCCCACCGAAGTGTTGGTCGTCAGCGTGGGAGTAACCATAGCGAGCGATGAATAGATTGCGCCCGTGGCGTTGATGTTCCCGCTGGTGTTCAGTCCGTTGGTTGCGGTGATTGTTCCGCTGGAACTGATGTTGCCGGTCGCGGTCTCGCTGCCGGCGACCTTCAACGTGCTCCCGCTCTGGGACAAAATCGAACTGGTAAGCGTGGCATTGCCGCCATTGCTTGCGAACACCGGCAAGAAGGCCGTTTTGCACGCCGTACCGGACGCGCAGAAGAGTTCGTTCGCGTCGACTTGCGGTTTCGGCTGGTCTTGTTGTCCGGCGGTGGCAGCCATGAAGGCTGAGGCCGGTTTCCCGCCGAGAGTTTCAGCGTCGCCTGCTTTCAGAGCGTAAGGAACGCTGACTAGAAGGGTGCGCGCTTGTTCAGCCTGGCCGCTGACTTGAACGGCAAGCCAGCGTGCCTCGCCCGTCGTGAACACGTCGGCAGGCAACCCCTGTGCGTTCGCCGCGCCGAGCATAACCGAGTAGTGGCCGTTCTTGTCGGCCTGCACGTTCTGGGTTTCCATCCAGAGTGGAGCGCCACTGGTCTCCTCTTTATAGAGCAGGAAAGTTACTCCCTGAGTGCCGGAGAGAGGCTTGCCGTCGGCGGCAGAAAGAATACCGGCGAGCTTCACGATTGAAGGTACGATCCGATCGGCTGTTGCAGGTTCGCGTGTCGTCGTTTGTTGAGCGAGCAAAGGCAGAGCACAACAGGCAAGTGCAAGGAAAATAGCAAACTTTCTAACGATCCGAGTGGCACATCTGATGTGGGACATGGCATCCTCCTCGCCTGTAACAGCGCAAACAGGAGGAGAAATCGATCATGGCTCTAAGAAATATCTAATGGAGTTGCCCGGTGGTGACCTTGGTACCTGACATGCAGCGCATTACGGTACGCCGGGATTGCTCCTGAGCCGATGGTAGTTAGTGCCGAAAGCTCACTCGAATCCGGGAAGGGAATTGCGCCTCCTGCGCTGGACACTCCGGTTGTCACTCCGCGAGGTTCACAGGGCGAGTCTGGAGCTGGCGCGGAGATATCGGAATGTGAGATTTATTCTGCCGCCCAGCCGCCTGCACGACATCGAACTGAAAAACAAGGTCCCGGGCATCCACCGGCTGTATACGCTGTCGCATATCTACGGGTGCGATTTGAGAGCAATGCTGGATTGGTACGGAATTCCGCGATCTTAAAGCCGTCCCCTGAATCAAGAACATCTCAAGTTTCATCTCATGAATTGCCCCGGGCCAAGGTTGTACCGGTACTACATGCACGCTAGGCTCGCATCAGGAGGAAACATGTCGACACGACCGCCGCTGCCACCGTTTGATGAAACTTCTGCAGTGCAAAAAGTCCGCTTGGCGGAAGATGCATGGAATTCGCGCGATGCGGAGAAAGTGTCTCTTGCGTATACGGCGGACTCGCGCTGGCGCAACCGCGCGGAATTCATCCATGGCCGTGAAGAAATCGTGGCGTTTCTTAAGCGCAAATGGGCCCGAGAACTTGACTACCGATTGATCAAGGAATTGTGGTCGTTTCGTGAAAATCGGATAGCCGTGCGCTTTGCGTACGAATTCCACGACGACTCAGGACAATGGTTCCGAGCGTACGGAAACGAGAATTGGGAGTTCGACGAGAATGGATTGATGCGCGTGCGGCACGCCAGCATCAACGACCTGCCGATCAAGGAAGCGGAGCGCAAATATCGATGGCCGTTGGGGCGGCGGCCCGATGGGCATCCGGGATTGAGCGAACTTGGATTTTAGCGAGACATTCGCCGAGTGGTTTCACCACTAAGGGCACGAAGGTTCACGAAGAGGAAAGCCGCTCGCTATCTAGCTAAGTCTTTTTAGATACTTTTCGAATCCTCGCGTTGTTTTTCAGATGTGCTCCAACACGCCCTTCAGGTAAATCCAGAAATTCTGCACCGTCGAGATCTGCACGCGTTCGTTGGGGCTGTGCGGGCCCACGATCGTCGGACCGAACGACGCCATTTGCATGCCAGGATATTTTTCACCGATCACGCCGCATTCGAGGCCGGCGTGCATGGCAATCAATTTTGCGGGTTGGCCAAAGAGTTTTTCGTGAACTTGCTGCAGCTTTTGTACGACTTCGCTATGGGGATCGGGTTTCCACCCAGGATAGCTGCCGCCCTGCTCGACTTCGAATCCGGCCAAACGGCAGACCGTCGCAATCATCGCGGCGGCAGCGTTCTTGCTGGCCTCGATCGCGCTGCGCTGGCTGGTGATGATCTCGACGGTATCGCCTTTCGTGGTGATCACGGCAAGGTTGGTTGAAGTCTGCACAAGGCCTGGAACGTCGGGGCTCATTGCCAGCACGCCATGGTGCAGGCTCGAGAGCAGCGCCACCGTTTGTTTCGCGTCGACCGCGTCCATCACTTTTGCGGGAGTCTGAGTCTTCTCCGCCGAAATCTCCAACTCGGCGTCGAACTGTCCGAGGTCTGTCTGGTATTCCTGCTCGGCCTTGGCAGCTAGCGACTTCAGGTCCTGCTCGCGGTTCGAGTCCACCAGCACAGTCGCCGAGGCCTCGCGAGGAATGGCATTCTGAGCGCTGCCGCCGTTGATGTCGGCGATCTCGGGGGACAACTGGTCGAGCACGTTCTGAAGCACTCCGCCGAGGATGCGCAGAGCGTTCCCGCGGCCGAGGTGAATGTCGACCCCAGAATGGCCACCCTTGAGACCTGAGACCTTGATACGCCACGCCGCATTTTTGCTCGCCGGGCGCAGCGTGATCTTCCGTTGCGCTATCGTCTTGATGCCGCCCGAGCAGCCAATGCAGATCGTGCCTGTCTCTTCGTTGTCGAGATTCAGAAAATACTTCGACTTCAGCACTCCTCCCGGAAATTGCGCCGCACCGGTGAGACCAGTCTCCTCGTCCACGGTGAAAGCGAACTCCAGCGGGCCATGGGCGATGTCATTACTTTCCATCACAGCCAGCGCAGCTGCGACACCCACTCCGTTATCCGAGCCAAGGGTCGTGCCATCCGCTTTCAGCCAGTCTCCGTCGCGCAACACCTTGATGGCGTCGGCATCGAAGTTGAATGCCGTGCCTTCATTCTTCTCGCAGACCATATCGAGGTGACCCTGCAACAGGGCCATGGGAGCCCGTTCCCGGCCGGGGCGGGCGGGCTTCCGGATGACGACGTTACCCGCATCATCCTGCTCCGCCTTGAGACCAAGGCGTGAGGCGCTCGAAAGAACGTAGTTGCGAGCTGCAGCCTCCTTGGTCGAGGCGCGGGGTATCGTCGTCAACGCTGCAAAATGCTCCCAGACGGACTTTGGTTCGAGGTTCTCAAGGGCAGGGACCATGGCACGCTCCATAAGAATATTAAGTGCAAGTGTCATCGTAACCGCGCCAGCATGATTCTTCCAAGCCCTGCTGTCTTTTGAGTGGGCTCCGTTCCGGATTATTCGAAAAAGGCGAGGGCATCTTCCGTGGAGAAGTCGGGAGACTGTACAGTAAAGTAAAGATGGCCGCTCCCCATAATTCTGCTATTCCGGAGGATACAAAAGCCGCCCCGCGCGCTGCATTCTCCTACCCCGACTTCGTTGCCTTCTCAATTGCGCGTTTTTGTATCGTTGCTGCGCTGGAGATGCAGTCCGTCGCCGTAGGCTGGCAGGTCTATGAGATTACCAAGCGCCCTCTCGACCTCGGGTTGATCGGGCTTGCTCAGTTCCTTCCGGGAATCGCGCTGTTTCTTCCGGCTGGCCATGCCGTCGATTTGCTGAACCGCCGTCGGCTCGTGATCGCCTGCTATGCCAGCTTCGCCGCCTGTTCCGCGATGCTATTCCTCTTCGCCGAACACGGGATTTCTACCATTTATCCCATCTATGGCGTCGTGGTTTTTCTCGGGATTATCCGCTCTTTCAACTTCCCCGCCGCCCGCGCCATTCTTCCGCAGATAGTCCCCGACGCCCATTTCTCCAATGCAGTCGCCTGGAGTTCGAGCATATTTCAGACTGCCACCATTCTCGGACCCACTTTCGGAGGGCTGCTGTATGCGTTTTCGCGTGGTCCGCAATTCGTCTATGCCGCAGTCGCTCTCACCGGCGTTGCTGCCACGCTTGCCATGACGCGAGTCAAAGCCCGCGAGAAGGCGCGACCTCGCGAGCCCGTGAGTCTCCAGACCGTGCTTGCTGGTCTGCGCTACATCTGGCGCGAAAAACTCATACTCGGCAGCATTTCACTCGATCTGTTTGCGGTGCTCCTCGGCGGAGCCGTCGCCCTTTTGCCTGTCTATGCGCGCACGATCCTTCACACCGGGCCATGGGGCCTCGGTCTCTTACGCAGCGCACCCGGTGTCGGTGCCGCGGCTATGGCCGTTCTCCTTGCGCACCGTCCTCTGCGGCGCGGGGCGGGCCCGATCATGCTTGCTTGCGTTGCAGGCTTTGGCATTTTCACCATCAGCTTTGGGCTTTCGCGGAACCTCGTCCTTTCCCTTCTCTCACTGCTTCTGGTTGGGGCCTGCGACATGGTCAGCGTGGTGATCCGCGCCATTCTTGTGCAGATCCGCACGCCCGACGCCATGCGCGGCCGCGTGAATGCCGTCGATATGATCTTTATCGGCGCCTCCAACCAGCTCGGGGAATTCGAATCCGGTGTTACAGCTCACTGGTTCGGAACGGTTCCTGCGGTGGTTCTGGGCGGCGTCGGCACGCTGGTAGTCATTGCCCTCTGGACGTGGCTCTTCCCCGAATTGCGCCAGCCGCACGACGTTACCACCGAAAAGTTCGAAGAGTCTCCCAACGCGGATCCCAGCCAGACCATCTCAGCCCCTTAATGGCACGCGGGAGATAGATTTGCCATCCGATTTGAGCACGGCTTGGTCTTCGGTGGTTAATAGAACATGAACCCGAGCGAGTGCGCGCCTGGTTGAGGACCAGCTGGCCCAACGAAATTAACGCGACGGCAGACGCGATCGGGCACGTCTACGAAACAGTAATAACCGTTAGGCTGTCCGCCTGGATTCTGGCGCTCTGCGATGAGTTTGCCCAGGGTTGGAGGCAGGCCGGCACCAACACAGGCGTAGCCCGAGGCGCCTTTTGTCGAGGGCTGACCGCCACAGGTGTCGGAGCCGTCGGTTTTCGCCTCGAGCTTGCACTTGTAAGAGCCCGGTATCGTATAGGTGATGGTAGTTGAGGTCACATTGTCATCAACCATCCGATAGCCATCACAGGGGTCGCCGGGGCCACCTGCACCACTCGTCAGTCCTGCTACAAGGATTCGCATACCCGGCGCGAAACCGTACAAGTTATTCGATACCGACTGGCCATTCAGCATGGTGACCGCGAGCGTCACGTGAGTATTGCCAGCTTCGAATGCGCTGGAGGGCTCATCTTTCACGTAACCGGCGATGACGACGTTGTCCGGCATGGCGGGGTCGTTGAAGGAGTTGCCGAGGTGAAATTCGGCACCGCCTCTCAACAGAAAAGATCCGTCGCCCCAAATGCTAAGCGTCTTGTCGGCCTTCTCCGATGTGGCCGTAGTCACACTATAAGTTCCGATCGGCAACAGGCACGGGTAGGACTGACAGACGGTATTCTTATCGGCGATAAGTGGCACCGACACGGCGCTGTCTTTCGCTGGATGTGTCTGCGATGAGAGCAACGGGCCTGTATGCGTATAAAGTCTGCCAGGCTCGCATCCGCCGTTCTCCAAGCCGGGGCTCAGAAGGCAGTGCAGCCCGACGTCATAACTATTAATGCGCGACGAATTCTTGACATAGGAGCCCTCGGTGGTCCACGAGGCACGTGATACCGATAAGGGTGTGGTGATTGTGACTGTGTCGATCAGTAAGTGACTTTTCGAGTTACCCCAGTGATTTGCCGTCGCATGCACCTGAGTGGCGGTGACATTACTGCTATAAGCCTGAGCGCGAGCCGTGCCTGCATTAATGCCCAGGGCAACGACGAGAAGCACGATCCAAGTGATATGTCGGTTCATAGTCTCTCCTTGATCGCGTGTTCTAGAAGATGAGGAGCATGGGAGCTTCCGGGAACTTCGCCGATGACAGCGCGGGGTCGGTCGCCGGCGGCGTAACGAACACCGGAAGACCGCTGTCAATATAGTAGGTGCAGGATGGTGGCTGTCCTGACGGACAGAGTGTAGGTAATAGACTTGCGTTCGCGCCGGCGCCTGCCGCGCCCCCCAGCCACACATTGAACAGATACATGTAGCCGTGATTGCCATCGCCCCACAAGGCGGCACAGTTGGCAGTACAGTCCGTAGCCAGCGTCAAAGCGTATTGGCCAGCGGGAAGCGTGCAGGGAA
>Ga0335082_10007600_pt1 | contig 11759 bp, 9 predicted proteins | sample Lox_Sample_41_FD_206718 | JGI IMG/M metagenome (GOLD analysis project Ga0335082, IMG submission 206718) | Soil microbial communities from Loxahatchee National Wildlife Refuge, Florida, United States - Lox_Sample_4.1 | ecosystem: Environmental > Terrestrial > Soil > Wetlands | place: USA: Florida...
GACCCCTCTCATTAACCAACTCGGCATGCTGACTCCCCCGGCTCTTGTTGTATGAGTGTGCCGGAGAGGCATTCTGGCACGAGGCGCACCTCGGCCGAAATCGCCCTCACAGAAAAACTGACCAAGCTAAATCGCAGGCACGTGTTGAGGTAGCAGTACTTCGGATCTGCGTTTTATCAGCGGATCTGCAGCCTCATGCTTCGCATTTCGCGCGCCTACGCTGAGTTATTGTCAAAGAGGTCCTAGCCCCAACACCTCGTTGCGCGGTCGTGCCGCCTGAGAACCCCCCCACAGTCACGACGACAGCTGTGCGTGCCGAAATTCGACACGCCTGAGGAAATATCTGTCGCCCAGCCCCACGCAATCTCAGTCCTTCCGGCACCACCGGGCGGCTCTCAGCCGAGGCGACGGAACGCAACCACGTTGGTACCAAGCCGCAGCGCGTCCAGATAGTCGGCCCAGGACTGCATCATCTTCCGCCGCTCCTCGAGCCTCTGTGCCCGGTTGTACGCCGCCCGCACCTCGTTGCGCTCCTGGTGCGCGAGCTGCAGCTCGATGACGTCGGGCGGATAGCCGGTTTCGTTGAGCAGCGTCGACGCCATCGCTCGAAACCCATGCCAGCTCATCTGCTCGCCGGTGTACCCCATGCGGCGTAGGGCGGCAGTGATCGCGTTATCGCTCAAGGGTCGCTCCGCGCTCCGAGGTGACGGGAAAACGTAGCGCCCCCTTCCCGTCAGAGGCCGGATGTCGCGCAGTATCGCCACCGCCTGGTCGGCCAGAGGCACGAGGTGCTGTTGGCGCATCTTCATGCGGTGTGCCGCGATCCGCCATTCAGCCGCGTCCAGATCGATCTCCGCCCATTCTGCGGCACGCAGCTCGCCCGGCCGCACGAATACCAGGGGAGCGAGTTTCAGCGCAGCCTCGACCACTGGGTGTCCCCGGTAGCCGTGAAGCGCCCGCAGAAGCTGCGCGACTTCGCGCGGGTCCGTAATTGCCGCCCGATTTGTCACGGTGACCGGGGCCAGGGCACCGCGGAGATCAGCCGTGGGATCGCGCTCTGCGCGACCAGTAGCGATCGCGTAGCGGACCACCTGCCCGACCCGCTGCTTTGCCCGATGCGCCGTCTCATGCTTGCCGCGGCGCTCTAGCCTGCGAAACACGCCGAGGAGCTCGGGCGCCGTTAACGCCGAGATGGGACGCGCGCCAATGTAGGGGAACAGCAGGTCTTCGAACGTCCAGACCGCTTTCGTCATCGTCTTCGGGGCGAACGGCTGCTTCGCGAGCCATTCCCGCGCGATCGACTCGAACGTATTGGAGCGGTTGTCGCGCTCGGCGCGGCGCTCGGCGGCGGGATCGCGACCCGCCTCGAGCGCGCTGCGCAAGCTCCCGCGCTTAGCGCGCGCGGCCTTGAGCGAGGTTGCGGGGTATGTGCCCACGCTCACCATGGACTCGCGGCCCCCGAGCGTGTACCGAACCCGCCATTGCTTCGCGCCTGCGGGCGTCACCAGGAGATAAAGGCCGCCGCCATCCCTGAGCTTGTAGGGGCGACTCTTGGGTTTGGCGCCGCGGAGGCGCGCCTCGGTCAGAAAATCAGTAGCAGCCAAGTCGTACCCGTCGGGGTTCCCCGTACCCGTTATTGTACCCGTCTTGGTTTTCGTACCCGTCGTTTTTGGCCGTTACGGCGTGAGCGCTCCTGAGCGTCTCAATTCTCACGAAATACCTATTTTTATAGTACTTCGTGAGACTCCGAGAGCGTGGGTGATACACCCTGATAAGAGGGTCTGGCGCCCCCGGCCGGAGTTGAACCGACGACCTACCGCTTAGGAGGCGGTCGCTCTATCCACTGAGCTACGGGGGCGCGAGCGTTGCCAGTGTACCGGCGCGGCGGCCGTGCCCACCATCCCCTCCAGGGCGGGACAGGCGTACGATGGACTGCCGCCCGAGCGACGCGCGGCCAGGAGAGGTCCATGACTACCTCCACGAGTGTCGGACGCCCCGAGGCTCAGCGCTTTGAGATCCGCTACGTATCGGTGAACCGGCCGCTCAAATGGCTGAGCCGCGGCTGGCACGACGTGAAGGCGATCGGCGCACCCGGGCTCGCGCATGGTGCGCTGATCGCGATCCTTGGCGCCGTGCTGCTCATGCTCGGCAGCACACACTTCTATCTGATTGCCGTGGCAGTGACCGGCTATCTGCTGGTCGGCCCGGTAATGACCACGGGGCTGTGCGAGCTGGCCCGGCGGCGCGACGCCCGCGAGAAGCTCAGCTTCGATGAGTCATTGCAGGCGCTGAAGCGCAACCCCGAAGGTCTGATGCATTTCGCGGGAGTGCTCGCGCTGATCGGGCTCGTGTGGTTCGTGTTCTCCGCGATCGTACTCGAGACGGCCTTCAGTGCGTCGGTGCCGAGCCTCTCCGTTGCCCTCTGGGGCGGCGGTGCCGGATCCCTCGGCATGGAGCAGCTGTTCGGCTACATCGCCTGCGGCGCGGCGCTCGCCGCCTTCGTCTTCTCCGTGTCGGTAGTGGCGGTGCCCCTCATGATCGATCGGCAGGCGAGCGCGATGGAGGCGATCCGCGCCAGTATCCGGGCGACGTTCGTCAATCTGCCGGCCATGCTCTTATGGAGTGCCCTGATCGTCGCGGTAACGGCGGTCGGCTTCCTCACGCTCCTCATCGGCATGGTATGGGTGGCGCCGCTCCTCGGTTACGCGACCTGGCACGCCTACCGCGATCTGGTCGCTTAAGCCCTGACTCGATAAGAAATGCTGTCCGCCCACCAGGCGACGGCGGATCTTCTCGATGCGAAGCTCGGAGCCGGCACGCCGCAGGAACTACCCCGCGACTTTACTGGCATATTCGACGACGACGCCTGGGTTGCACTGAATTGGAATCCCAAGTAGAAAGCGCAACTCGGAAGCGAGCGGCTCCGAATCGCCACGCTTCGCGGAGGATGCGCGCTTGACCCTGCCGCTTTCGATGGACGCCTCGTTCCGGCTCGAGTCCGCCGAACCGCATCCAAGCACCTGGGTGCGTGGCCCCGTGTGGGACGGCGTATGGATGCTGAACGCGCTCTGGCTCGTGCCACTCGCGCTCTGGCTCGTCCACGGATATCCCGATGCGAAGTCGAGCCCGCTCGACAGCTTGTATTTCGGGCTGACCGCTCTGTTCTGGATCGGCCATCGTTTGTCCAGCACGTGGCTTGCTTACGGCACGGAAGCGTACCGGCCGCTGCTGCGGCACCAGCCGCTCCGGTTTGTGGTGCTCCCAATGCTGGTGACGGCCGCATGCTTCGCCATCTTCCTGCCGGCCGACGAGGCCCTTCCCTGGACTCGCGCCGAGCGCCTCGTGGTTATGGCGATACTCGACTATGTCTTCGTGACATACCACTTTGCGGCACAGCATTTCGGGGCGCTCTCTCTTTACCGGACGCGGGCGGGGCGTACAGGCTGCGCGTCTACGAGGCTTCTTGATCGCATCTTCGCTTTGGGAGTGGGAGGCGCGCTCGTACTCCTCGCCGACCTCCTGGCCGGGTCCGTCGCCTATCAGGACCTCTGGGCCGACCGTTGGCCTTTCCTGGCGTGGATTGCAGCGAAGCAGACAGAAATCCGCTATGCGGCCGTGCTGATACTGCTGGGCACGACGGCCTTCATGCTGGTCGCGGAAGCGCGCGCGCTCCGCCGCTCGCTGCCGCGCGTGCTGTACGTCGTGGGGCTCGCCGCAATGGTCGTCATCGCTCTGCAACCGCGGAGCCTGTTCCTGTACCTGGTGATATGGACCTCACAGCATTGGATCCTCGCTACGGGTCTCGCTTCGCAGACGCCGAGCGGGGAGCCGGTGCCGGCAGGAGGCACGATCCGTCGCGTGCTGCACGCATTGAATGCCAGGCCCTGGGCCGTACTTCTCCTTTTCGTCGTCGCTTCAGTCCTGCTGCTGCCTTTCTTCGAGGTGGAAGCTAACGGGGAGGGAGACACCTACTACGGCGACCGAATCTTCGGCGCCTTCGCGACTTCGTTACGCACGTCGTCCTGGGTTCCCGCGCTGGTGGCCGCCGGCTTTGCGACTGGGTTCGTGCACTACCTCCTCGACCGAAGTGTCTACCGTATGTCGGACCCCCGCGTCCGTCGCGCGGCGTGTGGCCTTCTTGCCCAGCCCCCGATCCCGCGGGAGCACTGTGCCGATGGAGCAGCCCACGAGGAAGTGCGCCGCGTGAGCCCATCGCGATAAAGACTGGAATTTATGGTGGAGCGGAAGGGGATCGAACCCTCGACCTTCGCATTGCGAACGCGACGCTCTCCCAGCTGAGCTACCGCCCCACGCAAGGCGCGCGATTCTAGCATCGCAGCGGAGCCGGTCCAATTTTGGAAGGCCGTTGCCGGGAATCCGGCGCCGCGGCCCAGCCCGTCGGGGACGGCCCTCTGCGGCGCCCGGGATGCGGCTATGATGGCATCTCAGGTCGCTCTGGAAAGAGCGGGCATCGGGGAGTGTGCATGCTGGCGATTGGCGGGCGAGCGCCGGAGTTCACCTTGCCGGATCAGGATGAGCGGAGCGTGTCGCTCAGCACGCTGCTGCGCCACGGCCCGCTGATCCTTTATTTCTATCCGGCCGATTTCACGCCGGGCTGCACGCGCGAGGCCTGCGCCCTGCGCGATCTGCACCAGGAGATCCTCGAGGCTGGACTCGACGTCGCAGGCGTGAGCCCACAGGACGCGAAGAGCCACCGCGCCTTCCGCGAGAAGCACCGGCTGCCCTTCACGCTCCTCTCGGACGTCGACAAGTCGGTGATCCGCATGTACGACGTGCGCGGGCCGCTCGGATTCGGCGTCCGCCGCGCCAGCTATCTCATCGATCAGGCGCGTTACATCCGCGCGGCGGTACTCGCGGACTTTCGCATCGCCGAGCACGAGGAGTTCGCGCGCCGGGCGGTGGCAATGAGCGCCGGCACGGTGCGCACCCGACGTCCTCCGCCCTGAGGCGCCTCAGTACTTCAGGCGCAGCACGCCGGAGCGGCCCAGGGTCGGTACGCTCACTATATATAAGAGGTCCGGATCGGCCGTCGCTTCGGGGGAGTACGTCCGCCCGGCGAGCTGCTGCAGCATTTGCTGCAGGGCCGCAGGTCCGCCGATGACCAGTATCGTGTGACCCTCGTGACTGCGCAGCAGGCCCGCAGCCGCCGCGGCACCTTGCGTGGCGTCGTAGGTCGCGGGCACCAGATGCAGCAGTTCGGCGAGCGGTGCGGCCGTCTGCTGGGCTCGCCGCTCGCCGCTTACGTACAGAGCCTCGAGTCGCCCGGGCGCTCCTCCCGGTGCGAACAGCTGCGCGAGGCGCTGTGCGCGATGCTCGCCCTCGGCGGAGATCGGCGGGTCCTCGATCGTCCCCGGCTCCTTTCCCCCGGCAGAGGCAAGCACCACGAGCGTGGTGGTCGCCCCCCGGTAGGCGGTGTAGGCAGCGGCGGCGCCGACCAACAGTGCGACCAGGGTCACCCACAGAGGCGCGAGGAACGGCCGGCGATGACGCGTGATGCCCGGGGGTACCATGGGGCAATCATAGTGTGGCGGCCATGTGCCCGGGTATTTTGTCCGCGGCATCGAGTAATCTCTGCGCATCGGGCACCGACCCGTGATCACCAGGAGGCTCGATGCCCCTCGGCGGCCAGACCACCGTCATCCAGCGTCTCCTCGAGCGACGCGCCGAGCGGCCGGCCGAGGCCCATGAGGGAACCACCGCGACCGTCGCGGTGATGCTGCGCGTTCTGCCGGCTCCTAAGGCGCTCCTTGCGCTGCAAGATCCGGGTGTACGGGCGCAGCTGATGCGTCGCATCGCGCCCGATGTCTTCGAAATCGATTCGGTGGCCTCCGATCAGGAGGCGCTCGAGCGGTTCACAGCCGAGTATCGACCCGTGGTGATCACCGACAGCCTCGAGCTCATCCGCCAGCTGCGCTCGCGCAAGGCCATGCGCAGTCCGTTCGTGCTCTACGTCGCCGAGCTCGACGAGGGCCCCGAGCGCGAAGCAGGACTCAACGCCGGCGCCGACGAGTGCGTCGGACGGCGTGCTCCTGAGCGCGAGCTCGACGCGCGCATCGCGGCCGCACGACGCATCGCCGAGCTCGAAGCGGTACTGCGAATCACGCTCGAGGAGAACCGCAAGCTCTCGGCGACCGACGAGCTGACGCGGGTGGCGAGCCGGCGCTTCTTCGGCAAGCATTTCCCGCGCGAGATCGAGCGCGCGGCGCGCTATCAGCGCGCCCTGTCGTTGATCCTGTGCGACATCGACTTCTTCAAGACCTTCAACGACACCATGGGTCACGCGTGCGGGGACGACATACTGCGGCAGTTCGGCACTCGTCTGCAGGAAGCACTGCGCCGCGGGGTCGACTGGGTGGCGCGCATCGGCGGCGAGGAATTCGCGGTGGTGCTGCCCGAGACCGGCTACGAGCGCGGGCTCGAGGTCGCGCGCAAGCTGCGTGCCGCCGTCGCCGGCAGCCCTTTTCCGCACGAAGGCCAGGACATCCCCGTCACCGCCAGCTTCGGGTTGTGCGGACTCGACTGCGTGCCGACCGGAGAGCATGAGCTCGCCGGGCACGTGCTCAAGATCGCCGATGCGGCGCTCTATCGCAGCAAGCAATCGGGGCGCAACCGCGTCACCGCGACGCGCTACAACGGACCGGGCAGCTGAGGTCTGGCGAAACTTCGCTCACCGCGACGCAAGCCCTTGCCGCCGCTCATCGTTTGACTGCCCACGCGCGCTCTGTCCACATGGTTATGCACAAATTCTGTGGATAACTGCGCACACGGCGCGGCCCGTCGCGAAGGGCGAGGATCCTGCGCACGCGCCATTGCAACTTTACTCAGCCGACCCTGCCGAGCGCACTGCTCCCTGCGCGAGGGATGCTCGGGCGGCGGCCCTCGCATGAAGTTGAGGCGCAGTTTCAGGCGCGGCTGGAAAGTCATGACAATGAAAGAAAAATCGGCACGTCCGCGTGGCAGTGGCAACGACTGGGCAATTGTGTGAGACTGGCCGCCTTTCGCGCTTCGCAGGCATGAAGATGAAGAAAAGCGGCAGCGAAACGGCAGTTCCCGCAGAGCCCCTGGAGAGAGCCCGACTGCAGGCCGAGGTGGCCAAGCAGCGAGTGCGCATCGCCAAAGACGAATTGAAGCGCGCGCGCAAGCGCCTGAAGGAAGCCAAGCGCGAGGCGAAGCGCGCGCGCAAGCAGTCCACCGCCGCGCGCAAGGCGTGGAAGCGGGCGCGTCGTGCGCAGAAGGACGCCGCGCCGGCGCCTGAGCGCAAGAGCCGCGCCGGCGCGCGGCCCAAGGCGGCGAAACGGACCTCCACGAAGGCTCGAAGGAGCGTGCGCGCAGCGTCGCGACATGCGACTTCGCGGCGCCCGCCGCCGGCGCGCACCTCCGCCAGGGTGCGCATTCGCCGCGTCCGGCGTGCGGCCCACGCGGCACCGGCGCGAGTGCGGCGGCCACCGGCGCGCACGGCTAAAGTCACCGTGGCTGCGGCGCCCGTGAAGCGTCCACCGCGCCTGCGCGTCCCGGCCCCGCCGGCCGCGCCTGTACAGACAGAAGGCCCCGAGACCACGGCCGAGAAGCCCGACGCCGCGAGCGACGCACCCACCGATCTGGGTGCCCCTCCGACGGAGCGGGCGGCCTGAGGCACATGCAACAGGCTCACCTCGCGGCAGCAGCCGGACCGCGTGCCGCGCCCTCCAGCTCGCGCATGGTCGCGAGCTACCTCACGGACGTGGAAAAGCTGCTCGAAGCGCGGCGGTGGGACGCCGCGCTGTGCGAAGCCTGCGACCTGCCGCGGATCGCCGTCGCGCTGACCGATCCGACGCTGCAGAGCTCGGGCGAGCAGCAGAAGACCTGGTGCGAGCAGTGGATCCGGCCCGAAGGCGAGGATGAGAGCGCGGTCGGGCTCGATTCCGAGCGCGTCTATCGCGCCGTCTGCTCCCACATCGAGCAACAGGACGCCGCCGCGCGCAAGTCGATCCCGGCGCGTGCGCTGCGTCGGTTGCGGCTGCGGCGTCACGTGCGCACCACGCCGAGAGGGTTCTGGCACGAGCCCCACCCGCCTGCGGACGCGGAAGCGAGTGAGAGCGCGCAGATCTGCACGGCACTCATCGAAGCCGCACGCCGCTGGTATGCCCGCAGCGCCTGCCACGACACGATCGTGCAGGCGAATCTCGCCCGGCTCGCGGTCCTGCGCTGACACGCCGTTCCCCGACTGCCCCGCGAGAAGCGGCCCTTGCGACCGCCGCCGCGCGAGCGCCCTCGATTCTACGGCGCCTGAATAGCCGTTCAATGCGCGATGGGCCGGTCGCTGATCCCCTTCGCAACCTTCGACAACATACCTCACTGCCTGTTTTCTCTGAAGATTTCCTTCTGACGGAGCGCTCTTGCTTCCCGATAGGGCTTGGCGGAAGATAAGTACGAAGGGGAGGAGCGAAGGCCATTGAGTGAGCGTTCAATGACGCACTCAAACGGATCTCAGCGTGCGGCTTCGGGGGAACGCGCACGGCCGCCGCTGCGCGTGGGCGTCATCCTCGCGCAACATTTCACTCTGTCGGCGTTCGCGGTGTTCATCGACCACCTGCGGCTCGCGGCCGACGAGGGCGATCGCAGCCGTCCACTGCACGTGCAGTGGTCGATCATGGCGTGCCGCGCGGAATCGGTACCCGCGAGCTGCGGCGTCTCGCTCGAGCCGACCAGCCCCTTCCTGCCGCCCGATTCCCTCGACTACGTGGTCGTGATCGGCGGCCTCCTCCATGCAGGCCCGCAGGTCGACGAGCCCACTTTGCGCTACCTGCGCGAGGTCGGCTCCACCAACGTGCCGCTCATCGGCATCTGCACGGGCAGCTTCGTGCTGTGCCGCGCGGGGCTGATGAAGGGGCGCCGCTCCTGCGTGAGCTGGTACCACTACCAGGATTTTCTCGAGGCCTTCCCCACTCACGACGTGATCGCCGACCGGCTGTTTCTGGTCGACGGGCTGCGCATCACCTGCGCCGGGGGCGCGGGAGCGGCGGCGGTCGCCACCTTCCTCATCGAGCAGCACCTCGGACGCGCGCTCGCGCAGAAGGCGAGTCAGGTACTGCTGTTCGATCGTCCGCGCTCAGGCAGCGAGGCACAGCCGCATCCGCCGATGTCCGAGGTCGTGAGCGAGCCGCGCGTGCGCCGGGCGCTGCTGCTCATGGAGCAGAATCTCGCGCGCCCCATTGCCATTGCCGCGGTGGCTGCGGAGCTCGGCCTGTCGGCGCGGCAGCTCGAGCGGCTCTGCCGCCAGCACGTAGGCATGGGCCCCGCCTCGCTCTACCGGCAGCTGCGCATGCGTTACGCCAACTGGCTGATCGAGAACACCGACCGCTCAGTCACCGACATCGCCAACGAGGCGGGATTCGCCGACTGCGCGCACTTCTCGCGCCAGTTCAAGGACGTTTACGGCCTCTCGCCTTCCACGCGGCGGCTGCAGCCGCAGCGCGCCGGCAACGGCGATGCCGCGCGTGCGCGAGTGTTCGAGTAGCGCTCGAGCCACACCGAGGCGTCTGGATAACAACTTGGAGACGGGTCCGTTCAATCGCAGGTCCGGACGGTAGGCTCTAATCGATCCGGCCTGTGGCGTCCTAAGGGGAGTCGTTCATGCACAAGAAGCACTCTGCCCTGGCTGTCAGTCATCGCTCGCAGATCTCCTACGCGGTCGCCGCCATCCTCGGTGGTGTATCCCTCGGGGCGCACGCCCAGGTGCAGCCCGCGGGCGGCGCGGCAGCCACCGAGCCTGGCAGCGAGGCGCTCGCCGAGGTCACGGTCACCGCCCAGCGCCGCAGCGAGCGCATGCAGGACGTGCCGATCGCGATGCAGGCGCTGACGGCCCAGACCCTGCAGGAGCTGCACATCACCACCTTTGATGATTACGTGAAGTATCTGCCCAATGTGACTGCGGCCAGCAACGGACCCGGGCAGAACGAGGTCTTCATGCGCGGCCTGTCCGGGGGCTCGCAGGCGAGTCAGGGCAGCGGCTCTACCGGCCTGTGGCCGAACGTCGCGATCTACCTGGATAACCAGTCCGGCCAGCTGCCGAACCGCAATCTCGACGTGTACGCCGCCGACATGAATCGCATCGAGGTGCTGGAGGGTCCCCAGGGCACGCTGTTCGGCGCGGGCGCCCAGGCCGGTGTGATCCGCTACATCACCAATGAGCCGAAACTCGATGTCACCCAGGCGAACGCCACTGCCAGCTACGGTACGACCGCTCATGGCGACCCGAACAGCGCTCTGACCGCGGTGGTGAATGTGCCCTTGATCTCGAGCACGATGGCTGCACGCGTCGTGGTCTACACCGATCACCGCGGCGGCTATATCGACAACGTACCGGCAACCTTTACCCGCAAGAACACCGATCTTGGCATCGGCTTCGCCTACCTTGGCGCGGACGCGGCCGGCAACTGCCCGGACGGCCAGCCGAACAACGGCTTCTGCGTGCCGCCCGGGAGCCCGACGCTCAACAACGCGGCGCTCATCCGCAATGACTTCAATCCGGTCTCCTACCAGGGCGGCCGTGCAGAGCTGCTGTACAAGTTCAACGACGCCTGGGATCTGCTCATCACTCAGTCCTATCAGGACATGGAATCGCAGGGCGTGTTCTACCAACAGCCCTTTGCCTCGGATGGTGCAGCGCTGCAGCCGCTGCAGGTCACGCTGTTCAATCCGAGCTACAACAAGGACAGGTTCTCGAATACGGCGTGGACGCTGAACGGCCAGTTCGGAGACATCAAGGCCGTCTATACCGGCGGCTACCTGACGCGCAACGTCGATCAGGCCGGCGACTACACCAACTACGCGCGCGGCGTGTACGCCGACTACTATCAGTGTTACGGCCCCTTCACCGCCGCCAACGCCCCGAACCCCACGTGCTTCTCGCCGAGCTCCTTCTGGCACTCGGTCGAGCGCAACGAGCACTTCCAGAACGAGCTGCGCTTCTCGACGCCCGATAACTGGCGCGTGCGCGGAATTCTCGGCGCCTTCTGGGAGGACAACAAGCTCTACGATCAGACGGCCTGGGCGTACAAGACCATCCCGCCCTGCACTTCGAGCGGCACGCCTGGCGTCGATCCGGGCAATACCGGCTGCCTGTCGAACGTCGGCACGATCCCGGGCACTACGGTGCAGAACCCCGGTGTGCAGCCTGACAACGTCTCTTTCTACCAGGACCAGGTGCGCGACGTTAAGCAGCTCGCCTTCTTCACCTCGCTGGATTTCGATCTGGTGCCGAAGGTCCTGACGCTCACGGCCGGCACGCGTTATTTCCGCTTCGACAACTCCATGAAGGGCAGCGTGCTCTCGAGCTTCGGCTGCTTCCAGCAGGGCCTGAACGGGGCCCTCGCCACCGGCGCCAATAACGGCTGCTACATCGCCAACTCGCCGAATCCCTATCCGATACCGTCGTTCGGCGCCCTGTATTACAGCTATAACCTCGACTTCGATAATCTGAAGGACACCGAGAGCGGCTTCCGCAGCCGTGCGAACCTGACCTGGCACATCGAGCCGGACGTCATGGTCTACTACACCTTCTCGCAGGGTTTCAGGCCCGGCGGGTTCAACCAGAATGGCGGCGCGCCGCACGCCTATCTCAACCTGACTCAGCCTGGCGTCCCCGGCTCGAACAACTTCGCGCAGTACCTGATCCCGAGCGCCTACCACTCCGATGATCTGACGAACAACGAGTTCGGCTGGAAGACCGAGTTCTTCAATCACAGCCTGCAATGGGA
>Ga0335082_10007602_pt1 | contig 11756 bp, 10 predicted proteins | sample Lox_Sample_41_FD_206718 | JGI IMG/M metagenome (GOLD analysis project Ga0335082, IMG submission 206718) | Soil microbial communities from Loxahatchee National Wildlife Refuge, Florida, United States - Lox_Sample_4.1 | ecosystem: Environmental > Terrestrial > Soil > Wetlands | place: USA...
GACAGCGTCCCGTTCGTCACACAATATGCACTCGAAGCGTGCAAGCGCGCCGGACTCACTCCCGAAATCGTACCGATCCGCGGAGGGACAGACGGTTCAGATCTGACGTTCATGGGTCTTCCCTGTCCAAACATCTTCACCGGTGGAGAGAATTTTCACAGCAAGCTGGAATGGATTCCCGTTCAGGGAATGGAAAAGGCCGTGGACGTCCTTCTCAATCTCGTTCAAATCTGGGCTGAGAAGAGTTCCTAATTGCCGTTCGAAAGAAAATTATGTAAGTTGACGCAGTAAGATTTTACTATCTCCTGCCTCCCAGCACATTCTCAATTTCATTGGGGGGCATATGCGATTCTTCACTTTCCTCATCCTTCTTCTCCTCTCCGCAGTTGTCAGAGCGGGACAATTTCCGTTTTTCCAAAACTTCGATACCGTCCAGGTGCCTCGTCTGCCTGATGGATGGTCCACCACGACGAACCGCCTTGCGGCAGGCGATTTCGCAACAACCACATCATCTCCCTATTCCGACTCGAATGCAGTCCTGAGTACGAACTCAACGATCAGCCAGTCGCTCATTACACCGGCACTCGACTTTTCGGGCCGGGAGCCGGACAGCATTTTCTTCTACGAGCGGCGATCGAGCTCCCATACTTCAGCCGTCCTGCTGGAGGCATCCGTGGACGGCGGGTCCAGCTATTCCTTCCTCATCAGTGACTCAATGAAGAACCCTGGGACAACTTCCTATGTCGAACGAAAGTTCAAACTTCCTTCGTCACTTGGCAGACAGCGGGAGGTACAATTTCGTTGGAGAATTCTCGGAAATGGAAGCGGAACAACCGGCACCTATCGCCTCGACGATATTAAGATCACCGCCAGAGCCCGGTTTGATGCATCGCTGAGCGGCCTGCGTTTCCTGCCGCCGTTTCCCGCCGAGGGAGATACGGTTGCCGCCATCGCAACGGTACGGAATGCAGGAACATTCGCCATCCAGAATCTGCGTGTGAGTTTCTATTTGGACGAAAACGGAGATTCTCTTCCGCAGATCGGAGAGCTTCTCTCTACGACTTCGAACACCGTGCCGTTGAACCCGTCCGATACTGTATCGGCAACAGCCCAACTTGTGGATGTGGAGTTCGGAACGCTTCCCATCATCGCAAGTGTCGAAGCGGACAGCGATCAGGATGGTTCCAACGACATCCGTCGCGCGATCCTGACAGTTGGTCTGAAGAAACACTCCGTCGTCATCAGCGAAATCATGTACGCGCCTCCAGCCGGTGAACCGGAATGGCTGGAACTCTATAACACCATGACGAATCCCGCAGAATTGAAGAACTGGAAGGTAAGTAACCGGAACAGCACGACGAGATACATTGTTTCGGCACTGCCGGCCGAGCTGGAGCCGCAAGAATTCCTTGTGGTCACGAAAGACAGCATCACATTCCGGAACGCCCATACCTCGTTCAACGGAAAGCTCCTGCAGGTTACCGCCTTGCCGACATCACTCTTCAATAATAATGGTGACGCTGTAGTGCTCTTTGATGCACGCGGCGGGATAATGGACAGCATGCATTATCTTCCAACCTGGGGCGGCACCGGGGGCAAATCGCTCGAGCGGATAGAACCCGATGGCCTCTCAACCGATTCCACAAATTGGGGAACCTCGGAAGATTCTTCTGGAAGCTCACCGGGGGCGCAGAATTATCTCACACCGCTCGAACACAACCTCCGGCTCAACCGGCTCTCCACCTTTAACGGGATGGGCTCGACATTGTTGGATGTCATCGTCCAGAATATCGGGAGACAACCGGAATCCGGGTATTCAATATCACTCTACAGAGATCTCAACAACGACTCTCTTCCGGAACCGGAAGAGCTTCTGCAAACCCAATCTTCGCTCTTCACCATCGTGCCGAAAGAATCCATCAGGATCGAATTCAAATGGGATAATCCGCCATGCGGCGAAGAGGAGGTGTTCGTTCAGTTGAATGATTCCGATGATATGCGGCTGTGTGACAATTTCCTGAAGAAAAGCATATCCTTTCCATTTCCGACTCGCACACTCGTCATCAACGAGATCATGTACGATCCTCTCAAGAACGGTGCGGAATATGTTGAACTCCTGAATCTTTCACGGTCCCCGATCGATGTATGCAGATGGAAACTCGGAGACAGGAGAGACACGAGCCAGTCATCCGCCGTTACCGCACTTACGAGCGATCACCGGCTTCTCCACGAAAACTGTTTCCTCGTCGTGGCGTCTGATTCGTCGATTTTCGACCGGTTCCCGTATCTGCGGGACACACTCAGTTTCTCGGTCATCATCCGTCATGCGGCATTGAGTCTCAACAATACCGGAGATGATGTGATCCTCTCCGATCTCACGAATTTGACCATCGACAGTGTTCACTACAATCCCTCGTGGAACAATCCGGATATCGACGATCCCTCAGGACGATCTCTGGAAAGGATCAATCCAAAATTCGGAAGCAATGATGCAAGAAACTGGAGTACAAGTGCAGATCCGCTCGGGGGCACGCCCGGGAGGCAAAACAGCATTTATACGATCGCCATTCCCTCGACGGCTGCGGTTTCGTGTTCGCCAAATCCGTTTTCACCCGACGGTGACGGCCGGGACGATTTTACCGTAATTCATTATGTGCTTCCCGGAACGACAGCAGCAATTCGGATACGAATATTCGATGCCGCGGGACGGCTCATCAGAACGCTCGCCGACGGGGAACCGAGCGGTGCTCACGGCGACGTGCCATGGAACGGCTATGCGGATTCCGGAAACCGCGCAAGGATGGGAATCTATATCGTTCTCATTGACGCTGTCGATGCCAGAGGTAGACCGCTCTCGACGGCAAAATGCACTGTGGTCGTGGCGGTGAAGCTCTGAAAATGTCAGGAGACCGGGATGAAGTTACGATTCCGAAGGGGAGGAGGAAGATGCAGGTGGAGTGTCTTTCTTGGGAGAGTCGGGTTTCTCCTTCTTTGAGGAAGAGGTTTCCGATGATGGTGATTTTCCGGCGCTGCTGGTCGAAGTTTTCTTGTAGTCGGTCAGGTAAAAGCCGCTTCCCTTGAAGACGAGGCCTGCACCGCCGCCAATGATGCGGATCACGGTCTCTTTCTTGCACTTGGGACAAATCCGGACGGGATCATCGGAGATCTTCTGTAATTCCTCAAATTCATGGCCGCACGACTTGCACCGGTACGCGTATGTTGGCATAGAACTCAGTGATTCTGGAATTGTGCGTTTCGTTTCATCAAAAATATAGAGAGAATCGCCATGAGAATCAATACGACTCGTTCAGTTTGCGGCAGCCGGACCGAAACCGCTCGACACCTTTTTCGAGTTCCGACATCGATGTCGCGTACGACAGGCGAACATGATCCGGAATACCGAATGCACTTCCCGGAACGAGTGCCAGGTGTTCCTGTTCGATCAGATAGTGACAGAAATCCGCGTCATTGCGGATCGGCATCCCTTTCACCTTCTTTCCCAGCAGTGGCTTAATCGATGGAAAGAGATGAAATGATCCCTGAGGATTTACAACGTCAATTCCGGGAATTTTGGAAAACTCCGCAACAAGAAAATCTCTCCGCCGCTCGAATTCCCTCACCATCCCCTCGACATCGTTCGCGTGTCCTGAGAGTGCCGCAACCGCGGCGCGCTGTGAAATGGATGTCGCATTCGATGTGGTCTGGCTCTGCACCTTCGCCGCCGCTTCGACGACGGCATTCGATGCTCCCAGATAACCGATGCGCCAGCCGGTCATGGCATAGGCCTTGGAAACACCGTTCACCGTAATGACCTGATCCTTAATCTGCCTGATGCTTCCAATGCTGAAATGCCTCGCCGGGCTGTACACGACTTTTTCATAAATCTCATCGGCAATAACAAAAATCCCGGTGTCATGAACGACATCGGCAAGCTCTTCCAGCTCTCCCTGTGAATAGACTGCGCCGGTAGGATTGGAGGGAGTGTTGAGCAAGAGTGCCTTGGTCTTCTCGTTTACGGCTTTCTTCAACTGGCGTGCCGTGATCTTGAAATTGGATGCGGACAATGTTTGCACGATCACCGGCCTTGCATCGACGAGCTTTACCATTTCAGGATAACTCACCCAGAACGGCGCCGGGATGACAACCTCATCTCCCTTGTTGCAGACGGCCTGGAGCGCATTGAAAATGGAATGCTTGGCACCGACCGAAACGAGAATTTGTGATGGTTCAAAATGGAGATTGTTGTCCCGTTCAAATTTGGCGACGATGGCTTTCAGAAGAGGCGGAATTCCCCGCAGGGGAGTATAGTGCGTGAAGTTCTCTTCAATCGCCTGGATTGCGGCGATCTTGACGTGGGCCGGAGTCGGAAAATCGGGTTCTCCGGCGGTTAAGCTCACAATGTCGACACCGGAGGCCTTGAGCCGGTTTGCAGCTTCGGTAAGTGTGAGTGTCTGGGATTCTTCGAGGTCCTGGACCTTCCGTGAAAGGGTCTTCATCCATCCTTTGTCATTTGAGTGATCGGATTTTCTTTTCCAGCCGGCGGCGCACAGAATCGGGGACAAAATCCGCGACATCTCCGCCGAGGGAAGCAATTTCGCGGACAATACTGGAATTAAGATACGTGTATTGTTCGTGCGGCATGAGAAAAACGGTCGTGATCCTGTCGTTCAGCTTTCTGTTTGTAAGTGCCATCTGGAATTCATATTCAAAATCCGATACCGCGCGCAGGCCGCGAACGATCGCGACTGCCTTTTTCTTTTCGGCAAACGAAACCAGAAGTCCGCTGAATTCCACCACCTCCACGTTCTTGTACGACGATACAACTTCGCGGATCATCTCCACACGTTCCCGAGGGGTAAAGAGGGGCTGCTTCAGCGAATTGCTCGCAACGGTAACAATCACTTTGTCGAAAATTTCCCGGGCTCGCGCGATCACATCAAGATGTCCGAGCGTGATCGGATCGAAGGTGCCGGGGTAAAGCGCGGTTCTCATGACAAACTACTGCTGTTGTGGTGGGTGATGAACAAAAAAACTCACTATTGTCGAACCGAATATTCTCCGTTCGGACTGCAGATACAATTCCGATACGGTAAATGACGTCTGTTTGGTATGCTCTATGATAAGAAATCCTTCCGGTTTGAGCAAATCTCTCTGAAATATGCTTATCGGTAACAGGGCAGTCTCGGTATACGCATATGGCGGGTCGGCGAAGATGAGATCAAAGCGCCCGCGGGAATGGAGGAGAAAATCCTCGGCCGATGACCGGAGGAAGTCACAATCATCCGTACAGCCGAGAGCGTCGGCATTTTTCTCGAGGGTTTTCAGAACAGAAACGGTGGTTTCCACGAAGGTTACTCCCGCAGCACCCCGGCTCAGCGCTTCAAATCCCAAACTGCCGGTACCGGCAAAGAGATCGAGAACCTCGGCACCGATAAGATTGAGACGGTTCTGGAGCATATTGAAGATCGTCCCCTTCACACGTCCTGTTGCCGGGCGGACGTCTTCGTCCCGCGGCATTTGAAGAAGCCGCCCCTTGTACTTCCCCGCGATGATTCTCATTGCGACTGCAGCGCGATACCGGCACAGGAATTGAGGAGGAACTCCGATCCCCGGAGACTTTGCGATGTCTTCCACATGCTTCTTTTCACGAGCCGGTTAAACGGGTTGACGAGGAGAGCAGGAATGCCGAGTTCGTACTGGAGAGTTTTCACGTCTTCCGTATTGGAGATCTCGCCACAGCAGTAAAGCTCGGACACCGGAAAGTCCGGCAGATGCCGGCGGATACGCTGGACAATTTTTGCTGGAGAGGTTTCGCGGACCTTTTCAAAGTGAACCAGCTTACCGTTTGCCTCCCATCCGATTTCAGCGTGGGTCCGATGCATGACGATCAGGAGGACGCTCTTCGACCTCCGATCCGCATAATTCACCTGGAATGAAAACTCCGACGCGAAATAGGTGGTGTCGATGGTCCCCATTTTCAGCTGCTGATCCGACACGAACTTCTGGATCTCGAGCACTATCGGGCGGCTGACGGCCACGACGAGGAGATCCGACACCTGCTCCTGAGCAGCCGTTCTGAGAACACGCACGTCGGTGACGTAATCCTGCGGGTTGTATTCCGGAACATAACTCGAAAGCTCCCAATGGATGTGATCATTCCGTTCTGCCTGCGTAAGGGAGGTGTCAAGCGGAAAAGCGTGCGTGACAATGGAAGAGAGGCCCAAAGCAACGGAAACGCTTGAAACGTTTCTATATCGTTTTTCTCTCGGCTCGGAGATTCGCTGCAGAAACCAGCACGGTGAATCATTATCGCGCGGATATTCATCCACGTGCAGGAGGATATGCCTCAGTCCGTGCACTTCAAACGTCGCATAGCGGGCGTACTCGTCCTCAACCGCAATCCCCAACATATATTCTCTTGCCATCGATTATTTTCCCACGGTACAATATGGACGAAGACGTTCGAGTTTCTTCTTCCCGATGCCCTTGACCCTGGAGAGATCGTCAAGGGAGATAAATTTGCCGTGCTGGCTCCGATAGGCGACGATCCGGGCGGCCATTGCCTGACCGATTCCGGGCAGCCCCACAAGTTCCTCCGTGCCGGCGGTATTCAGATTTACATGCACGGTCGAAGAGAATGTAGAAGAAACGGCTGCCTGATCTTCTCTTTTCGATGCTGCGATGGAATCTTCGTCGTGACGGAGCGAATCCGGCTGATCCGCAAGTGCCGACCTTGCCGCAAATTCCGAGTCCGACGCCGCATAATCGAATGTCGGCATGGGATTCCAGGCCGACCGGAACATCCGGATGCCCATGCCCGCAACAAAAGACGCCACAAGGAAGAGAATGACCTTGTTTTCCGTCGATGTCAGGGCAAAATGATTCCTGAAATTTTGCAGAAAATTCATGAATGACGGATGAAAAACGAGCGGCCTCCGCTCGCACTTACGAAAACATGTTTTTCATCTTCTCAAAAAACGACTTGTCGGAATGAGCCGACCGATCGCCTTCCCGCGGCTTGATGCCTTCGCTCTTCGATAAGTTTTTCAGTGCTTCCCTGTCCTCTTTGGAAACGTGCGTCGGGACGAACACATTCACGCGTATAAGCTCATCGCCCCGTGGTCCACCGTTCAATTGCGGGATCCCCTTGCTCCGCATGCGAAGAATTTTTCCCGAAGGAGTTCCCGGATCGATTTTCAGCCGGGCCCTGCCGTCCAATGTCGGAATTTCCACTTCCGTCCCGAGAACGGCCTCCGGGAAGCTGATCAGGAGATCAAGGATGATGTCGTCGTTGTTCCGGACGAAGAGGGCATGGGTTTCTTCTTCGATCACGACGAGCAGATCGCCCGGAGCTCCGCCCCGCTGGCCGGCATTTCCTTGTCCTCGGAGCGGAATGTAGTTTCCTTCCGAGACACCTGCCGGAACGTTGACCTTGATCGTCGTTTCACCCTGCACTCTTCCTTCACCTCCGCAGGTCACGCACCGATCCTTGATAATCTTCCCTTCTCCGTTACACGTACCGCACGTCGTAATATTGACGAATTGCCCGAACACCGAGCGTGAGACCTGACGGATCTCGCCAGTACCGTTGCATGTCGGGCACGTCGTTCTGGATCCGCTCGATTTTGCTCCCGTTCCCTCACAGGTTTCGCACGTCTTCCATCTCTTGATCTTGAGCTTCTTTTCCACACCGTGGGAAATTTCCTCCAGCGTCAGTTTCAAGCGAATCTTGAGATCCGAGCCGGGAATCCCAGTCTGCCCGCGTCCCCGCGGACGCCCTCTCCCGCCGGCAAAGACTTCTTCAAAAATACTCCCGCCAAATCCCGACCCAAAGATATCACTGAACGTCGAGAATATGTCGTTCACATTTGAATAACCATGGTAATCGGTGCCGGCGCGGACGCCCTCGTGTCCGTACTGATCATAGCGCCGCCGCTTGTCGGTGTCGCTCAGAACCTCATACGCTTCCGCGGCTTCCTTGAATTTCTCTTCCGCCTCCTTGTTGTTCGGGTTGCGGTCGGGGTGATACTTCAATGCGGCTTTGCGATATGCTTTCTTGATCTCGTCCGGACCTGCCGACTTTCCGACTTCGAGAATTTCGTAATAATCTCTCTTTGACATTATTCTGCTGTCTTACACGTTGAAACGGTTCATTGGCCCTCGGCGGGCTCGGATGATACGATCACCCTTGCATGCCGCAGCACCTTCTCGCCAACCATGTATCCTTTTTCCACCTCTTCAATGACCGTATGGGGAGGAACACCGCTTTTCGGCATTTGCATGAGCGCATCGTGAAGCTGTGGGTCGAACGGCTGCCCGACCACCTCGAAATGCTTCAGCCCCTGCGTTTCCAGAATCTTCAGAAGCTTGTTGTAAATCAGTTCCAGGGCCTGACCAAAGACATTATTCCTGTCCCCCTGCACACCGCTTTCTTCGGATTTCTTCGCCGCTTTGAGCGAGCGTTCAAAATCATCCAGGACGGGGAGAATTTTTCCGATCAGGTCCTCGTTGGCATACCTGATCAGCGTCGCATAGTCGCTTTCTGAACGCTTCTTGTAGTTTTCGAACTCTGCGGCTTTCCGGAGGAGTTGGTCTTTGTACAGATTGAGTGTCGTTTCCAGTTCCACAATCTTCGCACTGAGGAGATCTACTTCACTCAACTCGGGAAGCTGCTTGGGTCCCTCCTGCGAGTCGAATACGGTACGCTCCGACGGTTCTTTCTCTGCCGGTTTCTCTTCTTCCATTCTAGCGGAAATTACTGAATTAGTGACAACTGTTGGCTTGTAAACTAAAGAATGATACCTCTTTTTGAACACTTTGTCAAGAATTCCGGCGGGATCGGGTATTCTCGCATGAGACAAGTCGAAACGATCCCGGCACCCGCAAGTCGGGCCTCACCCGTGATACACGCTTGATGTCTCGTCCAATCGCCTGGCAGGAATCCATTCAATCCATCACTTCTTTCCAAGACTCTATCGGAGGCGCTATTTTGCTACCGTCTCCCAACCACGGCGATTGAGATCGCGATAGATGATGACTCCGAACACCAATCCCGCGACGAGAAAGATTGTTCCCGTGCTATATTCACCAAAGATGATTTTCCCTGTTCCAAAGAGAAATGCGTATATCATCGCAACCCCGCTCAACCAGTCAATCAGATTGAACATTCCATCACGTTGCGGAACGACATCTGTCGCTTCCTTCGCAATGGGCCCCCAGAGAGCAGCGCTCGGCCTCACCCTGCGGTAGAATGACATGAGCACGGGGCGCGGTTCGGGTTGTGTGATGAATGTGGCGGCAAGCCAGATGAACGACGTCACACCAACGGTAATCAACAGAAGAATTGCAAATTCACGCGGATTGCTTTCATCGAGATGGAAAACGTACTGGAGCGACAACGAGGTGATGAATGCACCCAGCATGGCGGAGACTTCGGACCAGGCATTGATCCGCCACCAGAACCATCGGAGGATATAGACCAGCCCGGTTCCTGCACCGAGTGCGATGAGAAATTTCCATGCTCCTTCGATCGAGCCCATGAAATATGTCACGACCGCTGAGAGAATCATGAGGAAAATCGTTGTCAGCTGTGCTGCCCCGACGTAATGCCGATCATCTTTTCCCCGGATGATAAATCGCTTGTAGACATCGTTCACAAGATAGCTTGCTCCCCAGTTCAACTGCGTACCAATGGTCGACATATATGCGGCTGCGAATGCCGCCAGCATCAATCCACGAAAATAGACGGGAAGATCGGACACAAGAACCCGGATGTAACCTGATTCGGGATCTGCGGCAAATGAAGGATCATTCTGGTAGCGGACCATTGCGACGAGCGCAACGAGAATCCACGGCCAGGGTCGAAGGGCGTAATGTGCAAGATTGAACCAGAGTGTCGCGAGGAGCGAATGCTTTTCGTTCTTTGCAGAGAATATTCTCTGAGCAACATAGCCGCCGCCGCCCGGCTCGGCACCGGGATACCACGACGCCCACCAGTTCACGGCGATATAGACAAAGAATGTTATGAAGGGCATCCACGTGGAACTGAGGTCGGGAAACAGCGAGAGAATGCTGCCCGAGCCGCCGCGGTGAATCTCAAGCTCCTGAAGCTGTTGTTTGAGCGATCCGAGACCGCCTGCGGCGCCGACGGCGACCACGGCGAGGAGTATCACCATGCCCATCTTCAACACAAACTGAAAAAGATCAGTCCAGAGAACTCCCCAGAGTCCGGAAAGTGTGGAGATGGATGCGGTAATGACCATCATCCCGATGGCAATTGCGAGCGCCTCGATCTTCGAGACTCCGAGAACGAGCATGAGGATCTTCACGATCGCAAGATTCACCCACCCCATGATGATGAGATTGATCGGCAGACCAAGATAGAGTGCGCGAAACCCTCTCAGGAACATCGCCGGTTTGCCGCTGTACCGGATTTCGGCGAACTCCACATCTGTCAGGACTCCCGCACGCCGCCAGAGGCGGGCGTAGAAAAAAACGGTCAGCATTCCACTGAACAGCATGCTCCACCAGAGCCAGTTACCTGCGATACCGTACCGGGCGACAAGACCCGTAACTGCAAGCGGCGTATCTGCGGCAAAGGTGGTGGCTACCATCGAGGTCCCCGCAAGCCACCAACTCACGTTTCGGCCGGAGATGAAGAAGTCGTCGACGCTTTTCGTCGCACGTTTCCGGAAATAGAGCCCGATCACGAGGTTGAAGAGAAAGTAGAGAGCAACAACACTCCAATCGATCAGCGTCAATTGCATGGAACTTTCCCTTTATGAAGTTGAAATTTTACGTTCGATCAATGATGCCGCATTGCCGACCACGAGCGTTGCAAGGCAGCCGATCAGCGCATGCCAGGTGAAATCAATGGTGGTTGCATAAATAACGTACACCATCGAAAGCAAGCCGGCAACAAATCCGATGAGGGCATCCCGTTGTGTCGTGCGGCGGAACAGCAACCCGAGAAAGAATGTGCCGAGCAATCCGCCATAGGTAAACGAGGCAATTTTCAAACCGAGTTCCACGACGGTGCTGGTCGTATCTGTGAAGAGCATGGCACCTCCGATCAGCATGCCGCCCCAAAACAGCGTGAATGCGCGGGACCAGAGAAGCTCCTGGCGTCCGTCGAGTGCCCGCCCCTTCCGGGTCATCTTAAAGAGATCGAGGTAGGTGGAAGATGCCAGCGCGCTGATGGAAGACGAAAGACTTCCCATGGCCGACGCCAGCACGCCGGAAATCAGCAACCCGGCGAGACCGCTCGGCAAGCTTTCCACGATAAATTTCGGGAAGATCTCATCCGAGGATTTCAATCCGAGTTGTTCAACCGCGGCACCGTGATAGAAGGCGTACAAGCAAATTCCCAGAATGAGAAAAAAGGCAAACTGCAGCACAATGAACACCGCGTCAAGCATGAGAGCGCGCTGGCTGTCCCACTTCGACTTGCATCCCAGAAGCCGCTGAACCAGCAACTGATCGGTGCCGTGCGAGGCCATGGTGAGAAACGTTCCGCCCAGCAGACCGCCGGCAAGTGTGTACGGCGTCGAAAGAAATCCCATCATTCCCGTTGCAGAATGCAGGTTGAATATTTCGAACTTGTTCGCTCCGTTCATCGTGGCGAGTTGGACCACATCACTCCATCCTCCCGGAAGATGATGGAGGATGAGGATCATGGAAGCAAGGGCTCCCGCAAGATAAATGAAGAGCTGCACGACATCCATCGCAACAACTGCGCGCAATCCTCCCACCGAAGT
>Ga0335082_10007603_pt1 | contig 11755 bp, 11 predicted proteins | sample Lox_Sample_41_FD_206718 | JGI IMG/M metagenome (GOLD analysis project Ga0335082, IMG submission 206718) | Soil microbial communities from Loxahatchee National Wildlife Refuge, Florida, United States - Lox_Sample_4.1 | ecosystem: Environmental > Terrestrial > Soil > Wetlands | place: USA...
GCCTCTCACGCCTGTCCCTGCCACTCCCATCACGGCAGCACCGCCGGGCTTGCACCCCGGACTAGCCCGTCGGCGCGCGATGGATGTTTCCGCGTAATGCCGTGATACTCTGCCAGCAAGACACGATATGACGTGAGTATCGTGCTAGGGGAATCGAAGGGCAGGAATCCGGATGTCCGCGTCGACTCAAAGTGACCAGGACCTTTCCCGGCGGGAGGAGATGTCCGTCTCCAGCGCCGCCATGTCGGCCGCGCCGTGGGGCGCCGCCACCGTGACCGGCGGCGTCGTCGCACTCGGTGACCTGGGCCTGCACATTATTGGCGGGCACATCGGCCTGAGCGCGCTCAGCGGTTCGGTGGCCTTGGGGGCGGTCGCCTTCTTCGTGGTGGCCGCGGCCGGCGCCCTCTGGCGCGCCCGGCCGAGCCGGGCGATCCGCTGGGCCAGGAACAATCCGTGGCGGTTCGCGGTGCTGCCCGCGCTCGCCTGCGCCGCCGTCGCGCTGGTGCTTTCCGTGGTCACCGGGGGCGGCATCATCGACCCGGTGCTGAGCGGCCTCTGGCACGGCGGCATCACCTTCGGGCTGACCGGCGCGGCTGGCGTCCTCAGCAAGTCGAGGAAGCGGGAGGCCTAGCCTCCGGCAGTGGCGAGCGCCATGCCCTTGCGCAGGCTAGCGAGCGTCACCTTACCGAAGATGCGGTCCACGATCTGGTGCCTCGCGTTGAGGAAGAAGGTCTGCGGGAGCGCGCTGACGCCGTACGCCGTCCCCACGCCGAAGTGCGGGTCCCAACCCACCGGGTAGCTGACGCTGTTGGCATGGGTGAAGGCCGTCGCGTTGGCGACGGTGTCGTTCTCGTCCAGGCCGACCAGCGCCATCTTGCCCTTCTCGCCCCGGTAGAACCTGGCCAGCAGCGGGGTCTCGGTCTTGCAGGGACCGCACCAGGACGCGAAGAAGTTGACGATGAGCGGCTGGCCCCGGTACTTGCTGAGCGTGACCTGCTGCCCGGAGTCGTCGCCGAGGAGCGGGAGGCTGAACGCGGGCGCCGCCGTTATCGCGGGCCGCGCGGGCTGACCCGAGGCCGAGCCGATCACGCCGATCGCGATCAGCGACCCGGCCACGCAGGCGGCGATGACGGCGGACAGGACCTTGTGCCTGAGCGCCGACTGCCCGACCTCGCGCGCCGCGCTCCTCCACGTCAGCTGCCCCATGCCGCGCTTCACCTTCTCCGTCGTGGACCCTGGCCCTGCTCCGCGTCCCGTCCGGCAGGCCGCGCCGTCAGGGCTTGCGTGCCAGTCTGCCATCGGCGGCACCCGCCTCGGCGGCCGTCCCCGGCATGAGCTCGAGCGGTCCGGCCGGGGCGGGGAGCAGCAGCTCGAACTCGCTGCCCTGACCGGGGGTGCTCTGCGCCAGGACGTCACCGCCATGCGCCCGGGCGACGGCGCTCACCAGCGCCAGCCCGAGGCCGGTGCCCCGGGGCGAGCCGCTGTCGCCGCTGCGGAACCGGTCGAAGACGTGCCGCAGCAGGCCGGCCGGGATGCCCTGGCCGGTGTCGGCGACGATCAAGCGAACCGGCAGCCCGTAGCCCACCGCCACCACGGACAGTTTGATGACGTCCCCGCTGGCGGTGTGCCGGACCGCGTTCTCCAGCAAGGCGTCGACGGCCAGGCCGAGCCGCTCCCGGTCGGCCCGCACGGTGACCTTGTCCAGCCGGCCGAGCTGCCAGCGGCGATCGGCGGTCGGTCGCCACCGGCGCAGGATCTCCATGGTGAAGCCGTCCAGCTCGATCGCCTCGGTCTGGAGGAACTCCGGTCCCTCGGCGGCCGCGATGACCAGCAGTCGTTCGGCGATCCGCCGTAGCCGGTTCAGTTCGCCCAGCACGACCTCGATGTCGTGCGTCTCCTGGTTGCCGGTCAGGCCGCCGGCCAGGAGCTCGGCGTGGCCGAGAGCGATGGTGATCGGCGTGCGGAGCTGGTGCGAGGCGTCCTGCAGGAACCGCCGCTGGGTGGCGAGCAGCCGGGCATTCTCCTCGCCGAACCGGCGCGACTCCTGCTCCGCGGTGAGCTTGCGGCGGGCGTGCCACACCATGGCCACGAACATGGCCGCCATCAGCGGAACCTCGGTCAGCTCCGCGGCCGGCTCGGAGCCGCGCGCCACGTCGTGGCCGATGGCCGCGGCGGTGGTCGCCATGACCACGCCCAGCACCACCAGCGTGGGCCGGGGTGCCCAGGTGCGGAACCCGTACACCAGCGTGAAGCTGATCCAGATGAAGTGGAAGGGGATGGTCTCCCAGCCCGCGACCGCGAAGATCGCGACGAGGTTGAGGGCGGAGAACACCGCCCAGCCGGTGTCGAGCACCGCCGGGCGGAACGGCCAGCTCAGCCTGACGACGATCCCGCCGAGCCCGGCGAGGCGCCCGGCGGGGCCGGCATCAGCCGTCGCCGAGCTGGTAACCCTCACCGCGCACCGTCTTGATCAGGCCGAAGCCGAGCTTGGACCGTAGCCGCCGCACGCACACGTCGACCACGTTGGAGCCCGGGTCGAAGTGGTACCCCCACACGCTGGCCAGCAGCCTGCCCTTGGGCACCGACTGGCCGAAGTGCTCCGCCAGCTCGCGCAGCAGCAGGAACTCCAGCCGGGTCAGCGGCACCGGTCCGTGCCCGATGTCGGCGACCAGCCGCGCCACGTCCAGCGTCAGGTTCCCGGCCCGGATGATCTCCCCGCCCGCCTCGCCGGGCCGCGTCTCGCCGCGCAGGTGGGCGTCCTCGCGCAGCCGGACCCGGATCCGCGCCAGCAGCTCGGCCAGCGAGAACGGCTTGGTCAGGTAGTCCCGGGCGCCGCGCTCCAGGCAGTCGACCTTGGTGGTCACGTCGGCCACGCAGGAAAGCACCATCACCGTCTGGTCGGGCCGGGCGCGGAGCAACCGGTCCAGCACGTTGCAGCCGTCCATGTCCGGCATCACCAGGTCCAGGATGACCAGGTCGTAGTGCTCGTCCAGGGCGTGCTGCAAACCTTCGGAACCGCTGCCGGCGAAACCGATGAGATAGCCGGCTGCGGCCAGGGCGCGGCCGATGAACGAGCGGATGTTGGGCTCGTCGTCGACGACAAGGATCCGCCTGGGCTTCTCGGCCCCGGGTATTCCGTCCGCTCCGAGGACCCCCCGGGCGGCCGGGCCTGCGCCCGCGGCCGGCGACGGATGAGCCGGGACCGGCCCGGTCAAGCGCGGCTGCCTGGTCCGAATCACCAGCGCCGCTCCCTGGTGCGACGTCATGTCCGTCACCTCGGTCTTCGTCACGCGGCCACGAGATCGGGCGCCCCGGACCGCGGGATGGCCCGCTGCCAGCCCGGATCCGCACCAGACCGCATGACGTCTCTTGGCAGTGATGGTCCTCGCGAACCATAAAGCCGGTCAAGTGGCACATTGTGGTCGGGCAGATTGTTACGACTCTGTCGCACAAACGATTGCAATCCTTTGCGGCATGCCCTCTTTCGCAACATGGCTCCCATTCTTCACATATGTCACTGTATGACCAACCAACCCCGGGTACGCGGGCCGCCAGCCCGAGCTGCGTCTCCGCTCTCAGTGGCACCCCTCACCCCTCAACCAGGCAGGTTCGGCGGTGCCACGTGCGCGGACAGCGAGGCGCTGGCCGCGCTGATCAGCCGGTCGATCCGGGCCCGCTGCGCGTCGAGCGCGAGCCGATCCTTCCGCAGCTGCGCGGTCGCGCGCGCGATCGCGGCAGGAGCCTCGGCCGTGACCAGGCTGGCGACGTCGGTCTGGACCCGCTGCGCCAGCGGGAAGCCCCACGTAACGAGGTCGTTGACGGCGGTCTGGACGTGGAACGATGCCAGCGAGCCGGGCGCCTGGTACTGGACGAGATCCTCCATCGGCATGCTGTTGGCGGGCGAGCAGTTTGCCGCGGCCGTGTTGGCGATCGTGACCGCGGTCTTGACGTCGTTGCTCGCGCCGGACTGGATGGCCCGCAGCGCGGTGACCGAATCGCTCACTCCGCCCGCGCACGACTCGATGTCGGTGGTCAGGTTCTGGACCATCCCGCGCAGGTCGGCGGCCCGCTGCTCGGTCGACGGCCGGTGCGGGACGGCGGCCAGCACCAGCCCGGCCACGAGCACCGCGCCGGCGGCGAGCATCCATCTGGGGGTGCGCAGCGCCGGCCACCCCGAGGGCCGGGAGGCGATCCCTCCGCGCCCGTCCGGGCCGCGTTCTCGCATCCCCATGGTCCCTCCTGGGATCCTGGCCGATCAAGCCATGCGGCGTCATCCTAAGACCCCGTTTTCCCGGCACGCCGCCGCCTGGCTCCCGCAACCACGTTCAGTGACGATCCATGGCATGCCGCAAACGATTGTGACACCGGGTGAAATTGCACCAGGTCACGCCGACCGTGCCGCTGCGATCCTAAAACCGCTGGTCACACTGCCCTTCCCGGGTTAAGGCCCGACGCTCACAATGACAATTTCGTCATGCGCGGGGTTAAGTGTTGCCTTGCGGCTCATGTGACTGGAGTATCTACCCCGTAGGTGTCGGCCTGCACCTGTCGCACGGCTGGATATGCACGTGCTTTACCGCCTACACCGCATGCGTGCGCCGGTTATGAAGCGAGGTGGTGATCCGGTGTCCGTGACCGCCCGGGCGGCGTCTCTGCTCGTTGCCTTTCTCGTGGTGGCGGGGCTGGTGACCTTCGTTGCCCTGTATTACATAGGGGGGGCGAGTGCCATGCCGACCGTGCACTACGCGGCCTCCGGTGGCCAGGTCAACGTGGTGTTGCAGGAAGACGCGCAGAACAGCGTCTCTAGCAGGCCTGACTGGGTCAGCTATTTCGTGCAGGACCCGGCGACCAGGCAATGGGTCCACACCACGTTGTTTTCCGTCCCGGCCAATACGCGGGTCAACGTGACCCTTTACGGATATGACGGCTGCACGCCGCTGCGGAACAACTATTTCAGCGCGGTGCAGGGCACGATCGGCAACACGGTGACCGTGTCCCAGTTCGATCAGCACGGTAAGGAATACGTCACCAGCAACACCACACCGCTCATCAACTCGTGGTCCGACTGCAACGTCGGGCACACGTTTGCGATCCCGGGCCTGGGCGTGTTCGTGCCGGTCGCCTCGCCGAACGCCCAGCTGTCCGCGAACAACCTGTGCAGCGAATCTCCGTGCGTCACGAACGGCAACCCTTACGCCAAAGAGACCTTCAGCTTCATGACCCCGGACCACGCCGGCGTCTTCCGCTGGCAGTGCCTGGTCCCCTGCGGCGGCGGCTTCCTCGACGGTAACAGCGGTCCCATGCAGACCCTCGGCTACATGATGGGCGAGATGGACGTGGTGAGCTCATGACGACGCAGCCCGGGGACGAGCCCGCCGAGCCCGCTCAGCCCGCCACGGGACCCCGCCACGGCCTGCGGCTCTTCCTGATCTGGCTGGTCCTGGCGCTGGCCGCCGACCTGCTCATCTGGTTCGTCTGGAAGCCGCACCTGCCGCCCGGCACCATGTCCGACGCGGCCAGGCACCAGCAGTTCGACATCGCCGTGCTCGCCATATCCGGCGCCCCGGTCGTCATCTTCGTCCTGCTCTACTTCATCTACTCGATCGTGGTCTGGCGGGCCAGGCCCGGTGACGACAGCGACGGCGAGCCCATCTACGGCAACACCAAGGTCCAGGCGACCTGGATCATCGGCACCACGGTCATCGTGATGTGGCTGTTCGTATTCGGCACCGTCGAACTCGTGGTGCCGGCCGGCGCGGGCGCCGGCGAGGGCCCGTCGCCCATCTGGAAGCTGGCCGGCACGACTTCGTCGACCTGGACGCCGAACACCAACACCACGCTCCAGGTCCAGGTGATCGGCCAGCAGTGGACCTGGACCTACCGGTACCCCCAGTTCGGCGGGATGGAGTCCTCCGAGCTCATGCTCCCGGTGGATACCCCGGTGACGTTCCACGTGACGTCGCTGGACGTGATCCACAGCTTCTGGGCCTACCAGCTCGGCGTGAAGGCTGACGCGAACCCGCAGGTGGACAACGTGGCGTACGTGACGCCGAAGGCGCTCGGCAGCGTCACGGTCCGGTGCAACGAGCTCTGCGGCATCTGGCACGGCGCCATGTTCAACTACGGCCACGTGGTGTCGCCGACCGCGTTCCAGTCGTGGGCGAGCGGGGTGCAGTCCAAGGAGCAGAGCGACGGCGTGCTCGCCGCCCTGCCGCCGTACGCGCTCACCTATGACCCCACCGTGATCCCGCAGCTCGGGAAGAACCTGCCGAAGATCGACGGGATCACCGGGGCCGCGGGCTACTACTACCCGCCGTCCGATCCGGTGACGCCATGACGAAGGGGTGACGGGATGGCCATCGAGACACACCAGGATCGTGTCGAGCCCGCGGGCAGCGGCCCTCCGCTCGGCGGGCCCGGCGGGGTCTTGCGGCCGTGGTGGCTGCGCCCGGGCGTGCACGTCGGCGTGATCGGCGCCGCGGTCGGCTACATCCTCGGCCACCTGCTCGGCAACTTCCTGTCCAGCGCGTACGCCCAGAACGCGCTGTCCGACTCCAACGACGTGCCGATCGTGCTCGGCTACGCGTTCGGCACCATCGGCTGGCTGGCCGGCCTCGGCGTGTTCAACGACCTGGGCCGGCAGATGCTGGGCAAGCCGCTGCTGGCCGAGGTCAGGCGGGGGGCCGGGGAGACCGGCCTGTCGAAGTATTTCAGGTACACCCTCGACCACAAGGTGGTCGGCATCCAGTACCTGTTCGGCATGATCGCGTACTTCCTGACCGGCGGCCTGTTCGCGATGGCCATCAGGAGCGAGCTGCTGTCGCCGTCCTACCACCTCCTCGGGCCGAACCAGTACCTGATGGTCGTGGGCGAGCACGGCACGATGATGATGATGATGATGTCCTCGGTCATCCTCGGCCCGTTCGGCCAGTACTTCGGCCCGCTGCTGATCGGGTCCAAGCGGGTCGCGTTCCCGCGGCTCGAGGCGCTCGGCTTCTGGCTCACCCCGGCCGCCTACGTGATCCTGCTGTCCGCCGTGCTGTTCGGCGGGTTCCCGACCGGCTGGACCGGCTACGAGCCGCTGGCCACCCAGGCTACGCAGGGCGAGGACGCGTACTTCTTCGCGTTCGGCCTGATGGGCCTGTCGATGATCCTGGCCGGCTTCAACATGATCGTCACCATCATCAACTACCGGGCGCCCGGGATGCGGTGGAGCCGCCTCCCGATGTTCGTCTGGTCCATGTTCACGGTCTCGTTCCTGCAGGTCCTGGCGGTGCCCGTGCTGGTGGGCGCGTGCTACATGGCGCTGATGGACCGAACCTTCCAGACCGCGTTCTTCGAGAACCAGCTCGGCGGGTCGAGCTTCCTTTACGAGGACCTGTTCTGGTTCTTCGGCCACCCGGAGGTGTACATCCTGGCGCTGCCCGGCTTCGGCATCGTCGCCGAAGTGGTGGCGGTGTTCTGCCGTAAACCGCTGTTCGGCTACAAGGTCGCCGCGGCGGGCATGCTGGGCGTGGGCATATTGTCGTTCTTCGTCTGGCAGCACCACCTGTTCGACAGCGGCATCAACCCGGACATGCGCCCGCTGTTCATGCTGACCACCGAGCTCATCTCGATCCCGACCGGCTTCATCTTCCTGGTCGCCATGGGCACGTTCTGGAAGGCGAAGATCAGGTTCAGCATCCCGATGCTGTTCGCGCTGGCTTTCTACTTCAACTTCCTGATCGGCGGCATCAGCGGCGTGTTCCTGTCGGACGTGCCCGCGGACACGACCGAGCACGGCTCCTTCTTCGTCATGGCGCACTTCCACTACACGATCATGGGCGGCCTGATCTTCGCGTTCTTCGCCGGTGTCTACTACTGGCTGCCGAAGATGTTCGGGATCAAGCTGAACGAGCGGCTGGGCAAGCTCCACTTCTGGACCATGTTCATCTTCTTCAACACCACCTTCCTGCCGTTGTTCGCGCTCGGCCTGATGGGCATGCCGCGCCGCGTCTTCGAGTACGCGCGCAACCTGGAGACGCTCAACGACTGGGTGTCGATCTCCGCGTTCTGCCTGGGCGTCTCGATCCTCATCTTCCTGGTCAACTTCGTCATGTCCATGCTCTTCTGGCGCGAGCCCGAGGTGAGCAACCCGTGGCGGGCGCGCAGCCTGGAATGGCAGGTGTCCACGCCGCCGCCGCCGGAGAACTTCAACCGGGTACCGGTGATCCTGTCCGGTCCCTATGACTACGGCGTCAAGGACGCGCTGCCGGTGGCCGACCTCGACCCGCCGCCCGGCGTCATCGCCGCGGCCTACGCGGGCGCGCCCGGAGAGGAGGCGTACCGATGACCGGCATGACGGCGTCGCCGACGCCATCGTCCCAGGAAGCGGCGCTCGCGGCCGAGGACGAGGGCTTCTACCACGAGTCGGCGCTGAACGCGGCCTGGACCGGCTCGCGGCTGGCAATCGGCGGCCTGGCGTTCCTGTTCGGCTCCTTCGTGTTCGCCTACTTCTACCTGCGCTCGCTCGACTCGGGGGGCAGGTGGCAGGGGTCGGGGTTCGCCCATCCGTCGCTGTGGATGGGCACCACGATCATGCTCCTCGCGGTGCTCAGCGCGAGCACGCACTACTTCGTGCTGCAGCGGATCAAGGCCGGGCACAAGCGGACCTGGCAGGTCGGCGGGCTGATCGCGCTCGGCCTCGGCCTGGCGGCGGTCGCGCTGCAGGTCTACCAGCTGGCCAACCTGCCGTTCCCGCCGGGCAGCTCCGGGTACTCCAGCGTGTTCGCCGGTTTCTACCCGGTCTTCCTGGTCATCCAGCTCGCCGCGCTGGTCTGGCTGGAGATGCTGCTCGCCAGGTCCAGGTATATCCCGGCCCTGTCGTTCGTCGAACAGCCGCCCACGTACACTGAGACCTACCTGGTACAGCGTTTCCAGGCCTCGCTGAGTGCCTTCTCCACCATCTGGAATTTCCTGGCCCTGATGGCGTTGCTGTTCTGGCTTCTGTTCTACGCTCTGTAGTACAGAGCTCTGTCGTTTGGGCCGGCCGCTGAGAGCCCAAGAGAAGGAAGGGATCCGGAGTGAACACTGTGATCGCTGACCCGGCGGGCAGCGCGTGGACCTTCGGCGGAGCGATACTGACCTTCGCGTTCCCGATGCTCCTTTTCATCGTCGTGGCCTGTGCCCTGTACGTCGCGTACACCAAGCCCGAACTGGTCCCCGGCCACCGCAACCCGGCCGCCCAGCGCCCCGTCTCCTACACAGCGGTCCCGGGCGAGCCGGCCACCGCCCGCGACGGCAAGCAGGAGCCCGAGGGCGGCGAGTGACTTCTCCAGCAGCGGTCTCCGCGGGTACGCCAGGGACACTCGGAAACCGTCCGGGCGGCCGCCGCCCGGCGGGCGTGGTGGTGCGCGCGCTGATCGCGCTGACCAAGCCGCGCATCATCGAGCTGCTCCTGGTCACCACGGTCCCGACCATGCTGCTCGCCCAGCGCGGCGTGCCGTCCATCCGGCTCGTCCTGGTCACGCTGGTCGGCGGCACGCTGGCCGCGGGCAGCGCGAACACCATCAACTGCTACATCGACCGCGACATCGACGCGGTGATGAAGCGGACCTCGCGGCGTCCGCTGGTGGTCAACGGCCACGGCACGATCAAGCCGTGGGAGGCCCTGGCCTGGGGCATCGCGCTCGGTGCCGGCGCCACGCTGCTGCTCGGCCTGCTGGCCAACTGGCTGTCGGCGGCGCTGGCCGATGCGGCCATCTTGTTCTACATCTTCGTGTACACGCTGCTGCTCAAGCGGCGCAGCCCGGCCAACATCGTGATCGGCGGCGCCGCGGGCTGCTTCCCCGTGCTGGTCGGCTGGGCCGCGGTGACCGGCACGGTGAGCCTGCCCGCCGTCGTGCTCTTCGCGGTCATCTTCCTGTGGACGCCGCCGCACTTCTGGGCGCTGGCGATGAAGTTCCGCAAGGATTACGCGGCGGCGAACGTGCCGATGCTCCCGGTGGTGGCGTCGCCCGCCACGGTCGCGCGGAAGATCCTCTGGTACTCCTACGCCATGGTGGCGGCCACCCTGGCCCTGGTCCCGTACGCGGGCTGGATCTACGGTGTGCTGGCCGCCGCGCTCGGCGCCTGGTTCGTGGTCGAGGCGCACCAGCTGAACGCCCGCGTCGCCGCCGCCGACGCGGCCAAAGCCGCGCCGATGCGCCTGTTCCACCTGTCGATCGCGTACCTGACCCTGCTGTTCGCGGCGGTCGCGGTCACCGCCCTCCTCCCCTGGGGACGCTGGTAGTCCCGGACCGGCCGGTTCGCGCCACGATGTCCGCCTTCAACTCCGATGGCGGTTTCCCCGTCTTAGCTGTGTCAGGATGTTGGCCGTGGCTTCGGGGGGCAGCTCCGCGTGTAACCGTTCCTTCATGTTGAGCCGGTAGACCATCAGCGGGGACCTCGCAGCCACATCAAGGAGGTTGGGCGAGTGCAACGACCGGAACCCCGTCGCGCTGGTCGGCGTAATGCCCCCGCGTACGGGCCGCAGCCGTTCGGTCCCCAGCCGTACGGTCCCCGGTCGAACGGTCCCCAGCCGCCAGGGCCCAGCCCGTACGAGCCCAGCCCGTACGAGCCCGGTCCCTACCGGCCCGGCCCGTATGATCCGCCCCCGGGCCCGTACGAGCCGCCCCCCGGCCCGTACGAGCCGGGCCCGAACGGCGGCGGGCGCGAGCGCGGCCGCGGCCGGATCCGGAGGTTCTTCCGGCTGCGCACGGTCCGGGTCATCCTCGCCCTGATCGCGGTGTTCCTCTGCTGGGTCGGCTTCTCCGTCGGGCAGGCCCTGGCCGCGCCCGGCGGCGGCTCGACAGCCGCCAAGCTGGCCGAATGGGCCCGGGACCACTACCTGGGCCCGGTGGTGACGTTCGGCGAGTGGATCTCGTACAACCCGCCCAAGACCGGCGGCACGCCGGGCTTCTCGCTTGCCGCCCCGGCCGGGGAGACACCCGCCAGGACCTACAAGCACACGCACGGGTTCGTGCCGGACATCCCGGCCAAGCTCGCCTCCCCGGCCGGCCATGCGCTGCCCGGCGAGGGCGCCTGGCGGGTGCTGGAGACGGTCAGGGGCAACCCGGCCATCTTCGGCACGTTCCTGCGGCCGAGCGCGGTGTACAGCTCCTACGTGGCGGGCCTCGTCTCGATGGACCAGCGGCTGGTCAGCTTCGGCTTGCGGCCGGGCGCCGAAGACCCGGGCCCGGGCCACTGGAAGGTCTCGACGTGGATCCCGCCGGGCACCCGCAAGGGCCTGCTGGCCACCTTCAACGGCGGGTTCAAGCTGGACTCGGCGGGCGGCGGCTTCTACCTCAACGGCTCGCACAAGGGCGCCCTGGTGAACGGCGCGGCGTCGGTGGTCTACTACCGCGACGGCACCATCAAGATCGGTTCCTGGGGCCGCGAGCTGCGGATGACCCCGAACGTGGCCGGCGTCAGGCAGAACCTCAAGCTCCTGGTCGACCACGGGAAGGTCCCGGCCACGGTGGATCAGAACGTGAACACCTCGTGGGGCGCCACCCTCGGCGGCGGTTACTACGTGTGGCGTTCCGGGCTCGGCATTACCCAGGACGGCCGGGTCATCTTCGTCTATGGCCCCGCGCTGAACGTCAGGGAGCTCGCGTCGCTGCTCCGCCGGGCGGGCGCGGTGGAGGCCCTGCAGCTGGACATCAACCCGGAGTGGATGTCCTACGACTACTACAAGGCCGCCGGGCACCCGCGGAATCCCACGCCGCACGCCCTG
>Ga0335082_10007604_pt1 | contig 11754 bp, 10 predicted proteins | sample Lox_Sample_41_FD_206718 | JGI IMG/M metagenome (GOLD analysis project Ga0335082, IMG submission 206718) | Soil microbial communities from Loxahatchee National Wildlife Refuge, Florida, United States - Lox_Sample_4.1 | ecosystem: Environmental > Terrestrial > Soil > Wetlands | place: USA...
AAGGCCGCGAGCCGCCGCCCGCGGTGCTGCGCGTGGCCGCGCGACTGCCCTTCGTGCTGCTGACGTGCTGGGGCGCGCTGCTGTCCTTCGCGTGGGCGCGCGAGGTCGCCGGCGCGCAGGCGGGCCTGCTCGCCGCCTTCCTCTTCTCGTTCTCACCGTCGCTGCTGGCCTACGGACCGCTCGCGCACAGCGACATCACGGTCGCCGTGCTGTCGCTGCAGTCTCTCTACGCACTCTGGCGTTGGGAGCGACGTCCGGGCTTCGGACGCCTCGTCGCGTGCGGGATCGCGCTCGGCCTCGCGCTGGCCGCCAAGCAGAGCGCGCTGCTGCTGATCGGGGCGTTCGGGCTGGAGCTCGGCCGGCTGTCGCTGCGGCCCGCCGGGCCGTTCCGCGCGCAGGCACTGCCGGCGCGGGTCGCATGGTCGGCGGTGTTTCTCGGCGCCTGGCTCGCGCTCGCGGCCGGAGTGCTGTGGGCAAGCTACGGCGGCTCCTTCGCGCTCAGCACCGATCCGCACGGACGCTTCCCGGACGTCCCGCTGCCCGGCTACCTGCGCGCGCTCCTCTTCGTCGACTTCGCGAACACTCAGCCGCGTCCCTACTGGTTCCTCGGCGCCGTCCGCACCGGCAGCGACCCGCGCTTCATGCCGCTGGCCTTCCTCTGCAAGGAGCCGGTCGGCTTCCTCGCGCTCGTCGCCGCGGCGATCGCGAGCCTGCGCGCGCGGCGCGGTCGGCTCGGCGCCTTCCTCGCGATCCCGATCGCGCTCTACGTGCTCACGCTGACCGTGTGGCTCGAGGTGCCACTCGGCTATCGCTATGCGTTGCCGCTCGTCCCGCTGCTCTGCGTGTTCGTCGCGACGCAGCTCGCGCCGCTTCCGGAGGGCTGGCCGCGCAAGGCGCTGCTCACTGCGTGCGCCGCGATCGCGCTCGAGAGCCTGGCCGCGCATCCGAGCTACCTCGCCTTCTTCAACGTCGCGGTCGGCGGACCCACGCGGGGCTCCGATCTCTTCCTCGAGTCGAACCTCGACTGGGGCCAGGACGTCACCACGCTCGCGCGCGAGCTCGCGCGGCGCGGCAATCCTCCCGTACGGCTCGCCCTCTTCGCCGCGGAGGACCCGGCGGCGTACGGCGTGCGCGGGGAACGCCTGCGCGGCTGCGAGCCCGTGACGGGCTGGGTCGCGATCAGCGCCAATGTGCGCAAGGGCCTCTACGCCGCGCAGAGCCTCTTTGTCAGGCCGACGCCCGGCTGTTATGCGTGGCTCGATGCCTACACACCGGTGGCGCGCCCCGGCGAATCGATCCTCCTCTACGAGATTCCCGAGCGAGGCGCGCCGGGCGCTCAGCGGCCCTTGTCGCCCAGGTAGCCGAGCGCGCGCAGCGACCGCTCCGTCTCGTCGGAGACCTCGGCGCGTGCGCCCTGCTCGTAGAGCGGCGGCAACGCCGCGACGCGGCGCGCGAGCTGCTCGCGCAGCGCGGCGGCGCGCTGCGGATCCTCTTCGGCGAGGTTCCGACGCTCCTGAGGATCGGCGGAGAGATTGTAGAGCTCGCCCGGTCCGCGCGACGACTCGATCCACTTGAACGGGAAGGCGTAGAGCGCGCGCAGGCTGCGGTCGAAGAACGGACCGAAGAGGCGGACGTTGGCGTCGCTGGCACCGACCTCCGTGAGGATCTCTGCGTGCCCGTCGAGCGTCGGAACGCCAGTCGGGATCGGCAGCTCTGCCGCGCGGAGCATTTCTGCGAAGAGCGCGTGGTTCGGCACGGGCGTCGCGACGCGCGTGCCGGCGCCCGCGCCGTTCGGCAGGCGCAGGAGCAGCGGCACGCGCACGTTGTCCTCGTAGAGATGGGCGCCGTGGGAGAAGTAGTCGTGCTCGCCGAAGCTCTCGCCGTGGTCGGCGGTGATCGCGATCAACGTGCGGTCTCCGCCGGGCGCCGCAGCCACCGCGGCGAGGAGCCGCGCGAGCTCCGCGTCCACGTACGCAATCTCGGCGTCGTAGCGCGCGAGCAGCGCAGCATTCGCCGCATCTTCCCACGGCTCGGGCGCGGGCGGCAGGCCCGCAACGAGCCGCGCGATGAGCGCGCGGTGCAGCCGTCCCTCGTCGACGGTCTCGAGCCCGCCGTTGTAGGGCGCAGGCGGATCGTAGGGCGCGTGCGGGTCGAAGAAATTCACGAACAGGAACCACGGCCCGGCTCCGAAGGAATGGAGCTGCTCGATCGCCTCGTTCACCACGTTCTCGGCGCGCCGACCGCCGAAGAGCTCGAGCCCGTGCAGCGCGTCGCCGTAGTGATCGAATCCCTGCGCCACTCCGAGGTCGTGACGCAGGGCGGGCCCCCCGACCACCGCGGCGGTGTGGTAGCCCGCAGCGCGCAGGAGCTCCGCGAGCGTGTCGAAGCGGTCCGCCAAGGGACGCACGGTGTAGCCGAGCGCGTTCGTGTTGCCGTCGCGCGCCGTCTCCGCGCCGTGCTGGATGGGGAGCAGCCCCGTGAAGAGCGATGCGTGCGACGGCAGGGTCCACGATGACGTCGAGTACGCGCGCTCGTACACGACGGCCTCGCGCGCGAAGGCGTCGAGGGTCGGCGTCGGTTTCGGCGCGCCGTAGGGCCCGAGGCGATCGGCGCGCGTCGTGTCGAGCGTGACGAGCAGCAGGTTCGCCCTTTCGGAGGTCTCCTCGCACGCGCACAGCGCGAGCAGGACTGCGAAGAGGACCGGCCGCACGGGTCGCGCGAAACTAGCAGGCTACGCGGGAGGAGACTGCGCCGGACGCGGCGCGAGCTTCCGTACCTCGACGGCGAGCTCGACCGGCGCGACCGGCAGCGGGGCCTCCTTCCCGTCCAGGCTCTGCACCAGGTCGAGCGACAAGCGATACCGCCCCGGATCGGCCGGCGGGCGGACCGGAACCGCGAGCCGCACGCGCGCGCCCGACGGGACGTCCTCGGCGAGCCCCGCGCTCCCGCCGAGGACGGGCGTGCCGTCCTCGCGGCGAAAGGCGTAGCGCGCGAGCACGAGGCCCTCGGGCTGCCAGTCGAAGCCGGCCCATTGGACGTCGCTCCGGTTCTCGAGCACGAGGCGTACGAACCGCGTCGCACCCGGCGCGAACAGGAAGGGCTCGGGCTCCTTCACCTCGAGCGCACCGTCGCCCGGCCCGAGCTCGAGCGGAGCGCGAGAGAGACCGGTGAGCGTCCGAGCGCGCGGCTCTGGCGATCGCAGCCCCTCGAGGTAACGAGGCGCACGTGCGAAGTCGCGCAGCTCGAGGATCCAGGTCGAAGCGCCGGACCACACGAGCTGCAGTCGCCCCGACGCGACGGCCTCCTCCCAGACGGGACGCCCTCCCGGCGGCAGCAGATCGAGGTGGAGCACGACGAAGCGCGCGTTCGTGAGATCGTGCAGGCGCTCGAGCGCTCGCGGCGCGGGGAGCCGCTGCGTGACCTGACGGACGAGCTGCGCCGACGGCGGGACGTAGCCGCTCACGCCGTCGACGAGCGGCCGCCAGTGGAGAGTGCTGGCGAGCACGTACTGCGAGACGAGGTCCACGCTTCGCGCCGACGAGAGCGGCCAGGGAATCTCGATCACCACGCCCGGAGGCAGCGCGGCGAGCTCGCGGTAGGCCTCGAGCCGACCCGCCTGACCCTGCCATGCGTCGCGCACCGGCAGCACCGTCCAGGGGAGGCTCGCGGCGAACGCCGCCACCACCCCCGCGCGAAGCCACACGCGCGCGGACCCGGTCGCGAGCGCTCGCTCGAGGCGTGCAATGCCGATTCCCGCGAGCACCGGAAAGGCGACACCGATCGGTACGGCCCAGCGCAGCGGGTTGCGCAGGTTCTCGTAGCCCGGCACGAGGCGCGACGCGAGCTCGCCGGGCAGCGGGAGCCGGTGTGCGCCGAGCTCGAGCTCGCGTCCGAGCGCCAGGACGAAGGCCATCGCCACGAGCGCGCCGAGGCCGATCGCCGACGCGCGGATGCGTCGGCTCGTCTCGGCTGGAAAGGCGCGCCAGCCACCGGCCAACGCCACGCAGCCGGCCGCGAAGACCGCGAGCGGCACCTCGAAGCTCACGCTGACCGGCAGGACGCCGCGCCAGCCGAGCTCGAGTCTCGGGGCGATCAGCGCGAGCGCGTCGCCAGGCGCGACCGACTCGATCGGCTGCGGACCCTGGAAGCCGATGCTGTGACTCCACTGGAGGTAGGGCAGCGCGAGCCCCGCGAAGAGCAGCGCCGCCGGCGCGGTGGCCAGCGCGAGCGCGCGCGCCCCGCGGCGGTCGAGCGCGCCGACGAGCCCCAGGGCGAGCGCGAGCAACGCGCACGAGGTCACCAGGTAGTAGGCGAGGTAGAAGGAGGAGAGCAGCGCGAGCGCCAGCGCGATCGACAGCAGCGCGATCTGGCGCGGCGCGCGCTCGCCCTCCGCGATGCGGAGCATCTGGAGCCAGACCAGCGGGAACCACTGCGCCGAGAGGATCTGGACGTGCGAGAGCTCGGCCACGCGCCACGGCATCACGAGGGACGCCGCCCCGGCGGCGAACGCGGCGAACTCGGAGCCGGTCAACCAGCACACGAGCGCGAATGTGGTCAATGCGAGCAGCAGACCCGACAGCAGGATGGCGACCTGGTGCGACGCCACCGCGTCGCCCCCGAGCGCGCGCACCGGCAGCGTCTGGAGCGCCTCGGCGACCAGATGCTCCGATTGCGTGATCACGCGCTGCGCCGGGTAGAAGATGTTGCCGTCGAAGAGCGCGCCTGGGTGGTGGATCAGGCTCCGCTGCACCCAGCCGAGGATCCAGGTGTTGAGGCGCGCGTCGGACGGCTCGAGCCGTCCGAGATCGCCGGCGCGAATCGCCGCGTAGTCGAAGTAGCAGCCCTGGACACAGCGCAGCGCGGGTGCCTGGAGCCACGCGGCCAGCCCGCACAGGAGCGCGACGCTCGCGGCGCGACGGGCGCGCCGGCCCGGCCTCAATCCTCGACGATCGAGATCGCCTGGCGCGGGCAGAGGCGCACGGCCTCCTCGACCTTCGCGCGCAGCGACTCGGGCGGCCGCTCGACCAGGACGGTGAGTGTGTCGTCCTCTTCGACCCGGAAGCATTCGGGGCACACATCCATGCACACCGCATTGGCTTCACACAGGTCGTAGTCGATCACGATCTTCATCGCAGCCTTCTTCTCCTGGCCGGGCGACGCCGGCGGATGCAGGGCGTGGCCCCGGACGGTCCTGAGTGGGCCGGATTCAAACACGTCCCCCGTTCGGCAGCAAGCGAGCGAACGAGGCTTGCGGCGTCATTCGACGACGGGCTCGAGCATCAGCGCCGCCGCGACGCACGTCTGCTCGACGATGCGCGCCTCGTCGTGCACGCCGCTGGCCCAGCCCGTCAGCGACGCGAACCACACGAGCAGCAGTGACGACGCGAGTCTGCGCTCGCGCTCGCTCGGAGGCGCCGCGTCCGTCTCGGCGCCGCGCAGCGAGCGCGTGATCCAGCCCTCCGTGCGCGAGTGGAACGCGGCGACTCGCAAGGTCAGCTCGGGGGCGCCCGACGCGATCGCACGCACGAGCGCGCGCGCCAGGTTGGGGCGGCGGCACAGCGTCGCCGTGAGTCCGGCGAAGAAGGAGCCGATGCGCTCGAGCGGCGTCGCGCCCGCCGGTGGCGAGGTCAGGAGCGCGCGCTCGTGCTCGCGCATCGCGAGCTCGAGCGCGGCGAGCAGCAGGTCCTCCTTGCTGCGGAAACGGCGGTACAGGGTGCCGAGGGCCACGCCCGCCTGCGCGGCCACCTCGCGGAGCCGTACGGCCTCGAATCCGCCCTTCTCGGCGAGTGCCGTGGCGGTGTCGACGATCCGACGGGTGCGTTCGTCCATCGTCGCGATTGAAACACGTTCCAGGCGCGCGATCCAAGCGGGCACCCCGGTGGGAACATTTGCCGGCGCGTTTTGAGAAAGGCTCTTCTCACCGCTCGGGAATGCTTCGCGTGGGCTCTAATTTTTCCTCGTAGATTCGATGACTTGACTCATGTGATCCCCTCGGGATCCACGGCATGCGGCTTGCAATCCCTAGTGATCGGGAAGGGCGCCTCCTGGAGGCGCGTGCCATGAGATTGCTGCGCTGGACTTTCGGATTGGTCGTCGCGGCTCATACCGGGGCCGCACTTGCGGACGAGCTGCCGTTCATGCTGCCCGATCCGCACGACCGGACCCCTTCGATCACGACCTTGCGTTCGGTCCACCTGCGCGGGCTCAACCCCAACCCCAACGCCGCGAGCCCCCGCGATCCGCGCGACGATGCGGCCGACGCCGCTCTGCGCGAACGGCAGATGAACCGCTTCCAGGCCACGAAGGGCGGCTTCAAGTTCCAGGATCGCTTCGAGTTCAACGGCCGCGAGTACCGCTACAACGTGCGCGGACCCGTACTCTCCCCCGTGGCGCCAAGCGGACTTCCGCAGTCAGGCAAGCGGCTCGGGCTGAGCTTCGAGCTCCGCTTCTAGCGCGATGCCGCGGCCGCGAGGTCGGGGCGGTACTCCGGGTGCTCGCTCAGCCACGCCGACATGCGGCGCATCGACTCCTCGTTCTCGCGGTTGATGAAGCGGTAGATCGGCGCCTCGAACCAGCGCCACGGCCAGCTCACCAGGTGGTAGCGCTCGTCGAAGTGGAGGCGCGTCTGCGAGGGACCCACCCGCTCCAGCCGCACGTGGCCCGTCTGATCGTTGCCCGGCGTGCGCGAGATCATCGTGTAGCGGTAGCCCACCGCGGGCACGACCTCCGTGACGAGCTCGAGCGCGCAGCCGCTGCGGCCGAACGGCAGCCGGTACACCACGCGGCGGAGGAGCCCGTTGCCCTGCGCATCGCCCGGATGGAGCACCTCCACGCGCAGCACCATCGGCGCGTACTCGGTCCAGCGAGCGTAGTCCTGCATCAGCGCCCACAGGCGCTCGGGCGGATGCGGGAGGTCCAAGCTGGCGCGGTGCTCGCGCACGCGCGCAGCATACGCCGGCGGCTCAGCGTGCGGCGACGGCCGCCTGCTGCCGCTCGAGGAAGCCCATCAGGAGCTGCACCAGCTCCTGCGGCGGCGCCACCTCGGGCTCCTCGACCGAGTCGCGCATCCCCTCGAAGCGCAGCAGGTCGAGCGCGCGGTAGGCCTCGCGCACGCGGGGAGTGAGGAGCCCGAGCCGCCGGAGATTCGGCACGACCCTCGAGAAGAGCATCTGGCGGAAGCCCTGCATGAAGGGCGTCTGCTGCATCCACGGGATCCACCGCTCGTGGTCCCAGCCGAGGCGGTCGAACACCTGGTGCATGAGCAGGCGATCGTGCATCAGATGCGTCGCCTCGATCACGAACTCCTCGCGCTCGCGCAGCTCGGCGGCGCTCATCTCGCCGGTGTAGAGGCCCTGGAGCGAGAGCACGCCGAAGGCCACGTGCCGCGACTCGTCCGCCATGATGCGGCTCGTGATGTCCTGGATCAGCGGCTCGTTCGCCATCATCAGCTTCATCATCCCGAAGGCCGCGAGCGCGAGCCCCTCGACCAGGATCTGCATGCCGAGGTAGGTCACGTCCCAGCGCGGATCGCGGAGGATCTCGTCGAGGAGCTGCTGGAGGCTCGGGTGCACCTCGTACGAGAGGCAGAGCTTCTCGGTCAGATAGCGGTGGTACACCTCGACGTGGCGGGCCTCGTCCGCCACCTGGTTGGCGGCGTAGAACTTCGCCTCCTCCCACGGCACCTGCTGCACGATCTTCGCGGTGGCGAGCAGAGCGCCCTGCTCGCCGTGGAGGAACTGTGAGAGCATGAAGCCGTTCATGTTCATGTTGAGCTCGATCACCTCGCGCTCCGAGAGCGGGCGCGGCGGGCTCAGCAGCTGATTCAGCATGCCGCCCATGCCCGCCTCCTGGCGCTGGCGCATCTGGCGCTCGATGTCGACGTCGATCGACCAGTCGAGGTCGGCCGCGTTCCAGGCCTGCGCCTTGCCCTTCTCGTAGAGCGAGAGCAGCTCGCTGCGGCGCAGCGCGTACTCCCAGTCGAAGACCGACTCCAGGGTCGTGCGCACCGCCTGCGCGGCCTCACCTCGCGGCAGGGGCACCGGATTTCGCTGCGTGTAGTTCACGATCGTCTCCCTCGTTGGATGGGCGCCTGGATGCCGAGGTGCGCGCACAGCGTGCGCGTGAGCTCGTCGACGAGCGCGGACTCCGAGAGCCGGCGCCCGCCCGCGCGCACCTCGCCGAACACGACGAACTGGTGCATCAGCCCGAAGGCGAGCTGGATCCCGAGCTCGATCGCGAGCGCGGGGTCGCGATGGCCGATCTCGTCGCGGCGACCGAGCAGCAGCGCCGCGATACGATCCGACACGCGCCGGCGGAAGCGCAGCGCCTCGCCGATGAACTCGGGGTCGGAGAGTCCGCGGAAGAGGAAGGCGCGAATCAGCACCTGGCGCTCCCGGAAGGTACCGACGAGCTCGGCGACACAGGCGCGCACGATCTCCGCGAGCGACGCGCCGTGCCAGCGCGCCGGCTCCGAGAGACGGTCGACCCGCAACAGCAGCTCGCCGAAGAAGCGCTCCTCGAGCGCCCGCAGCAGCTCGTTCTTGTCGCGAAAGCGCGCGTAGAACCCACCGATCGACGACCCGGCGCGGCGCGCAATGTCCGGCACCGACACCTCGGCGAGTCCCCTCTCCTCGATCAGGCGCTCGGCCGCGTCGAGGAGGCGCCGCAGCGTGCGCTCGCTGCGCCGCTGCTTCGGCGCGACCACGCTGCGGAGCGACGCCGCCGCGCGTCGCGGCGACGGCATGGCGGCTCGGCGTCTCGACATCGGGGGCCCTGCGATCGGATCCGAATGCGAATCGGATTCGGGTCAGGAGCTTGACGCGCTCCGCCGGGCGAAGCAAGCCGGGAGGCGTCGTGGCCACGCTACGCTGCGCGCGCCGTGGACACGCCCAGCGCTTTCGCCCGATCCCTCGCCTCCGGCGACCTCGATCCCGCGCGCCTGGCCGAACTCGGCATCGCGGAGCCCCAGCCGACCGCGTCGGCGATCGCCGAGGCGGCCGCGGACCCCGACCTCGGCGGCGAGGCGCCGCGCTGGATCGACGCATTGCTCGTGTCGGCGCGGCCGGCCTTCGGCGCGCGCGCGCTGCTCGCGCTCGCCGTGGCCGCGCGGCGCGACGCCGCGCCGCTCGACCTCACGCGCACGCCCTGGCTGGCGTCGCTGCTCGGCAACAGCAGCGCACTCGCGCGCGCGCTGCAGCGGCACCCGGCGTGGCTCGCCGATCTTGTCGGGGATCCGCCGCCCCCTCCATCCCCGCAGTCGCCCGCCCCGGACTGGGCCGCGATCCGCGCGGCGAAATACCGCGGCCTGCTTCGCATCGCGGCGCGCGATCTGGCCGGACGCCCCTTCGAGCAGAGCCTCCTCGAGCTTTCGGATCTCGCCGACCGCTGCCTCGCCTCAGGGCTCGCCTGCGCGTCGGAGGAGACCGGCGGCGCACCGCCCGCACTGTTCGCACTCGGCAAGCTCGGCGGTCGCGAGCTCAACTTCTCCTCGGACGTCGATCTGCTCTTCGTGTACGACGTCCCGACGGGCGCCGACCCGCTCGACGTGCAGCAGTCGACCGCTCGCCTGATCCAGCACTTCAAGGCACGCCTCGAGCAGCCGGAGGGCGACGGCTTCGGCTACCGGGTCGACCTGAATCTCCGACCCGAAGGGCGCGCTGGCGTGCTCGCCAACCCCGTCGACGCAGCGCTCGCCTACTACGAGGGCTTCGGCGCGGAGTGGGAGCGGCAGATGCTGATCCGGCTGCGCGCGGTGGCCGGACCCGAGGCGTCCGCCGCGCGCTTCGAGGCCGGGATCGCGCCCTTCGTCTACCGGAGCCTGATCGGACCCGACGTGATGCGCGGCGTGCGCGAGATGAAAGCGCAGATCGAGTACGAGCGGCGCGCAGCCGGCCGCGATCTCGACGCCGACCTGAAGGAAGGCCCCGGCGGCATCCGCGACGTCGAGTTCCTGGTGCAGGCGTTCCAGCTCTTTTGCGGCGGCCGCATTGCACGGCTTCGCACGGGCAACGTGCTCGACGCGCTGCGCGCGCTCGGCGAGGAGGAGCTGCTGCCGCCGCCCGTGATTGCTTCGCTCAGCGACGCCTATCTGTGGCTGCGCCGCGCCGAGCACGCGCTCCAGCTCGCCGACGAGCAGCAGACCGCGCGCGTGCCCAGCCGGCCCGAAGCCCGCGTCGAGCTGGCGCGGCGCATGGGCTACCGCGAGGCGCGCGCCGCGGACGCGCTCGCCCGCTTCCAGGACGACTGGAGCGCCGTGCGGAGCGAGGTGCGCCGTCACTTCGAGGCGCTCGTGCTCGGCGGCGACGCGTGAACCTGGCTCACCGCTTCGACGAGGTGCTCGCGGGAAGCGCGTTTGCAGGCGCCCTGCCCCCGGCCGTCGCCAACTTCGCTGCGCGCCGCGGCGACGACGACGCCGTACGCCAGCTGCCCGACGCCGCGCTCCGCGGCCTCGCGCTCGCGCTCGTCGCACGCCCGGAGGTCGCGGGCTTCGCGAGCCATCGGCCGGTCTGGCTCGAGCGCGTCGCCGCGCTCGGGCCCGGCGCACTCAGGCGCCGCGCCGACGAGCTGGTGAGCGTGCTGGCGCCGCTCGACGGTGCGCCGCTCGAGGACGCGCTCGACGCGCTGCGCCTGCGCCGGCGGGAAGAGATGGCGCTCGCCGCCTGCGCGGACCTCGGCGGAATCGAGCCGCTCGAGTCCGTCTCGGAGTTCCTCTCGCGTGTCGCCGAGGAGATACTGGCCGCCGCGCTGCGCCTGGCAGTGCGCGAGACGCGCTCGGCCGACGACTCCGGCTTCGCGGTGCTCGGCATGGGAAAGCTCGCCGGCCGCGAGCTCAGCTATCACTCGGACCTGGACCTGATCTTCCTCGTGCGCGGCGACGCGGAGCAGATCGACCGCGCGGTCCGCATCGGGCAGCGCCTGATCTCCTATCTCACGACGATGACCGGCGCAGGCGTGGCCTACGAGGTCGACACGCGGCTGCGTCCCTCTGGCCGTCAGGGCATGCTGGTCTCGAGCTACGCGGGCTTCGAGCGGTACCAGACTCTCGAAGCGCACACGTGGGAGCACCTCGCGGTGCTCCGAGCACGCGCCGTCGCCGGAGACAGCGAGGCTGCTCCGCTGCTCGCGCGCGTGCACACCCACGTGCTCGCCCGACGCGAGCCGCCGTGGGCCGAGCTCGCCCCGCTGCGCCGCCGCGTGGAGGACGAGCGCGGCAGCAGATCTTCGGAGAGCGTCGCGCTGAAGACGGGGCGCGGCGGACTCATGGACGTCGACTTTCTCGCCGGGGGCGGGCTGCTCGAGCGGGGAGCGAAGAGATTCCCCGCGCTTCCGAGCATCGCAGCGTTGCTGCGCGCCTGTGCGGCGGGCCCGCGCATCGACGCGCTGCTCACCGACTATCGCGGGCTGCGCATCGTCGAGTCGCGCGCGCGCTGGCTGGCAGGCCGCGCCGTCGACGCACTCGACGCCGAAGCCGCGGGTGCCGTCGCGGAGCTCGTCCAGCCAGGCCTCGAAGGCGGCGGGCTGCTGGAGTCGCTACGCGCCGCCTGCGCGCGCGTCCGCGCCGCCTTCGACGCGGTGGTGGACGCGGACACGCTCTCCGCCCTTGAACTCCGCCCTTGAGCGCTGATGCTTATCCGAATAGCTCAGCGGTGAGTCGGGCGTAGGGGAAGGGCTCGCCGCGGAGGGCGCGGGTGAGCACGAAGCCGAAGAGCTCACGCTCTCGCCAGCGCCGGTTGAAGCGGTAGACGAACTCGTCGA
>Ga0335082_10007605_pt1 | contig 11754 bp, 11 predicted proteins | sample Lox_Sample_41_FD_206718 | JGI IMG/M metagenome (GOLD analysis project Ga0335082, IMG submission 206718) | Soil microbial communities from Loxahatchee National Wildlife Refuge, Florida, United States - Lox_Sample_4.1 | ecosystem: Environmental > Terrestrial > Soil > Wetlands | place: USA...
ATGAGCCGAGGCCGGGGCCGCTCACCGGTACTATCGCGCTGCGCCGCGTCGCCCATCAGTCCATCTTCGAGGGTGTCCCCGAGGCCGTGGTCGAGCCCGGGGACGTCGACATTCATCCGGAATCCTTCCCGTCAGCCCGTTGCCTGGCCACCGGCAAAGCGGTGTTGACCGGGGTGGACGACCCGACGTTCATGTCGTCGACCGGCCACAACCCGGCCCGGGCGGCCATGATCCGCAGATTCGGGATCCACTCGGTCCTGTCGGTGCCGATCCGCGCCCGCGGAGTCACCCTCGGCGTTGCGGTTTTCCTGCGCGGCCAGCGCCCGGAGCCTTTCGAGCAGGACGACGTGCTGCTCGCTGAGGAGCTCACCGCCAGAGCCGGCCTCTCTCTTGACAATGCCCGCCGCTACACCCGCGAGCGGACCACCGCTCTGGCGCTGCAGCGCAGCCTGCTGCCGCAACGACTCCCCAGGCAATCGGCGGTGGAGGTCGCCAGTCGCTACCTGCCTGCCAGTGCCCATGCCGGCGTGGGAGGGGACTGGTTCGATGTGATCCCGCTCTCCGGAGCCCGTGTCGCACTGGTTGTCGGCGATGTCGTCGGCCACGGACTCCACGCGTCCGCCACCATGGGCCGGCTGCGCACTGCCGTACGAACGCTCGCCGACGTCGACCTGCCTCCCGATGAGCTCCTTACCCGCCTTGATGACCTTGTCAGCCGACTCTCCGCTGACGCGGGTGCCTATGACGGCGATGATGCGGAGAACGACGTCGGTGCCACGTGCCTGTACGCGGTCTACGATCCAGTTTCCCGCCGGTGCAGCCTGGCCCGGGCCGGCCATCCGCTGCCCGCGCTCGTCACTCCGGACGGTACCGCTAGCTTCCTCGACCTGCCTGCCGGTCCGCCGCTCGGCCTTGGCGGTCTGCCCTTCGAGAGCAGTGAGATCGAATTGCCGGCCGGGAGCGTCCTGGCCCTCTACACCGACGGCCTTATCGAGTCCCGCTACCACGACATCGACCTCGGGTTTGAACGTCTGCGCCGCGCATTGACCCATCAGGAACGGTCGCTCGAGTCCACCTGCGACAACATCCTGAAAGCCGTTCTCCCCGACCGTCCCGCGGACGACGTCGCCCTGCTCATCGCCCGCACTTACGCCCTGGACAGCGACCAGGTCGCCACGTGGGACCTGCCTGCCGACCCAGCCATCGTCGCCGACGCCCGCAGGAAGGTGGCCGACAGGCTCGCCGGCTGGGGGCTTCACGATGGGGCGTTCACCACAGGGCTTGTAGTCAGCGAACTTGTAACCAACGCGATCCGGCACGCTGAGAGCCCGATCCAGCTCCGTCTCATCCGGGACCGGACGCTCATCTGCGAGGTCTCTGACGGCAGCAGCACCGCCCCGCACCTCCGCCGGGCCCGTGCCTTCGACGAGGGCGGACGCGGCCTGTTCCTTGTCTCCCGGCTCACACAGCGCTGGGGGACCCGCCAGACCCTGCATGGCAAGACCATCTGGGCCGAGCAAGCGCTTCCCGGTGGGACTGGCCATGACGCTGCGTTACGCTAACTGGCTGCGGTCAGCGTGCGAAGCCGCCTTAATCGCTCGCGGCGGCTAGTTGCTCGCGACGGCTGCAGCCTAGCCAGGTACAGCGAAGCGCAGAACTGGCATTCTGGTGCCGAGCTGCTCACGACCCAGCGTTCAACGCGTACACCTCGCCATAGTGGCCGCCGACATAGACCGCGCCGCCGCCACCGCCAGGCTGGAGTTCAGCATGTCTCGGGTGCTGCCCTCCGCGCGTGCCGTCCGGGCGGTCTGTTGCGGTGCGCTACGTCACGATGACGGCCGTCCCGCTCGCCGTTACCATCAGCATCGAGCCATTTTGGCCCACGGTCTCGTAGCCGAGGTCGATGCCGATGACGGCGCTGGCTCCGGTGTCCCGGGCTCGCCCGGCCATCTCGCTGATCGCGAGATCCTTGGCCTTCTGCAGCCCGCGTTCGCAGGCGGCGGAACGGCCGCCGGCAATGTCGCGGATGCCGGCGGACATGTCCCTGAAGGCGTCCGCGCCCAGGATCGCCTCGCCGGATACGACCCCCTTGTAGTCGTCGATGTGCCGGTCCTGGAGTGTGCTGGTGGTCGTCAGCAGCATGCCCTGCCTCCCGTCTGTGCATGACGATGCGCCGGGCCGGCCGGGCCGGGGCGTGACGCGTGGATCATTTTCCGGCCCCTGAACCGGGTCGCTGCCCAGCCCGCCCGGGCGGCCGAGGCCGACGGCAGCGATTCCGGCCCGGTCATGGCCGCCTTGTCCCGCGCCGCCGTCATCGATGTCACCGCAGCCGGCCAGCCGGGTGTGAAGGCCGGCTGTCGAACCCGTGGAAATCACGTGAAGACGCCATGGCAGCGGGCCGCCTGCCCCGGGTTGGAATGCGCGATCCCTCAGGGGGTGACCTGCAGTAGGGAGTTCATCTGCTAGGGGTTGAACAGGCCGCTGAAGGGAAACAAGGCCGAGCACCAAGATGGGGTGACCTCTTCGCGCGCTAGGAGGCCCGGTGCCTGACCTTCCACCTGAAGCACTGAAGGTCCCTTAACCCGCATAGATACAGGGCCAGGGATACGCACCGGTCCGTTCCACCGCTACGCCGCAACCGTCGGCCCTTCCATACCAGCGGTGATGGGGAACGGCTTGAAGCCCTTGACGACCAGCCACAGGCCAAGCGACAGCTCCCACAAGAAGATCGGGACTGTCGCGACCACCGCCAAGGCCGTGACGCGGTGGTCGTTGCGGAAGAATGCTTGCGATGGCGGACGCGATGAGCAAAGGAGCCCCGATGAGTCCCAGCACGGGGATCAGACGTGGCACCAGGCCGGACCGGTACATCAGGTAGCCCAGCAGCAAGGCGTTGATGCCGGGCATGAGCCCGGGCCCGAGCAGGAAGGTCCAGTCGCGGACCGCGACCAACGTCCTGCCCGTGGTGATGAGGGCGCCCGTGTCCGTTCCTGGCGCGCCGACCAGGTCCCGGCGCAGGGTCACGACCGTCAGGAGTAGCCGGCGTGGTTCAGCACCGGGGCGAGCAGGAATACGGCGGGAACCGAGGCGGCGAAGGTGATCAGGTAGAACAGGCCCGCGACCAGCGCGGTCCTTCTCGTTGAATCCACGTGAATCCCCTTCCGTTCTGTGGGGGCCAGCAAGGGCTGTGCCAACCCTGATGTGGGACCTTGGACTGCTCAGCTTTTAACACCGAGGTAGGTACCCGCTCAGGGTCTGTTGTGTAAGCCAAGCGCGCCGGTCAGGTCCATCAACGCCGGACCGGCTGCCTCAAGCAGTGTCCGCCTGTCGTCAGGGAGTTAACGACGACGATGAATGGCGAGTCGGAGGTGCCGGCTAATAAGGACCCGACACGTCCCGGGAAGAATTTCGTGACCGTCGATGGCGGTCGTCGTACGATCGGCAAGGGCCCGCACAAACCTAGACAGGTCACAACCATAAGTGGGCGATCTGTGCTGCCTGACCACGATGCCTGCGCTATCGCTACGGACGACACCTACTCGGCGATCCGGCCATCCTTCACGCCAATGATCTGATCACGCTCAGCAACTGGGCCTGGTCCGCGGACAAGGGGCGAGATGGGCGTCGTCCTAGGGTTCTTCGGTAGCGCCGGAGTGCAATTGCCAGTGGCCGTGACCGCGCGATGTATTCCTCCAGGGCGTGCGGCCGGGCGGGCAGGGCGCTGCCCGGGGCGCTGATGCCGGGCGGCGGGCGTGCCTGGTCAGCAGTCGCTGACGGAGGCTGTCACGCTGGGGTTCGGCGGCGGGCAGTTGATGGCGGTCTGCCCGATGGGGCGGCCCCCGGGCCAGGCCGCCGTGGTCGGCTGCGTGCCACTTACGCACCTGGGATCGGTGCACTCCGTGACCGCTGCTGCTGGCGGCACGCCCTTGATGCAGTCCGGAGTGGTGCACGCGCGGGGTGCCGCGACCGGGAGCGGCCCGCCGCCGCACGCCGCCGAGCTGGCGCAGGCGCCGGCCGCCGTCGCTGTCAGGCTCAGCGAGCCGGCCGCCAGGGCGGCCGAGATCACTGCCCTGGCCGCCACCCGGCTGACAATGTTCACCGGCATGGCACTCCTTCCGGTTCGGTGTCGATAGCCCCACGGTGACCTGCGCCGCTGATGTGAGCCTGGAACCGGGCTGAAACCAGTCACGATAATTTCCGCCTGCCGCATCCGGGGAGCCGGCCCAGCCACCTGAGCGCACGGCGCGAGTGGGTGACTTGCCTGTCGACGTATAAAGAACGCACCAACTCCAGGACGGCTCACGCTGTGTGATCGACATTCATCCTCGGCATATGCGCAAAGAGCCGCTGATATGACGCTTTTACCCATCCGGCTGGCAAGGTGGCCTCCCGGGCGCAGAACGGGGTGATCGGCGCGGCTGGCAATGCTCATTCGTCTGCCGGAGAGCGGAAGGTCGTTACAGTAGTCGTGCGGGGGTTCTTCAGATGGGCCGCAACATTCGGACGGACCGTTCACGACGGAAGACCCCTGCCTTGCTAGCGTGGCTGCCATGTTGCGTTCTGGAAGCTGGTCGAGGCCTGCGGGTGGAAGTCCCGTCCGGGTAGGCACCGGAGCGCCCGGTAGCAGGCCCCGGTTCGTCGTTGAGAGGCGGCGGGCTGAGCGGGGTGTCGAGAGCTTCTTTGGAGGGAGCGAGCACGCGGGCCGTAGCGTCAAGCGAACCTTGCAGCCTCGTCAAACGGACAACGGAGGAGCCGCTCATGTCACGGCGAAGGCCACGCCGGTCAGGTCTTGGGACAAGGTCCGGGTCCGTACCGGCCGCAACCGCGCAGGGCAGGACATCCGCGAGGTGATCGCGGACCTGAACCCGCTGCTGCGCGGCTGGGGCGGCTACTTCCGCACCGGGAATGCCGGCGTTACGTTCCGCCGGGCTGACGACTACGTGGTGTTCCGCCTCCGCCGCTTGATGATCAAGAAGCGGGGCCGGAACCTGCGAGCCGGGCAAGCCGACGCGTGGACTGAGGAGTGGTTCAACGGGCACGGCCTGCACCGGCTCCGCGGCACCGTCCGCTATCCGAAGGCAGCGTAACCATGCCAAGAAGATCACCGGTAAGCCGTATGCGGGAAAACCGCACGTACGGATTGAAAGGGGGACGGGGAAACGGGCCGCTCGCGGCACCGCGCCCCTGACTACCAATGCCGAGGGATCTACCCGAGCTGCGGGCGTCGCATGAGGATCGCGACCGCGTCGTGGACACCTTGCGGACCGCTGGCGGTGACGGCCGGCTCACCGCCGAGGAGCTCGATGCCCGGGTGGAGCGCGCGCTGTCAGCCCGGACCCAGGGCGAGCTGGCCGAACTGGTCGCCGACCTGTCGGCCGCGACCGCGACGAAGGACGTCCTCGTGGTCAGGCAAACCGGCGGCAAATGGACGCGGGCCGGACGCTGGACGGTGCCGGACCGCATCGAGGTGCGAACGAAACTGTGCAGGGTCACGTTCGACTTCACCGATGCGGTGATCACTTCGAGGACCGTGCGCATCGACACGGACATGCAGCATGGCAAGCTGGTCATCATCGGCGCACCCGGCATCGTGATCGACGCCGACGGGCTCAATCTCGTGTTCTCCAAGACCAAGCTCCGCTCGGACGGTGCCGCCGCCGACCCCGGGCTCCGCATCGAGCTCGCCGGAACGCTCAAGCACGCGAAGGTCGTCGAGCGGCGGCCGTGAGCTTGTCCTGGTCGAAAACCCATGCTGCCGTAAGGTCGTCTGCAGCCGTCGGCTTCCACGCACAGAACCAGGTAATCGCTGGGCGTGCCATGCAGGCAGAGCGGACTGCGAGACGCGCCGATTCGGCATACGGATGATTGGCCGGCGGCCCGAAGCGAAGCATCGCCCTACGTTCTGTCGCCAGCGCGCACGCCCGCGGCTCTCCGCGACCGAAGCTAGGCAGATTCGGCAGGGACGCCGCCGACCTGAAGAGCCCGTGGTTCACCGGCCACTCGCGGGGGTCGCCGCGCTGGCACGCGCGGCGGCCGGGCCGGCCGCGGTCCGCGCGGTGCTCGACGCCGCCGGGGCGTCGTCGGCGGCCCTCCCGTCGCTGCTGGCCGGGCTGACCGAACGCGAGCTGGACGTCCTGCGCCTGCTGGCGGCGGGCCGCACCAAGCCCCAGATCGCAGCCGACCTGGTCATCTCGCCGTCCGCGGCGCACACGGTGCACATCTACGCCAAGTGCGACGTCTCGACCCGGGCCGGCCTGGCCATGTTCGCGATGCGGCACGGCCTGGCGGCCAGGACCGGCCCGGCCGCCGCGGCCGGGATCGACTGAACAGTCGATAGCCGCGGGCGGTGCCCGCTGCCTACGGTTCCTAGCAGGGCAATCGCCCAGCGATCCAGCCAAGGAGCCATCAATGACCGCCACCACTGCGACCACCAGCACTGGCACCATCGCCGACGTCGATGTCGTCCGCGCCCTGTTCGGCGTGTTCGCCAGCGGCGACCTCGCCGCGCTCAGCCGCCTGCTGCACGCCGACGCGACCTGGCACCATCACAACGACGACCGCCATGGCGGGATCCACCGCGGCGCCGACGCGGTTGTCGCCTACCTGACTGAGTCGGCGCTGGTCACCGCCGGCACGCTGCACGCCGAGCCGCAGTCAGTCATGGCCGACGGCCAGGGCCACGTCGCCGTGCCGCTGCGGCTGAGCGCCAGCCGTCCCGATGGCCGCACGATAGACGACCCGCAGGTCGTGCTCGTGACCGTGCAGGACGGCCGGGTGCGTGCGATTGAGCAGTTCGTCGGCGACCCGGCCGCCGTGGCCGCGTTCTGGGCCTGACCGGTTCCGGGCAAGGGGAGGATCACGATCATGAGCGCCGAGCAGAACATCGAGACGGCCAGGCAGATGTACCAGGCGTTCGGCCGTGGTGATGTCCAGGCCATCCTGGACCTGGTAACCGACGACGTCGACTGGGCCACCGACGCGGCCATCGTGTCCGCGCCGTGGTACGGCCCCAGGCACGGCAAGGACGAAGTCGCCGGTTTCTTCGAGGCCGTCGGCAAGACCGGGCCGGTCACCGAGTTCACCCCGCTGGCCTACGCCAGCAACGACCAGGGGGACGTGATGGTGTTCGTCCGCTACTCGTTCGCGGTCACCGCGACCGGCAAGAACGTCGCGATGAACATGCACCACTACTGGAAGTTCCGCGACGGCGCGGTGTGCTACGTGCGCAGTTCCGAAGACACCGCCCAGGTCGCAGCGGCCCTGACGCCCTGACCCGGGTAAGGAAGCGCCCCGGACCCACGGCCCGGACCGCCCTCAAGGCATCGACTGGGCTCTCACTCTGGTGAGGGAGTCGAGCCCGCCGACTCGGGGTGGAACCCCTTCGGGTATGCGGGTGCGGGGCCGGTTGCCCCGGGCGCGCAATAGCGCCGGGTGGCGCGATGGCGAGCTTGGTACGGAATCTGGATGAGAGGCGATCATGGGATCGATCGTGGTCTGCGGCGGTGGTGTGATCGGGCTGCTGTCGGCGATGATGCTGGCGCGGGACGGCCATCAGGTGACTGTCGTGGAGGCTGACTGTGCGGGTGTCCCGGCGGCGCCCGGTGAGGCGTGGGAGTCCTGGCAGCGGAAGGGCGTCGCCCAGTTCCGCCAGCCACACAACCTGTTCTCCCGGTTCCGGCAGGTCTGTGACGAGGAGCTGCCGGACATGACCGGCCGGCTGTTGGCGGCGGGCTGTGTATGGCGTGATCTTCTGGCGCCTCCGCCGCCCACCCTGGCCGACCGTGAACCGCGTCCGGGCGATGAGGTGCTGCGGTTCGTGAGCGGCAGGCGGCCAGTGGTCGAGTACGCGGTCGCCGTGGCTGCGGCCGGGCAGCCTGGCCTGGATATCCGCCGCGGTGTCCGGGTGACCGGGCTGGTCCCGGGTCCGTGCGCGATCCCTGGTGTCCCGCATGTGGCCGGGGTGCGCACCTCGGCCGGCGAGGAACTACGCGCCGACCTGGTCATCGACGCGATGGGCAGGCGCTCGCGCGCCGGACTGCTGACCGCGATCGGCGCCCGCGAACCGCACGTGGAGGCCGGGGACTGCGGATTCGTCTACTACACCCGGTACTTCACCGGCCCGTCCCGGCCCGCCCGGCTCGGCCCCTCGCTGGTACCGATGGGCACCATCTCGCTGGTCACCATCGACAGTGACAACGACACCTGGTCGGTGACGGTGTTCTCATCCTCCGGGGACGCGCCGCTGAAGGCCTTGCGTGATCCTGGGTGCTTCACGCGCCTGATCAGGGCCTGCCCGCGGCAGGCGCACTGGCTCGATGCCCGGCCGATCACCGGTGTGCTGGCGATGGCCGGGGTGATGGATCGCTACCGCCGGTTCGTGGTGGACGGCACCCCGGTCGTGACCGGGTACGCCGCGGTCGGTGACGCATGGGCCTGCACCAACCCGTCGGCAGGACGCGGGATCAGCGTCGGGATCGTGCACGCCCAGCTGCTCCGGCGGATGGTCCGCGATCACCTCGGTGACCCGGCAGGTTTCGCGCGGGCCTGGGATGAGGGCACCGAGCAGCAGGTGGCCCCGTTCTACTGGAACCAGATCAGGGCCGACCGGACCCGGCTCGCGGAAATGACCGCCCTGCGGGAAGGCCGCGCCCGGACTCCGGACGGCTCGATGATGAGCCGCCTGGCCGCCGCCGCCCCCTATGACGCTGACCTCTTCCGCGCCTTCCTGGAGATTTACACCTGCCTCGCGTTGCCGCAGGAAGTATTCCAGCGGCCCGCCATCAGGGAAAAGGTCGAGCACTCAGACCACCAGGCCACGCCAGTCCCAGGCCCCGACCGGCAGCAGCTCCTAGACCTGCTATCCGCATAGGCCCGCCGCGAGCACGACAATGACAGCCGGGACGGGGGCTCACATGCATCTCCTAATTAGGAAAGCGAGCGTAAACCACGGGAATCAAGTGTTACAAGAGCAATCGGGGCGTCATGAGAGGCCGTTCGTCAGCCGGGCCTAGGCAGAGGTCGGCGCGGGAGCTGGGCCAGCGGTGCCGCAGGCGCCACCCTGCATGACGTCGGCGCCGACGGCCCGTGTCGCGATAGAAACCTCAGCACGCGGAGGCGAGATACCGCATGCGGCCATTCGAACATTAGCGCCCCTAACGAGTTCCTGAGGAGCGTGCTGGTCCTGGGTCATTCCGGTGGCGTGGCGGGCGGCGGCTGGTTGCCGAACTCGGCCAGCAGCTTCCGAGCTCGCGACGCGACCGACTTGTAAGGGCTGTCCTGGTAGTGATGCAGCCGTTCGATCAGCCGGGTCCGGACAGCAGGGCTGGTCCGGGCAAAGGTGGCCAGGGCCTGCAGCGTGAGATTGGTGACGATCCAGTCGCTGGAAGTGTCGAGGTTATGCTCGAGAATGGTGATCGCCGCGGCTCGCTCCGCCTCGTCGAGCTCTACCTCGGTGAGGATCTGCGCCAGATGCCATTGCACTGATGCCTGCTCGATGCGCGACATCTGGCCGAGTAGCCGTGGGACGAACGGCCGAAGAAGGCTCGGGCGGGCCCGGCAGACCTTTTCAAGCGCGTCGCTGGCGCGCATGCGGACGACCTCGTCGGGGCTGAAGACGCATTGCACCAGTTCCGCCAGCCGCCCCGGCTGGCGGGAAGCGGCATCGATCACAATGGTGGCATTGCGCAGACTGCGCGGGTCGCCGCCGGTCAGCAGCGCTTCGAGGTCCCCCGGGTCGTCACCGGGCAGATCGTGGCGGACGTGGGCCCGGCTCTCATCGGGCATGCGGGGTCACCATCTTGAGTCGTCAGCTACCGGATATCCGGGACCCGGCGATGCCACCAGAGCCGAACGTCCCGCGTTCGGCGCCGGCCTGCCGGCCCCGACGGGGGCAGGCAGTCTCGCCCGATCTGGGTGTGCGGAGGGCCGCTGGCGCTCACGTGCCGGTGGGAGTGCTTACGGCGGGTGGCCGAGGCGGGAGATGAATGCAGGATGGGCAGCTGGACGCAGTCGGCCGTGCGGGCCACGTGCCGGAGCGCGAAACTGAACAGCCACGGAATGTCCCTGGCGCCCTGACCGGCAGGCACGAGCGCCGGAGCGCCGAGGGTGAGTTGCTCGCCACCCAGGCGGATGCGGCAGGTGCCGGCCGTCTTGATGTTCTGGTACCAGTCCGACTGGCGGCCGAAGTTCAAGCCGATTGTCACGGTGTCCCCGGCCCGGAACGCGCGCACCGGGGTGTGGCGCACGATGCCGGATTTGCGGCCGGCATGCTCCAGGTCGGCGAATGCGGCGTGGCCGGCCAGGTGCAGGGTCATGTTGTTGATCGCGCCGCGCATGTGTCGCGCGAGCGCCCGCGGGAACGTCATCGGCTGTCGCCTCCCTGGCGCGGCCCGTTGATTTCGAGCAAGCCCAGCTTCGGGGCTGGTCGGCCCGGAAGGCAGAGTCTGGGGGCCTGGTTTGGCGCGGACCTATGGCCCATTCCGCGGCCGGGAGCGGGGCCACGCCCGTGACTTGCACTGTGACACAGGCCGGTGCGCAAGTCTGCGCCGATGTGGCCGCGGCGGCCAGTGCGGGCGCTATCACGTGCGGAGCCGCAAGCCGCCCTTGGCGCCGCCGGTGATGCCTGGGAGAGCGGGGATGGGTAGTTCACCCGATGCCAGGCGGGGGTGAGGGCCCGATAGCGGCCGGATCGGCCCAGGATTCGGTGGTTCACCCGATGGCCCGCTGGCCCGGCAGTTTCCTAGGGTCGCATCATGACCGCCGGCCGGTCCCGGCGAAGCACTCATGAACATCCACGTTGCGGAGGTTTTCCGATGAACACTGACCTGATCGAGCAGAACGTGCACCGGCTGCTCGGCGCGATGACCGGCGCGGCCACGACGGCCATGGTGGCGCTCGGTGACCAGCTCGGGCTGTACCGGGCGCTTGCCGATGGCGGGCCGGCTACCCCGGAGGAGCTGGCCGACCGCACCGGCACGGCGGCGCGGTATGTGCGGGAGTGGCTGTCCCAGCAGGCCGCGGCCGGGTTCCTGGCCTACCGGGAGGGCGACGGGCGGTACGTGCTGCCGGGCGAGGCCGCGGCGGTGCTCGCCGAGGAGGCATCGCCGGCGTTCCTGGCCGGCGGCGCCACCATCACCCGCGGCTGGTTCGCCGGGATCGACCGGCTGGCCGGGGCGTTCCGCACCGGCGCCGGCATTCCCTGGCACGAGCAGGACCCGGCTGTCTTCGAGGGCACCGAGCGGTTCTTCCGCCCCGGCTACACCGCCAGCTTGACCACCGAGTGGGTCCCCGCCCTGTCCGGGGTGGCCGGCCGGCTCGCCGCCGGCGGGCGGGTCGCCGACGTCGGCTGCGGGCACGGCGCGGCCGCGATCTTGCTGGCCCGCGCCTACCCGCAGGCGGCCGTGCACGGCTATGACTTCCACGACCGTTCCGTCGCCGTCGCCCGGCAGCGGGCCGCCGCCGCCGGGCTGGCCGGCCGGATCCGGTTCGAGACTGCGGACGCGGCCAGCTACCCGGCCGGCGGCTTCGACCTGATCTGCCTGCTGGACACCCTTCATGACCTCGGCGACCCGGCCGCCGCGCTGGCTCACGCCCGCACGGCCCTGGCCCCCGGCGGCGCGGTCCTGGTGGTGGAGCCGGCCGCGGCCGACGACTACGCGGCGAACCTGGCCAGCCCGCTGGCCGCGCTGTCCTACGCGGCGTCCGCGTTCCAGTGCACCCCGGCCGCCCTGGCCCAGCCCGGCGGGGTCGCGCTCG